>Ga0207927_1000784_pt1 | contig 13412 bp, 10 predicted proteins | sample NGESurdeep072012_2_FD_184456 | JGI IMG/M metagenome (GOLD analysis project Ga0207927, IMG submission 184456) | Arctic peat soil microbial communities from Barrow, Alaska - NGEE Surface sample 210-2 deep-072012 (SPAdes) | ecosystem: Environmental > Terrestrial > Soil > Wetlands > Peat ... | reverse complement strand
CACGACTGTGTTGAGCAACCCGGCACGGGCTTGTTCCCAGAACGCGAAGGCCGTCGCGCGATCGCTCCGCCGTGGACAATTCGACTTGTCGGTGACGCGAACGGACGCGAGCGTCGTGCTGAACGGGACCATGGTCGCGTCGAGCGATCGGTCGCGGTCGGGCGAGTCCACCACGGGGATCTCGCGCGGCAGAAACCCGATGCGAACCACGCGCATCGAATGGGCCACGCGGACGAACGCCACACGATACTGTCCGCGTTCGTTCGTGATGTTTCGTCCCAGCACCGCGCCGGACGAGTCCAGCAGCATCACGACGGCGCCGGCGATCGGCTGCCGGCTGGCGCTGTCACGGACCGCGCCGTGGAAGGACTGGGCGGCGAGCGGAAATGCGAAGGTCGAAACCACTAACGCCGCGATCGTCGGTGCGAACCTGATTCCCATTCCGACAATATCCATCCCCGCCCTGCGTTTCGCGATACGCTCTTGCCGATCTCTCCTCCGCACCTGGAGTGATCGCGTGGACTCCCGCCGCTCGTTCCTCGAGAAGTCCGCCACGCCGGCCGCGCCCGGTTGGTGGACCACCCCTAGTAGCGATGCGAAGACGGGAATGCGAAGTTGGTACGGCGGATCCGCGAGACAACGACACGTGCGCGGCGGGTCACCAAACTCCAACGGAGAAGAATGATGAGAATCTCAACTGCGACCGGTGCCAGCCTCGTACTCGCGCTGTCCACCGCTTGCGCGCCAAAGCCACCCGCACCGCCGGATACGGCCGCGATCAAGGCGGCGATCGAGGCGCAGGAAGCGAAGTTCTTCCCCATCATTTCGAAAAAGGACGTCGCGGGCTTCGTCGCCGTGTTCACGAAGGACGCAGTCTGGATCGAGAACGACGCCGCCACGTTCACGGGGACCGCGGAGATCGAGAACGGCGCCAAGCGACTCGTCGAAGCGTTCGACTCGATCACGCCCGGCACGACGACGCTGGACCGGTTGGTCGTCGTCAGCGACAGCGAAGCGGTGACGTTCTCGCATCTCACCTACAGCATGACGCTGAAGGGAAAGAAGACGGCCGAGAACCACATCAACCCGTTCGCGGACCACTGGAAGAAGGAATCCGACGGCGTGTGGCGCATCTCGTACGAGATCAACGCGGACGGCGTGGTACCGCAGGCGCCGGCGAAGAAGTAGTGAGCTGACGCGAGGGTCGGGATGTCGCCAGCCGAATATCGATGTGAGATTCGCGCTGGCGACTTCCGTTCTCTTCACCCGGAGTGATCGCATGGATTCCCGCCGCTCCTTCCTCGAAAAGTCCGCCACGCTCGCCGCGCTCGGATTCCTCCCGCGCCGGATCAGCGCCGATGAATGGCTCGAAGAGCGCGAACGCTCGCGCGGCGCCGCGCCGCCGAACTTCAAGGGGAAGCCCGTCGTCATCAGCGCCGCGAACGGCTATACCGACCACCCGATGGGCATCAAGCTCGCGTACGACAAAATCGTCGCCGGCGCCGACACCCTCGACGCAATCATTGCGGGCGTGAACTGCGTCGAGCTCGATCCGAACGACCAGTCCGTCGGGCTCGGCGGCCTGCCGAACGCCGAGGGCGTGGTCCAGCTCGACGCGAGCTGCATGCACGGGCCCACCAACCGCGCGGGTTCCGTCGCGTGCCTCGAGGGCATCGCCACCCCGTCGAACGTCGCGAAGGCCGTGATGGACTACACCGACCACGTGATGCTCGTCGGCCAGGACGCCAAGCGCTTCGCGCTCGCCATGGGATTCAAGGAGCAGAATCTCCTCACGGAAAAGTCGAAGGCCGACTGGGAGAAGTGGAAGGCCACGCGCCGGTACGAGCCGTGGACCGATCCCAAGGCAAAGGCCGACTGGCTGCGCTGGAACGCGGCGAAGGGCAACAAGGCCGAGCAGCCCGGGATGGATTACGACGGCGAGGTGAACTGGACGCACGGCACGATCAACATGGACGCCGTGAACGCGGCCGGTGACGTGAGCTCGGTGACGACGACCAGCGGAATATCCTGGAAGATCCCGGGCCGCATCGGCGACTCACCCATCATCGGTGCGGGGCAGTACACCGACAACTCGGTCGGCGCCGCCGGCTCCACGGGACGCGGCGAATCGAACATCATGGTGTGCGGCGCGTTCCTCGCGGTGGAGTTCATGCGACAGGGGCTCGATCCGCAGACGGCACTCATGAAGACGATGGAGCGCGTGATCGCCCACTCGGAGAAGCGGCTGCTGGCGCCCAACGGCCGGCCGCTGTTCGGCCTGACCTTCTACGCGTTGACCAAGGACGGCCGTTACGCCGGCGCCGCCGCGTACGAGGGCGTGAAGTTCGCGGTGTGCGACGAGAAGGGGCCGCGCCTCGAGGAGTGCGCGTACCTCTTCAAGGCTTCCGAGGATCCCACCAGGAAGAAGTGAGCGCGAAGTGAGTCAGCGCGACGAAAACGAACTCCGGGGACTTCAACGCCGCGTCGCGTTCGCGGCGCTGATGCTGCTCTGCGTCTTCCTTGTGGGAGTCGTCGGGTACCGGATCATCGGCTCGCCGGAGCACGGCTGGCTCGACGCCGTCTACATGACGACGGTCGTGCTCACCACCACGGGCCTGCGCGAGGTGGTGCCGACCGAATCGGTGGCCGGCGCAGTTTTCACCACAGTGCTCCTTATCTTCGGGGCCACCGCGGCCGTGTACACGCTGTCGATGATCACCGCCTTCATCGTCGAAGGCGACATGACACAGGGATTCAGGAGACGCCGCATGCAGAAGAGAATCGACGCCATGCAGGGCCATTTCATCGTCTGCGGCGCGGGTCAGACCGGCACGTCGGTGATCCGCGAGCTCACGAGCACGGACCGCGTGTGCGTGGCCATCGAGCACAATCAGCAGCACGTCGCCGAACTCGAGCGCTCCTTCCCCGAAGTCGCCGTGCTGCACGGCGACAGTTCGGACGATGAGATGCTCACGAAGGCGGGTGTGCAGCGGGCGGCGGGAATCGTCGTCTGCACCGATGACGACAAGAACGCGCTCGTGACCACGGTGCTCGCGCGCCAGCTGAATCCGAACGTGCGCGTCGTCGCGCGTGCGACGAGCGACAAGGCGGCCTCGCGTCTACGCCAGGCGGGAGCCGACGGCGTCGTGTCACCGGCGCAGATCGGCGGCATGCGCCTGGCGAGCGAGCTGATCCGGCCGAGCGTCGTGACGTTCCTCGATCAGATGTTGCGCGACACCAACCGGAACCTCCGGATCGAGGACATCCCCGTCACCCCCGGTAGTTCGCTCGCGGGGCAGGAGGTCGCGGTGCTGAAACTGCACGAGTACGGCGCCGGGCTGCTGCTGCTCGCCGTGCGCACGCCCGAGGGCGAGTACCTGTTCAATCCGCCCGCGACCACGCGCGTGCAGCCGGGGAGTCATCTGATCGCGATGGGCGATCCCGGCTCGGTACAGCACCTTCGCGCCGTCGCGGCGCCGGGGAGCGCGAACGGTTAGTTAGGGCGGCGCGGCGAGCGTTCGATCTGATACAGGCCGCGCATCATGAGGCGTGCGAGGGAGTCCGCGACCGCCGGCGTCGAGCTCAGCGGGAGCGGACCGAGCGTGTCGAACTGCACGTGAGCTTGCGACGTCGCGTCGAACAGCGAGACGATCCAGCGCACCGAATCCGGCCCGGCGGGCTGGCCAGAAATCGCGGCCGCGAGGTCGGAGTTGAGCGTGCGCATGACGACGTCGGGATTCCGCGTCCGCTGAAGGACAGTCTGGGTCGAGTCATGGTTCGCCAGCGCGAAACGCGGCACCGCGCTCAGCCGCCTTCGCAGCGCGTCCATCAGCCGCGCGCCGGCGGCCTGGAGTTCCGGGTGTTGCGGATTCGGCCGCGGATCCGCCACGACGACGCGGCGCGGCGGTCCCATGTTGGCGACGAAGATCGAGTCGACGTGCGCACGCGTCATACGCGAGAAATCGGGGCCCCCACGGCCGCCGAACTGTGCCGCGCCCCGCGAGGTGGGTGCCCGCGGCTGCAGTTTCTGGAGCGAATCGAGGATGACCTTCTCCACGTCGGCGCGAATCAGCGCGATCGTCGCGGAGTCGATCTTCACGGTTGCGGGTGTGGCCGCCGAACGGTCGGCCATGCGCCGCTCGACAGCCCGCGCGATCGAGAGCGAGTCCTCGTGCGTGAGCGCCACCGCCGGGGCGGCCGGCGGTTGCTTGGCGATCGTGCCGGGTGATGCGGCAGCGCCGGAGTGGCTGCGGCGGGCGAGTGCGACCGCCACCGCGATGACGGCGACTGCCGCGAGCGCCGCGCCCCACTGCCTCGCCGGCCTGCGCGACGGAGCGAAATCACCGGAACCGATCGCCATCGTGTCGAGCTCGGCCACCAGCTCCTGCGCGGCCTGCGGCCTCTGTTCCGGCATCTTCGCGAGACATTTCATCACGAGCGCAGCGAGCGCCGGCGGCACGTCGGGCCGCTTGCGGCTCACCGACACCGGATCGCGCGTCATTTGCGCGGCGAGCGTCGCCTGCGGAGACGCCTCGTTGAACGGCGCCTCGCCGGTGAGGAGCTCGTAGGCGAGGAGTCCGACCGCATAGATATCGATGCGATGATCCGCGGCCGGATCGCCGGCGAGCTGTTCCGGCGCCATGTACGCGGGCGTGCCGATCGCCATGCCGCTGGTCGTCATGCCGACCGCGGGGAGCGCGGCCGAGATGGCCTTCGCCACGCCGAAGTCGGTGACCACCGCGTGCGATCCGCTGCGCAGCACGTTGCCCGGCTTGATGTCGCGGTGGATCACGCCGCGGGCGTGCGCGTAGGCGAGCGCGTCCGACACGTCGTGCAGGATCCGCACGACTTCGCGCAGTGGGAAGGGCTTCTTCGTGCCGTGCTCGTGGATCGCCTGCTTGAGCGACTCGCCCTCGATGAACGGCATCGTGTAGTACAGCAGGTCGCCGTGCTCGCCCGCCGAATACAGCGGCACGATGTGCGGATGCTGCAGCTGAGCCGCGAGCTGGATCTCGCGGCGGAACCGTTCGCGGTTCACGCCGGCCGCGAGTTCCGGCGGCAGCACCTTGATGACCACTTTCCGGTTGAGCGCGCGTTCCGTCGCGAGGAACACGCGGCTCATGCCGCCGCCCGTCAGCTCGCGCTCGAGGATGTACGCGGGCTCGAATGCGTCGCGCAGCGTGGCGTCGAAGGCGCCGGGCTCGTCCATGGTCAGACCGTGAACGAGCGCGAGGCCTTCGCCACGCGCTCGGCCGCGAGCGTGAGATGCGCTGCGGCCGCGGCGATCTGCTCGGTGCTCGCACTCTGCTCCTCGCTGGCGGCGGCGACGTCCTGCATCGCGTTCGCGAACGATTGCGTGCCGGCTGTGAGCGAATCGAGCCGCTGGGTGATCTCGCCGGCGAGCGCGCTTCCGGCGCTCGCCGATTCCGCGATTGCCGACGTCCACGACTCGGCTTCCGCGACGCCGGTCTCGACCTGGGTGAAGCTCGATCTGCCATGCTCCGTCGCCGTATGCACGCTCTCCACCGCCGAGAGGGCGCGGGCGCTCGATTCGCGCGCCGCCTCCATGTTGCCGAGCACCTCCTTCATGAGGGCGTCGGTGTTTTCCGCGGCCTCCGCGGTCGTCGCCGCGAGCCGGCGCACTTCGTTCGCGACGACGGCAAATCCCTCGCCCTGCTCACCGGCGCGCGCCGCTTCCATCGCGGCGTTGAGTGCGAGCAGCTTGGACTGGCGCGCGATCTTCTGCACCAGCGTCACGAACTGCCGCACCTGGTCGGTGGCGCGCGCGAGCGACTCGGTGGCACCGGCGCTCTCGCGCACGTCGCTCGCGAGCTGCTCGAGGCGGCGCGCACTCTCGTCGAGGCGCTCGTGGTTCTCCGAGGCGAGGGCCCGCAGGGCGGCGTTGCGCGCGATGCCGTCGTGTGCACCGGCCGATACGATTTTGGCGTGATCGCTCAGCCGCGCGACCTCGGCCGTGAGGTGCAGGATCATCCCGGCCATGTCCTGCGCCTGCTCGCTGAGCTGTGACGCCGTGTCCGCGATTCCCGACGCGGCCTGCGCCATATGCTCCGTGCCGTGCGTGATCTCCGACGAGAGGCTCGATGTCTCCGCAGAGCTCGAGGTGAGCAGGGCCGACAGGTCACGGAGCTCGTGCGTCATCGCGACCATGGCGCGGGCCAGCCGGCCGATCTGGCCGCCCAGGCGCGCGGCGTCCGGTGTCTTCGTGAGGTTGCCGGCGGCCACGGCCTCGGCGACCTCCGCGAGATCGCGCATCTGGTTTCCGATCGCCGGCGAGACGATGAGGAGGACCACGAGCGTGCCCGAGAGCACCGCAAGCGAGACCGCGAGCGCGAGCAGCAGCCAGCCGTCTCCGCCGGCAATCATCCGGCCGATGGACGCCCGTCCGACCGCCAGCAGCGCGATGAACGCGAGCGCCGAAATCACGCCGAGCCATGTCGTGACGCGGTCGATGACGTGCGACCGCAGCTCACCCATCTCGGCGAGGCGCTGCGCGCTTGTTCGTCCCGACGTGGCGGCTAGATTGCTCTGAATCGTCTCGCCCATCCCTGCCACCGATTAGATGACTGATTCCGTTCCGGAAAACACCCCGGGCTCGCCGGAGGGTTTCGTAGAGCCGGCAGGCTACGATCCCAGCGCCGTCGAGCGCAAATGGCGCGAGCGGTGGGCGGCACGCGCCGCCAATCGCACCGACATCGCCGGCGCCCGCCGGCCGTTCTACGCGCTGATGATGTTCCCGTACCCCTCCGCGGAGGGGCTGCACGTGGGCAATCTCTTCGCGTTCACTGGGAATGATATCTACGCGCGGTTCCAGCGGCTACAAGGATTGGACGTCTTCCAGCCGATAGGGTTTGACGCGTTCGGGATTCACTCGGAGAACCACGCGCTGAAGCTCGGCGTGCACCCGATGGAGCTGATCCCGGCGAACATCGCCAACTTCACGCGCCAGCTCGAGCGCGCCGGCCTCATGGTGGACTGGTCGCGCACGGTCGACACCACGCACCCGTCGTACTACAAGTGGACGCAGTGGGTGTTCCTGAAGCTCCTCGAGCGCGGGCTCGCGTTCAAGAAGAAGGCCGCGGTGAACTGGTGCCCGAACGACAAGACCGTGCTCGCGAACGAGCAGGTCGAGAACGGGCGCTGCGAGCGGTGCGGGGCGCTCGTCGAGCAGCGGCTGCTCGAACAGTGGTTCTTCCGCATCACGGACTACGCCGAGCGACTGCTGGCCAACCTCGACACGCTGGACTGGTCGAACACCACCAAGACCGCGCAGCGCTCGTGGATCGGGCGGAGCGAGGGCGCGGAGATCCGCTTCAGGGTGCTGAACCCGCTCGAGGATGCGGGAAGCGCTGCCGTGCACGTGACGGCCGAGGTCGGCAGCGGCGCGCAGGAAATCCGCGTGTTCACCACGCGGCCCGACACGATCTTCGGCGCCACCTACGTCGTCGTCGCCCCCGAACATCCGCTCCTCGACGCGATCACCTCGTTCGAGCAGCGCGCGGCGGTGTCGGAGTACCGCGCGCGCACGTCGCGGCAGGACCTCATCGCGCGGAAGACGAACAAGGAGAAGACCGGCGTCTTCACGGGATCGTACACCGTGAATCCCGCGACCGGAGAGATGATGCCGGTGTGGACCGCGGACTACGTGCTCATGGAGTACGGCACGGGCGCGATCATGGCCGTGCCCGGTCACGACGAACGCGATTTCGAGTTTGCGACGAAGTTCGCCCTTCCGATCGAGCGCGTTGTGGTGGGCCCCGGGGAGAACTCCCGCACGCCGCTCCGCGAGGCGTTCGTCGACGACGGCGACGGCCGCCTCTGCAACAGCGAGCAGTTCAACGGGATCCCGGTGGGCGAGGCGAAGGGCCTGGTCACCGACTGGCTCGAGTCGAAGCACGCGGCGAAGGGCGTGGTGAACTACCGCCTCCACGATTGGTGCATCTCGCGCCAGCGGTATTGGGGACCGCCGATTCCGGTGATCTACTGCGACGCGTGCGGAACGGTGCCGGTGCCGGAGAAGGATCTGCCGGTGCTGCTCCCGAACATTCCCGACTTCAAGCCGGACGATTCCGGCGTATCGCCGCTCGCGCGCCACGAGGAGTGGTATCGCGTTCCGTGCCCGGCGTGCGGCAAGCCCGCCCGCCGGGAGACCGACGTGAGCGACACCTTCCTCGACAGCGGATGGTATTTCCTCCGCTATCCGAGCGTGGGCCGCGACGACGTCGCCTTCGACGCCGCCACCACGAAGAAGTGGCTCCCCGTGAATTCGTACATCGGCGGCAACGAGCACGCCGTGCTGCACCTGCTGTACTCGCGCTTCCTCACGATGGTGCTGCACGACGCGGGCTATCTCGAGTTCGACGAACCGTTCACGAAATTCCGCGCGCACGGCATGATCATTCGCGACGGCGCGAAGATGTCGAAGTCGAAGGGCAACGTGGTAAACCCGGACGACTATTTCGATGGCTGGGGCGCGGACACGTTCCGCACGTACCTGATGTTCCTCGGACCGTTCGAAGAGGGCGGCGATTTCCGCGACGCGGGAATCAGCGGCGTGAAGAGCTTTCTCACGCGGCTTTGGATTTCCGCGCGCGACTCGCACACCAACGGCGAGCCGGATCGCGACGTCATGCGCAAGCTGCACCAGACGATTCGAAAGGTCGGCGAGGACATTCCGAAGCTCTCGTACAACACGTCGATCGCGGCGATGATGGAATGCCTCAACGTGGTGCGGCGCGGCGAGCGCGTGGCGCATCGCGCCGAGGTGGAGCCGATGGTGCAGCTCGTCGCGCCATTCGCGCCGCATCTCGCCGAGGAACTCTGGGAAATGCTCGGGCACACCAGGAGCGTGTTCGATTCCGGCTGGCCCGCGTTCGACGCCGCTCTGGCGACGCAGGACACGGTGACGATCGCGGTGCAGGTCGGCGGCAAGACTCGCGGGACCGTGGTGGTGTCGCCCGAGGCCGGCGAGGCCGAAGTCCTCGCGGCGGTGATGGCCGACGCCGGCATCGCGAAGTTCATCACCGGCACGCCGAAGAAAGTGATCTTCGTGCCGAAACGCCTGCTAAACGTGGTGTTATAAGTGACACGTCGCACCCGCTGGGTCATCATCGGCTTGACGCCGGTCGCGCTCCTGCTGCTCGCGCTGGCCGCCGTGTGGGCACCCGACAAGACCGTTTCGGCGCTGGTGGTACGCTGGGCGCAGCCTCCGTCGCAGTTCATCGCGTTCGGCGGGATGGCGGTGCACCTTCGCGATGAAGGGCCGCGCACCGATTCCATCCCGATTGTGCTGCTGCACGGCACGTCGGCCAGCCTGCACACGTGGGAGGGATGGGCGCGCGCCCTGCGCGGCGAGCACCGGGTCATTCGGATGGATCTGCCGGGTTTCGGGCTGACGGGACCGTCCGCGAACAACGACTACTCGATCGAGGCCTATGTGCAGTTCACGCTGCACGTGCTCGACACCTTGGGCGTTCGGCGATTCAGCATTGCCGGCAACTCCCTGGGCGGGGAGATCGCGTGGCACGTGGCCGCCGCAGCGCCGGAACGCGTGAGCCGACTCGTGCTCGTGGATGCGGCGGGCTATCCCGCATCGTCGACGTCCGTGCCCATCGGCTTCCGCATGGCCCGTACGCCGTGGCTGTCGTGGATGATGACCCGCATTCTCCCTCGCGCCGTCGTGCGCTCGAGCGTGCGGAATGTGTACGGCGATCCCGCCCGCGTCACCGACTCCCTCGTGGACCGGTACTATGACCTCACATTGCGCACGGGGAATCGCGCGTCGCTGCCGCTGCGTTTCGCGCAGTCGCGCCCGGGCGCCGACACGCTGCACCTCCGCGATCTGCGCCTGCCGACGCTCGTGCTCTGGGGCGATCGCGACCGGTTGATTCCGCCGGAGAACGCGGCGCGATTCGGTCGTGATATTTCAGGGAGTCGCGTGATCATATACCGCGGACTCGGACACGTGCCGCAGGAGGAGGATCCGGCGCGCACGGCAGCCGACGTGCTCGCGTTCCTGTCACCCAGTGCGCCATAGGAGCGTGCGATGAAGACAAACATCAAGATCCGCGCCGTGTTGATCGCGAGTGTGGCATGCTCGTCTGCCGCGTTCTCGCAGCAGAGTATGGGCGACTGGCCGCAGCATTCCCGCGAGCGGCCGCTGCCGACGGTGGTGACGCCGGGTGCGCCGGCGCTGCCGGTACCGCCGCCCGCCGACGCGATCGTGCTCTTCGACGGCACCAGCCTCGCCAGGTGGGAAGACGGAAAGGGCGGGCCCGCGAAGTGGAAGCTCATCGCGGGCGGCGCCATGGAAGTCGCGCCGGGAACCGGCGGAATCCAAACCCGTGACGGATACGGCGACGCGCAGCTCCATGTGGAATGGATGTCGCCCACTCCGGCGCGCGGGAAAGACCAGGACCGCGGCAACAGCGGCGTCTTTCTCATGGGGAAATTCGAAGTGCAGGTGCTCGACTCGTACCACAACGTCACCTACGCCGACGGTCAGGCCGCGTCCATCTACGGCCAGTACCCGCCGCTCGTGAACGTGAGCCGCAAGCCGGGCGAGTGGCAGAGCTACGACATCGTGTTTCACCGGCCGCGCTTCGACGCCGCCGGGAAATTGCTGAAGCCCGCGCGCTTCACCGTTCTGCACAACGGCGTGCTCGTGCAGGACGACGTCGAGCCGGTCGGGCCGACGGCGAACATGAGACGGCCTCCGTACGAGGCGGGGCCCGATCGCCTGCCGATCGGACTGCAGGATCATGAGCATCCGGTGCGGTTCCGGAACATTTGGATTCGCGATCTCGAGAGAAAATAGAGAAGAGCGATGAGATGGATACGGGACACGGAATCTCGACCCGATGCAGAATGCAGAAGGAGAATGCGGGATGCGGAATTTCGACCCGATGCAGAATGCAGAAGAGGAATGCGGGATGCGGGGTGGAGAGGGGAGCGGCGAGTTAGTGGGGAGAAATGAGAAGGGCGCGACCTGCCGAGGCCGCGCCCTTCATCGTTTCATGCACCCGCATCCAAGCTCACATCTCATCTCCAGTCCGCATCCCGCATTCCTCTTCTGCATTCTGCATCGGGTCGAGATTCCGCATCCCGCATTCGTCTCGCCCCTCCCCCCTCTTCATAGTGGCTACACGATAAGCCGCGCGATCCACTCGCCCACGAAGTATCCCACGGCGGCAACTCCGACGCCGACGACGAACATGTCGAGCCCGGAGCGGAACACACTCCGCCCGGTGAACACGCTGCGCGCGGCGCCAACGAGGAAGTGACTCGCCATCGCCAGGCTGAACGACAGCCAGATCGCCGTCGTGCCGTGCCACACGAAGAACGGCCACACGGGAATGAGCGCGCCCACCGCCGTCGCCGTGCCCGTGATCCACCCCTCCCGAAGCGGCGACTCTTCATGTCCGCCGATCTTCAGCTCCTCCTGCACCTGCTCCTTGAGCATGCGCTCGGGATCCGCCATCACCTCGGTCGCGAGCGCGTGCGCAGCGTCGCGATGCATCCCCTTCGCTTCGTAAATCAGCGCGAGCTCGTCACGCTCGACCTCCGGCATGAGCGCGATCTCGTCCTTCTCCATCGCGATCTCGTGCGCGTACACCTCCTGCTCGCTCTTGGCTGCGAGGTACCCACTGGCTCCCATGGAAAGCGAGTCGGCAATCAGGCCCGCGACCCCAGCCACGATGATCGCGTGATCCGGCGCGAGCGTCGCCGCGCCGATGACGCCTGCGACCAATCCGAAATTCGCCGTGAGGCCGTCGTTGAACCCGTAGATGACATTGCGCAGCAGCCCTCCGGATGCCGTCGCATGCCAAGGCTCCCCCTCGCGGCCCGCGAGTCCCGAGATCGTATTGGCGTGCTCCTTCGACTCCCGCGCGAGCAACAGCGCTTCGTCGCCGCCCGCGGCGCCCTTCGGCGTCTCGCGATGAAGGTCGAGGTAGCTCTTCACCTCGCGCCCTTCTTCGGCAATCAGCATCGGCAGGAGGAATCCCGGGCCGAATCTCCGGCCGAGCCACGCGAGCAGGCGCGTGCGCCCTGCCGGCCGGAACTTGCCGACGCGCCCGCCGTTCTTCGTGATGACCGCTTCCCAGATGACCGTGTGGCGGTCCTCCACCTCCGCGAGACGCTGGTACACGTCGCGCTTCACCGCATCCGGTTCCACCGACGCGAGAACGCGGTAGAGGTATGCCGCATCGGCTTCATCCTGCCAGTGATGCGTGAAAGTGTGCAGGTCGGGCTTGCCGGCTATCGCAGTCATGCAGGGGAATATGGCCGAAAACGACCGCGGCGCCTACAGAGGCAACCCTTTGGAACGGGGTCCGTGTCGTAAAGACGGATGACCGAAGACCGAGGACCGAAGACCGAAGACCGAACCAGCACCAACACCGAGGTTCACATGCGCCGTCTTATCCTCCCGATGCTCCTGCTTGCCGCCACCGCCCCGATGGCCGAGGCCCGGCAATCCGTAACGGTCGCGCCGCGCGCCCGCATCCTCATGTCGAACCGGTCGGACGACGGCGACCGCGCGATGCTCGGCATCGCCACCGGCTCGAGCGGCAAGCGCGACACGCTCGGCCTCCTCATCGAGTCGATCACGCCAGGCAGTCCCGCAGAAAAGGCGGGACTCGAGGAAGGGAACCGCATCGCCGCCATAAACGGCGTGAGCCTCAAGCTCGCTCGCGAAGACGCCGGTGAATCCGACATGTCCGGCACCATGACCAACCGGCTCGTTCGCGAGATGCGGAAGCTGAAGGCGGGTGACGAGGCGACGCTGGAAGTGTGGAACGGAAGCCGCTACAAGACGGTGAAAGTGAAGACCGTGGCCGCCAACGATCTCACTCCGGAGCGGATGACGCGCCAGGACGCGGAGGATCGCCCGGCGCTCGGCATCTCGCTCGGATCGAGCGGCAGCAAGCGCGACACGCTCGGCGTGTTCGTTTCGGGCGTGAGCGAGAACGGACCGGCCGAGAAGGCCGGCATCACCGAGGGCAACCGGATTGCGAGCGTCAATGGCGTGGATCTCCGCGTGCCGAAGGAAGACACCGGCGACTGGTCGGTCGCGAACGCGCGGGTTGCGCGCCTGCAGCGCGAGATCGCGAAGCTCAAACCGGGACAGACGGTTGACCTCTCGGTCGTCGAAGGTGGCCGCGCGCGCAACGTGAAAGTCACGCTCGGCCGCGCGAAGGATCTCGAGCGCACGAACGGATTCAGCTTCTCGACGGGTGACGGCTCGTCGTTCATCATGAGGCCGCGAGTGCCGATGCCGGCAATGCCGCCGATGAGTCCAATGGCGCCGATGTCCCCCATGGCGCCGATGTCCCCCATGGCGCCGATGTCCCCCATGGCGCCGCGCGCGAGGATCCGGGTGTTCGGCGGTGACG
>Ga0207927_1000777_pt1 | contig 13466 bp, 8 predicted proteins | sample NGESurdeep072012_2_FD_184456 | JGI IMG/M metagenome (GOLD analysis project Ga0207927, IMG submission 184456) | Arctic peat soil microbial communities from Barrow, Alaska - NGEE Surface sample 210-2 deep-072012 (SPAdes) | ecosystem: Environmental > Terrestrial > Soil > Wetlands > Peat ... | reverse complement strand
GCGGGCTCGTCGAGGCCGTCGGTGCCTCCAGCGCCGTCGCCGTGCCGGCCGACGCGCAGGTGATCGACCTCTTGGGCAAGACGGTGTCGCCGGGGCTCATCGACCCATACGTGACGCAATCGCGGCTCTCGGGCGCGCGGCCGGCCACCGCTGATGACGACGCCCGCGGTCGCCGCGCGGGGAGCGCCCCGGCCGTCCCGGCGTCGACGCCGACGCCGGCTCCGGAGCCGGTGGGCAACGCGCACCCCATTGCGCGCGTGCATCCCGAGCGGAACGTCCTCACCGACCTCCGGATCGCGGCAGACGTGAGGGAGGCCTTCCGGGATCTCGGCTTCACGATGGTCGCCGCTGTTCCCGACAAAGGGATCTTCCGCGGGGAGAGCGCCGTCGTTTCGCTGGGCGACGCCTCGCTCGGGAAGTCGATCGTCGTCGCGAGGTCCGCGCAGCACGTCGCGCGCGATACGAACACCCCTGAATTCGGGGGCGGCGAGTATCCGGGCTCGAAGATGGGCGCGGTCGCGGCGATCCGCCAGACCTTCTCCGATGCGCGGTGGCTCGCAGCCGCCGAGGTGGCGTTTGCCGCGAAGCCCGCCGGCCGCGCGCGCCCCGAACGTCTCGACGCGTGGGTCGCCCTGGCGGACGCGGCCTCCGGAAAGGAAGCCGTCGTCTTCGAGACGCCGGACGTGCTCTCTCTCCTCCGCGCCTCGAAGATCGCCGCCGAGTTCGCCCTCAAGGCCCGGTACGTCGGTGCGGCGGACGCGTACCTCCTCGCCGACGAGGTGAAAGCCGCGAAGCCGCAGCTCGTGCTCACCCTCGCGTTCCCCGTCCCGACGTCCGTCGAGGACGACGACGACTGGGGCGACGTCTCGCTCCAGCGCCTGCGCGCGTGGGACCGCGCGCCCTCCAATCCAAAGTGGATGCGCGATCTCGGCCTGACGTTCGCGCTCACGACCCACGGCCTCACGGAAATCGCCGATCTCACGGATCGCGCGAAGAAGGCGCGGGCCCGGGGGCTTTCCGTGGACGATCTCCTCGCGGGCTTCACGACCGTGCCGGCGAAGATGCTGGGCCTCGAAGGGCGCGCGGGAGAGATCGTGGCCGGCGCCCCCGCGAACCTCGTCGTGTCCACGGGCCCTCTCTTCGCGGACAAGACGATCGTCCAGGCGACGTGGGTGGACGGCGTTCCATACGAGGTCAAGACGAAGAAGGGCGCGGTGACCGGCGTGTTCCGCATCGACGGAGCCCATGTCGACATTCGTAACGACCCGCGCACGGGCCTCCTCACGGTCAGCGCGAGCGCGGCGGGCGGCGGCCGCCCCGTGCCGGCGATTCAGGTCGCGCGCCACGGGCAGCGGCTGGAGTTCGACATCGATGGCGCCCCGTTCGGCGTTTCGGGGCCGCAGAGAGTCGCCGCGACCGTGGACGGCGACATCCTGAAGCTCGACCTCGTCCCCGCGTCCGGTGGTCCCGCCGCCCTGAAGCTGGCCGAGCGCGATCGCGCGGCTCGAGGCGGGAGCGCTGGAGGGCCGGGCGGATCTGGTGCCGGTCCCGGCGGGGAGCGCGCCCAGGAGGCGGCGGAGGCGGCCGCGGCCGAGAAGCACGATGCGCCCGATTCCGACGTGCGCCCCCTGCCGGAGCGCTTCGCGCGGCCTCTCCTCGCGCCGAGGGCGGTTCTCGTGAAGAACGCGACGGTCTGGACGTCCGGTCCCGAGGGAACGCTCCCGAACGCGAACCTCCTGATCGTGGACGGAAAGGTGGCCGCCGTGGGGAAGGGCGTCACCGCTCCGGCGGCGCTCGCGAGCGGAGTGGTCGAGATCGACGCACAGGGCCGCGCGGTCACCCCGGGGCTCATCGACTGCCACAGCCACACGGCGATCGACGGCGGCGTCAACGAGGGCACGCGCAACGTCTCGGCGGAAGTGCGCATCGGCGACGTGATCGACCCCTTTGCCCCCTCGATCTATCGCGAGCTCGCGGGCGGCCTCACGACGGCGCACGTCCTCCACGGCTCAGCGAATGCGATCGGCGGGCAGGTGGAGATCCTCAAGCTGCGCCGGGGCGAGGGCCCCGATGGGCTCAAGCTCAAGGACGCGCCCCTCGGCATCAAGTTCGCGCTCGGCGAGAACCCGAAGGGGTCGAATCGGACGGGCGCCGCGGTCCGCTACCCGCAGACGCGCATGGGAGTCTCAGCCCTCATCCGCGAGCGCTTCGCCGCGGCGCGGGACTACCGGCGCCGGCAGAAGGACGTCGAGGCCGCGAAAAAACGCGGCGAGAATCCGATCCCGCCGCGGCCCGATCTGCAGCTGGAGGCGATCGCGGAGGTCCTCGAAGGCAGGCGAATCATTCACGCGCACAGCTACGTGAAGCAGGAGGTGCTCGACCTCCTCAGAACCTGCGAGGAATTCGGAGTGAAGGTTGGGACGCTGCAGCACATTCTCGAGGGGTACAAGGTGGCCGACGAGATCGCCGCGCACGGCGCCGGGGCCTCCACGTTCAGCGACTGGTGGGCCTACAAGTTCGAGGTCTATGACGCGATCCCGTACAACGGCGCCCTCATGCGGGAACGCGGCGTCCTCGTGTCGTTCAATTCGGACTCGGACGAGCTCGCCCGCCGGATGAACGTGGAGGCGGCGAAAGCCGTGAAGTACGGAGGCGTGCCCCGTGAGGAAGCCCTGAAGTTCGTGACGCTGAATCCCGCGAAGCAGTTGAAGCTCGACAAGCGCATCGGCTCGCTCGAGACGGGCAAGGACGGCGACTTCGCGATCTGGTCCGGCGACCCGCTCGACCCGACGAGCCACTGCGACGAGACCTGGATCGAGGGGCGCCGGTATTTCGACCGCGCGGCGGATCTCGCGGGCCGAGCCGGGCTCATAGCCGAGAAGGCCGATCTCGTTTCGAAGACGCGACTCGCGGCGGCGCGCGGCTCGTCGACGACGCCCGCCGAGCCGGCGCGGCGGCCCCCCACCCACTCCTGTGACGAGGAGAGCCACGACTCCGAAGCGGCCGAGGCGGAGGTGACGCGATGAGCGCGCTCCTTCTGGCTTCAGTCCTCGTCCTCAAGGGCGCGACGGTGCATACGGCGATCGGCCCCGCGATTCCGGACGGCGTCGTCGTGATCGCGGAGGGGAAGATCCTGGCGGTCGGAGGGGCGGAGACGCCCGTCCCGGCCGGGGCCGAGGTCGTGGACGTGGCGGGCAAACACATCGCGCCTGCTTTCTTCGCGCCCGCGTCCCTCATCGGGCTCGTCGAGATCCAGGCGGTTCGCGCGACGAACGACGTCGCCGAAGTCGGCGAGATCAATCCCGAGGCCCGGCCCGACGCCGCGATGAACTTCGACTCCGAGACGCTGCCCGTCACGCGCAGCGGCGGCGTGCTGTTCGCCGCCCTCGCGCCGCGCGGCTCCACGTTCCCGGGCGCGGCCTCGGTCGTGACCCTGAATGGCTGGACGCGGGAGGACGCGTGCGTGAAGTGCCCGGCGGCCGTACTCCTCGAGTGGCCGAACATGGCGGTCGACCGGCGTCCGGAGGCACGTCCCGCGGCGCGCGTTCAGGAACGCCGGCGCGACGAAGCGCTGGAGCTCATTCGGAAGACGTTTCGAGACGCCGCGGCCTATCGGACCGCGAAGGCGGCCGAGGGCAGGGCCGGAGTGCCCGGTCACGACGACGTCGCCGCGCTGTCGGCGATGCTTGGCGTCCTCGACGGCTCGATTCCCCTCGTCATTAGGGCGGAGAGGAAGACGCAGATCGACGCGGCGCTGCGCTTCCTCGACGAGGAGCTGAAAGGGGAGAAGGTGCGCCCCGTCATTCTTGGCGGCACCGACGCGCCGAAGGTCGCCGCGGCTCTCGCCGCGCGGAAGATTCCCGTCATCCTCGACACGGTGCTGGAGCTGCCGCTGCGCGAGGACGACCCATACGACGCACCTTTCACGAAGGCGGCCGAGCTCGCGAAGGCCGGCGTCGTCGTGGCGATCGGGAACGGCCAGACCACGATGGCCGCCGCGACGACGCGCGACCTCCCGAACCACGCGGCGATGGCAGCGGCGTTCGGCCTCGACCGCCTCGAGGCTCTCCGCGCAATCACGCTCAATCCGGCGAGAATCTACGGCGTCGACGCCCGGATCGGGTCGCTGGAAAAGGGCAAGGACGCATCCCTCACCGTGTTCACCGGCGACCCGCTGCTCACGGAATCGAACGTCGTCGCGCTTTACGACAAGGGCGTCCCCCTCGACCTCTCGGACCGTCACAAGCGGCTCTGGGAGCGCTACCAAAGCAGGCCGAAGAAGGAATCCTCCGGGAAGTGAAGAAAGAAGTGAGGCGATCTATCGCGTGATGCGCCCGGGGTGCGTGTAGACGTTGAAACGCTCGTCGCGCAGAAAGCCGACGAGCGTGAGGCCGGTCTCTTCGGCGAGGTCCACCGCGAGGCTCGTCGGCGCTGAAACGGCGGCCACGATGCGCACCCCGGCGAGCGCGGCCTTCTGGGCGATCTCGAAGCCGAGCCGGCCCGAGACGAGAAGGATGGGCGGGCAGGGCCGACGGCTCCTCAGGACGGCGCCGACGGCTTTGTCCGTCGCGTTGTGCCGTCCGACGTCCTCGCGCGCGAGCACGAGAGACCCGTCCGACTCGAAGAGTCCGGCCGCGTGAAGGCCTCCGGTCGCGGAAAAAACCGACTGCCGCGCGCGAAGCGCGCCGGGCAGAGACGTGAGGAGGGCAGCGGGGATCGACACGTCGGGATCCGCGCCGGGCCGCGGTTCGGCCTTCCCCCGTCGCGCGGCCGCGGCCATGGCGGCGACATCGTCGACCGACGTGCGGCCGCAGACGCCGCAGGCCGAGCCCATCACGGTCGCTCGGCGCGCGCGCGGACGATCCGCGCGGGGGGCGAGCGTGACGACGCGGACGTTCTTCGCGAGCTCCGGTGCCACGCGGGGATCGTCGGGCGGCCCGAGGGCCAGTATCTCGTCCCCATGCTCGATGACGCCCTCTCCGAAGAGAAGGCCGACCACGAGGTCGTCGTCGTCGCCCGGAGTCCGCATCGTCACGACGAACCGCTCCGGTTCGGCCTCGCCTTCCTTGAGCCGGATCTCGAGCGGCTCCTCGGCGACGAGGAAGTCCTTCTCCCAGCGTGTCCCGTCGGCGTCCCGCCTCAGCACGAGCGTGGCCACCGAGGCGCCCTCGCGCGCGTCCGTCACACGGGCTAGCCTACACTCCGCGCGTTGACGCTTGGACACGTTCTCGTTCCACTTCTCGCGGTGGCCGCCCTGCTGCCGTTCGTGCCCCCCGCCGCGGCGCTCGTGACGGGCGTGGCCGTGGCGCTCGCCCTCGGAAACCCGTGGCTCCGCCGCACGCGGAAGCTCGCGCCCCTCCTTCTCGGCGTCGCGGTCATGGGACTCGGGGCGGCCGCCGACCTCGGCGTCGTGGGACGCGTGGGCCTCAGGGGAATCGGCTACACGGCCGTGGGCATCTCCCTCACGTTCTTCGCCGGCCTTCTCCTCGCGCGCGTTTTCGGCGTCGAGGAGGACACGTCCCTCCTCGTGACGGTCGGGACCGCGATCTGCGGAGGCAGCGCGATCGCGGCCGTGGCGCCTGCCATCAAGGCGAAGTCGGAGTCCATCTCCGTGGCGCTCGCGACGGTGTTCCTCCTCAACGGCGTGGCGCTCGTCGTCTTCCCGCCGCTCGGCCACCTCGCGGGGCTGGACGAATCGCGGTTCGGCCTGTTCGCGGCCCTCGCGATTCACGACACGAGCTCGGTCGTCGGCGCCGCGACCGCCTACGGGCCGAAGGCCGTCGAGATCGCCACGACGGTGAAGCTCGCGCGCGCCCTCTGGATCGTGCCGGTGGCGCTCGTCATCGGATGGGCGCGCGCGCGCCGCACGGGGGAGCGCGGCGCGTCGGCCGCGAAGCTGCCCTGGTTCCTCGTCGGATTCGTGGTCATGGCCGCGTTCGTGACGTGGTTTCCCGCGCTCCGGCCCGCCGGGCTCGCGGTCGCCGCCGGCGCGAAGCGCGTCCTCGTCGTCACGCTCTTCCTGATCGGCGCGTCCCTGACGCGCGACGCCCTCCGGCGCGTGGGCCTCCGGCCCATTGCCCTCGGCGTGGCGCTCTGGATCCTCGCGGGCGGCGTCACGCTGGCGGCTTTGAAGGCCGGCTGGATCGGCTGAACGCATCGGGCGGGCGCTTCGCTAGACTCCAGTCGTGGACATTTTGAGCGTCCTTCGCGCCGCAAGAGAACGCGTGGCGCCCTTCGTGCGCGCGGTCCGGGACGAACAGGCTCGTCTCGCGCGCGCGACCTGGGACCGCCTGCGCCACATTTCGCGCCCGGTTCTTTTCTTCGTCGGGGCGACCGCGGCGCTTTTCCTCGTCGCGGCGATCGTCGTCGTCCTCTACTTTTCCCGCGTCGTCTCCCGCACGATGGATGGGCGGCGGTGGTCCCTCCCGACGCGCCTCTACTCCGACGTGTGGGCGGTGCGCGCCGGGGACACGCTCTCTGCCGACGACATCGTGCGGCGCCTCGGGCGCCTCCGCTATGCGGAGGTGCCGAAGGCCCCGGTCGCCGCGGGGCAGTACGCGCTCGTGAAGGGGCGAATCCTCGTCTCCGTGAACCCGCGGGAGACCGCGTGGGGGCGGTCCCCCGGCGTTGCGGCCGAGATCGAGTTCTCGGGCCGCCGCGTGGCGGCGCTCAAGCGCGCCGACGACGGCGCTCCTCTGCCCTACGTCGTCTTCGAGCCGGAGCTCGTCGGGTCGGTCTACGACGAGAAGATGCAGGACCGCACGCTCGTCACGCTCGATCAGATTCACCCGGTGGTGCTCGACGCGATCCTGACGACCGAGGACCGCGACTTCTTCACGCACGGCGGCATCTCGTTCCGGCGCCTCGTGGGAGCCGTCCTCAAGGGCGCGACGCGCGGCTCCGCGGTGCGCGGCACCTCCACGCTCACCCAGCAGCTCGTGAAGAACATGTTCCTCACGCCGGAGCGGAAGCTGAAGCGCAAGGTCGTCGAGGCGCTGATGGCCGTGATCCTCGAGGCCAAGTACAGCAAGAAGGAGATCCTCGAGGCCTACCTGAACGAGATCTACCTCGGCCAGCGCGGCTCGATCTCCGTGACAGGCGTCGAGGAGGCCGCGCGGTTCTACTTCGGCAAGAGCGTTTCGCGGCTCGACCTTCCGGAGGCTGCGATGCTCGCGGGGCTCATCTCCTCGCCGGGAAAGTATTCGCCCTACCGCAATCCCGAGAACGCCCGGGCGCGCCGCGCCCTTGTCCTCAAGGGAATGCTGGAGCAGAAGAAGATCGACAAGGCGGCCTACGACGCGGCGCTCGCCGCTCCCCTCACGAAGTCGAAGGGTCCGCCGGCCGGCATCGTCGCGCCGCACTTCGTCGACTTCGTGCTCAATCAGGTGAAAGAAGCCCCCGGTTTCGTGAAGGAGGACGGGCTCTCCGTGTACACGACGCTCGACCCCGACATGCAGCAGGCGGCGCAGGCGGCGGTCCTGAAGGGTCTCGAGGAGCTCGAGAAGCGCTTCAAGCGCCTGCGGCCGCGGGGAGAGGAGGATGCGCTCCAGGCCGCCGTCATCGCGCTCGACCCGGCGACGGGATCGGTGCGCGCGCTCGTGGGCGGGCGCGACTATCAGGTCAGCCAGTTCAATCGCGTCGTGCAGGCCCGGCGCCAGCCCGGTTCGTTGTTCAAGCCGTTCGTGTACCTGACGGCTTTCGGAAAGCGCGATCTGCCGAAACCCATCACGCCCGCGTCGATATTCGTCGACTCGCCGATCGCGCTCGTGTGGGGCAAGGGCGAGGACGAGACGTGGTCGCCGAAGAACTATGACCGCGAGTTCCGCGGGCCGATGACCGCGCGCCAGGCGCTCGAGCAGTCCATCAACATTCCGACGGTGCGCATCGCCGTCACCGAGACCGCTCCGGGGCGCACGCTGCTCCCGGACATCGTCGACACGGCGCGGCGTGCCGGGATCGCGTCGCCCATGAGGCCGTACCCTTCGCTCGCGCTCGGGTCCTTCGAGACGAGCCCCATGGAGATCGCGGCAGCCTACTGCACGTTCGCGAACGGGGGATTCCGCGTGCGCCCGAATGCGCTTCTCGGAATCGTGGGCGCGAACGCCCGGCGCATCGAGACGAAGAACGAGCCCGTCGTCCGGGGCGCCGACGCCGACGCGATCTCGATCCTCGATTCGGTTCTCCGGGGCGTCGTGGACCGCGGGACCGGCGCCTCGGCGCGCCGCCTCGGGGCGCAGGGCATCTTCGCGGGCAAGACCGGCACGACGAACGACGGTCGCGACGCCTGGTTCGTCGGTTTCTCGCCGCGCCTCCTGGTCGCCGTCTGGGTCGGATTCGACGACAACCGCGGCCTGAACCTGTCCGGTTCCTCGGCGGCGCTTCCAATCTTCGCCGACTTCGTGCGCCGCCTGCCGTCGCAGTACTTCGAGGCCCCGTTCCCGTCGACGCCGGGCGTCGTCACGGCGTCGATCGACCCGACCACCGGGATGCTGGTGACCGAGGAGTGTCCGAAGTCGTTCGACGAGGTCTTCCTCGAGGGCACGCAGCCGAAGGAGCGCTGTACCATCCACGGCGGGGGGGCGCCCGGCCCCGGCGTCGCCATCGGAGCGCCGTGAAGCTCACGTTGCCCCCGATGGACCTCGGGCTCGTCGTCAGAGGAGGGTCTGTGGCCCTGACGGCCGCGTCTGCGAAGATTCCAGCCATGGGGGGCGCGGCGTGAAGCGGGTGATCCTCGTCGGAGCGACGGATGGCCTCGGGAAGGCTCTCGCCGAGGTCTACGCCGCGCGCGGTTTCTGGGTGACGATCCTCGGGCGCTCGCGGCAGAAACTCGACACCCTGGTGGCCGACCTCCGAAGCCGGTTCCCGGTCGCGACCGTGAATGGAGTCGTGTGCGACCTCTCGGACGCCGCGCGGCTCGAGCCCGCGTTTCGGGAGGCGCTCGCCGTGACCGGGCATTGCGATCTCTTCCTCTACAACGCCGGCGTCATGCATCACGGCGACGGCGTAACCAGCGAACCCGCGCGCGACGCCGAGATGATGGCGGTGAACGCCGTGGCGGCCGTTCGGCTGCTCGGGCTCGCCGCGAACTGGTTTCGCGTGGCGGGCCGCGGGCAGATCGCGGGCATCTCGTCCATCGCGGGCGACCGCGGCCGCAAGGGAAACCCCGCGTACAACGCCTCGAAAGCGGCGCTCACGACGTTTCTCGAGGGGCTTCGAAACCGCCTCGCGCCGTTCGGCGTGACCGTCTCGACCGTAAAACCCGGCTACGTCGGAACCCGCATGACGGCGGGGAAGTCCGGGCTTTTCTGGGTCGTCTCGGCCGCCGACGCCGCCCGCGTCATCGCGGATCGTCTCGAGAAGGGGCACGAAGTTTTCTACGTCACCCGCCGCTGGGCGCTCCTCAGCCTCGCGATGCGGCACGTCCCTCGGTTCGTCTTCAAGAGGCTCGGCCCGCCGTGAGCGCGCTTCCCGTTCCGGAACGGGTGGAAGGCTTCGGCCTCTACAACGTTTCCGTGTCGCCGGTTCTCCGGCCGTCCTCGCTCGAGGCGCTTCGGGACGCGCTCGCGGCCTGTGCCGCGCGCGGGGAGGCGCCGGTGTTTCGCGGAGCGGGCTGCTCGTACGGCGACGCGTCGGTCAACGCCGCCGGGCCCGTGATCGAGATGACCGGCCTGAACGCGATCGCCGGTTTCGACGAGGCGACGGGTATCGTGCGGGCGGGCGCGGGGCTCACGCTCGGCGCGCTGTGGAAGTTCGCCATTCCGCGCGGGTTCTGGCCCCCCGTCGTGACTGGCACGATGCACGTCACGCTCGGCGGCGCCGTCGCGATGAACGTGCACGGCAAGAACGGATGGAAGAAGGGCACGATCGGCGACCACGTCGAGAGCGTGTCGGTCCTGAAGGGCGACGGCCGCGTCGAGGAGATCCCGCGCGGGACGCCGGCCTTCGACGATGTCGCGGGAAACTGGCGTTGCGTGGACCCGATCGTGGAGGTCGCGTTGCGGCTGAAGAAGGTCGCGAGCGGCTATCTCGACGTCGAAGCGTTCGTGACCCCGAACCTGGCCGCGACGCTCGAAGCTCTCGACCGCGCGAAGGACGACTGGGACTACGTCGTCGGCTGGATGGACTGCTGGCGGACGGGGAAGGGCCTCGGCCGGAGCGTCGTCCACGTCGCGAACGAGCACGCCCTGAAAGAGGGCGAGTCGCGCGGGTGGAGCGTCGCGGAGCAGATCGCGGACGTCCACATGGGGCCGCTGCCCGCGCCGATCCTTCTCCTCGGACTCAGGCTCACCGCGAGCGGTCCTCAGATGCGGCTCGTGAACCTGGCGAAATACGCCTCGGCGGCCGTCCACGGACGGCACCGTTACCGGCAGTCGCTAGTCGCGTACTCGTTTCTCCTCGATTACCTGCCCGGCTGGAACGAGGCTTACCGGCCCGGCGGCTTCATCCAGTACCAGCTCTTCGTGCCGAAGGAGGCCGCGGAGGCGGCGTTCCGAAAGGCGCTTCGCCTGCAGCACAAGACGGGCGTCGTCTCGTCGCTCGCCGTGATCAAACGCCACCGCGCCGACCCGTCCCCTCGCGGCTACGCCCCTGACGGCTTCTCACTCGCCCTGGACTTCCCGGTCACCCGCCGGAACGCGAGCCGGCTCGTCGGGTTGTGCCGCGCCTTCGACGCGCTGCTCCTCGAATGCGGGGGGCGCGCCTACAAGGCGAAGGACTGCATCGGCAGCGTCGAGCGTCTCGCCGGAGCGCGCGGAGGACGGCCGTGAGGGCGCTGAAACGGTGTGTGGCACTGGCCAGCCTGCTCGTCCTCGGGAGCTGCAATTCGGACACGTCCCCGACCTCGCCATTCTCCTGCGTCCCGCTGACGGGTCAATACGCGGGCGCCTTCACGGACTCATGCGGGCTTTCGAAGACGGAGGACGTCACGCTCTTCCAGACGGGCTGCACGGTCGTCGCCGAGTTCCCGGGAGTGGGCAGCCTGCAGGGCACCGTCGAGGGTCAGACCCTCGTCTTCGCGATCGGCTTCGCCGGCTTCTCGCCCTGCGGCGGTTCGGCCAGCGGGAGCGCCGCGGTCACGTCTTCCGGAGGCCTGAGCGGAAGTTACAGGGGGCAGGCGACAGGAACCGGCACGGCCTGCTGCGGGAGCGTGTCGGGCAGCTTCACGCTCGCCCGGCGCTGATTTTCGGGCGAGCCCGTCTCCGGGTCGATGCCGGACGCGGCAAGATCCCGTTGGCTGGTCAGAAGAGCAACGTCAGTCCGACGTTCACGTTCGCGCGCTCGGTCTGGTCGCCGTAGAGGCTCTTTGCGACCGGGATCTGAACCCCGGCGCGGCCGAGGAGGCCGCCCCCGAAGTCGAGGACGAGGCGCGGCGTCACGTAGACGATGTCCCCGCCCGTGTTCGGATCGCGGTTGCCGTCGCCGTCGATCCGATCCCGCTCGGCGTGGCGCCAGTTCGCCTCGATGACGGCGTCGACGGCGTTTCCGAGCTTGCGCTCGTACGCGAGGTTCGCCGTCGTGGCGCGGCCGTACCGGTAGTCGTGGCCGTTCGTTCCGGTCCGCCGGTACTGGAACGACGCGAAGACGGAGGATTGCGGGTCGAGCTGGACGACGGCCGAGAGGCCGCCGTAGACGTCGGTCGCGCCGGTGCCCGGCTGCACGTGCTCGTCGAGCCGTTCGCCGTTCTCGGAGAGCTCGTTCTTCCCCCACGGCGTCTTGACGCCCGCCACGAGCGAAACCCACGCCCGCTGTCCGAGGCCGGGCCGAAACGGCGAGGCCCAGACGCGGAAGAGCGCCGTGAAGTCGGGGTCGGAGAGGCCGTTCGTCTTCGTCGTGATTTCGCCGGACGCGTCGGTCGAGGTGAGGCGCCGCACGCTGAGGGGGAGGCGCCCGACGAGCGTGAGCCTCTCGCCGAATGAATACGCGACGCCGAGGGTGAAGCGGTTCTCGATCTCGGCGTCGCGGCCGACGATCTCCGTGGAACCGGGGTCCGAGACGCCGTTCCCCTTGTCGAGGCGGTCCCAGTCGAGCGTGAGCCTGAACCGGCCCGGGGTGTACATCGCGGCGCCGAGGGCGTTGAACGTCGGGTCGCCGCAGCGGCAGATGGAGCACCCTGCGGCGCGCGGCGCGAGGGCCGCGGAAAGCAGGAGCGATACCCCGCAGAGCGAGGCTCTGAGAATCTTCAAGCTGATCTCCTTCTAGGAAGAAATATTCGGAATAGAAATTTCTTAGAAAGAGAAAGAGCGGGGAGGGGGTGTGGCGGGCATCATCGGGCTGGATTCTAGTCGCCGGCCCCGACTGTCACGCGAGCCGCTTGTAGAATCCGCGGCGGAAGCGCAAGGGGTCCGGCGGCCCTCCTGGTCTTCAAAACCAGCGTGCTCGCTCCGAGAGGGGCGGCGGGTGGGTTCGACCCCCACACGCTTCCGCCAATCCTTCAGCCGGCCGCGCCGGCGCGCTTCACGCGCTTGGCCTACTCCTCCGAAAGCTGGCCGAGGTCGAGCCGGAAAGGCGGGAGGCGCTTTCTTCGGGCTGCTAGGATTCCTCGGATGGCGCGACGCATCCTCGTCTGCGACGACGAACCGGACATCCGCGAGTCGCTTCGAACGCTGCTCTCGGACGAGGGGTACGAGGTGACGGCGGTTTCTTCGGGGGTGAACGCGATTTCCGAGGCGCCGGATCACGACGCGGTGCTCCTCGACATCAAGATGCCCGGTCAGGACGGGCTGGAGACGCTCGCGAAGATGCGCGGGCGGGGAATCGCGACGCCCGTCATCATGATCTCCGGCCACGGCGACGTGAAGACTGCGATGGAGGCCATCCACGCGGGCGCCGCCGACTTCCTCGAGAAACCGGTGGGGACCGAACACGTCCTGAACGCGCTTCGGCGCGTCCTCGATTCGACGCGTCTCGTGCGCGAGAACCTCGAGCTGAAATCGCGCCTCGGCATCACGCGCCTCGTGGGGAACAGCGAGGCGATGCGCCGCCTTCTCTCCGACGTCGCGAAGGCGGCGCCGACGCCCGCGACGGTCCTCATCGTGGGGCCGAGCGGAACGGGCAAGGAGCTCGTCGCCCGCGCGATCCACGAAGGCTCCCTCGTGAAGGCCGGTCCGTTCGTGCAGGTGAACTGCGCGGCGATCCCCGACAGCCTCATCGAATCGGAGCTGTTCGGGCACGAGCGCGGCTCGTTCACCGGCGCCGACCGCAAGCAGACCGGCAAGTTCGTGGAGGCGGACGGCGGCACGATCTTCCTGGACGAGGTGGGCGACATGTCGGCCTCCGCGCAGGCGAAGGTGCTGCGCGTCCTGCAGGAAGGTGAGGTCGAGCCCGTCGGGAGCCCGCGCGTCGTGAAGGTGAAGGTGCGCGTCGTGGCCGCGACGAACCGCGACCTCATGGGGCTCATCGCGCAGGGGAAGTTCCGGGAGGATCTCTACTACCGTCTCAACGTCCTCGTCCTCCTGACTCCCCCGCTC
>Ga0207927_1000774_pt1 | contig 13480 bp, 13 predicted proteins | sample NGESurdeep072012_2_FD_184456 | JGI IMG/M metagenome (GOLD analysis project Ga0207927, IMG submission 184456) | Arctic peat soil microbial communities from Barrow, Alaska - NGEE Surface sample 210-2 deep-072012 (SPAdes) | ecosystem: Environmental > Terrestrial > Soil > Wetlands > Peat ... | reverse complement strand
GTCTAGCCCAGCATGCAGCCGAAGGCGGAATGCTGGGTAAAGTGGAGAGAAACAGTAGGAGTCCCGGAGGGACGGCAGGTTCTCACACAGACGCTTTAGCCCCTGAGGGAAATCGAATTCCCTTCCACCCATCATTTATGAGACCGCCACTGGAGCCAGGGTTTCATTGCGTAGCGACCTTGCGGATCTGTTCAAGGTGGTTGATGTCGTGGCCCGCTACCTGACGTGCCAAATCAGCAACGCTCATCCGCCCTCTTTCGGCGTGGACGCCGAAGTGCTGCCACTGCTCTGGGCTTAAGCGGTCGAATAAACGTAAATTCGCCTCACGCAGCAATCGAAAAAGTTGCAGCGACTCTTCCGCGCTTCGAGAGGAATAATCCCCCAAGCTCTCCCACAAGTCCTGGTCGTAGCTCGACAGTGGGGCGCCATCGTGCTCAATCATTTGCCGGTAGCGCCAACTGCTGCCGATCTCGGCCTCGGAAAGGTGGGCGAGGATCTCCGCGATGGACCATTTGTCTGAGGCCGGGCGTTGGCGAAGCTTTTCCGCCGGGATGCCCGCGATCAACTTCGCCAGTTGGTCAGCCGTCTCGCGTTGCACGGTCACCGCGTCTTTACTTTCTACTAGCGCAAGAATTCGGGCTTTATACTGCTCTGGGCTCTCCATAAAGCTGCCAATCCATCTGTCGTCTAATTTAGGAAGAACTTGGTGTACAAAGTGTCGCGCTGTGCTGGGCGAAAGCCAGCGTCGCGTATGATGCGCCGCAGCTCTTCTTCGGTGGTGCAATTCCGCACACCGGCAGCGCGCACCACGTTTTCCTCGATCATCACCGAGCCAACATCGTTCCCGCCAAACCGTAGGCCCATCTGGCAAACCTTCAGGCCTTGTGTCACCCAGCTCGACTGCACATTTTCGAAATTTGTGAGGCAAAGTCGTGCAATGGCCAGCGTTTTCAGGTACTCGACAGCGGTGGCCTCGTCCCATCCCCGTCCACCCAGTGCCGTGTTCTGAGGCTGGAACGACCAGGGAATGAACGCGGTGAATCCACCAGTTTCTTCTTGCAGGTCATACAGTACTTGCAGATGATTGATGCGATTTTCGTAGTTTTCGCCCACGCCAAACATCATGGTTGCCGTGGTGCGCATGCCGAGTTTGTGGGCCGTACGGTGGACGTTCAGCCAGTCCTGCGTAAGGCACTTCAGCCGGGCAATCTCGAACCGGACTTCATCGTCAAGAATCTCGGCGCCGCCGCCCGGAATGGAATCGAGGCCGGCATCGTGCAAACGCCGGATGGTGTCTTCAATGGTGAGTCCGCTGACTTCCGCAATGCAGATGACCTCCGACGCGGAGAAGCAATGCAGATGCACCTGCGGGAAGCGCTGTTTCAGGCCGCTGAGCATCGCCTCGTACCATTCGATTTTCAAGTCGGGATGCAGGCCGCCCTGCAGCAGCACGCCAGTGCCGCCCAACTCTACCGTCTCGCGCACCTTGTCGTAGATGGTGTCCAAGTCGAGGATGTACCCTTCGGCGGCCAACTTGCCCTTCAGCGGGCGATAAAACGCGCAGAACGTGCAGTATTCCGTGCAGAAGTTTGTGTAATTGATGTTTCGATCGATGATGTAGGTGACCACGCCATCAGGATGCAGACGGCGGCGCACCGCGTCGGCTTCCATGCCGATACCGATCAGATCGTCGGAGCGGAACATCTCCAGCGCTTCAGCTTTGCTCAATGACATAAGAGATCACAACCTACTGTGACATTCTAAAACATCGGAACCCGACAGGCACGAAGACCGAACACACCCGAGAGACTGGGGAAGCGCGGGCGCTTACCGCCCTACGAAACAAACTCCGTCGACAGGCGTTTATATTCAAGGCTGCCATTGCGGCAATCCCTGTAAAATGAAAGAGTATCAGGGAGAGTCCGGCAGACGCCCCGGCCAGGGCTGCTGGACTTCTACGAGCGTTAGTACGCAAAGCCATTAAAGGACATACGATGAATCGACCTGTTCCCTTTGGGTTTCCAAACGGAAGAACCGTCCGCCTGTTGCTTCCCAGTTTGCTGCTGGCCCTCGCCTTTCCTGCCTGGGCTTCGTTGGGCGACAACGTTACTACCGTGCAGAACGACAAAGCCCGCATGAAGGGGACGCTTCGTAGCGTCGCCGCGCAGAGCTATGTCACGCACGAAATCCAGGTCCCCACTGGACAGAGGGTGCGCGAGTTTGTCTCGACTGAAGGCACCGTCTTCGGTGTCGCATGGGACGGACCGTTTCAGCCGGATCTGCAACAACTTCTGGGTTCCTACTTTGAGCCGGTGAAACAAGCCGTGGCGCAGCAGCATCGCGGACACGGCCCGATATTCGTTGAGACATCTGGCTTCGTCTTTCAGCAGGGTGGACACGCACGCAGCTTCCATGGCCGGGCCTATGTTCCGTCCATGGTGCCACAGGGTGTAGATGTCACCGAGATCCAATAAAGGAGCGGGCGTGCGAATTCTAGGAACCCTCGCAGGAGTATGGTGCCTTGCGCTGCTGGCGGCTTGTAGCAGCGGCAGCGGCTCCACGACAGCTACAATTACGCTGGTGGGCGCAAGTTGCTCGCCGACTTCCATCGCGTCCCTACAGACCAGCCAATGCACGGCTACGGTCTCGGGCACGGGCAGCTTCAGTTCCACGGTGTTTTGGACCGCCAGCGGAGGCGGAACGATTGCCGCGGCCACCGGCCTGTTCACGGCGGACACCGTGCCCTTCACCACTCAAGTTACGATTACCGCAACCTCGGCGACGGACTCCACCAAAAGCGGTTCCACCACCATCACCGTGGCCGCCGCGGGAACCGTGTCGTCGGTGAGTGTTACGTGCACTCCAACGTCAGTTCAAACCGGACAGTTATCGACTTGCGCTGCTACCGTCAACGGAACCGGCGCCTTTAGTCCCAATGTGACCTGGTCGGCTAGCGGGGGAACCATCAACCCGATCAGCGGCCTGTTCAGTGCTTCGAGCGCCGGTGCTTATACCATCACTGCGACTTCGCAACAGGACTCCACCAAGAGCGGAACGGCGACGGTCAACGTGGTTGCGGGAGTCAGCAATTCGCTTCCCGTAACGGTTGACGGCGGCCCCCCCGCGTACCAGGCCCTTGGCAATGTCTACACCAATGGTGCGTTCGTATCAGTGACCGTTTGTACGCCAGGAACTTCGACCTGTCAGACGATCGATCACGTCCTGGTTGACACTGGCTCAATTGGCCTGCGATTGCTCGCTAAGGGCGCGGCTGGTGGAGAGCTCGATCAGACTGCCTTTCCGCAGCAGACCGACGCAAGCGGCAACGCGATCAGCGAATGTAGCTTATTCGTTGACGGTTACGCGTGGGGCTCGGTGTCTCTGGCAACCATACAGATGGCGGGTGAAATCGCGTCCACCGTTCCGAATGCGACCGCTGCCGGTGTGCCTATTCAGATCATCGGCGATCCGCGCGTGCCAGCCTTGCCTGCCAGTTGCTCATCTCAGAGTGCCGGTATCAATAAGAGCAATCTCAACGGATTGGGCGCGTATGGGGTGCTCGGCCTCGGCACCTACCAACAGGATTGCGGGCCTGGTTGCGTCAGCAATACCAATCCTCCAGCGGAATACTACGCGTGCGCCAGCGGCTCCTGCGCTCCCACAGGGTTAGGTCTGGCTCAGCAGGTGACTCATCCTGTGTGGGTCTTGCCACAGGACAATAATGGTGTGATGGTGCAGATGCCCCCGATTCCCTCGGGAGGAACCACAACGGTGAACGGGTCGTTGGTTATTGGCATTGGCACGCAGACCAACAACGCACTGGGTTCGGCAACCGTCTTCAACACCGACGCCAATGCGTTCTTCATCACGAACTATAACGGCCAGACCAATAGCTGCAGCTACATCGATAGCGGGTCGAATGCGTACTTTTTCCCCAGCTCCGGGAACCCATTGCTGGTGACTTGCGGATCCAACAGCAATGCACCGGGGTTTTATTGCCCCACTACCTTGCTGCCCCTTACGGCCACCAATCAGAGTGCGGCGAACACCAATAATCAATCTGGGTCCGTTCCTTTTAACGTTGGCAATGCCACCACGCTTTTCAATAACAATAACGGCAACAATGTGGCCTTCAGCGAATTGGGAGCGCCCAATAACCCAATCAATGGGTGCGGCTCGTTTGATTGGGGCATGCCGTTCTTCTACGGTAAGTCGGTGTTCACCGGAATCGAACAGCAGCCGGTGACCGGCACAGGAACTCCTCCAATAACTGGACCTTTCTGGGCCTATTACTAACGTTGCGGATTTCAATTGGTGGCGGGCGGAGCCTCGAAACTCCGCCCTGCAACCTCTCTTGACGAGTCGAAGTGGGTAGCGTTTCAATGTTGCGATGCCCGCGAAAAAGACTCAACGTAAGGCCGTAGGTCGCAAACCAACACGCGATGATTCTAAGGGTGCGCCGAAATCTAGCCGTCCGCTGATGCCGAAGGTGTATGGCATTCCCACGACCATGAAAGGCAGTCTCCCATGGGACTGGGCGTGCGACCGGCTCACCGACTCCCACAACCACTTGCTTATCACCGTTCGACCTGATTCCCGTCCGCACGCGATGGTTGTGTGGGGTATCTGGCTGGAGAACGCTTACTACTTCAGCACCGGTCCGACGACCCGAAAGTCCAAGAACCTGGCCGCCAATCCGAACTGCATCGTGTGCAACGACAATGTAGAAGAGGCGGTGATCGTCGAAGGAGAGGCCCGGCAACTTGGTGTGCCAGACATTCCTGAGAAAGCGTTCGCCCTGTATCAGAAAAAGTACGGTTGGAAACTCGATCCCGAGATGGGCCCGGTCTTTAAGGTTACGCCACGCGCGGTATTTGCCATGCCGGAAGAACTGTTTCCGGCGGGCGCGACCCGCTGGTTGTTCGAATAGCCGTTGTCCAGCGCCGTTCCACCTTTTGGCTACATGCTATTTCCTGGCGCTGCCAAACGCCACAGGCCCGAGGAACCGCAGTTCCGGTACGACGGGAATGAGTCCAACCTCATGTGCATAGGTCAGAAAGAGCTGCAGACCCGCGTGGTTCTCGCGGTCGAGATAATAGTGAATGTTTTCCGTGAGGTAGGTTGTCACCTCTGCTTCAGAGATGCCTAACTTCGGCGCCCACTCCTTCGCCAGCGCCTCGATGTTCTCTGGCAGCAACCCGTGATCGCGCGATTGTTGGAATGTCGCGATCAAATTCATTCCTTCCGGCTGGCGATGCAAGGCATCCATTCGTACCGCCCAGAAGGCGAACACAAATGGCTTTCCCGTCAGCCTTCGCCAATCGTGGCCAAGGTCATAGAGATGGTATTTAGAGTCGTGCATCGAGATCTGCAAGGCAGCGTCGCCAATCAACAACGCGGCGTCATGCCGCTTGAGCATTTCCCTGAGATCGGGCGGATGCGGTGTGAATTTGCGATGCCCGCCGAAGAACTTGGCGAACAGGACTTGGGTCAGGGCGACCGAGGTGCGGGACGAGGTGTCAGTCGCCACCGTGCGTACGTCTTCAATGCGCTTCTTGCTCACCAACAGGATCGAGCGCACGCGATCTTTCGAGGCAATCGCGATGTTAGGCAGAACCACCAGTCCGGGAATCGTCGCGTATGTGATCGCCGGGATGATTCCAATGTCTGCGCGGTTGGCGGCCAGAGCAGCAGCGCACTCCGACGGGATGGTGTACTCGATATCGAAGTTCTCACCCGCCGTGGCGTGCTCGAAGTCCCACATTAACGGAGTTGTGTTCAGAAATGAGATGGCGGAAACGCGGAGGCCGGGCATGAAAGATCGAGTCTAACAAAGTGGAGTCCTCGGCGTGCCACCGTCGCCAGTCGATTCCGCTGATGGCAGCCCCATGACAACGGTCCTAAAAGACACCACGCAGTCTGCGTCTTGTACACGGACGTGTGACGAGCATCCTTGACAGTAACCATATAGGAGGTTACCGTCAATTTAGCGAACTTTCTCTTGTCTGGAGCCCGACGATGGAAACCGAAGTCCACGTCAATTCTGGCGACGTTTCTTCCGCAAGATCCCTGCAATGGCTTGCCTTGTCCCTCACTCCAGGAATCGGCGCAGGTAGAGGACGCAAGCTGGTCGAACTGTTCAATGGCATCGACCGTCTGTTTGGTGCATCGCTTACGGAGCTCGAGGGCGCTGGTCTGCCGGCAGGGGCAGCTCAGAGCATTGCAATGGGTAAGTCCCTGGAGCTGGCAGCCGACGAGTTCGACCACGTGAAGGCGTTTGGCGCTCGCATTGTGGCCCAAGACGATCCGGAGTTCCCCAAACGCCTGTACGAGATCTACGATCCGCCTCTCGTGTTGTATGTCAGCGGGAACACGGAAGTTGTTAATAAATATGGGCTCGCGGTAATCGGTACGCGCCATCCCACGCCTTACGGGACAGGGATGGCAGAGCGACTAGCCTGCGATCTGGCAGCCCGCGGGCTTGTCATCGTGAGTGGAATGGCCCGCGGTATCGACAGTGCCGCCCATCGCGGTGCCCTGAACGCCCACGGCCAGACTGTAGCCATCTGGGGAACTGGGGTCGACGTACCCTATCCCAAAGAGAATCAGAAGCTTGCAGCGCAGATTCTGGCCACTGGCGGGGCCATCCTCAGCGAGTTTCCCTTAGGGACGTTCCCCGCACCGCAGAACTTTCCCATCCGCAACCGCATCATCAGCGGCATGTCCATCGGTGTGCTGGTGATCGAGGCCGGAGAGTACAGCGGAACCCGCATAACGGCGCGTTGCGCACTAGAGCAGGGGCGGGACGTATATGCCGTCCCTGGGAATGTGACCAACAAACTGTCTTGGGGCCCTAACACATTGATAAAGCAGGGGGCTGCGCTGATTGCGACATGGGAGGACGTGTGGGAAGCGCTGCCGGCCGATATTCGCTTGGCACTAACTCCTCCGGTTCAGCCTGCATCCCAGGTACCTGAAACAGCATCATTGTTCGGGGGGCAAGATTTACCTCCGGACGAGAGACGGATTTTTGCCGTTCTGCGCGCCGACGAGCCAACCCACATCGATGAACTGGTTGAGCGACTGGTGGGACACATGTCGTCGTCGCAGATATTCGCCGCATTGTTCGAACTGGAGTTAAGCGGCAAGATCAGGACCCTTCCTGGAAAATATTTCGTCAGGGTGATCTGAAGCTGGCCACTTTTCGCAGCTCCAATTTGAAAAAACCCAACCCCCGCGGACTGTGGAAATCAAGGTGCGCTTGTTGAGGGTTCACGGCATTGGGGGCCGATCCGCTTTTTGCCGCCACTGAACTTCCGTGCTAGTTTCATAACGGATAACGCAATCATAAAGACGAGGTTCCATTGTCAAAAGGCTTAGTTATCGTCGAATCGCCCGCCAAGGCGAAGACGATCCAGAAATATCTAGGTGCCGGGTACGAGGTTGAGGCCTCACTTGGGCACATCAAGGATCTTCCCAAGAAGTCTCTAGGAGTCGATCTCGACAACGAATTTGCCACAGAGTACGAAGTCATTCCCGGCAAAGAGAAGGTTATCGCCCGGCTGAAGAAACTCGCGAAATCGGCGGAAACGATCTACCTGGCGCCCGATCCTGACCGCGAAGGCGAGGCGATTGCCGCCCACCTGGCAGAGGAACTGGGTGGGGAGCGGGTCGACGGCAAGAAACTCAAGAAGGGCTCGGCGGTGGTGAATATCCGCCGTGTCACCTTTAACGAGATTACGAAGCGTGCGGTCCAGGAAGCATTTCTTCACCCGCGTGACATTGATCGCAACTTGGTGAACGCACAGCAGACACGCCGCGTGCTCGACCGCCTGGTGGGCTACCAGGTGTCGCCCCTGTTGTGGGATAAGGTCCGCCGAGGCCTCTCCGCCGGACGGGTTCAGACGGTGGCGCTGCGTCTCATCGTCGAGCGCGAGCGCGAGATCAAGGCCTTCATTAAGGAAGAATACTGGACGATTGCGGCCCATCTCATTGGAGCGAAGCCCCCGCAATTCGCGGCGAATTTTATCGGCATTGGCAACGAAAAGACTCCGATCCCCAACGGGGAAGAGGCCGAGAAACTCCGGGCTGCACTGGAAACCGCCGACTGGTCGGTTCGCTCGGTTGATAAGCGCGAACGCCGCCGCAATGCCGCGGCTCCGTTCACCACCAGCAAGTTGCAGCAGGACTCCTCGCGCAAGCTGCGTTTCAGCGTGAAACGCACCATGATGATCGCGCAGAGGCTTTACGAAGGTATCGATCTTGGCGATGAAGGCACCGTCGGACTGATCACCTACATGCGCACCGATTCGACTCGGGTGTCCAACGACGCGATTGCCGAAGTCCGCGAACACATCGCGAAGGAGTACGGCAAGGAGTTCCTGCCGGAGAGCCCGAACGCCTTCAAATCAAAAAAAGACACGCAGGATGCCCACGAGGCCATCCGTCCGACGTCAGCCTCGCGCAACCCCGAGGACATCAAGAAGTACCTCCAGGAAGATGAATACAAGGTCTACAAGCTAATCTGGCAGCGCTTTGTAGCTTCGCAAATGAATCCTGCGGTCTTCGACCAGACCACAGTGGAAATCGACGCGAAAAATGGCGGCGTTGATTATCGCTTCCGCGTGACGGGATCCGTGCTCAAGTTCGAAGGCTTTTTGAAGGTTTACGAAGAGTCCAAGGACAGCAAGGACGAGGAAGACGAGGCGCTCAAGCACAAGCTTCCAGCTCTCACGGAAGGCCAGAAACTGACACTCAAGGGACTGGATACGGAGCAGCATTTCACCGAGCCGCCTCCGCGCTTCAATGAAGCGTCACTGGTCAAGGAACTGGAAGAGCGCGGCATCGGACGCCCCTCGACCTATTCGGCCATCCTTAGCACGATTCAGGAGCGCCAATACGTCCAAAAGCTTGGCGGCAAGTTCAGTCCCACGGAGATCGGCCTGGTGGTTACGGATCTTCTGGTGGAAAACTTCAAGGACATTTTCGATCTGCAGTACACAGCGCGGCTGGAAGAAGAACTCGATGAAATCGAAGATGGCAAGGAATTGTGGAAGGACGCCTTAGCCGAGTTCTACAAGAAGTTCGAGAAAGACCTCCATTACGCCGAAAAGCATATGGAGAACGTGAAGCGGATGGAGAAGCCCACCGACGAGAAGTGCGAACGGTGCGGTTCACCGCTGGTGATCAAGTGGGGCAAGCACGGCTCGTTTTATGCATGCAGCTCGTACGACAAGACCGATCCGAACAGCTGCACCTTCACGAAAGAAAATCCGATTGACCTCCCAGACCTCGATTCGGCCGACCTGCAGGAGACAACGCAGGAGGAATACTGCGAGAACTGCGGTCGTCCGATGGTGCTCAAGCGTGGGCGATTCGGGCAATTCATGGCTTGCACGGGATATCCAGACTGCAAGACCACGCGGCGTCTGGATCAGGGAAAGAAGGTGCCTGACATTTCGCTGGACGAGAAGTGCCCGCAGTGCGGACGCAACTTGCTGATACGGCACGGCCGCTTTGGCGAGTTTGTTTCGTGCAGCGGTTACCCGGATTGCAAATACGTCAAGCAGAACTTCATTGGCGTGAAATGTCCGGAATGTAAAGACGGCGAGATCGCCGAAAAGAAGGCCCGCCGCGGCAATTTCTTCTACGGCTGTTCGAATTATCCCAAGTGCGAGTTCACTTCGGCATTCAAGCCGGTGGCGGAGTCGTGCCCTGAGTGCAAGAGCCCATATTTGCTCGAAAAGACCTTGAAGGATGGCACCTTCCTGGTTTGCCCGAACAACAAGCGCACAACCTCAGAAGAGCCTAAGCGTCGCGGCAAGAAGAAAAAAGACGCGCCAGAAAGCACGGTCAAGTGCGACTATTCGAAACTGATTGCGCCTCCGGCGGCGGTAGCCTAACCAGCGATTGGGCAGACCCTGTTCTGCTCTGACAATAACCTCGGCCCGGCGCGACAGCCGGGCCTTTCGTTCGGAAAGGAAATCTCAATGAGCAATTCACAAGCAACTTACCAGGATGCGGATCTTCTGCTGAAGCTCTACGACCTTCGCCGCGAGTCCGTGATGCGCGAGGCACGGAGCTTTTTCGTTCAGTTCATGCCGCAGTCCGCGGAAGACGTGTTGGCAGTTATGCAGGGCTGGGGCTCGAAAGAAAGTGCATATTTGCGGCAGGTTTCCAGCTATTGGGACATGGTGGCCTCGCTGGTCAAGCACGGCGTCCTGAACGAGACTTTGGTGTATGAGACCTGCGGCGAAATGTATTTGACTTATGCCAAGGTACAGCCTTTCCTGGCAAAGATTCGAGAGGGTATGAGTGCGCCGGATTATCTAAAGAATGTTGAGAAGGTGGTGGAATCGACAGCCGACGGCCGCGCTCGCGTGGAGCGCATGCAGGGCCAGTTCAAAGAGTGGATCAAGAGACGCGACCAAGCCACCGCAAAATAGCCACACTCTAGAACTGGTTTCACAAATCCGCTTTGAAAGGGCACGGCTTCAGCCGTGCCGTTCGGGCACCCATAACCATAGGGCTTTAGCCCCTGAGGGAAATCGACTTTCTCCCTCGCGGCATTTATGAAACCGCTTCTAGCTCAAATATTCCCGGATGTAGGGATCGTGGCAGCGCAGCAGTTCGGGTGCGGTCCCTTCGAAGATGATCTTGTGCTCGCGGAGAATCACAAACGTCGTGTGAACGTTACGAGCCGAACCATCCTCCAACGGCACCATCTTGTTAAGGCTCCGGTCGAAGTAATGACTGGCCATGGTGAAGGCGTCCTGCAAACGATGCGTCACCAGCAGGGAACTGGTCTTATACACGTCGCGCTGCTTGACCACCAGTTCGATGATTGTATTCGAGGTGACCGGATCGAGGCCGCCGGTCGGTGAGTCGTACAGCAGGACCTCGGGTTGAGTAATAATCGCCCGGGCGATGGCCACGCGGCGGCGCATCCCGCCTGAGAGCTCTCCGGGAAACAAATTGTAGGTCTGTCCCAGCTCCACGAATTCCAATGCCTCCAGCACCCGCGCGTGAATCTCATCCGTGAGCTTGCCGGTCTCCTCCATCAAGCGGTAGGCAACATTTTCTTCCACCGTAAGCGAGTCGAATAATGCGCTCTCCTGAAATACCATGCCAATTCGCCGGCGAAGTGCGTACATGTCTCGCTCGCGCATGGCCGAGATTTCATCGCCCAATACGGTGATGGTTCCAGAGTCAGGTTTGATGAGGCCGAGTGCCAGTTTCAGGATGAGGGTCTTCCCGGTTCCAGATTCGCCAAGCAGCACTTTTGTCTCGCCATGTTTGAGTTGAAACGAGATGCCGTCCAGCACGGGCTGCTCGAATGCAATGGAGACATCTTGGAATCGGATCGTCGGCCCGGTCGACTTTTCAGGAGAGGATTGCGGTTGCTCGACTGGGGGTGCGAGGCTAGACATGCGCTATTTCCCGAAAATTCCCATCAAGAGCTGAGTAATGAAATAGTCGCTCACCAGGATGAGCACCGAGGCTGCGACCACAGCTTGCGTCGTGGCCCGGCCCACGCCCTGCGTACCCCCCTTTGCCGACATGCCGTAGTAGCAGCCGATGGTCGCGATGATGAGCCCAAATACCACGGGCTTACACAGGCCCATGAATACATCCTCGAACTTCAGTGACTGGTATGCGGTGCTCCAGTATTCATTGGTATTCAGTCCGAGGCGCAGGTACGAAATCACAAACCCGCCGGTGAGACCCACCAAGTCGGAAATAATGCTCAGGAAAAACAGCATAACGGCGGTGGCAATCACACGGGGTGTCACCAGCTTCTTGGTGGGGTCAACTCCCATGGCGCGCATGGCATCGATCTGTTCGGTCACTTTCATCGAGCCCAACTCGCTGGCCATGCCGCTCGAATTACGACCCGCCACCATGAGTCCTGTCAGCACCGGACCCAGTTCGCGCACCATCGACAGCGAAACCAACTGTCCCGTGAGAGATAGCGAGCCAAATTGCTCCAACGTGGCGGACGTCTGCAGCGCCAGCACCGCGCCGGTGAAGAAGCCAGTGAGAACAACGATGGGCAGGGAACCAACACCGATGGAATCGGCCTGCAGCAATGTGTCGGCAATGTAGCGTGGATGGGCGAACAGGTTCGTGAGCGACCGCCCGGCCAGGAGCGAATACTCCTGCACAGCTTCTACATTTTCCTTCGCGACGTCCGTCAGGTAGTTGATCGGCATGCTTCAGTCCAGAAACGGGCCCAAAACGAGAATATAACAGAGCGGGCGTGACACTCCTGATGTCGGACTGAACCATCTCGGTGCTCGACTTCCACTTTCTGTCAATTGCGCACTACCGCCGCCTGATTTAGTATCGGTAACCTGATGAGCTGTTGCGGTAGCCCAGGAGGCAATGGGATGGCGTTTCAGGTGGATCGGAGTACGTTTGACCCCGATTCTGGTTTTGAGTACTACATTTGCTTCAAGCCGCCGAGCCAGGTCGATGGCGACGAGGTGACCTCGCGTATCTCCATCGAAGTGGCGGTCTCGGTGTCGGAGACAGGCGACATCGCCGATCTTAGCTTTGTGCTGCCGAAGGCCTGCCGCAATGACTATTCCCTGACCTATATAAAGAAGGACTCCACCGCAATCTGCGTGGAGAATCGCGTTTTTGTATCGTTGCCCGGCCTGAGCGGCGATGCTGTTCTCAACGCACCCGGTACCGTGGAACTCGACAATGGCGGACGGATCGTTGCCATTGAGATCAACGGCTGTATTCCGCACACCACGACCTTTAAGCCTGCGCGGGCTTGACCTATGCTAGATGCGTAACCCCGTCCGGTATGATGGCGGCGTGCAAAGAGTATCCGCCTTCGTCCTCGCCGGGGGGAGAAGTTCCCGTATGGGAACTGACAAAGCACTGCTGCCGTTCGGTAGGGAAAATCTTCTGCAACTTGCCCTCAGCAAAGCCAAAGAAATCTCGCCCGCACCGATCATCGTGGGTGCACGGGATCGATACAGCTCGTACGGCGAGGTCATCGAAGATCAATTTCCAGGCTGTGGTCCACTCGCCGGTATCCATGCTGCTTTGTGCGCCACGCAGACTGATCTGAATCTCGTGCTATCGGTAGACATGCCGCTCATGACGGTCGATTTCCTGATTTGGCTTGTCCGGTTGGCGTCCTTGGGAAAGGAGTTGGCATTCGTGCCGGAAGCCCAGGACAGACGCCAGCCGCTCTGCGCGGTCTATCGACGTCCCGCACGATGCGTGATGGAGCACGCACTGAACATGGGTGATTTCAAGGTGGACCATGTTTTCCCATTGATTCCCACGCGATATTTGTCAGAAGATGAATTGTTAGCTGCGAAGTTTGCGCCCGATATTTTCCTTAACGTCAACACGCCGGTCGAGTACGAATCAGTCAATAGCAGGAAGAGTTAATATCAGTTGCTATCGTGTGAAAATCAGAGTCAATGAACGATCGCAAGCCTTACATCCAATTCGAGCA
>Ga0207927_1000773_pt1 | contig 13499 bp, 9 predicted proteins | sample NGESurdeep072012_2_FD_184456 | JGI IMG/M metagenome (GOLD analysis project Ga0207927, IMG submission 184456) | Arctic peat soil microbial communities from Barrow, Alaska - NGEE Surface sample 210-2 deep-072012 (SPAdes) | ecosystem: Environmental > Terrestrial > Soil > Wetlands > Peat ... | reverse complement strand
AAGCTATGTCCCGCCACAGAAGTGACGGGACAGGAAGAAATCAGCGTTCGCAGCCGCTTACGCACCGCAGCACTTTTTGAACTTCTTGCCGCTGCCGCAGGGGCAAGGATCGTTGCGGCCGACTTTATCGCCACGGACGACCTGTTGCACCGAACCTCCCGCATCGCCACCGGCCATGCGCGCCTGGTCCAGCTCGCGGCGCTTGCGGCGCTGGAACTCGGCTTCCATATCGTCGATCGTGGTCGCCATGCGCTGGCGTCTGGCGGTACTCACGGCAGCCAGGGCGTCGCCGTTCCCATTGCCCTCGATCACGGGTTGTGGCGCAGGACGCGATGGCGCCTCGATCACTTGCATCAGGTACAGGTAGCGGACGGTCTCTTCCTCGAAGCGCTCCATCATCGCCTCGAACATGTCGAACGACTCACGCTTGTACTCCACCAGCGGATCGTGTTGGCCGTAACTGCGCAGCCCGATGCCTTCACGCAAGTGGTCCATGTTGAGCAGGTGGTCTTTCCATTGCTGGTCGAGCACGCTCAGCATGATGATGCGCTCGTGATGGCGCATCGCTTCGGGGCCGATCAACTGCTCCTTGGCGTCGTAACGTTCTTTCAGTTTGTCGAAGATCGCGTCGCCCAGCTCCTGTCGATTGAGCTTGTCGGTCTCGACGCCTTCTTTCTCGACATCCACCCCAAAGCGGGTGAAGATCTGGTTCTTCAGGCTCTTGATGTCCCAGTCTTCCGGATGAACGTCTTTCCCGCAGTACTTGTCGAGCAACCCTCCGAGAAGTTCGCGAACATAGTCTTCAAGGATCAGCTCTTTCTGGTCCACGCCTTCCAGCAGTTGCTTGCGCAGTCCGTACACTGCCTGGCGCTGTTTATTCATCACGTCGTCATATTCGAGGACGTGTTTACGGGCTTCGAAGTTCTGTCCCTCGACCGCCTTCTGTGCGGCTTCAATGCGGCGCGTGATGAGCCCTGACTCGATCGGAACGCCCTCTTCCATTCCCAGCCGTTGCAGCAGGTTCGACACCCACTCCTTGGCGAAGATTCGCATCAGGTCGTCTTCCAGCGACAGATAAAAGCGCGACGCGCCCGGATCGCCCTGGCGTCCGGCACGGCCTCGCAACTGGTTGTCGATACGGCGCGCTTCGTGACGCTCGGTGCCGAAGATGAACAGGCCGCCAAGCCCGATCACGTCTTCATGCTCGATGTCCGTCTCGGCCTTGAAGCGCGCATTGATTTCCTGCCATTGCGCGGTCGGCACCTGGTACTCGTTGCCGCTGAAATAAAAGTAGGACAAGTTGGGATCGTCGGGCTTCGCTGTGACCTCGCCCGCGACCACCTTCAATGGCTGCGCCAGTCCCTTCTTCAGGCACTCCTGCTTGGCCATGAATTCGGGATTGCCGCCCAGCAGAATATCGGTGCCACGGCCGGCCATGTTGGTGGAGATGGTGATGGCGCCCTTGCGCCCGGCCTGTGCCACGATCTCGGCTTCTTTCTCGTGGTGTTTGGCGTTGAGCACGACGTGCTTGATGCCCTTCTTCTTCAGCAGATCCGAAAGCCGTTCCGATTTTTCGACCGAGGTGGTACCCACCAGCACCGGCTGCCCAGTTTGCGCCAGGCGCATGATTTCGTCTGCTGCCGCGAAGTATTTCTCTTTCTCGGTGCGATACACCACGTCGGAGTTCTCGATGCGACGCAAATCGCGGTTCGTAGGAATCACGACGACTTCGAGCTTGTAGATTTTGTCGAACTCGGCGGCTTCCGTCTCGGCTGTTCCGGTCATGCCAGCCAGCTTTTTGTACATGCGGAAATAATTCTGGAAAGTCACCGTGGCAAGCGTCTGATTTTCGCGCTCGATCTTCACGTTTTCCTTGGCTTCCACCGCCTGGTGAAGTCCGTCAGACCAGCGACGACCCGGCATCAAGCGTCCCGTGAACTCATCCACGATGAGCACTTCGCCGTCTTTGACTACGTACTCGACATCGCGGCGATAGAGCGCATGCGCCTTGATCGCGGTGTCAACGTGGTGCTTCAAGTCCCAGTTCTCGGGATCGGCAATGTTGCCGATACCCAGCAACCGTTCGACCTTCTCCCATCCCGTGTCGGTGACGGTGATGGTACGGTGCTTCTCGTCGACGACGTAATCGCCGGTCAGCACCTTGTCTTCGCCTGCGCCCCGGTCGATCTCCTCGCCGAGCTCCAGTTGCGGGATGATGCGATTCACCTTGTAGTACTTGTCCGTCGACTCCTCGCTGGCGCCGCTGATGATCAACGGGGTACGCGCTTCGTCGATCAAGATCGAATCAACTTCGTCGACGATGCCGTAGTTGTGACCGCGCTGCACGCAATCGTTCAGGTCGAACTTCATGTTGTCGCGCAGGTAGTCGAATCCGAACTCGTTGTTGGTTCCGTAGGTGACGTCAGCAGCGTACGCTTCTTTCCGCTCACGATCGTCAAGGTCGTGCACGATGACTCCGACCGAAAGTCCCAGAAAGGTATACAGCTTGCCCATCCACTCGGAATCGCGCTTGGCGAGATAGTCGTTGACCGTGACCACATGGACGCCATTTCCGGCCAGCGCATTCAGGTACACAGGAAGCGTGGCAACTAGCGTCTTGCCTTCACCGGTCTTCATCTCCGAGATTTTGCCCTGGTGCAGAACCACGCCACCGATGAGCTGTACGTCAAAGTGCCGCATCTTGAGCACGCGCCAACTGGCCTCACGTGCTACTGCGAAAGCCTCGGGCAGAAGTTCGTCGAGAACTTCTTTCAGCGCGGCCGCTTTTTCGTCAGCGTCTTCGATCGCGTCCACAAGCTCGTGAATGCGTTTACGAAACTCGTCGGTCTTCGCCCGGAGTTGTTCTTCAGTGAGTTGCTTCGTCTCCGGCTCAAGCGCGTTGATGCGCTCGACTAGCGGCATGATGCGCTTGATTTCGCGCTCATTGCTGGTGCCAAAAACCTTCGCCATCAGCTTGTTAATCAATGCAGTTTTTCCTTGCGGAGCATCGGTTGGGGTGATGTAAGCAGGCCGAAGCGCGCTAATTTCGCGCACTCCAACCCACTACCAAGCCTATCACATTGGATGCACAGCGCCGGGCATGGTCGCACTTTGCAAGTGCACGAAAAGACGGATGTTAGTACCGCACAACCGCGCCGACAGACACGCTCCCGGCCAGCCTGCGCCCAGTCCGTCGCCCATCGGGAATCCGCGCTGGAATCCGGCCTCGTCCATCGCTTCTTGTGCCAGAGGTCGTCGTGTTGACGGACGCTGTAAGATACGCGACAGCATTTATTCCCTTTGAGATTGGATTGCCTAGGCGATGTTCTACAACCGCTTTGCGGATTCGGCACAACGTTATCCAGACCTGATTGCGGTTGAGTTGCAGCATGAAGCGTCGGCCATCGCTGCTGGAGCCCCTGCCGTTGAGAGTTATACCTTCGCACAGTTGCGCACCATGGCCGAGTCGGTTGGACGATGGCTGCTCGAATCCGGCATCGAACACGGATCCAAGTGCGCTTTTCTTGGCGCCAACCATCCGTGGTGGGTTGCCGCTTATCTCGGCGTAATTGCTTCCGGCAACACCGCCGTCCCTCTCGATACCGCCTTCCACGTCGATCAGGTTCGTAAGCTATTGCTCGACTGCGACGCCGTTCTGTTGTTCTGTGATCGCCAACATCTCGCTTTGTCGCGCGACGCTGTCGCCGGTTTGCCAGTCAAAATTGTCGTCATCGACGGGGAGGCGTCAGCCACCGATCTCCCATCGCTCTCCGCTACCTTTGCCGACGGCCCTGGCGATTTCCGCCCCGTCACAGTCCAACCCGAAGACATCGCCACGATTCTCTACACCTCGGGAACCACCAGCGATCCCAAGGGAGTCATGCTCTCCCACGCCAATCTGGCAGCCGAAATCAAGTGTGTCTTCGCGGCGATCCGCGTCGGCCCTGAGGACGCCATCCTGGGAGTGCTGCCGCTCTTTCACGCACTGGCGCAGATGGCCAACCTCCTGCTCCCCTTCGCTGTCGGAGCGCGCGTTGTATTTCTCGAAGCGCTCAACACCACCGATTTGCTGCGTGCACTGGGCGAGCGCGACATCACCCTGTTCTGTTGCGTGCCGCAGTTCTTCTATCTGATTCACGAGCGCATCGCGAAAGAAGTCGCGCAGCGCGGTGCGATAGCGCAGTACGGCTTTCGGGCTATGCTGAGGATTTCCGCGCTTGGCCGACGGCTCGGGCTAAATCTCGGCAAGCTCTTCTTCGCCCGCATTCACAAACTACTCGGACCCCGCATGCGCTACCTCATTACTGGTGGCTCTCGCTTTGACGCTGCCGTCGGCCAAAGGTTCGAGGACATGGGATTCACCCTGTTGCAGGCGTTCGGAATGACCGAGACCACAGGCGCCGCCTGCGTTACGCCACCCAACGACATCGTGATGGGCTCCATCGGCAAGCCGCTGCCGGGGAATGAAATGAAGGTCGTTGACGGAGTTCCGTCGCCCGAACACGGCGGCGCCAGCGTTGGAGAACTCGCGTTTCGCGGCGGCATCGTGATGGCTGGTTACTACAAACGTCCCGACGCGACTGCGGAAATCCTTCGTGGCGGCTGGCTGTTCACCGGCGATCTTGGCTATTGCGATCCCGACGGAAACTACTTCATCACCGGCCGCAAGAAAGACGTCATCGTCCTCAGTTCCGGCAAGAACATTTATCCGGAAGAGATCGAAGCTCACTATCTGCAGTCTCCCAATATTAAAGAAATCTGCGTTCTCGGTTTGCAGAGCGCCCCGGGCGAGCCATTTTCTGAGCGCCTGCATGCCGTGATCGTTCCGGACTTCGACGCGCTACGCCGGGCGAAGATCGTCAACATTGGCGACATATTGCGCTTCGAGATCGAAGGCCTCTCGGCGAAAGTGCCCTCCACCAAGCGCATCCTGAGTTATGAGATCTGGCAAAGCGACCTGCCGCGAACCACGACCCGCAAGATCAAGCGCTTCGAAGTCGAGCAGCGCGTCAAAAAAGGCGAAGGTACGCAGGCCGCGACCGCTACACCCCGCGAGCTGACTCCCGAAGAAACGGAATGGATACACCAGCCCGCGGTCAGCAAAGCCATAGGCATCATTCAGTCCGCCTCCAAGCTGAAGAAAGACACTCCTCATCCCAGCGACAATCTCGAGTTGGATCTCGGTCTTGATTCGATGGAACGCGTCGAGCTGTTGGTGTCACTCGATCAGCAGATGGGCGCCAGCGTGCCCGATTCCGTTGCCTCCGAGATCTACACCGTGCGCGACCTCGTCGATGCCGTGATCGCTCACTCCGGCGGTACGAACCAACGAGCCAACACCGGATGGGAGGATGTAATTAACGACCCGCCGGGTGAGACCGAGCGCGCCACCATCGATCATGATCACCCCATCACAGCACCGATCTATTTTCTTGGCCTCAGGCTCATCTACCTTATGCTTCGCGACTTGTTCAAGTTGCAAGTCGAGGGCGTAGACAAGCTTCCGCGCTCCGGCCCATTCATCCTCTCGCCCAATCATCAGAGTTTTCTCGACGGACCTGTAATGATCGCTTGCCTGCCGTGGAATATCCTGCGCGAAACATTCTATGTCGGCACCAGCGAGATTTTCGGCAGCAAACTAATGCGCCGTATCGGGGAGGCGGTCCGCCTCATCCCCATCGATCCCGACGCTAACCTCGTGTCGGCCATGCGCGCCGGAGCCTACGGTCTGCGCCAGAAACGCGTGCTCGTGCTCTTCCCCGAAGGCGAGCGCAGCATCGACGGGCCGCCCAAGCTCTTCAAGAAAGGTGCGGCCATACTCGCGATTCATACGCAGTGTCCGGTCGTGCCGGTAGCCTTGGAAGGGTTCTTCGAGGCGTGGCCGCGCGGCGAGAAATTCCGCGGCTTGTCCAAGTTGAAGATGCGATTCCTCGATCCCGTTTACCCGCCCGTACTCGGCCCCAATCCCGAAGCCCAGTACGCCGACCTAACCGCAGAAATTCGCCGCCGCGTCGTCGAGGCATACGACGAGTTAAGCGGAACTGATACGCCAGCACAGCTAACAGCTTCCACCGTCTGAACTTGAAACTCGAAACTTGAAACTGTTTTTCAGCTCTTGTTCGCGTGGGGATGCGTCCGGTCGTACACCTCCATCACATGCTTGACCGTGAGTTGGATATACCGCTGCGTGGTGGAGAGGCGCTCGTGGCCGAGCATCTCTTGTATAGCGCGCAAATCAGCTCCTTCCTCCAGCATGTGTGTGCCAAACGCGTGACGCAGCGTATGCGGATGCACGTCGGGCGAGAGCCCATTGGCCACCGCAATCTGCTTGACGATGCGGCCCACGCTGCGGGTGGTGAGCCGGCTGCCTCGCAGGTTTATCAACAGCGCACGCTCCGCGGTGCGCTTCGTCTCCTCCAGTATTTCCTGACGCAGCGGCAAGTACGTCCTAACCGCTGCGTTGGCCGACTCTCCTAACGGGACATAGCGCTCCTTGCGTCCTTTGCCACGTACCAGCATCACTTCGTTCGACCACCGAATGTCATCAACATTGATCCCGATCAGTTCCGAGTTGCGAATCCCGCAGCCATACAGCAGTTCGAGGATCGCCAGATCGCGCGCATTGAACGCTGAACATTCCGGCATCTTCGAGTCGAGCACCGTGTTCACTTCCTCGATGGTGGGCACGCGCGGCAGTTTCTTCGGCAGCTTGGGAGTCGCCACCAGTGCCGCCGGATTCTGATCAACCACGCCTTCCTGTGCCAGCCAGCGGTACAGCGACCGCAATGCTGCCAGCGACCGCGCGACCGAGGTCTTGCTGAGTCCGCGCTCGTACAAGCACGACAGGTATCCGCGAATCAAGACGTGGTCAATGTCGCCCCAGCCCTGCGGCCCGACGTACTCTGCAAACTGCGCGAGGTCGGTGGTGTAGGCCTTGATCGTATGCGGCGAGGCGTTGCGCTCGTGCAGTGCGCGAATGAACTTCGCCACCGCTCTCTCAACGGTAGTTGCGCCAAGCTTCGTCATTCGCTAGTCTCGCTGCCCTTCGCCGAACGGCCCTTGCTGCGCGGATGGTGCTCCTTGTACACCCGATTGAGCCGGTCGAGCGCAAGATGCGTGTACACCTGCGTGGTCGAAATGTCAGCATGTCCCAGGATGGTCTGCACCGTGCGCAGGTCGGCGCCATTCTCCACCATATGAGTGGCGCAACTGTGCCGTAGCATGTGCGGACTGGCGTGACGCCCTGATTGCGCGGAAGCAGCATCAACAATCTGCCACACTCGCTGCCGCGTGATGCGCTTTGCTCCTCGCGCAATGAACAAAATGGGCGACGACTTCCCTGCCCCCAGCACCGGGCGCGCATCGCGCAAATACTGCAGCACGATTTCCTGCGCCGCGCGCCCCAGCGGAACGATGCGTTCTTTGTCGCCCTTGCCCCGTACCAGCACGTGACCGAGTTCCAGTTTGAGGTCCTCCAGTTTCACGTTGATGACTTCAGACACGCGCAGCGCTCCCGCGTAGAACACTTCGAGAATCGCACGGTCGCGAAGACCGAGTGCTTGCGACATGCGATCGTCCTTGGTACGCGCAGGCCCACGCAATACGCACTCAACTTCGTCGGCCGCCAGCGACTTCGGCAGTACTTTCCATTGCTGCGGACTGTCAATGTTGAGCGTGGGGTCGGTCGTGATGTAGCGGTCCAGCAACAGGTACTTATAGAAATGCCGCAACGCCGAGAGCTTGCGCGCTACACTTCGCCCATCGACTCCATTCGACAACAACGCATTCAGAAAATCGCGCGCGTCCTGTCTGCGCGCAGCCAGCGGCGCGCGTTTTCGCTTCAGTAGAAACTCGGAATACTGTTCGAGATCGGAGTGGTAAGCCGAGACACTGAGTGCCGCCAGTCCCTTCTCGACCTTGAGATAGTCGAGAAACGAGTTCAACAGCCGCACATTGGGATCGGCACTCTGCACAAGGTGAGTATGCCTTCCATCACGTCTTGCGGGAATAACAAGCGAGATTCAGCCTGCTAGCTTCTTCCGCACCGCCGTCAGCAGTTCGACAGCATTCAGCGGGCTGCGCGGGTCTTCCTCATGCTTGAAGAATGCGTAGGTCTCAAGTCCGTCCGCCAGACAACGCTCCACTCGATCGGCCAGCTTGCGGATTTCGGCGGCATCGTAGCTTGGCTTGCGGAAGCGAAAGTAAATGTACTTCGCAGTGCGCTCCTCTGGAGTTGTAATCGACTCGGTCTCGGCGATACACATCGCGACATTATGCTTCCTCAATACCTGATAGGTTTCATCGTTGAACCACGACTCGTGCCGAAACTCAAATGCGCATTGCACTACCGGAGGGAGCAGCGCGAGGAATTCGCTCAACAATGCCGCGTCAGCCTTGAGGTTCGGCGGAAGCTGAAAAAGCACCGGACCCAGTTGTTTGCGCCTTAGCAACGGCTCCAGCGAGCCGAGAAATCGTTGCAACGGCTCCTCAGCGTTCTTCAGCCGCCGCATATGGGTGATGTACTGGTTGGCCTTCGCCACGAAGCGGAAGTTCGGCCCAGTGTCGTTCATCCAAGACTCCGCCGCCTTTTCCGACAGCAGCCGCCGAAAGGTGTAATTCACTTCGACGGCGTTCAGCTTGGTTGCGTAGAACTCTAGAAAATTCTTTGCGGAAACATCCTTGGGATAGAACTCCGGCTTCCAGATCGGATATGCCCAGCCGGAAGTTCCCACATAGAGGGAAGGCTCAGCATTTTTCGTCTTTTTCGCCATATACCAATCCTGCTCTTCGCCTTGAGAGTATGCTGTCGGCCCGACGCTATGCGCAAATCTGCTCAATGGTCAGGCTCGGCAGAATAATGCCCGGCACTGGGTTTGCACTTCAATCTCCAGTTTCACCACAACCCGTCCCGCTTTCCTCCGTTTGACTTATCCGTCTCATACTGCGTAACTTTCAAAGTTGTAGCATTCTAACGTCTTCCTACTATCTGGAGGCACGATGAAGCGCCGTTTCACCGGGCTGGCGACACTGTTGTTGCTGGCGGTAATGACCTTGCCACTGGCAGCACAGGACCTCGCGTCATTTGAAAAAAGAGTCACAGTGAAGACCCTGCCCAACGGACTGACGGTCCTGATTCTCCGTCGTCCCGAGGCACCCGTCTTCTCGTTCTTCACCCTTGTGGACGCGGGCTCCGCCCAGGATCCGCTCTCCCAAACCGGCCTGGCCCACATGATGGAGCACATGGCCTTCAAGGGCACGCCCGACATCGGCACCACCAACTACGCCGAGGAGAAGGTCGCCCTCGCCAAGGTTGAGCAGACCTACGCTGCCCACGAGGCGGAACGCGTGAAACGCGTCGGGCGCGATCCCCAGAAACTCGAGCAGCTGAAGAAAGATTGGCAGGACGCCATCGCCGCCGCCGACAAGTTTGTCATCAAGAACCAGTTTGGCGAGATTGTCGAGAGCCACGGCGGAGTGGGTATGAACGCCGGCACCAGCTACGACGACACCAGCTACATGTACTCCATGCCGTCGAACATGATTGAGCTGTGGGCCGCCATTGAATCCGACCGCTTCGCCAACCCCGTCATGCGCGAGTTCTACAAAGAGCGCAACGTGGTGATGGAAGAGCGCCGCATGCGCACCGACAGCAATCCGACCGGACGCCTGATCGAGCAGTTTCTCGGCACCGCTTTCGCCGCCAACCCTTACCATCGTCCAACAGTTGGCTATGCCTCCGACTTGCAGTCGTTCTCGGCCACCGATGCGATGGAATTCTTCCGCCAGTATTACGAGCCCAGCAACATGGTCATCGCGCTGGTGGGCGATCTCGATCCGGCCCAGGTGATGCCGATCGCGGAGAAATACTTCGCGCAGTTGCCGCCGAAACCCAAGCCCGCCGAGTTGACCACCGCTGAGCCGCCGCAGAATTCGGTGCGCGAGGTCAAGATGCATGACCAGGCGCAGCCGATTTACGTCGAGGGCTACCACCGTCCCAGCTATCTCGATGCTGACGATGCGGTGTATGACGCGATCACCGACATCATGTCGAATGGCCGCACTTCGCGCATGTTCCGTTCGCTGGTCCGCGACCAGAAGATAGCCGCTGCTGCTGCCGGCTTCTCCGGATTTCCCGGCACCAAGTACGCCCACCTATTCGCGTTTTATGGTGTGCCGCTTCCCGGACACACCAACCAGGAAATGCAGAAAGCAATTCAGGAGCAGATCGCTAAGTTGAAGTCGCAAGATGTCACTGACGAAGAGCTGCAGATGTTCAAAACGCGCACCAAGGCTGACCTAATCCGCGGGTTGGCTAGTAATGAAGGGTTAGCACAGCAACTCGCCATCTACCAGACGCGCTATGGCGACTGGCGAGAACTCTTCCGCTACCTCGACAAGGTGGACAAGGTCACCAAAGCCGATATTCGTCGCGTGGCCAACAAGGCGTTTCAGGACAACAACCGCACCATTGGATCCATCGAGACAGTGATGGATCCCGCCGCGGCCGGAAAGGGGACAAACTAATGCGAACTCGGAAATCGCTCTTCGTGCAGATATTGTTCTCTTTCGTTCTACTGGCAACGGGCCTCGGCACCGCGCAGCCCACTCCTTGGAACAAACTTACTTTTCCGCCGCTTCCCGCATTCCATCCGCAACAACCGACGCGTATTCAACTCGCGAACGGCATGGTGATCTTCCTGCAACCGGACCACGAGTTGCCCCTGATCTCCGTAACCGCGCGCATTCGCGGCGGCTCCATCTCCGAACCTGCCAGTAAAGTTGGACTCGTTGGGCTGTACGGCGAAGTCTGGCGAACCGGCGGTACCAAGACCAAGACCGGCGATCAGATGGACGACTTCCTCGAGGCGCGTGCCGCCAAAGTTGAAACCGGCGACGGCTCCGACTCGACCACGATCTCCCTCAACTGCCTCAAGGCGGACTTCGATCCCGTTTTCGACATGTACCTCGATCTGCTGCGCAATCCCGAGTTCCGCGGCGACAAGCTCGAACTCGCCAAGCAACAGATGTACACCGGCATTGCCCGCCGCAATGACGAAGTAAGTTCAATCGTGGGACGCGTGAGCGCCGACCTCGCCTATGGTAAGGACAACCCTTACGCGCGCGACGAGGAATATGCCACCGTTTTCGCTGTCCAGCGCGAAGACCTGCTGAATTGGCATCAGCAATATGTTCATCCCAACAACATCATCCTCGGCATCAGTGGAGACTTCGATCCCACGAACATGGAAGCCAAGCTGCGCCAGGCGTTCGACTCCTGGCCCAAAGGTCCGCAGGCTAAAGATCCCGACATCAAGTTCACTCCGCCCAAGCCCGGTTACTACTTGGTGCAGAAGACCGACGTCAACCAGAGCACCGTCTCAATGCTCGACCTCGGGATCCTCCGCAACAACCCCGACTACTTCGCGGTTTCGGTGATGAACGAGATCTTCGGCGGAGGCTTCTCGTCCCGGCTGTTCAATAACGTACGTGCCGCCAAGGGTCTCGCTTACAGCGTCGGTGGTGGAGTGGGAACCAGCTTCAGTCATCCCGGCATGACCAATATCGAACTGCAAACCAAAAGCGAAACCACCGTGGTCGGCATCCAGGCGCTGTATGAAGAGATCGACAAAATGCAGCAGAAGGCCCCGGACGCCGACGAGTTGAATCGCGCTAAGGACCAGATCCTCAACTCGTTCATCTTCCGCTTCGACTCGCCGGGTAAAGTCCTGCGCGAGAAGATGGCCCACGAGTTCTATCACTACCCTCTGGACTTCCTCGAACAATATCGCAGCCAGATCGACAAGGTGACTGCGGAACAGGTGACACAGGTCGCGCGCAAGTACATCCAAAAGGAAAAGCTGTCTGTGCTCGTGGTCGGCAACGACGCCGAATTCGACAAGCAGCTCAGCAGCCTGGGGCCGGTGACCAAGGTGGACATCACGATCCCTCCACCTCCGAAGGCCTTGATGGAGCAAATGGGACAACAGGGCCCGGGTGGCCCCGAAGGCCCTGGTCAACCGTAGGCGCCGCTACTGAAACTGCGAGTGCTGCAGCCCGGGACCGCGATGGTCTTTCACTTCGCGGCCCCGTGGTCGTTGCTGATCACGCGCGTGATTTTCCACGCCCCATCTTTGCTCTGCCACACGTGAATGAACTTCGCCTCACCCACTTCTCCGTGATTCTTTTCTGGCGCGGTCGAGATTCGAGTGCACCGGTTCTACCATGCCTACTCAAAACGGGCGATGAAATAGGTCTGCTGCTCTCACTGCATTCTCTTCCGCAGTACCCACGTGGTCATCGAGCGTTGATTTTGGACAACGGTGGTCTTCAACGGCTCGGCCAGCTCGCCGCCTAACCGTTCGGCGATTGAGGCGAGCAGCGCTTCGTCCACCAGGTACCGCTCCGCACCGTCGGGCGACAGGAAGCGCCGTCCCTGGACATGTTTGAACTGGCTCTCCATGCCAATCGTGGATGCGAGCCGGCAGAAAAAGAGCCCGCCGGGCTTAAGCACGCGCCACGATCCCTGCAGCATTCGCTCGAACTGTGCATCGTCGCCCGCAAGATGGAGGACAGTGTTGCTGACGACCACATCCGCGCAGGCATCGTCGAACGACATATGTTCGACGGGTTCGACTCGAAAATTCGATGCCGGAAGAGCGGGCGCAAACATCCGCGCCAGCGAGCGGACGCTTTCCACGCATTCCGTGTCCGAATCCGCGCCGTAAACCTCGTACCCTTCCCGCAGAAAGTACACGAGGTTTCGACCGGAACCGCATCCGGCGTCCAGTATTCGCATTGCGGGTGTGATGCGGCCTTTCAGAAGCTGGTCGAAAAGATAGATGTCGATCTGGCCAAATTGCTCCTGCAGCGTGGGCATGGGCATTCCTAGAAACCTAGCCCTGCGGTGCGGTGGTGTCAATGTTAGAACCACTGACTGTTAGAACCACTGACTGTTAGAACCACTGACTTTCGTGCTGACCTTCTCCTTGAAGCTGCGCGCCACATGTCGAGGAAGCAACGCCATGCGCCACTGGCGGCGGGGATTTCGGATGACTCTCCCGTCTTTCAAGAACGTGCGGAATAACCGTGATCGTTCTTCCTATCTTTATGAATCTGAGGATTTTTGACAGATGAATTTGCCCGCGCGGGGCACTTCCCGGCAATGACGTGCCCCAACTACAGCCCCAGATCCCGGATTTGCCCAGAACGCCGGTTGACATCTCCCTTCACAGAAGCTATCTTGAATAGCGAACAAAAAGCGAAAGTAGGTGGCTCGCATGCCTTCCTCGCTGTTGCCGATCGAAGGGCTCCAGCCCCCTGCTCAGTTGGTGGGCATCGCCAAACTAGCCGCCCAGGGTGACTCCCTCAAACTTGGACACCAGGTCGAATACTTCACCCTGCCGGCCAAAGCCTTACTTAATCGTTGTGTCAGCAAGCGTGTCCCATTCAACTGGACCATCAATCCCTATCGCGGCTGTGAATTCGCCTGCAAATACTGC
>Ga0207927_1000771_pt1 | contig 13552 bp, 10 predicted proteins | sample NGESurdeep072012_2_FD_184456 | JGI IMG/M metagenome (GOLD analysis project Ga0207927, IMG submission 184456) | Arctic peat soil microbial communities from Barrow, Alaska - NGEE Surface sample 210-2 deep-072012 (SPAdes) | ecosystem: Environmental > Terrestrial > Soil > Wetlands > Peat ... | reverse complement strand
ACAGCTACTATTCTATTGAATATATTAACTTATGTCAAGCTCCGCCGAAACCTGTGCTGCTGCGCAAGAAAACAGCCTAAACCCAAAATTGACGTCGCCCCAGACTTCAGGCAATCTAGTCGTGGGCTTAGGCCTGCCCAAGAAACGATCCCAGCCACACTACCTGCGGTCCCGTAAAAGAAAGCGGGTTGCGCGGCCGGGAACAATTCAGCTTAGGGCGAATGTCCGCGGTACAGCCTTCGCTTGCGCTGGGGCTGACCGCGAGACATCCTTACCTACGCTAAGGCCTTGAGCCTGTTGGAAAAGGCCAAGCAGCTGCCGGGTTCAGGGCGGTTTTCGCCCCTGGCGTCGCCGCAGTCGATGGGGCTACTGGAGCCATCATCGAACGTGCTGCCGGCATTGCCGGTTTCACAGCAGGTTTAGCCTTTTTTTTTGCCGCTTTCTTTTTGGCGGCTGGCTTTTTGGCCTTTTTAGCTGGCTTTTTTTTAGCCGCTTTTTTTTTCGCAGGCTTTTTCTTGGCGGCCTTTTTCTTGGCCGCTTTCTTTTTTGCAGGCTTCCTAGCTACTGCCCTTTTCTTTTTGGCTTTTTTAGCCGGTTTTTTCGCTGCTTTCTTTGCTTTTTTCTTCGTTGCCATGGTAAAGCTCCTTCATCAAAGTTAAAGAAAAACAACTACTGCAAACCCGGCTATGGTAGCCCGGATTATCCAGCCGGCCGGGGCGAACCCCAGCCGGCCGAATCCCTTGCCTGCACCCGCGCGCGCCCTAATGCCGCCTTACGCTCGAGCAGGTCACGATACAAAACGGCGGGATCGAGTTCTATCCCGCCATCCCAAACCAGGGTCATCGCCGCGGGATCAATCGCCACTTTGCGAAATTGATCCTGGTCGCGCCAAAGCTTGAACGCGCCGATTTCCAGCAAATTGCCGAGGAACACGCTTCCTTCCAGCCCGTCGTCGAAACGCAGCCACAAACTGTAATCGCTATCTGCCCGGAACTCGGTCAACTTACGCATGTTTGCCTCCGCTGGACGCCGACGGCGTGAAGGTGGTTAATCCCAACTGAGCGCGCCTCCGGTCTGGTACTCGATCACTCGGGTTTCGAAGAAGTTGCGCTCTTTCTTCAGATCGGTCATTTCGCTCATCCAGGGGAAAGGATTGCTGGCACCCGGATAGAGTTGGTCCACGCCGATCTGCTGGCAACGGCGATTGGCGATGTAGCGCAGATATTCCTTGAACATCGGCGCATTGAGGCCGAGCACGCCGCGCGGCATGGTGTCCTCCGCGTAACGGTACTCGAGTTCGACTGCCGTTTTCATGTAGCCCTGGATCTCCTCGCGGAACGCAGGGGTCCAGAGATGGGGATTCTCCATCTTGATCTGGTTGATGAGGTCGATGCCGAAATTGCAGTGCATCGACTCGTCGCGCAGGATGTACTGATATTGCTCGGCAGCGCCGGTCATCTTGTTCTGCCGGCCGAGCGCCAGGATCTGCGTGAAGCCGACGTAGAAGAAGAGGCCTTCCATCAGGCAGGCGAAGACGATCAGCGACTTGAGTAGCGTGCGATCGTTCTCCTCGGTTCCCGTGTGGAAGTGCGGGTCGGAGATCGCATCGATGAAGGGGATCAGGAACTCGTCCTTGTCGCGGATCGAGGCGACCTCGTTGTAGGCGTTGAAGATCTCGCTCTCGTCGAGGCCGAGCGACTCGACGATGTACTGGTAGGCGTGTGTATGGATCGCCTCCTCGAACGCCTGGCGCAGGAGGAACTGGCGGCATTCGGGCGCCGTGATGTGCCGGTACGTGCCGAGCACGATGTTGTTGGCGGCGAGCGAATCGGCAGTGACGAAAAAGCCGAGGTTGCGCTTGACGATGCGACGCTCGTCCTCCGTCAGGCCGTTCGGATCCTTCCAGGTCGCGATGTCGCGCGACATGTTCACTTCCTGCGGCATCCAGTGGTTGGCGCAGGTGGCGAGGTACTTCTCCCAGGCCCATTTGTACTTGAACGGGACGAGCTGGTTGACGTCGGTCCGCCCGTTGATGATCCGCTTGTCGGCCGCTTTGACGCGACGCGCGCTCGTCGCCGCACTCGAGGCCGTGGCGAGAACCAGGGCTGGCGCAGCGGCGCGCGCATCGAGCGGCAGAGAGGAATCGAGGGGCGCCGGCGAAGGCAAACGCAATGCGGATACCGCGCGGGGCGCGGTGCTTGCGGCGTGAACGGTCTCGGTGGTTCTGTCTTCTTCCCAAACCAGCATTGCGGATATTTCCTCTGCCTTTCAATTATCCGAGCGATAGATGCAAAGCCCAAGCCTTATCGATCGCAAGGCCCGATCGATGTTGCTCCGTCGCATCGAGTGCGTGACGAATGCATCACGCGGCGTCGCTTCGAACGATGTGTCGATGGGCTCGTCTCGCTTCACTGACACGCTTCGCACTCCGGGTTGTTCAGCGCGCAGAACTTCACTTCCGATTCGGCACCGGCTGCACGCGCGACGCTCGACAGCAGCGGCGCGATCGGCGATACCGCAGCGCCGCCGGCGGCCGATCGCGCACCGTTGCCGACGGCGTTGAGCTGGCCCGACTTGACGGTCGACTTCTCGGCGTTCGTCGCGCTCAAGGTACGCAGGTAGTAGGTCGTCTTCAGGCCGCGAATCCACGCCAGCTTGTAGGTCTCGTCGAGCTTCTTTCCGGAAGCGCCGGCCATGTAGATGTTGAGCGACTGCGCCTGATCGATCCACTTCTGCCGCCGCGCCGCGGCCTCGACGAGCCACTTCGTCTCGATCTCGAAGGCGGTCGCATAGAGCGCCTTCAGGTCGGCGGGAACGCGGTCGATGCGCTGCAGCGAGCCGTCGAAGTGCTTGAGGTCCATGACCATCACCTCGTCCCAGAGGCCTGCCTTCTTCAGGTCGCGGACCAAGTACTCGTTGACGATCGTGAACTCGCCCGAGAGGTTCGACTTCACCGACAGGTTGCCGAACGACGGCTCGATCGAGGCGCTGACGCCGACGATGTTCGAGATCGTCGCCGTCGGGGCGATGGCGACGCAGTTCGAGTTGCGCATGCCGTGCTCGCCGATGCGCTTGCGAAGCGCGTTCCAGTCGAGCGTCGACGAGCGATCGATCTCGACGAGCGGCGTGTCATTGCCGGTAAGCGAACCGCGCTGTTCAGCGAGCAGGTCGAGCGAATCGATCGGCAAGATGCCGCGATCCCAGAGCGAGCCGCGGTAGCTCGAATAGCGGCCACGCTCGGCGGCAAGCTCGGTCGAGGCCCAGTAGGCGTGATAGCAGACCGCTTCCATCGAGCGATCGGCGAACTCGACCGCGGCTTCGGACGCGTACGGCACTCCGACCTCGTAAAGCGCGTCCTGGAAGCCCATGATGCCGAGCCCGACAGGGCGATGCCGCAGGTTGGAATCGCGCGCCTTCTTGACCGCGTAGTAATTGATGTCGATGACGTTATCGAGCATGCGCATCGCCGTGGCGACTGTCTTCTTCAGCTTGGCCTGGTCCAACGCGCCGTTCTTGAAATGCTGGGCGAGGTTGACCGAGCCGAGGTTGCAGACGGCGATCTCGGTGGCGCCGGTGTTGAGCGTGATTTCCGTGCAAAGGTTGCTCGAGTGGACGACGCCGACGTGTTGCTGCGGCGAGCGCACGTTGCAGGCGTCCTTGAAGGTGATCCATGGATGGCCGGTCTCGAACAGCATGGTCAGCATCCGCCGCCACAGATCGGCCGCCTTCATCTTTTTGAAGAGCTTGATCTCGCCGCGTGCCGCCTTGTCTTCGTAGCGCGCATAGGCCTCTTCGAAGTCGCGGCCGAACTTGTCGTGCAGGTCGGGGCAGGTGCTCGGCGAAAAGAGAGTCCAGTCGCCCCCTTCCATGACGCGCTTCATGAAGAGATCGGGCACCCAGTTCGCGGTGTTCATGTCGTGGGTGCGCCGCCGATCGTCGCCGGTGTTCTTGCGCAGCTCGAGAAACTCCTCGATGTCGAGGTGCCAGCTCTCCAGGTAGGCGCAGACCGCGCCCTTCCTCTTGCCGCCCTGGTTCACGGCGACCGCCGTGTCGTTGACGACCTTGAGAAAGGGCACGACGCCCTGGCTCTTGCCGTTCGTGCCCTTGATGTGGCTGCCGAGCGCGCGCACGTTGGTCCAGTCGTTGCCGAGACCACCGGCGAACTTCGAGAGCAGCGCGTTTTCCTTGAGCGCTTCGTAGATGCCGTCGAGATCGTCGGAGACCGTCGTGAGATAGCAGCTCGAGAGCTGCGAGCGGCGCGTACCGGCGTTGAACAGCGTCGGCGTCGAGCTCATGAAGTCGAAGGTCGAGAGGACTTCGTAGAACTCGATGGCGCGCGCCTCGCGGTCGATCTCGCCGAGCGCCAGGCCCATCGCCACGCGCATGAAGAATGCCTGCGGCAGCTCGATGCGGGCTTCGTCGATGTGCAGAAAATAGCGGTCGTAGAGCGTCTGCAGGCCGAGGTAGTCGAACTGCAGGTCGCGGTCGGCCTTCAATGCGGCGCCGAGTTTGGCCAGGTCGTACTGGAGCAAGCGCTCGTCGAGCAACTCGGCCTGGACGCCCTTCTTCACGAACTGCGCAAAGTAGTCGGCGTAACGCGCGTGCATGTCCGAGTGCAGCAATTCCTCGCCGAGAATTTCGCGCCGGATCGTGTGCAGCAGGAGCCGCGCCGTCGCCCGAGAGTAGCCGGGGTCTTTCTCGATCAGGGTGCGGGCGGCGAGGATCGCTGCCTTGTGCACTTCGTCGATCGGCACGCCGTCATAAAGATTGCGCTTGGTCTCGGCAAGGATGGGCTCGGGCCGCACGTCGGCGCCGAGGCCGGCGCACGCCGACTCGATCAGCGTCTGCAGGCGTACCGAATCGAGCGGCACGCGGTTGCCGCGGTCGGTGACCATGAACGCCGGCTCGGTCGCCCGCGCCGCCGGCGCCTGCCTGGCGCGCTCCTGCGCGCGGCGCTCGCGGTAGAGCACGTACGCGCGCGCCACCTCGTGGTGCCCGCCACGCATGAGGCCGAGCTCGACCTGGTCCTGGACATCTTCGATGTGGAACGTGCCGCCGCCTGGACGCGAGCGCAGCAGGCCACGCACGACCGATTCGGTCAGCCCGTCGACCGTCTCGCGAACGCTCGCCGAAGCGGCACCCTGGGTGCCGTGGACAGCGAGAAACGCCTTCATCAGGGCGACGGCGATCTTGTTGGGTTCGAAGGCCACGACGGCGCCATTGCGGCGCAGCGTCTGGTAGCCCTGGTAGGCCGAAGCGGCGTTGGCCGGCCGCGCCGTGGGCCGAAGCGCAGCGACGGTCACGGACGCCGCCGGGGCGGTGGTTGATTGCATGAACTCTCCTCTTGCGCCCCGGGCGGCCGCAAGCCGCCGGAGAAGTTTTCGTCATCGCCTCGACAGGCGCCTTTGCCGGCTCGCCGGCCCGAAACACGGGTTGAACATGGCTGGAAAATCGGCCTCACGGGGCCTCTGCGACACATCCCAGCATAGCATCGTCAAACACTATATCTGGTGTCGGTGTTGCCAACAAGCACTACCTATAGCGTATTCACTCGTGGATTTTTCACGGTCTGCGACGCAGGCGACGGCCTTCGCACAAAACCGCGAAGCGAGCGTGGTCAGACCGCGAATTCGAGCCCGGGCACAGCCAACGAACGGCGCAGTCCTGGCCAGTCGAAGGCCGGGCCGGGATCGTGCTTTCGGCCCGGCGCGACGTGCTCGTGCCCGGCGATCGACGCGATCGGATAGCGCTCGGCCAGACGGCCGATCACTGCACCGAGGCGCTCGTACTGGGCCGCATCGAAGCGCTCGCCTTCGAGGCCTTCGAGCTCGATGCCGATCGAATAGTCGTTGCAGTCGCCGCGGCCGCGCCAGTCCGATCGGCCGGCATGCCAGGCCCGCTCGTCGCACGAGACGAACTGGAGCAACGCACCGTCGCGACGCACGAGGAAATGCGCCGAGACCCTGAGGGCGCGAATCGTCTCGAAATATGGGTGCGCGCTCCAGTCGAGCCGATTGGTGAAGAGCCGCTCGATCGCGTCGCCGCCGTATTCGCCCGGGGGCAGGCTGATCGAATGGACGATGACGAGGTCGATCACCGTTCCGGGCGGCCGCAGTCCGAAGTTTGGCGACGCGATCCGCACGGCCTCGCGCAGCCAACCGTCCTGCCACGTTGACGGAAGCGCCGGGCCGGCGCGAGCCGCACTCACTCGCGATCGGCCCCGCCCAGATCGCCGCCGACGTTGACGTTGAGACGCGCCATCCGGTAGCGCATCTGGCGCAGCGACAGGCCCAGGCTGATGCCGGCCGCGGTGCGATTGAAGCGATGATGCTCGAGCGCACGGACGAGGATGTCGCGCTCGACATCGTCCAGGTACTTCGCGAGATCGCTCGGCAGCGGCTCTTCGACCGGCAGCAAAGTCGCCGCGCCGCGGCCGGGCCCGAGTGCTTTGTCGCCGGCGTCGGAATTCAAGGGGTCGAGTTCCTGCGCCGCGCTGTCGGTGAATACCGATTCCGGAAGTCCGAGGTCGTAGACGTCGAGCTCTTCGGCGCCGGACAGCGCGACGGCGCGGTGCAGCAGGTTCTCCAGCTCGCGGACGTTGCCGGGGAAGGGGTAGCGCGCAAGATGGACGAGAGCATCGCGCGTTAGTCGCGGCGCCGGCCAGACCCCGGCGTCGCGGGCCAGACGTTCGAGCACCCGCTCGCTCACGACCATCAGGTCCTCGAGCCTTTCGCGCAAGGGCGGAACGCGGATCTGGATGACGTTGAGGCGGTAGTAGAGATCCTGGCGAAACTGCCCCGCCTGGACTTCGGCGCCGAGATCCTTGTGCGTGGCGCTGAGCAGGCGCACGTCGACCGGTTGCTCGATCACCGCGCCGACCGGCCGGACCGATCGCTCCTGGATCGCGCGCAGCAGCTTCGATTGCATCGACAGCGGCAGGTCGCCGATCTCATCGAGGAAGAGGGTGCCGCCGTTGGCAGCCTGGAAAAATCCCTCGCGATCGTCGTTGGCGCCGGTGAATGCACCTTTGCGATAGCCGAAGAACTCGGCCTCGAGCAACTGCTCGGGAATGGCGCTGCAGTTGACTGGCACGAAGGGCATGGCGCCGCGCACGCTCACCTCGTGAATGGCGCGCGCGACGAGCTCCTTGCCCGTTCCCGACTCGCCGCTGACAAGCACTGGCGCCATGCTGCGCGCCACCTTCTCGACCAGCGTGCGCACTTGCTGCATGGCCGTCGAATTGCCCGCCATGCGGCCGAGCGCCTGGCTGACCGGCGCAACCGTTGGCGGTGCGACGCGCGCCGGTCGCGGCGGCGCGACCGAGCGATGCAGCTCCGAAGGCAGGCTCGACGGATCGACGGTCGGCCCGCTGCCGCCACGCCCCAGTGCGGAGGCGACGACGCCGCGGAACTGCTTGAGATCGACCGGCTTGGTGAGATAGTCGTAGGCACCGGCCTTCAAGGCTTCGACGGCGTTCTCGGACGACCCGTAGGCGGTGATGACGATCGCCTTCTCGCGCCGGCCGCCTTCCTCGAGCCAGCGCAACACATCGAGGCCCGAGCCGTCGGGCAGCCGCATGTCGGTGATGACGGCGCTGTAGGTGCGGTCCTTGAGGTGCAGCAGGGCTTCCTGAACCGTGCCGGCGGTATCGAGGTCGTAGCCCTCGCGAAGCAGCGTCAGCTCGTACAGCGTTCGCAGATCGGGTTCGTCGTCGACGACGAGCAGGCTGAAATGCGAGGCGGTGGTCAATCGAGCCCCCCGTCCGACGCAGGCGTCGGCCGGCCCCTCGAGGAGGCACGAGCCGGCCTGGGAGCGGCCCGGCGCCCGGCCCGCGAAATATCTGTCGCTGTGCGGTGTCTCATGGGGTCAGATGCAATCGGGCTTCGGAGGGTTGCAAAGCGGCGCGGCGCATGTTGACGAAAAAGTCGTTGCGGTGCGGTGCGTCGGGGGGCAAAAGACGGTAATCGATGCGCGTCCCGTATCTCTCACAGAGTTCGCGGCAAATGTAAAGGCCGAGCCCCGTGCCGCGGCTGCGTGTCGAGAAAAAGGGCTCGAACAAATGAGATTCGACGTCGGCCGAAATCGGCGCGCCATCGGAGAGCACGCTGAACTCGGCGCTCGCTTCGTCGGCTGCGCGCAGCGTCAGCAGTATCGCTCCCGATCGCTGGCTCGCATGGCGGCGCGCGTTGTCGAGCAGATTGACGAGAACGCGGCGCAGGTGCTCGGCGTCGAACATGACGCCGATCGGCTCCGTCGGCAGATCGACGCGCAACACGCTTTGCTCGCCGAGCTGTACGCCGGCTGCCTGCGCCCACTCGCTGCACACCGCCGCGAGCTGCGCTGTCGCGTCGATGCTGCCGACGTCGTGGACGCGGCCGGGCGCGACTTCCATCACGTCGTCGATGATGCGCTTCAGACGCTCGACGTTGTCCGTCACCATGCGCATGAGCTGGCGCTGCGCCGGATCGGTCGCGTCTTCGGAAAGCAGCGCGTTGGCCTGCGCGATCGCGGCGAGCGGGTTGCGGATCTCATGGGCGATCCCGGCCGAGACGCGCCCCATCGCCGCGAGCTTTTCCTGCCGGCTGCGCGCCTGGACGTTGCGCACGTCCTCGAGAAAGACGACGCAGACATCCTCGCTCGCCCGCGCTTCGCGCTTTCTCGTGAAGCGAATCCGAGCCCGCAGCGTTCGATGCAAATCCGGAGCGAAGGGCAAGGTCACATCGCGGCCGGTCTCCGGCCACGCCGCCTCAGCGAAGGCTCGTTCTACCGCCAAAACGAGGGCGCCCCAGGCCGGAACGCCGCGCAACTGAAATGGCGCAGCACGGCTCGTCCCTTCGGGTGCAAGCAGGCGCCGCGCCGCCGGATTGGCGGCGCGGACCTTGCCGCCACGGTCGACGACGAGGACGCCGTCTTCCATTTCCTCGAGCACGAGCCGGTTCAGCTGCGCCTGCTGGCGCGCCATTTCCATGCTGCCGCGCGCACTCAGTTCTTCGCGCGCGATTCGGCCCGCCAGCTCACCGGCGAGGACCGTGATGACGAAAAAGCCGCTGCCGGCCAGGCCTGCCTGGGTCATGAGAAGCGGTGCATCACCTCCGGAAAGCAGGCCGAGCCATGCGGTGCCGAGCAGCGCGAAGGTGGCCAGCGCCGCCGTGCCGAGCGCCATCAGCCGCGGCGTCAGCACCCCGGCCATCAGCACCGGCAGGACGAGCAGCGCGACGTAATTGAAGCTCGACCCTGGCGACGCGACATGCAGACCGGTGAAGAAGGCGAGGTCGGCGCCGATCGTCGCGATCCATTGCGGGCTGCGCAGCCGCGCGAAGGTGTGCGGCGCCGCGCCACGACGAAAGCGCGGCAGCAGCCACATGCTGATCGCAAGCGTCGCATAGGCGACGCTCAGGGCGCCGATAGGCAGACTCGGCCGCAGACCGAATGCGCTCGCCACAGCGAGGGTCGCCGCGAGAGCGGCGCCGAGCGCGGCTCTCGCAGCGATGAAAGCGCGATAGATGCGCTCGAACGTCGTCGATGCGACGCCGGTCACCGGTCCGCGGCGCAGCCGCGCTTCGGCGTCGGTCTGCCACGACGCGGTAAAGCGCGAATCGTCGATCAGCGACTGCGTGTCGGCGGGCGCGCTCACGCCGCCGAACCACGACTCTTCGCCGGGCGTTGGCCGTCGTGGGCGCGGCTCGGGGCCGGCCGGCGCCGCCGGGCCGGAGAAAATGTTCACGCCCATCCGGGCCCGGTTCGACACCGCGCTGGCGCGAAAAGGCAGTTCCGTCCGCGACGAGATAGCACGTTCATGACGCGTCGGGGTGTGCCTTCTCGAATGCCGCACGATGCGCCTCGCCGCAGAACACGCCGCCACGACCGGGCAGCGCCTCGTCGCGCGGCAGGTGCACGCCGCACTCGGCGCAGGCAAGCATCGGCTGCGGGGATTCCGGCCGCCGTGGTTCGGACGGCCGCGCCCGGCGGCTCGTGCTGCCACGCAGCAGCCACAGCAGCACGAACACCGCGACCAGGAAAAGAATGATCTTCATGTGACCGGTGGGGCGCGATGCAGCAGCACCTCGAGGACGAAGCGCGAGCCGACGTAGGCGAGAAGCAGCAGGGCGGCGCCGGCGTAGAGCCAGCGCGCCGCCATCGGGCCGCGCCAGCCGAAAGCCCTGCGGCCGGCGAGAAGGCCGGCGAAAACGATCCAGCCGAGGATCGAGAACACCGTCTTGTGATCCCAACGCCACGGATTCGCGAACCAGGCGCCGAGGACGATCGCCGCCGAAAGCGCGACAAAGCCGGCGCCGACGAAACGAAACGTCAGACGCTCGAGGCGAAGGATCGGCAATCCATCGGCCCGCGCAGCGGAAGCGAGCGCGGTGCGACGCATCTGCCGCTCGGCGCGGCTGAGCAGCAGCGCGTGAAGAACGGCGACGCCGAAAAGGCCGTAAGAAGCGATGCCGAGGAGCCAGTGCAAAGGCGCCCACACGGAAGACGCGAGTGCGTGGACCTGGCCCGGATAGATCCAGGCGAGGACGACGACGACGACGCCGCAGTAGGCCAGCGTGCGGCGCGCACCGGGCAGCGGCACGAACTGGCTCTCGAGTTCGTATACCGCGAGCACGAACCAGATCGTGATCGACAGAGCCGGCGCAAAGCCGAATCGGGCGCCGGGAATGTCCGATCCGATGCCGACGAGATCGATGACGATCGACAGCCCTTGCGCGATCCATCCGACCAGCAAGGCTTTGCGCAAGCTGGCCGCAAAACGCTCGCTCGGCATCGATGCGCCGACGTAGCAGGCCAGCGCCACGACGCTCGGCAGGCTGAGCGCCACGGCGAGCGGCGAGAGCGTGCCCGGGTCGGGACCGAACGATAGAATCATCATTCAAGTGTACTTTCGCACTCGCGCCGTAGCGGCCGCGTGCGCGCCTGATGGCTTCTGCCCTCACCGACCGCCTGAGCCGGCTCGTCAAGACGATGCGCGGCCAGGCCCGCATCACCGAGGACAACGTGCAGGACATGCTGCGCGAAGTCCGCATGGCGCTCCTCGAAGCCGACGTCGCGCTGCCCGTGGTGCGCGACTTCATCGCCCGCGTCAAGACCCGCGCGCTCGGCGCCGAGGTCGTCGGCTCGCTCTCGCCGGGGCAGGCCTTGGTCGGCATCGTCAACCGCGAGCTCGCGGCGACGATGGGCGATGGCGTCGCCGAGCTCGATCTCGCGACGCAGCCGCCCGCCGTCATCCTCATGGCCGGCCTTCAGGGTTCGGGCAAAACGACGACGACGGCCAAGCTCGCCAAGCACCTGATCGAAAAGCGCCGCAAGAAAGTGCTCACCGTTTCAGCCGACGTTTACCGCCCTGCCGCTATCGAGCAACTGAAGACGGTGACGCGGCAGGCGGGCGCAGAGTGGTTCCCCTCCAGCGCGAGCGACTCGCCGCTGGCCATCGCGACGAGCGCGCTCGACCATGCCAGGCGCCACTATTTCGACGTTCTGCTCGTCGACACCGCCGGCCGCCTGGCGATCGACGAAAAGCTGATGGCCGAGATCCGCGAGTTACATGCGGCGCTCCAGCCGGTCGAGACACTCTTCGTCGTCGACGCGATGCAAGGCCAGGATGCGGTGAATACGGCTAAGGCTTTCAAGGAAGCGTTGCCGCTCACGGGCATCGTTCTGACCAAGATGGACGGCGATTCGCGCGGCGGCGCGGCGCTTTCCGTGCGCGCCGTCACGGGCGCGCCGATCAAGTTCGCCGGCACCAGCGAAAAGATCGACGGGCTCGAAGTATTCGATGCCGAGCGCCACGCCGGCCGCGTGCTTGGCATGGGCGACATCGTCGGCCTCGTCGAAGAGGTACAGAAGAACGTCGACGTCGCGGCGGCGCAGAAGCTGGCCGAGAAGGTCAAAGCCGGCGACAGCTTCGATCTGAACGACTTCCTGTCACAGATTTCACAGATGAAGAAGATGGGCGGCCTCGGCGGCCTCATGGACAAGTTACCCTCCGAACTTACCGGAAGGGCCGGCAATCTCGGACCAGCGGAAATGGAGCGAGCCGAACGCGACGTGCGGCGCATGGAAGGCATCATCTGTTCCATGACGCCACTCGAGCGACGCAAGCCCGAGCTTCTGAAGGCGACGCGCAAGCGGCGGATCGCGAGCGGCGCCGGAGTTCAGGTGCAGGAGGTCAACCGCCTGCTGAATCAATACGGACAAATGCGCGACCTCATGAAGAAGATGAAGGGCGGCGGCATGATGAAGATGATGAAGCGAATGGGCGCGATGAAGGGATTCGGGGGAATGCGCTGAGCGTTGCTCGACGCGATAGCTCGAGACGAACCGTGATGACTACGATGTAACAATGGATCCGCTCCTGATTTCGGTGCTCGCGCTCTTGTGCGCTCTGCCGCTCATCTGGTGGCTGGCGCGGCGCCAGGGTACGGCGCAGCGGCCGGCAGCGCCCGAGGATCGGCTCGACACGCTTGCGGCTTGGCCGCCTGAGCCGACGCGCGTTCTGCGCTCGCAGGAGCGGCTCGCCTTCAGTACCCTGAAGCTGGCTTTGCCTGGGTACATGATCCTTGCCCAGGTTCCGATCGCCCGCTTCATCAACGTGCCGAAGCGCAACTCGTACGCCGAATGGATGCGCCGACTCGGCAGCCAGTGCGTCGACTTCGTCATCTGCGACGTGACCTCGCAGGTCGTCGCCGTCGTCGAGATCCGGCCTCCCGTCGAGCAACTGGGTGACAAGCTGCAAGTACGCCTCGACCGGCTCGCCCGCGTGCTCAAGTCCGCCAACATTCCGATCCACGTCTGGAACGAAGAGCGCTTGCCGACGATTGAGGCGGCGCGCGAGAAGATCCTCCCCGATACGCCTGCGGTGCCGCCGAGCCTGGCGAGAAAGCCGGCGCCGGCGCCCGTGCTCGCGACCGTCGGCGCTGCCGCGCTCGCCGAAAGTGCGGTGGCGGTCGAGGGGCCGGCCGTCGATCCGTTCGCCGACACCGACCGCGACTGGAGCCAGGGCGAGGTCATCGAGGTCGCAGAACCCGCGGGCTCGACCTGGTTCGACGAGCTCGAGGAATCGGTCACGCCGATCCTGCCACTGCCGGAACGGCGCTAGCGCACGAGCGCTTCGGCGAATTCGCGCGCGCGAAAGGTCTGCAGATCGGCGAGCTGCTCGCCGACGCCGACGAAATAGACCGGCAGCGGCGCGGACCGCGAACGCGACCAGAGCGCGATCGCCGCGAGGACGCCGCCCTTGGCCGTGCCGTCGAGCTTGGTGATGACGAGGCCCGTCAACCTTAGGGCTGCGTCGAATGCCTGGACCTGGGCCAGCGCGTTCTGCCCGGTATTGCCGTCGATCACGAGCAGCACCTCGTGCGGCGCGCCGGCCTGGGCCTTGCCGATCGTGCGCCGGATCTTCTTCAGCTCCTCCATCAGGTGCGACTGCGTCGCCAGGCGCCCGGCCGTGTCGACGATGACGACATCGCAGCCACGCGCCTTGCCGGCGACGACGGCGTCGAAGGTGACGCCAGCCGGATCGCCGCCTTCCTGGCTGACGATCTCGATA
>Ga0207927_1000770_pt1 | contig 13552 bp, 12 predicted proteins | sample NGESurdeep072012_2_FD_184456 | JGI IMG/M metagenome (GOLD analysis project Ga0207927, IMG submission 184456) | Arctic peat soil microbial communities from Barrow, Alaska - NGEE Surface sample 210-2 deep-072012 (SPAdes) | ecosystem: Environmental > Terrestrial > Soil > Wetlands > Peat ... | reverse complement strand
CGGCGGTCGCATGCGGCGTCTGCGCAGGATCGAACACGAAGTTCAGCTGGCCGACGGCATAGACGACTCCTGCGGCCCAAATACCCTGTGGTGAGCACATCCTTCGGCGCCGAGGACCCCGGTGGCGTCCAGCGATTGTTCGTCCCGTTCGTGCGACCTTTCTTGAAGACCCCCGTCCAGGGCGCCGCCACATCCATCCTCCTCGCCTCCTCTCCCGATCTCGAGCAGGTGAGCGGCCGCTACTTCGCAAACAGCAAACCCAAGAGATCCTCCAAAGCCAGCTACGACCAAACCGCTGCGGCACGGCTCTGGCAGGTGAGCGCCGAACTTGTTGGCCTGACCGCGACTGCCTGAATCACCACGGGACTCCGCAGGAACAACTCATGAAGCTCGGTGTGCACCTGCCATCTTCACCCAAGCGGCCCTCTCATCGGCACCTCCGGAGCACGTGCATAACCGCGAAGATCGGACATCCTCACATCAAGCAGAACCGGTCGTCCGCATCGCCGAAACGCGGCGGAATGACGCGCTCGGCGCGGCACCCGCGGGAGAGTCGGGGCTGCAGCGCCTGGTGAGGTCGGCCCGCTGGGAGAGTGGGAGGCGGCTCAAGGGACGGGCGGCCCGGGGGACGGCGGATGTGACGTCGCAGACAGCTGGCCGTCATCAGGATCTGCCCGCAGGATGCTGGACGTGGGCCGGGTCTCGCAGGATGCTGGACGTGGGCCGGGTAGAGCGTCCGGCCTGTGGGAGTTGGTCATGGACATCGTCGAGGTCCCCCCGTCGGGCACTCGGAGTCGGAGGCCCACGAGATCGGCCGGAACTGGGTGGTGGGTTCCCGCCCTCGCGGGAGCGGCCGCGTTCTGGTCGGCCAACCTCGTCATCTCGATGACCCCAATCGCCGCCAGTTACCGGTCCGCGCTGTCGATCCCCTACGTGCCGATGCTCGTGGAGGCGGCGGCCGGGGGGCTGGTCGTCGCGGGCGCGCTGGCTTTCGTGCTCGTGCGGTACCGGGAGCGGGTCCCGGGCGCCGGGCAGGTGCGCAAGGAGGCCCTGCTGCTCGGCGTGGGTGCTCTCGTCCTGCTCACCGTGCTCGTCGAGGTGCCCTCGAAGCTGCGTTCGGACGTGGCCGACCCCGGTCACTGGTTGCTCGTGGCCGCGGTGTTCAACGCGGTGCGCATCCTCGCACTCGGCGTCACCATCGGGCTGGTCACCCGCGCGCGAAGGACCCAAGGGGACCGCCACCGTCCGGTGAGGAGGCGAGAGGCTGAGTCATGACCGTCACGACAGGGCGGTGGGCCCGAAGCACGGTCGCCCGTTGGGCGGGTGGCCTGTACCTCGCGTACATCCTCGCCAACGTGCTCGCGAGCTCACTCGGCCACATCGGGCTGAGCGACGCGCAGACCCTCCGCGCGACGATCTCCGGGGACGAGGTGATGTTCCGATGGGGGCTCGTCGCGGCGCTCAGCTCGGCCCTGCTCTTCGTCCTCACGGCCTGGGCCCTCTACACGCTGCTGCGCCCGGTCGACGAGCCGCTGGCACTACTCCTCCTCGTCCTCAACGCCGTCGGGGTGGCCGTGCAGTGCGCGAGTTATCTGCCGCTCCTCGCCGTCCTAGCGCAGGGGGACAGCGCCGTGGACGTGCGGGCTCTCACCAGCCCGCAGCTCGACGGGCTTGCCCTGCTATCGGTCAGCACGTACCGGATCGGGTTCGTCACGGCCCAGTTGTTCTTCTCCGCGTGGCTTTTCCCCCTCGGCTGGCTGGTGCTGCGCTCCGGGTTCCTGCCCCGTGTCCTCGGATGGCTCCTCCTCCTCGACGGTGTCGCGGTGCTCGTCTGGTTCCTCCAGGTGCTGCTCGCCCCGGCGCACCCCGCGATCAGCTATCCGGCGTGGGCGATCGGGTTTATTGCCGAACTCGGCCTCGGGCTGTGGCTCCTCGTGAGGGGCGTGAGGCCGGAGGTGCAGGCCCCAGACGGCCGGGTGGAGGCCGGCCGCGAGTGAAGGCCACGCGCGCACCGTCGGCAGGTACGTCCACCATCCCAAGAGGCGGCAGAGGACGTAATTAACGCTCAGACCCACGAAGCAATCCCCTTCTGTCGCGGCTGCTAGACGCACTTCGCGGCTACCGGTAGTTTGGCCGGCTGCGTCTATGCATGGTCATGCATCTCTGCAACAGCGGAGGGTCTCGCGCGTGGCAGGGTCTGTTGGGCCGCCCGGCCAGATTGGGAATCGGCCCACCCGGTCAACGGGTGTTCGCTAAGGATCCGGCGTCGGGAAGAACCGCCACTGGGACGCGTCCCCTCCGTTGGGGGCGCCTCCGTGAGGGGTCCGCGCCGGCGGTGGTGCGTTCTCGTGGCACTCGGCCCGGCTGCCGCCTTGAGGCTCGGCCCTTCAAATCATCGCAGCGTCAATGTTAGGTAAGGCAACCCAAACCCTTGACGGGCGCTGCCCGGACCACGACTCTGGGAGGTAGTTGACGACGGCAGCGTCACCCCTTATGAGCGCTACCGAACCAACTAGGCATACAGCAGGCGTTAGTGCCTCGCGTTGGTCGCTTGGCTTTTGGCCGCCCTAAGGACAGCGCAATGCCCGATGTTTTCCGTGTCTGGGGTCGCACCCCAATGGCCCAGCGGACTCTGCCTTCCAGCGCCGGATTGGACGGGCTGACGTACCGGACGCCAGCCGAGGCTGCGCCGGAGCCAGAGTCACCCGCGGTGCACCGGGTCGGATGGGGCTTCATCTCGCTGTACACGTTGGCGTTCATGAGCACCAGCCTGTTGTTCATCGCGCCCCTGCTGGTCACCCTGGCATTGAAGGTCAACTCGCTCGTGGGCATCAAGCAGGCACCGGGCAGCTTGTCGCTTGTCGCCGGGATCGGAGCCCTGCTTTCTATCCTCGCCAATCCTTTCTTCGGCAAGATGAGCGACCGCACCTCGTCGCAGCTGGGCATGCGGCGGCCATGGATGGTCATCGGCCTGGGCGTCGGCACCCTCGGCGTCCTCATTGTCGCGTTGGCACCCAACATCCCGGTCGTCCTGCTCGGATGGTGCATCGCCCAGGTGTTCTTCAACGCACTGCTCGCCGCCATGGTCGCGGTCCTGCCAGACCAGGTCCCGGCCGCTCAACGCGGCCTGGTCTCCGGTGTCCTGGGTGTCTGTGTGCCCATCGCGTCGGTCAGCGGCACCTTCCTGGTCAAGCTCTTCACCGGCAACCAGCTCGCCATGTTCCTGGCCCCCTGCGCGATAGGCGGGTTCTTCATCCTCCTCTTCGCGGCCACGCTGAAAGATCGCCGGCTTTCCAAGGCCGACAAGCCGGCCTGGTCGCTGCGGGAGTTCGCCAGCACGTTCTACGTCAACCCGCGGAAGAACCCAGACTTCGCCTGGGTCTTCGCGGGCCGCTTCATGTTCCTTCTGGCCTACGCCTTCCTGGTGACCTACCAGGCCTACTACCTGCTGGACAAGATCGGCAGCGCCGAAGCCGATGTGCCGCAACAGATCTTCCTCGGAACACTGGCCCAGTCCGCCGTGATCGTCGCCGCCTCCGTCATCGGCGGCAGGGTCTCCGACCGGACGGGCCGACGGAAGATCTTCGTGTTCACCGCGTCGATCGTGTACGGCCTGGCGATGTTCGTCGTTGCCATTACCAGCAGCTTCAACGGTTTCCTGGTCGGGATGGCCATCGGCGGACTCGGCTTCGGCATCTATGTGGCCGTCGACCTCGCACTTGTCGTCGACGTGCTGCCGGACAAGGACAACGCAGCCAAGGATCTCGGCGTGTTCAATATCGCTGGCGCTCTGCCCTTTTCCATCGCGCCCGCCATCGCTCCCGCCATCCTGGCGATCGGCAACGGCAGCTACGGCGTGCTGTATGCGGTCGCCGGGATCTGCGCCATCATCGGAGCCTTCGCCGTCCTGCCCGTGAAGCGTGTCCGCTGAGCACCCTGATCCGACTGCGAGATGTGAGCGGGCGACAGTGCTCCGACGCGCCGTGGACCTGCGCGAACAGCGGCCGGGCCCTCGGTGGGCCCGGCCGCGTCCTCGACTCTCAGGCGTTCACGTCGCGGTAGGCGGGCGGGGTGCTGGCAGCTCGCAGCTCATCGGTGATGGGGCAGGGCTTGAAGCCCTTGACGATCAGGTAGACGCCCAGCGAGAACTCCCACACTGCGATCGGGAGTGCGGCGAGCGCGGCCACCGAACCGATCCGGTCGATGACCCCGAACATCGTGAGGACTACGGCGGTGATGTGCAGCGGGGCTCCGATGAGTCCGATCACGGGAAGGACACGGGGAACGAGCCCAGATCGGTACATCAAGGTGCCCAACAGGAGGGCGTTGATGCCGGGCATGAGGCTCTGCCCGAGGGTGAAGGCCCAGTTGTAGGTCGCGATGTGCGAGGCGCCGATGGTGACCAGCGAGGTCGCGTTGGCGCCGGTCGCCGTGCCCAGGCTCTGGTGCAGGGATACCAGCGAGAGGAGGCTTGCGACCCCGGTGAAGATCATGGTGCCTTCAAGCGTGCGAGAGGCGACAAACCCAAGCGCCATGCCTGCGTTCTGCCGCTTGACCACCGGGTACAGCGTCACGGCGGTGCCGATGCCGGCGAGGGCGACGACGACCTCGAGGAAGCAGCCCAAGAGCGCGCCGGTGTTGGAGCCGGAGCTGATGATGAAGTCCTTGCTCTTCACCGAGTTGTAGAGGACGAGTGTGGGCATCGAGACGAAGGTGATCACGTAGAAGATGCCCGCGACGAGCGCGGTCTTCCTCGTGGGGTCCATCGAGACCTTGCTTGTTGCTGCGGTTCGGACGGCGGTTGACATGTCGTTCTCCTTTGGTGGGTTGATGAGCTAGCGAGGCTGGGCGGTGGGCCCGGCTTTGGTGGTGGACACAGTGGGCTGTTCGGGGTCGACCTCGGTGACTGAGACCAGCGGCAGGCCTACGTCGCGGACCTTCTGGAGCAGGCCATGCAGTGCGGCCTGGTCGGCTACGGGGCCATGGATGAGAGTGGTGCCGTCGCTCTCGTTGGTGAGGCTCAGCCCGTCAAACCAGGCCGCCCATCGCGTATCGAGGTGCCCCTTGAGCCGGATCTCATACCATCCGGCCTCGTGACGCTTGCCGGTCGATATTTCACTCATGGCGCTCCTTCTGCTGTTGCTGCCCGCATGGATCTGAGGCGGCGTTGCCGACGTTCGTTGATTTCACGAACGTAGACGGAGATGTGATGAGGGGGCATCGTCACGTCTGACGATTGATGTGATGATTTCGCGAGCGAGGATGCGCCAGGTATCAGCGGTTGCGGCTCCGCTACAGGAGGTCGAGTTCCTCGGCCCGGCGGACCGCCGCCCGGCGGTTGTTCACACCGAGCTTGGCGTAGATGCTCCTGGTGTGAGTCCGCACGGTGCTCAGGGACACGACGAGCTCACGGGCGATGTCCGGGCCGTCAAGGTCGCTTCCCAACAGCCGAAGCACGTCCAGCTCGCGTTCGCTCAATGGCTCGATCAAGCCCTGTCTGACGGGCGTGAGGTCCCCGTTATTGTCCACGGCTGCCAGGATTCGACGCACATAGCTCGCGGCGATCCCCCTGTGTTCGCCACGGGCAACCCGTACGGCCGCTCTCAGCAGGATGGCCATGGGTGGGCCCTCATCCACGAAGACCCGAACGTACTCTTCGGGCTCTGACAACATCAGCGCACGTCGCAGCGATGCCAGCGCAACTGGTATGTCGCCTTGCATCTGGCGGGCCAGCGCCTGCAGCACCAGGATCTCGATGACGCTTCCTGTCCTGCCCCCGTCTTCGGCTGCTTGCAGGAGGCGCTCCAAGAGTCGGGTCGCCTCGTGAAGGGAACGCTGCGCAGGCTCTGTAGTGTGCCGGGCCAGGAGCACCCTGGCGAGGGTGATGTGCTCGAACTCGCGTAGGTAGCTGAGGTCGTCCTCAACGGACAGGCCCTGCTCACGCACCCAGCCGAGCGCTTCACCCATCCGCCCCAGCGCAACCCACACTCGTGCCCGCAACGCCGGGACCGGCCGCACATTGGGGGAGAAGTCACCGTCATACACGCGCTCCGCCTCGTTGAGCAGTTCGAGCGCGCCGTCCAGGTCTCCTTCAGCCTCCCGTATCCGAGCCATCGCGACCCGCCAGCGATACGGGTTCTGCGGCAGGCCGGCATACTCGCCCAACTCCTTGCCCGTCTGCAGGTGCTGCACCGCGGCCTCGAGGTCATTGCGTTCACGAAGAAGCAGGCTCATGCCCACGTGCATGTCCGCAGCTCCCCTTAGCGGGGGCGCGCCCTGGGCGGTCGCATGGTGCAGTCCCCGCTCGTAGGTGCTCATCGCCTCGCGGAGACGCCCTTGCACAAGGCGGATGTCAGCAACGGCGATGGAGCAGCCGATCACGTCGGAGAGGTGCCCGGCCTTCTCCAGGCTTGCCATGGCATCGGCATACCAACGCAGCGCTGCATCCAGATCCCCGCTCGTCCAGTAGGCGAGCCCCAGCAGGGCCGCTGGCGATCCACGTCCAAGGTGATCGTCCTGCCCGACGAGGTCGAGCGCCCGCCTGGCCTGGGTCATCGTGCCGGCCACATCACCGAGGACCAACGCCTGCCCGGCGCGGTACATGGCGATCGCACTTGGCAGACCCCGAAATTCCTTCTCGTCCACCACGACCATCTCCGCGGGTGACCTATGGGCCGCTGGGGTCCCTTGCCCTGTCGATGCGTCCAGCCACCGCTCGGCGTCCAGCAGGCGCGCTTCGACGCCCTCAGCCTCGCCCCTGACCATGAGCGCCCCGGCATACCCGACACTCAGCACGGGCCTGACCTTGATCAGCTCCTCGGGAATCGCCTCGAGCCAGAGACGCAGCGTGACGTACTGCCGACCCCGACGCAGAGCCGGGATCGCAAGCTCGACAAGGTCCGCCGCTCGCTCAAAGTCCTCGCCCGCCAGCGCGTGACGGATGGCCTCGGACCGATCGCCGTTCCGCTCGTACCATTGGCTCGCCCGGGTGTGTAACTCCGCGACGCGGCCGGGCTGCTCGTCGAGCACGCGAGCTCGCAGCACGTCCGCAAAGAGATGGTGGTAGCGATACTGCTGGCGGCGGTCATCGAGCGGGACCAGGAAGAGGTTTCCCCGATCCAGAGCCTCCAGCATTGCCCTGCCGCCGTCCTGGCCGGTGACGGCATCGCACAGTGGGCCGCTGAGCCGGTCCAGGATAGAGGTCTGCAGCAGGAAGCTGCGGACTTGTTCGGGCTGGCGCGCCAAGACCTCCTCGGCCAGGTAGTCGACGATGTAGCGGTCGTCCCCGGCGAAGCCCGCGATGAAGCCGGCGATGTCGTCTCGGCCCTGCATCGACAGCGCCGCCAGCTGAAGTGCGGCGATCCACCCTTCGGTGCGCTCCTCCAGCGCTGCGACATCCCGCGCCGTCAGCACCAGCCCCATCACCTCGTTCAGGTACGCCGCTGCCTCGTCGGGAGTGAAGCGCAGGTCGGCGGCGCGGACCTCGACGAGGTCGCCACGGCCTCGCAGCCTCGAAAGCGGCAAGGCCGGATCGGCGCGGCTGGCGATCACCAGATGCAGCTGCGGGGGCAGATGGTCGAGCAGGAACTCCATCCCGTCCTGCACCTCGCGCGCGTCGATGACGTGGTAGTCGTCAAGCACCAGCACCAGGTCGCTCGCGATGGCACCGAGGTCGTTGAGCAGCGGGGTCAGCACCGTGGTGATCGGGACCGGCTGGGGCTCTTGGAGAAGGGTGAGCGCGCTCGCGCCAACCCCCGGTGCCACTGTCTGCAGCGCGGCGATCACATAGGTCCAGAAGGACGCGGGATCGTTGTCGCTCTTTTCGAGCGACAGCCAGGCGGCGTACCGCTGACTCGTCGGCGCGGCTGGTCCCGCGGCCAGCCACTCGGCGAGCAGCGTCGTCTTGCCGAAGCCGGCCGGTGCGGAGACGAGCATCAGCTTCGACGCGCCCCCGCGGTCCAGACGTTCGCTCAGTCGCGGCCGCGCCACCAGACCACGTCGCGGCCTGGGGACAAAGAGCTTCGTCTCGAGTAGGGGGGTTGGCACCGCCACCTCCTGTTGAGAGCGCATCGATGACGAGGATTTCTGGTTCCCTCGTCCCACTCGTTCCCTGCGCCAACCCTGCCACAGATGAGACCCTTCACGCCGGGCTCGTGTCGCCATACTTCTTGCGGTGATCCGCCAATGAGCGGATCGTTTTCGAGTGCGTCGGCTGCGCCGAGTGCGCCGAGTGCGCCAGGTGCCACGAGGTCAGACCGGGGCGAAGGGGCAACAGCCCTCGGCCCGCGCGCAATGCCCTGACCACGAGTGGTGGCGTGCACTAGCGTTAGCTGCGGCAAACACCTCGGACGCGGCTGTGCACTTGGGAGTGGGGATCGCATGGCACGTCCGATGATTGCAACGAAGCTGTACGTCCCCAAGCTGCGACGTGGTCTGGTAGCACGCCCAAGACTCCTCGGGCGTCTGCGTCGCGGTGAAGAGTCGAGACTCACCTTGGTTTCCGCCCCGGCCGGGTTCGGCAAGACAACGCTCCTGGCCGAGTGGCTGGGCGAGACACCTGGCGAAGACCGCTGCGTGGCGTGGCTCTCGCTGGACCACTCAGATAACGAGCCCTCGTTGTTCTGGACGTACGTCGTGGCCGCGCTCCAACGGGCGGTGCCTGGCGTTGGCTCGGGTGCGTTGGAGCTCATCGCGTCCTCCCCTTTGCCGACCGACCTTGTGCTCACCACGTTGCTCAACGAGCTCGCCGCAGCACCGGGCGAGGTCTGGCTGGTCCTCGACGACTACCACCTGGTCGACAGCCGCGATGTCCGCGACGGGATGACCCTTCTGCTGGAGCACCTCCCGCCACACGTGCACGTCGTGCTCAGCACCCGGGCCGATCCCGACCTTCCACTGGCGCGATGGCGGGTGCGCGGCGAGCTGGTCGAGATCCGTGCTGCCGACCTGCGCTTCACGTCCGACGAGGCGGCCACGTACCTCAACGAGGCGACCGGACTACACCTCGCCGCGGGGGACATCGAGGTCCTGGAGGAACGCACCGAGGGGTGGATTGCCGCGCTGCAGCTCGCCGCACTCTCAATCCAGGGCCGCGACGACATCAGCGGATTCATCGCACGGTTCGCCGGAAACGACCGGTACCTGGTCGACTACCTCGTCGAGGAGGTGCTGACGCATCAGCCTGAGCCAGTGCGCGAGTTCCTGCTGCAGACAGCGGTCCTCGATCGGCTCACCGGGCCGCTCTGTGAGGCAGTCACCGGCCATGATGACGGCAGCCACATGCTCACCACCCTGGAGCGGGCCAACCTGTTCCTCGTCGCCCTGGATGACCAACGGCAGTGGTATCGCTATCACCACCTGTTCGCCGACGTGCTGCGGGTGCGCCTGCTCGCCGAGCAGCCGGACCTGGTCCCGCTGCTGCACCAGCGAGCCAGCAGCTGGTACGCGGCGCATGACTGGGCCGAGGAGGCGGTCAGGCACGCACTGGCGGGGCGGGACTTCGACCGCGCGGCCTACCTCATGGAGCTGGCTGTGCCGGCGATCCGACGCAACCGGCAGGAAGCGATTCTGCTCGGCTGGCTGAAGGCCCTCCCCGACGAGGCCATCCGGCGCAGCCCGGTGCTCAGCGTCTTCTTCGGATACATGCTCATGGAATCCGGCGACCTCGACGCGTTCGAGCCCCGACTCGACGACGCCGAACGCGCACTGGCTGCCGCACCAGACGCATCGGCTGCGCCGTGGGCCAAGACCGAGGAGCTCCGCACGTTGCCGGCTACCATCGCGCTCTACCGCGCCTCGCTCGCGCAAGCACGGGGCGATGTGGCGGGTACGGTGGAATACGCCCGGCGCGCCCTCGACCTGGCGGGCCCCGGCGACCATCTCGCCAGAGGCGGTGCGGCCGGGTTCCTCGCCCTTGCCTCGTGGGCGCAGGGGAACGTGTCGAGCGCGCTGGAGACATTCACCCAGGCTGTGGCAAGCCTGCACGCGGCCGGCAACCTGGTCGACGAACTGAGCAGCACCGTGGTGCTCGCTGACATGTGGCTCGCGGCGGGTCGACCCGGCACGGCACGCCGGCTGTACGAGCGTGCACTGGAGGTGAGCGATGCGCACGGCGAGCCCGTCCTGCGGGCCACCCCCGACCTGCACGTGGGACTGAGCGAGCTGGACTACGAAGGCGGGGACCTTGAGGCAGCCAAACGACACCTCGAGCGGGCCGCGGCGCTCGGTGAGGGTGCGGCGATGGCCGAGGGCCGATACCGGTGGTTCGTGGCGATGGGACGGATCGCCGATGCCGAAGGCAACCCGCAGGAGGCCATCACCCTCCTGGACACAGCGGAGCAGCTCTACCGGCCGGGGTTCTTCCCGGACCTGCGTCCCATCGCGGCGATGAAGGCCCGCGTCTGGATCACCCGCGGCAACCTGTCGCAGGCCGATGACTGGGCCCGTGAGCGAGGCGTGTCCGCCACCGACGATGCCGCGTACCTCAGCGAGTTCGACCACCTCACCTTGGTGCGTCTGCTCATCGCGCAGCACCGGGCGCACCCCGACCCCGGCGCGATCGACCAGGCGGTGGGCCTGTTGGACCGGCTGCACGAGGCCGCCGAGACCTCTGGACGCGCCGGAAGTCTCGTCGAGATTCGCGTGCTGCAGGCTCTGGCACGGGACGCGCAGGGACATCGGCCGCAGGCCCTGCAGTCTCTTGGTCAGGCCTGGTCGCTGGCGCCTGAACCAGATGGCTACGTGCGGCTCTTCCTGGACGAAGGCGCCTCCATGGTGGAGCTGTTGCGTGACGCCGAGCGCCAGGGCCCCGCTGGTGACCACGCGCGTCGCCTGCTCAGCTTCATCGAAGCCCGCGACGGCGATGCCGCCGGGGCAGGAGGCCCAGTCCCGCCGTCTGCGGAGGTGTTGACCGAGCGGGAGTTGCAGGTGCTCAGGCTTCTTGCCAGTGAGCTGAGCGGGCCGCAGATCGCCCGCGAGCTGTTCGTCTCGCACAACACGTTGCGCACCCACACCAAGCACATCTTCACCAAGCTCGAGGTCACCACCCGCCGGGCAGCGGTCCGCCGCGCCCGCGAACGCGGCCTGATTTAGCTCATCCGGCGGCCAGATCTCACATCGTCAGTCACATCGTTGGGTGATGCCGGGTCACCACACCGGTCCCTACCTTCGAGTCATACCGCGGCGCCCGCCACGGACACTCACAGACGTAGGAGCCGGACATGACCATCACCACCACCACTCTCACCAAGACATCGGCGGTTGCCGCCGCCGCGGCAGGCCTGCTCTTCATCGCCGTTCAGGTCAAGCACCCCAGCCTGGACGTCGCCTTCACCACCACGACCGAATGGAAGGTGCGCGAATCCATGAAGGTGCTCTTCGCCGCCCTGTCGCTCGCCGGCATCGCCGGTATGTACCTGCGCCAAGTGAGGAAGACCGGGGTGCTCGGCCTACTCGGATACGTGCTGTTCAGCGTCGGCTACCTCGCCATGATGAGCGTCGAAGTCGTGGGCGCGGTCGTCCTGCCATCCATCGCTCACAGTGCACCCGGCTACGTCACCGACGTCCTCGCGGTGGCTACCGGCGGCCACCCGGCCGGCGACGTCGGCCTGATGCAGCTCCTCAATGCGGTCATGGCTATCGGCTTCCTGGGCGGCGGCCTGCTCTTCGGCATCGCCCTCTTCCGCGCCAACGTCCTCGCCCGCTGGGCTGCCGCGCTCCTGGCCGTCGCCTCGGTGGCGACCGCCGCAAGGGCCGTAGTGCCACAGCTCAACGAAAGGCTGTTCGCCATTCCCTTCGGCATCGCCCTGATCGGCCTCGGCTACTCGCTGTGGCGCGACCAGCGCACCCCCGCCGCCCGGACGGTGCCCAGCTCGGTCAGCTCACAGCTCGACCCGGCCGGCGCCAAGTGACCACACACGCGGCAGCCCGCACCACCCGGTCGACCCGGTCGACCCGGTCGACCGGGTGGGTGCCGTTCGCGCTGGTAGCAGTCGTCGTGGTCCCCGCCATAGCCGGCTCCTTGCGCCTGGTCGAGCTGGCCGGTGGACCGCACGTCCTGCCTGCCAACCCGCGCATGACAGCCTCGCCGCTGCCGGTGGTCATACACATCATCTGCGCAGTCCTGTATGCCGTCCTCGGCGCGTTCCAGTTCTCCTCCGGCGTCCGGCGCCGCCGGCCCCGGTGGCACCGGGCGTCCGGACGCGTCGTGGTGGGCCTTGGCCTGGCGGTGGCGTTCTCGGCGCTATGGATGACGCAGTTCTACCCCCGCCAGCCTGGCACCGGCGAGCTCGCGTACCTGTTCCGGCTGGCCTTCGGGTCGGGCATGGCCACCAGCATCCTCCTCGGCTTCACCACGATCCGCCACGGTGACGTCGCCCGGCACCGGGCGTGGATGACACGCGCCTACGCCCTGGCCCTCGGCGCCGGCACCCAAGTGTTCACCCTAGGCATCGGAAAGGCTGTCTTCGGCACCAGCGAACTCACAACCGACCTGAGCCTGGGCGCCGGCTGGGCCATCAACCTCGCCGTCGCCGAGTACATCATCCGTCGACACGGCAGCCGCCGAACCATCAATGCGACGACAAAGGTCGGCTCCTCATGACCCACACTCCCAAACGACAAGCGCCTGCTGGCTACCAGCTTCGGGTCGCTGGACACCTCGACGACCACTGGTCGCCCTGGTTCGGCGACCTCACCCTGACCCACGAAGACGACGGGACGACGAGCCTTAGCGGTTTCGTCGCCGACCAAGCGGAGTTGCATGGGCTGCTCATGAAAGTCCGGGACCTCGGCGTCACCTTGATCTCCGTGGAGGTCATCAACCCACCGACGGTCGAAACAGCAGGAGAAGGCTAAACCTCGCCCAGTTTCTCGACTCTGTCACGGCTCACTTCGGTGACCGGTCACAGAACCGCATACAGCGGCGGCACAGGTCCGGGCCGTGCAAGCAAAGGTGCGTCCCGCAGGACCCGTCCAGTGGAGATTCTCGCTCGCGACCTGAGTGCAACCGGGGAGGTCCACCTAGTCGCTGGTCGGCGCAAGAGCGGTTGACTATTCAAAGGCACGAGGCTCTATGCAGTCAGGAGTCGCGCCCTCATCAAGCATGAGCGAGCGTTTCGTCGGGGACGGCCGCCTGCGTCTTAGTGGGCCGGAATGAGCGCCCCATGGGGCCGGGTGTTCCGGTCCGGGAACCCCCGCAGTTCGTCCCGAGGGCGGGTGGTCTTCGGCGAAACCTCGACGGCACGTTTCCACGTATGCCCCGCCCGCAGTATTCACCGGGACGCGGGGCGTCAGACGCAGAGAGTGGCCGTCTCACATCCTCGGTAGTGAGACACTCGGTTAGGTCGCGGTGATCCTCGGCCAGGCTGCTTCAGGCCGGGGCGCGATTCTCAACACGTGAACGGAGAGAACCGGGCCACACACGGGCCACAAGTCCAGGCCGTCAGGGGTCACCAGGGGCTAGTTGAGGCCGCCAATATCGTTGCAGGACACGGAAACACGGGAGGATAAGAACTCTTCCCAAGCTGACAGTGCGGGTTCGGTTCCCGTCACC
>Ga0207927_1000763_pt1 | contig 13611 bp, 13 predicted proteins | sample NGESurdeep072012_2_FD_184456 | JGI IMG/M metagenome (GOLD analysis project Ga0207927, IMG submission 184456) | Arctic peat soil microbial communities from Barrow, Alaska - NGEE Surface sample 210-2 deep-072012 (SPAdes) | ecosystem: Environmental > Terrestrial > Soil > Wetlands > Peat ... | reverse complement strand
GGTTCCAGTCGGAGTGCGTCTGGTGCTGGAAGGCCGGCACGCGGTCATGGTGGTAGGGCGAGGAGAGGCTCTCGTTGTGTCCGATGATGTTCCTCAGCGCGATCCCGTAGCGGCAGCGAAGCCATCGCGTGAGCCGAAGCGAGGCGGCGAGCTGCCGGTGGTTGTCGAGGATTTCGCGGTCTGAGAAGCCGACGTTCTCGATGCCGATCGCTGTCCAGTTCAAACCGGTCGTGTGTCGACAGCGCAGGCGGAGGGGTACGAGCTCGTCGATCGTTCCATTTGCCTCTACGAGAAAGTGCGCACAGGTGTTGGGCAGCTCGTGAAACTCACTGTCGGGCACGTCGGGGGCGAATGTGTTGAATGCCTCCTGTGCCGTCGCCGTTTCGGTGAAGTGCTCGACCACTACTTTGGGCGCGGAAAGGATGTAGGTGCTTTCGCCGTAGTGCCGCAACGAGTAGGCGGCCATCTCGCGCTTGCGGCGGGCGCCGTATGGAATCGGCCATTGGCGGACAGTGGGCTCGCTGAGCGTCGCCGGCGTCGTGGGGGCTGCCGGTACCGTGGCTCCCGCGAGCGACGGCCCCGCAGTTGGGGGAGCTTGGGCGTTCTCGGCGGAGGCCGTCGGAGGACCGGGCGGGCTCTGCATCGGCACCCCGCCGCCCGCAGCTCCGCATCCTGTGAGGCACGCAGTGAGCATGACCAGGGCCGGTCCCGCGAGGCGCCGCTGCCGCATCCGTCAGCTCGAAAGCGCCGCGGCTAGTCGCCCCTCGACCGCGCGCCGCGCCCGCTCGACCGATAGCGACTGTCGGCTGATCACGAACTGAGCATTTGCGAGGAGCAGGAACGCGTTGAGTTCGAACGCGAGCTGCAATGGATCCTCGTCTCGATCGATCTCGCCGTCGGACTGAGCGTCGCCGATCGCCTGCTCGAGCCCCTGCAGCCATTCCTCGACGACCTCTACCGCCATGTCCCGTACCGGGCCGGGGTGGGTGTCCATCTCAGCGGCGACCGACGCGAAGAAGCATCCGCCCGCGAAGACATCGTTCTCGAGGTGGCGCAGGAATCCCTCGGCGAGCCCTCGCAGTCGCCCGAGTCCGGTGTCTGCCGCCGAGGCCGGCTCGACCACATGCTCGTTGAACAGGACGTTCGCCGCCTCGATCGTCGCGAGCTGGAGCTCCTCCTTCGAGCCGAAATGGGCAAACAGGCCGCTCTTGCTCATCCCCACCGCGTCCGCGAGGCGGGCGATCGAGAGCCCGCCGATCCCCTCGACCGTCGCGAGCTGGGCGGCCTCGCGGAGGATCGCGCTGCGGCTTCGCTCACCGTCGCTGCGCCGCCGCCGGGCGGGGCGCTCGGTTCGCTCGACACGCGCGGCGCTCATCGCTTGAAAAGTTAGCACGACCGGTCGTATAGTCTTCCCAGCACGACCGATCGTCCTATCTAGGGAGCAGATCATCATGTCCAGTCTGTCCGGCCGCGCCGATGTTGCTTCCGACCGTCAGATCGGTTGGCCGCTCGAGCGGGTGCTGTTCGCCCTCGCCGGGAGCATGACGTTGCTGAGCGCCGCTCTGTCGGCGCTCGTATCTCCCTGGTTTCTCCTGCTGACTGCCTTCGTCGGCGTCAACCAATGGCTCTTCGTCGTCTTCGGCGCGTGTCCCGCGTCGTTGATCCTGAGGCGCCTGTTCTCGCTGCCCTCCGTCATCTACCCGCGCCAGGGAGAAGACCCATGAGCGGCCGCCACGTCTGTGCGTCGGCCGGCCTGCCAGGTAGAGCTGCGTGACCTCCTGCCGTTGAGGCAGGAGGTCAACCGCGGCTCCGTGGCTAGCCTGAGACGGGCATGGCAAGGGATGAGCTCGACATCGACGCGATACGCGAGCAGCTGGAGGAGCGACGGGACCAAACGCGTGAGCGTGTGGAGCGCCTCGCCGCGCGCCCAGAGCTCGGGAGCGCCCAGGGCTTCGGCAAGCGGGTCGGTGACGGGACCACAGAGGCGATCAGCCGGCTGACCGAGATCGGCGTCGGAGAGTCGCTCGAGACCACCCTCGGGCACACCGAACGGGCGCTCGCGAAGATCGACGAGGGTACATATGGCATGTGTGACGCCTGCGGGGAGCAGATCCCGGCGGCAAGGCTGCGGGCAATGCCCGACAGGTCACTCTGCATGTCGTGCGCGACGACTGCGCCGCGGAAGCCGCGGCGGCGCTGAGCCGGGCAGGGTTCCAGGCGGATCAGGTAGCCCTGGGGCCAGTTGAGTTCGAGGGCGTGTGCCGCGGTGCTCACCTTCATGATCAGCCGGCGTGGGTCCGTCGGTGATGGCCGGAAGTCGTGGGCCAGATAGAAGCTCACGGCGTTCTCGTCGATCGCGTCAACCACGACGAGCCGGCCGCCTGCCGACCGCGCGGCCGCAATGGGAGTCTCCGCGGGGCCGTAACGATCACGCGGGCCGAAGCTGGCGCCCCAGCTCCTGGTACACCAGGTCAGCCTGCTCGCCCGTCACCTCACCCGGCCGGTTGAGCCGCTTGGCGAGCCGTCTCGGGTAATACAGCGGGAAGCCATTGACCTTGAGCGTCCGCACGACCGGCAACCCGCTGTCGGCTAGGAACCCTTCGGGAGCGATGAAGCACATGCACCCGTGGACCGGGACCGTCGGCGCGACGGCGGCGAGGGTCGTCCGCACCACTTCGACCTGCTTCTCCAGGCCGGTGACGAGCTTCGTCCGGTCGCGCCCGGCGATCATCAGCTTGGCCTTCCCGAACAGCGGCGAGCGGACCTCGATGTTGCCGCGGTGGCGCTTGGCGTCGATCACGTACACGCCGCTGCTCGTGACTGCTATGTGATCGATGTTGGCGTGGCTCCGCGGCATCCGACGATCGTGCAGCAGCACGGCCCCCGGGCACTTTCGGGCGAGCGTCGCGGCGAGCATCTCCTCCCCGCGGGCGCCCGTGGCCCAGCGCCTGTGTTCCTCGGCGAGTCGCTTCTGTCGCGCGGTGGGTCCAAGCAGGACGCTCGCGAGGCGCGACCGCGAGGCACGCTCCTGCTCGAGTTGCTCGCGCCACCGATCGGCCTCCCGGCCTGCGCTCCGGCCGGCCATGCCGGCGTTGATCTCTCGATCGTCCATGTCTCGCCTGCATCGTCAACCTCGCGCGCGCTCCACAGGGGTTGAGTCAGATGTCGGACGCTGTTTCCGACGAGCCTCCCATCAGGTGGACAACGGCGCTCGGGCCAACGCCGTCTCGCGCGACGCAGAGGATGCCCTGCGACGTCTACCCAGCCGCGATCAGGCTGACCCCGACGACCGCCAGCAGGATCCCGACGGCATGCCAGTGGTGAACCCGTTCCTTCAACACCACGACCCCGAGCGCGATCGTCACCAGCGGATAGAGATTCCCGAGCACCGAGGCGACGGTCAGCGGACCGCGCTGGAGCGCGGTCGTGAGAGTCGCGTCGGCCACGCCCAGAGCCAGACCTCCAAACAGCGCGAGCCTGGGCGCTGAGGCAGCGCTCGGCATCAACCCGCGCCGAGCCGCCACCGGGATCGTCACCGCGACCGCGACCACGAGATTGGCCACTGTCGGCCACAGTCCCGAATGGGTGCTCGTGTGCCCGATGCAGATGAAGTAGACCCCGAACCCCGCCCCGCACACCGTCGAGACGATGACCTGCCGTTTCGCCGACCAGCGCTGGGGAGCCGCACCCCGTGTCGACTCCTCGCCCTCGACGCCGTCCTCCGGCTCATAGGCGACGAGCGGAATCGCGACGAGCGCGCACACGACCCCGCCGAGCGCGAGCGCCGAAAGGTGGTTTCCGCCCACGACACCCGCCACCGCCGGCAGCAGCGCCGCGACGGCGGCGGAGACCGGAAGCACGACCCCGATGCGCCCATGGGCCATAGCGGTGAAGAAGCCGAGGAACGCCACGCTCGTCACCACTCCGCTGACCGCGCCGAGGCCGAGGTCGCCGGTGGCCACAGCCGAGGCGCCGAGCACGGCAGCGATCGGCGCGAGCGTGAGCAGCCCCGCGAGCTGGAGCACCGCGCTCACGGTCAGCGGGCTCGCCTTCTGGCTGGCGGCTCCCCCGAGGAAGTCCGAGATACCGATGAATAGCGCCCCGAGCAGGGCGAGGAGCACGGTCACAAAGCTCCACCCTAGTCGGGCGGGTCGGATCGCCTGCGGCTGCGGGCTTGCGCGCTTGCTAGGACCCCGTGACCGCCCAGACGCCCCACTCGGCGAACGCGCCGGCGGCGCTCAACGTCAACCCGAACGACACCGCATCGTCAGCCTGAGATTGGCCTGAGGCACCGCGGATGTAGAAGTCCCCCCGCAACGTCACACCGTGCGGCAGGGCTCCCGTGATCGGGCCGGCGGGCCCGGCTTTGCCCTGGACACCCTGAACTCCGCGGGGTCCGGGCGTACCCAGGGGTCCCTGGACCCCCTGAGGCCCGGTCAGCCCATTGGCTCCGGTCGTGCCCGGGACTCCGCGCTCGTTGACGCTCGCCCGCCTCGAGTGCTTCGGACACGACCCCTTGGTCGCCGCTCTCACGGCTCCGCCCGTCGAGATGAAGAGCGTGAGCCGCGCGCCCGAGGCTGCGATCCGGCCGACCGGTGCGTCGCACGAGCCGGGATCCTATTCGCCTGCCCGTGCCCGGTCCAGCGTGTACGGAGCACACCTCGCTCCGCGTCACGGCCTCAGCGCCCGCGACCTCCCGTGAGCTTCGCCTGCTGCGCCCGCGGGCTGATCCGCACGACATCCCAGGCCAGCCCGAGCTTCTCCAGACCGTCGATCAGCCACCCGCCCGGATCGAGCTGGCGGGGGGTGAGGCCGTGGTGCGCGGAGGTGGGGAAGGCGTGGTGGTTGTTGTGCCACGCCTCGCCGAACGTGGGCAGGGCCAGCCAGGCGAGGTTGCGCGACTCATCGCCCGTGGCGAAGCGTCGCCGCCCGAAGAAGTGGCACAGCGAGTTGATCGAGAAGGTCGCGTGGTGGAGGAACAGGATGCGCACGGCGCCGCCCCACAGCATCCCGGTCAGGCCGCCCACGACAGAGCCGCTCAGCGCGACGCCGAGGCCGAACGGAAACGCGAGCCCCACGAGAACCCATACGGGGAACGTGCGGTCGACTGCGCGGATCAAAGGGTCTGCGAGCAGATCCTTGGCGTATCGCTCCTCGCTCGCTCGGTCCATGCCGCGGAACATCCAGCCGACGTGCGCGTGGAGCAGTCCTCGCATTGCCCCTCGCCAGCCGGGCGCATGATCGGTGTGGGGGCTGTGGGGATCGCCGGGAGCGTCGCTGAAGCGGTGGTGCTTGCGATGGGTCGATACCCACTCGATCACCGGTCCCTCGACCGCCGCCGAGCCGAACACGGCGAACAGGGCGCGCACCGCCCGGCCGGTCTTGAAGCTGCGGTGGGTGAACAGGCGGTGGAAGCCGACCGTGATCCCGGCGCCCGTGATCAGATAGCTGATCACCAGCACCACAAGGTCCTGCCAGTGGAGCGTCCCGCCCCATGCAAGCCACACGGCGACGCCGAAGAGCAGGACGGGCACGACCGTGACGACGACGTTTGCGACGCGGTCGACGGTCTCGTGCTCGATGACCAGCGTGTCATCGCCGGCCGCTTGATCAGACATCGCTCTCCTCTCGGGAGAAGGGTTCGCGTCTGCCAACCATCAGGCCGGCAGACGCGAACGGGTGCTACACGGCCTGGACGTTGACCGCCTTCGGTCCCTTGTCCCCGGCCTCTGAGTCGTAGGTCACCTTGGCGCCTTCGGCGAGCGAGCGGTAGCCCTCTCCGACGATTGCGCTGTGGTGGACGAACAGGTCCTTGGACTGGTCATCGGGCGTGATGAACCCGAATCCCTTGTCGTCACTGAACCACTTAACAGTTCCTGCAGCCATTGTTTCCTCCGGCGTAGTTTCGTGCTGCGAACGCGGGAGTTGCTATGAGCAAAGGCTACGAGCGCTGGCACTGCGATGTTGAGCGAACGCCCAACCTAGTGAGAGGACGGTAGCACGGCGAAGCCGAACGTGACCGATCGCGCCGGGGATCGGCGGGATCGGGGGCGTCGCCGGGATGCCCCCGCGCACGTCTCAGCGGTCGACGTGAAGCGCCGGCAGCCGCTCCGGGCTGATCCCGTCCTCGACGCACGCCAGGTAGGCGATCCCGCGATGGATCCCGTCGATGATCATGGGTGTCTCGTCGAACACGCCGATCCGCATGACCACGTCGTCTGTCCACCGCTCACCCGCCATGTCGTCGATGAACCGCTCGACCCTCAGGTCGTCGTCCCGGTCTTCCGCTGCGTCGATCGTCGCGCGGCGCTCGCGGTAGATCGCTCGGAGGCGGCCGAGTGTCTGGTAGCTCGCGTCCGTGTGGCCCATGAAGCTCGCGAACAGCGTTCGCGTCTCGGCCAGTTCGCTCGCTGACATGGGCTGGAGAGCCATACCGGGCATGGTCTCCAGGTGGAGCAGCCCGTCATATGGTCCGGCGGCCAAACATCACAACGGTCGTTGTTACGAGTGTCCGAACCCGCCGAGCCGCGGTGCGGGGCATCGGCGGCCGGCGCAACGTGCAGCGAGGCGTCGGGGCGTCGGCGCATCTATGGGCTGCGTCCGGCTGCCCTTCGCGAGGTCCACGACTGGTCGGCCCGATACAGCGAGTTCTGGCACGGCCGCCTCGATGCCCTCGGTGAGCTCCTCGGGGAGCAGCCGTGAGGCTCGACGTCTCCATGGAGCGGCTGTTCGCGGCGCCCGTCGAGCGCGTCTGGCTGGGCGCGCCGATGGGCCCGATGTCGCGCTAGGCCCGAGCGCCGGCACGCTCCTGACGTAACTCTTACATGCCGCCAGGCTGGATATGGCAGGCTTGCCGCCTGGACCGGCGGGCGGCCCCGAGCCCGCGCGGCCCGTCCTGCACTGACCACATGCGCCGCAACGTACTCATCATCCTGGGCGCCCTCGCGCTCGTGTGGGGCGTGCTGGCGCTCGCGCTCGGCTCGCCCAGCCTGCGCCTGTCCTCCGGGGCGAGCACGGCAACGGCGGTCTCGCCCGCGTGCCTGCCGTCGAGCATCGCGCATTCGGCCGCCCTGCCGGGAACGGCCGTCGACGTCTCGCCGGCCCCCGGCACGGGCACGGCCAACCCCCACACCCTCATCTCCTTCATGGGCGCACCGGCCCCCGACATCCGCGACGTCTCGGTGACCGGCCAGGACAGCGGCGCCCACCCGGGCCGCCTGCGCGCCTTCTCTCAGGGCGACGGCGCGGCCTTCCAGCCGGACGCTCCGTTCAAGGCCGGCGAGCGCGTGAGCGTCCGCGCGCTGATCGGCGGGAGCGCTCGGCAGAGGACGGTCGCGTTCTCCTTCAACGTCGACACGCCCTACCCGACGGCGCGCATCTCGGTCTTCCACAACGCCCCGGCAGCGCCGGCCGACTACGAGAGCTTCTACACGCTCCCGGGCGCCCAGCCGCCGCGCATGACCGTGACAGTCCCCGACCGCGATCCGGGCGCGGGTGACATCTTCACGACCAACGGCCCCGGCCCCGGCCAGTACGGACCGCTCATCTACACGCCCCAGGGCCGGCTCGTGTGGTTCGAAAGACTGGCGCACGGACAGACGGCCGAGAACCTGAGCGTCCAGAGCTATGAAGGCCACCCGGCGCTGACGTGGTGGCGCGGCCGGGTGCTCGGGCTGGGCTTCGGCGAGGGCGAGGACGTCGTGATGGACTCCCACTACCGGACGATCGCGACGATCAGCGCCGGCAACGGGCTGCACGCGGACCTCCACGACTTCCAGCTCGCCCCGGGCGGCGTGGCGTACATCACGGCCTACAACCCGATCCGCTGCGACCTGCACTCGGTCGAGGGGTCGCGCTCGGGGGCGATCGTCGATACGGCGATCCAGATGATCGACATGAGGACAGGGCTGGTGCGCTGGGAATGGCACAGCCTCGACCACGTGGCGCCCGCCGAGTCCGAAGTGGAGACGCCCGAGGACACGGTGCCGTGGGACTACTTCCACCTCAACTCGATCGACCGGCGGGCCAACGGCGACCTGTTGATCTCGGCACGCAGCACGTGGGCGGGCTATGAGCTCGAACGGGGCACCGGGCGGATCTTGTGGCGCCTGGGCGGTAACCGCAGCTCGTTCAAGATGGGCCCGGGGACGAAGATGGCCTGGCAGCACGACGGGCGCTTCCTCGCAGACGGCGAGCTGACGTTCTTCGACGACGGCTCGAACCCGCCGATCCACCAGCAGTCGCGCGCCCTGCGCATCAGGCTCGACCTCGCCACCCACCGCGCGACGCTGACGGGCGATCTCACCCACCTCGACCCGCCGCTGCTGGCCGCGAGCCAGGGCAACGCCCAGACGCTTCCCGACGGCAGCACGCTGGTCGGCTACGGCGGCGTGCCCGCGATCAGCGAGTTCGCGCGCGACGGCTCGCTCGTCTTCGACGCCCACCAGCCATACGACATGTCCTTCTACCGTGCCTTCCGCTTCCCCTGGAGCGCCCGGCCCGCAGCCGCCCCCGTGGTGCTCGCCTCGCTGAACAACACCGGCGAAGCGACGATCCTCCACGCGAGCTGGAACGGCGCGACCGGGGTGGCCGCGTGGCGCGTGCTCGCGTCCGGCGGCTCAGCCGCGCCGAGCGTCCGGGCGACGATCCCGTCGGCGGGCTTCGAGAGCTCCACGACGCTGCCCAAGCGCTACGCGCGCGTGGCGGTCCAGGCGCTCGACTCCGGCGGCCACGTGCTCGCGGGTTCGACGACCATCAAGGTCGTCGGCTACGCGGCGTCGCTGCCCGAGGAGGCGAAGAGCCAATGATGAGGGGGACGCTCAGCAGGGCGGCCGCAGCGTGGGAACCCGGGCGCTCCGGGCCACGAGTCAGTAGGCCGGTTTCGACTTGTGCTTGGTCGTCGTCGCGGGCGTCGTCGTCGGGTTGCTGCTCGTCTTCGACGTCGTCGTCGAGCTCCCCGATTTGCCGCCGCAGCCGCTCACGGCGACGCTGCCAGCCAGGGCGAGCACGACCGTTAGCATGGCGGTCGGTGACGTCTTCTTCATGGGCCGGGCTCCAAATCTCACTCGAGGGCTCGGCGATTGACCCTACCAGGCACACGCGGCGCAGATCGCACTCCAGAGCGGCTCGATGAGCGTCGAGACGACAGCCGCTCCGGTGCCGCCCGAGGCCCCGCTCGAGGCGCCCCGCCTCGACACCCGCGAGGGCGGCGGGCAGTCGCGCTGGCTGCTGGTCGTCTGCTGCGTGGCGCAGTTCATGGTCATCCTCGACCTGAGCATCGTCAACGTCGCGCTGCCCTCGATCCAGTCCGACCTGGGCTTCTCCTCACCCGACCTTCAGTGGGTGGTCGACGCCTACGCGATCACGTTCGCCGGCTTCCTGATGTTCGGCGGCCGCGCGGCCGACCACCTCGGGCAGCGGCGCACGTTCGTCGCCGCGCTCGTCCTGTTCGCGGTCGCCTCACTCGCCGGCGGGGCAGCACCCGGGCAGGGCGTGCTGATCGGCGCCCGCGCGATCCAGGGCCTCGCCGGCGCGCTGATGGCGGCCTGCTCGCTGGCGATCATCACGGCGTCGTTCCCGCCCGGGCCCAAGCTCCACCGCGCGATCGCCACATGGGCCGCGATGAACGGCCTCGGCGGCGCCGCCGGCGTGCTGCTCGGAGGGGTCATCACCGAAATCCTCAGCTGGCGCTGGATCCTGCTGATCAACCCGCCGATCGCCCTCGGCGTGGCTCTCGTCGCCCACGCCGTCGTCGCCGAACGCCGCCGGGCGCACGACGCTCCCGGGTTCGACCTCGCCGGCGCGCTGACGCTGACGATCGGGCAGATGGTGCTCGTCTACGGAGTCGTCGAAGCCGGTCTCAAGGGCTGGGACACGTTCGCGGCGCTCGGCCCGATCTTCCTCGGCATCGCGCTGCTCGGGGTCTTCGGCGTGATCGAGACGCGCGTCGCCTCGGCGCCGCTGATCCCCTTCAAGGAGCTCACCAAGGTCCTGCGCTCGGCCAACACGATCGTCCTGCTGTTCAGCGCCGCGCTGTTCCCGATGTGGTTCGTCAGCTCGCTCTACCTCCAGCAGGTGCTCGGCCTCTCGCCGCTTCATACGGGCCTGATCTTCCTGCCGATGACGCTCACGATCATGCTCGTCGCCTCGCGCGCCGGCCGGCTCGTCGGCCAGTTCGGCGTCCGCCCGGTCCTCGGCGGCGGGCTGATCATGATGACCGGCGGCCTGCTGCTGTTCACCCGGATCGGATCGAGCGGCAGCCCGATCGTCTACGTGATGATTCCCGGCCTGCTCACGGCGGCCGGGATCGCGATGTCGATCGTGCCCTCGACGATCGTCGCGACCCAGAGCGCCAAGGAGGGGCAGGCGGGGCTCGCCTCGGGCCTCGTCAACACCTCGCGGCAGGTCGGCGGCGGACTCGGCCTGGCGCTGTTGATCACGTTCGCGACCCAGCGCACCACCCACCTGATCGGCTCGGGCCAGCAGGTCGCCCAAGCGCTCACCCACGGCTTCCGCCTCGCCTACCTGATCGGCGCCTGCCTGGCCGCGGTCGCCGCCGTGATCACGTTCACCTCATTGCCGCGGCCCGATGGGGCACGCGGTGTCGCCGCCCGGCGACTGGCGATCGCGATCGCCGGCGTGCTGGCCGTCTTCGTCGGGCTGAGCGCCGCCTTCGCCGGCTCCAGGGGAGCGCCGCTCGGCCGCTACACCAAGGCCGGCGCCTACAGCTTCCTCAGCGCCCCCGAGCTTCACCCGCCGGGCATCCGCAGCAACGTTCGCGCGCCCGCGAGCCAGCTCGCACCCGGCTACATCTTCACGGCCAACTTCTACGACCTCAACGAACCGCCGATCGTCGGCCAGAGCGGACCCCTGATCCTCGACCGCAGCCTCCAGCCGGTCTGGTTCAAGCCCGTCTCCGAGAAGCTCGTCGCGTCGAACCTCAGCCTGCAGACGTGGGAAGGCAAGCCGGCGCTCGCCTGGTGGCAGGGCGCGGTCACGAACACCGGGGCGACCGAAAGCGGCGAGTACGTGGTCGTCAACCAGCACTACCAGCCGGTCGCGCGGCTCAAAGCGAGCGGCGGCTGGGTGCTGACGCTGCACGAGCTGGTGCTCCGCGGCGACATCGCGTGGGTGACGGCCAACAAGAACCTGCCTATGAACCTGTCCAAGTACGGCGGCGCCTACAACGGCGCGCTGATCGACTCCGCGGTCCAGGAGTACAACATCAGGACCGGGCGCCTCATCAGGAGCTGGGACGCGCTCGACCACATCCCGCTGAGCGAGTCCAAGGCGTCGCTGCCGACCAACGGGTTCCCGTGGGACGCCTACCACGTCAACTCGATCGACCTCCAGGCGGGCGGCAAGTTCCTGGTCTCGATGCGCGACACGTGGGGCGCCTATCTCGTCGACGCCGCCAGCGGCCGGATCGAATGGACGCTCGGCGGCAAGCACTCGAGCTTCAGGCTCGGCCAGGGAGCGGGCTTTGAGTGGCAGCACGACGTCAAGCTCCAGCCCGGCTCGACCGTCAGCCTGTACGACGACCACTGCTGCCAGCTGACCGGAGGGGGCACCTACGTCAACCCGACGGGACCCTCGCGCGCACTCGTCCTCAGGCTCGACCAGCGGACCCACACGGCCACGCTCGCGGCCCAGTTCACCCGCGGCCACAAATTCGACGCGGCCTACATGGGCGACACCCAGCCGCTGCCCAACGGCAACGTGTTCATCGGCTGGGGCTCGGAACCGTTCTTCTCCGAGTACAGCCGCTCGGGCAAGCTCCTGTTCGAGGCCGAACTGCCCGGTCCCGACCTGAGCTACCGCGCGACGCTTGAGGAGTGGGTCGGCCGTCCGCTCACGCCCCCCGCCGGCGCGGCCTCCGCGCAGGCCGGCAAGGCGACGGTCTACGCGAGCTGGAACGGCGCCACCGAGGTCGCCTCCTGGCGGGTCCTGGCGGGGCCGAGCGGCGGGCGCCCGAGCGCCGTCGCGAGCGCCGCTCGGTCGGGCTTTGAGACTTCGATCCCCGTCGCGCATTCCTACCCGAGCTACGAGGTCCAGGCGCTCGACGTTCACCGGCACGTGCTCGGCACCTCGCGGCCCTTCAGCGGCTAGTTGTCCTGCCCACGGAGGTTGTGAACGCGGCTGATGGGTGGCTGGTTGCCGATCCCTGAGTGTGGTCTGCGCGTGTTGTAGTGCTCGAGCCAGTGTGGCAGGGCTCGGTTGCGGTGGTGGTGTGAGCGGCATCACCCGCGCGCGTTCGATCACGACAGGCTTCGGGCACGCCTGCGCGCTCGTCCCCGGCGGCGCCGACTGCTGGGGCTACGACGACTACGGGCAGCTCGGCAACGGACCCTCGCCCCCGCTCATCCGCAACCTCAACCCGGTTGCGTACTGACGACCGCGGGTAAGCTCTCCGTGCCCATGGACTTGGTCGGCACGCCGCAATGAGCAGCTCCACTGAGATCGCGGCGCCGTCCCCGCCCGACGCTGCGCCGGAGCACCTCGACCCTCGGGTGCCCCTGCCCCAGCGTCGACTGCGACCGGTCCGGCGCTGGCGCCCGTCACGGGTCGGAGCCGTCATCTTCATCGCCGGGATCCTCGCGACGGCGGCCCTGGTGGTCACGACGATCGTCCTTTACCAGAACAACGAGAGCCGGCTGCTCGGCCTGCGCGCGCGCGAGCTCGGCCTCGTCCTGACCGCCGCGGTCCCGCCGATCCAGACGCCTCTCGCCTCGGCCTCGGAGCTGGCACGCGCGACGGGCGGGAGCGCGCAGAAGTTCCGCGCCTTCGTGACGCCGCTCGTCGGCGCCGGACGTCAGTTCACCTCGGCGTCGCTGTGGCGGGTGCGACCGTCAGGCGCCACCCTCACGGCCGTCGTCGGCACCAGGCCGGTGCTCGCCTCCCAGCCTCAGCGGGCCCAGACGTTCTTCGCCCAGGGCGCCAAGGTCAAGACGGTTGACCTGATCCCGCTGCTGCACTCCTCCCAGCCGGCGATCGGCTACGCGTTCCGCAGCAGCGGGGCACAGCCCGTCTACGCCGTCTATGCCGAGACGCCCCTGCCCAAGACCAGGCGCTCGAAACTGGAGCGCAACACGGCCTTCTCCGATCTCGACTACGCCATCTACCTGGGCGGCTCCCAGAGTGCCGCCAACCTGCTCGTCACGAGTCTCAAGCGGCTGCCCGTCACCTCCCGCCACGCGTCGGACTCGGTTCCCTTCGGCAACAGCTCCCTCACGCTCGTCGTCACCCCGCGGGGCTCGCTCGGCGGCGCCTTCTTGCATAGCCTGCCGTGGATCGTGGCGGGCTTCGGCCTGCTGATCTCCCTCGCGGCTGCCTTCATCGCCGACAGGCTCGCCCGCGGCAGGCTGCGCGCCGAGCAGCTGGCGGTAGACCTCGACCGGGTCGCCGCCGAGAACGAGCAGATGTACACCGAGCAGCGCAACATCGCCCAGACGCTCCAGCACGCGCTGCTCCCCGATGCCCTGCCTAAGGTCAGGGGGCTGGGGGTGAGCGCCCGCTACGTGCCCGCGGGGTCGGGGATCGAGGTCGGCGGCGACTGGTACGAGTCGATCGCGCTGCCCGGCGGCCGGGTCGCGCTCGTGGTCGGGGACGTGG
>Ga0207927_1000762_pt1 | contig 13621 bp, 10 predicted proteins | sample NGESurdeep072012_2_FD_184456 | JGI IMG/M metagenome (GOLD analysis project Ga0207927, IMG submission 184456) | Arctic peat soil microbial communities from Barrow, Alaska - NGEE Surface sample 210-2 deep-072012 (SPAdes) | ecosystem: Environmental > Terrestrial > Soil > Wetlands > Peat ... | reverse complement strand
AGCGTGGTGCGTTAGGAGACCTGGCCCCACTGATCGAGCAGATGGTCGTCGACTCGCCGGGTCTGGCGACGATGAAGTCCGCGTTGGCGATGTCGTACTCGCAGGCCGGTCGTTTCGACGAGATGCGCGACTTGCTCCAAAAGTTCGCCGACACTGGTTTCACTCTTCCCCAGGACGCGACGTGGTTGAACGGCATGACCGAATACGCCGAAGCCGCGATCGCGTGCGGTGATCCGCGGTTCGCTCGACCCCTCTTCGATCTGCTCGAGCCCTTCGCCGAACAGTTCTCGAGCGCCGGCGGCGTCACGGCCGAGGGTCCCGTCACCAACTGCCTCGGAGGTCTCGCCACGATCCTCGGTCGTTACGAGGACGCCGAGCGATTCTTCACACTCGCCTCTTCGTTCGCCACGCGATACGACGCGCGCTTCTTCGGCGCGCAGACCGACCTCCTATGGGGACAGATGTTGGCCAAGCGTGGGCCGTCGACCGAAGAGCAGCGGGCGCGCGAACTCTTGGACCGCGCCCTCTCGGTTTCCCGGGCACGCGGCTATGGAGGTGTCGAGCGCCACGCGGTCGCGACCCTACAGCAACTGTCCTACGAGGGCGCTCGACGTCGAGGAACGCTCCCGGGGTGAGTATCGGTCGCGGTGTTAGAGAAGAGGTCGGCGTGTCCACCTCTCACGTGCAACGCGACGGCGCGGAATCACCACAACTCTGAGAGACGACCCGCGACCACGCTCGATCCGTCGATCACCGTGTTCGACGAAGGCGCGAGGTCCTGCTCGCTACGCCCCGGTGCGTTCACCTCATCGAGTTTCGAGCGCACCGACCCGCTCAAGAATCGCGACGGCTGGGCCCACGAGTGGTCATCACGAACGCGGTGATGATGGTACCGCAGGGGTACGTAGATCGATAGATCGCGCCGAGCCCGGGTGAGCGAGACGTAGAACAGGCGCCGCTCTTCCTCGACGCCTTCGGGCGTCCCCACCGCCATATCTGACGGGAAGTTGCCGTCGGCGGCGTGGATGACGTGTACCGCGTCGAATTCGAGTCCCTTGGCCGAGTGCACCGTTGACAGCACCAGCCAGTCCTCGTCCACCATTGGCGGACCGGCGAGGTCGCCGGTCGACGCCGGTGGTTCAAGGGTCTGATCCGCCGCCACGTCGCTCAGTTGCGTCGCCTCGGCGCAGGCCTGCACCAGTGCCGCGAGGTCTTCGAGGCGGGGTGCCGCGTCGTCGTAGGAGGCGGTGATGAGCGGCGCGATCGCTCGCCGGATTCGCTCCGCGTGCAACGCGACCGTCTCGAGCTCGGTCGAACGCAGTGATTCGATCAACGCGACCGACAGCTCTCGGCTGTCACTCGGCAGGATCTCGAGAACGCCCGTCCATCGCTCGTGCGTCTGCACGTGTGAGATCGGCAGCGACCCGTGGGCGTCGCGCAGCGCGTCGATGGCGCGCCGAGCCTTCGAGGGACCGACCCCGGGTATGAGTTGCAGCAGGCGGAACCACGCCATCTCGTCGCGCGGATTGTCGGCCAGACGAAACGCGGCGAGGAGATCCTTGACGTGAGCCGCTTCGAGGTAACGCAGGCCGCCGTACTTGACGAAGGGGATCCGTCGACGGGAGAGTTCCAATTCCAGGTCCGTGCTGTGGTGCGCGGCTCGAAACAGTACCGCCTGCTTCTGCAGTTGGACACCTTGCTCGTAGAGTTCGAGGACCCGGTCGGTGACCACTTCGGACTGATGACGTTCGTCGGCGCAGTGGACCAAGAGGGGAGCGCTCGCGCCCACGACGGGCGTCGCTTCTTGCAGCACCGAGCAGAAGCCCTCCGGTGCGTCGGCGGCGATGGCGTTGGCGACCTCGAGTATCGGCGCGGAGGACCGGTAATTGACTTCGAGGGTGATCGTCGTGAGTCCTTCGAAGTAGCGATCCGCGTCGAGTAGGAACCTGGGTGACGCGCCCCTGAATCCGTAGATGGCCTGCGCGTCGTCACCGACCAACGTGAGACGCGGGTCGAGGCGGCGCAGCCCGACGAGGACGTCCAACTGGAGGAGATTCACGTCCTGGAATTCGTCGACCAGAATGTGGTCGTACGCGGCACCGAGCTGTTCGCCCAAGCCCACGTCCTGGACCGCGGCGCGCCAGTAGAGGAGAAGATCGTCGAAGTCGAGCAGTCCGAGCGCGTGCTTTCGCGTCATGAAGCCCGAGAAGATGGACGCCACTTCTTCGGCGCTGTCGGTGCACCACGGCGTGTCCTCGCGCATGATCTCAACGAGCGGCGTACCCGTGTTCACCACCCGTGAGTAGAGCGCCGCGAGCGTCGCCTTCTTCGGCAGGCGCCGCTCCCTGCTCGAAATCCCCATTTCGCCGCGCACCAGGTCCATCAGGTCAGCGGCGTCCCCGTGGTCCAAAACGCCGAATCCGTCCGGAAGGCCTAACGCGGCGTGGTGACGGCGAAGTGTCCGGTGCGCGACGGAGTGAAACGTTCCGCCCAAGACCCTTCGCGCCTGCTCGGCACCGCGAATGGCGCGCACGCGATTCACGATTTCGCGCGCCGAGCGCCGGGTGAACGTCAAGAGCAGGATTCGTTCGGGCGTGACGCCCCGCTCAAGGAGGACTTGGACCCGAGCGGTGAGCGTGGTTGTCTTGCCGGTTCCGGGTCCGGCCATGATCCGCAACGGGCCGTCGCCGAACATCGCCGCTTCGCGCTGACGCGCGTTGAGATCTCGTTGTAAAGCGAACATACGTTCGACTCTATCTCTGGGACCTGACATGGTCGCTACAAGGGCTGGCGAATACGCGATTGGATCGTCTATTTTACCTACTGAACGGCACTTTTTCACCCGACGATTGAGGTCGAAAGGGTTCGACGAGAGAGGCGAGAGGAGCCATAGAGAGGATGCTGGATGGTTGAGCGGTTCATCTCGGGACGGTTTCATCCTTCAGACGACGGGGGACTCCACTTCATCATGCGCTCGCGCTCGGAACTGACGTAGCCGTGATCCACGAACCATTGCGCGGAGTCGTACAGTGCTTCGACCGCGGGCCGCGAGTGGTAGTCGAGTTCGCTTCGTGCTCTCGAATCGTCGAAGGTCATCGTCGTCGCGGCCATTTGAGCAGCCTCCAACGGGACGCGCGGTTCTCTGCGCAGGAGGTCACCCTCGATCAGTTGCGAGATGCGACCGGCGAGCAAAGGAAACGCCGCGGGGAAGCGACGTTCGGCTCGCGGCAGCCCGGTCACGTCCGCGAGGTGACCAAGCAATTGGGCCATGGTGAGGTTGTCACCGCCGCAGATGTAGCTGCGCCCTTGGGCGCCTCGTTCGAGGGCGAGCACGTGACCCTCGGCGAGGTCGTCCACGTGCGCCACGTTCATCGCGGTGTCAACGTACCCGGGCATCCTGCCGTTCAAGTAGTCGAGTACCACCTTGCCCGATGGCGTCGGACGGTGGTCATACGGTCCGTGCGGCATCGTCGGTAAGACCAGCACGACGGGCGCGCCCTCGGCCGCGAGTCGAAGGACCTCGTGTTCGGCGACGTACTTGGTCTGCTTGTAGTTCCCGTAGAGGTGCGAGAGGTCCGCGATGTCGTCTTCGTTCGATGGCTGGCCGGACTTGGTCCTCCAGAGTCCCAACGTCGCGACCGTCGAGGTGTACACCACGCGTTCGATTCCGACGAGCGTCGCGGCGCGGATCACGTTCTGGCTACCGCGAACGTTGACGGAATAGAAATCTGCGGGGTCCTTTGGCCAGAAGCCGAACCGCGCGGCCAGGTGAAAGCAGTAGCGCGCGCCCGCAAAATGTTCTCTCAATCGGGCAGCGTCAGTCGTGTCAACCTCTCGTCGCTCGACGTCCAGTCCGTCCAGATTCGACGTTGGCGCCCCCGGCTCGGTCAGTGCGACGACGTTGGCACCTCTTCGAAGTAGTGCGCGCGTGACCGCCGAGCCAATGAATCCCGCCGCGCCGGTGACGACGACCCGGTCGCCCGCGGCGAGTTCGTGATTCACGCAGTTACCTTCGCCGCGTTGGACGACGACCGAGTTCGCTTCATCGCGCCCTTGGCCATGGTCAGTCCGAAATCGAGCAGCCAGCGACTGCTCGTCTCGGCGTCGCCCAGGAGTTCGTCGAGAGCGTCGACGAAGAGGTCGATCTCACTTTCCGCGGCGATGAGTGGTGGCAAGAGCTTGATGACGTTCACGTTGTCCGCCGCCACCTGGGTCAAGATCGAGTATTTATGAAATAGCGGGACGACGAGCGTCTGGGAGAACATGGCGGGTCGTGTCGCCTCGATGGCGCGCCAACGCCTTCGGGGGCCGGCGGACGTCGGTCGGCCGAAGGCGACACCGATCATTTGACCGCGACCACGCACCTCGTGCAGGAACTCGTGGCGCGTCGCCAGCTCTTCGAGGCGTTGACGCCAGAGGTCGCCCATGGCGCTCGCGTGTTCCACGACGTGTTCCTCGTCAAAGACCGACAGCGTCGCGAGGCCCGCCACCATCGCCAACTGGTTGCCCTTGAACGTCGTCGAGTGCACCATGGCGCGATCCATCGAGCTGTAGACGCTGCGCAGTATCTTGTCACTCGTCAGCATCGCGCCCACCGGTACGAAACCGCCCGAGAGGGCCTTGGAGACGGTGATGATGTCGGGATGAAGGTCGTAGTGTTCGAAGGCGTAGAACGTGCCCGTGCGACCGAGTCCGGTCTGTACTTCATCACAGATCAACAGCGCGCCGGCGTCGTGCACGGCAGTCTCGATCGCTCGCCACTGGTCGACGTCGAGTTCGTAGACACCCTTGCCCTGGATTGGCTCGACGATCAACGCGGCGACGTTGCCACGTCGTAGTTCCTTCGTCAATTCCTCGACGTCACCGAAGGGCACCATCGTTGAGCCGGGAAGCAGGGGACCGAAACCGGACTTGAATTCCGCGGAGCCGTTGAGGGAGAGCGCGCCGGTCGTGAGACCGTGGAAGGCGTGGGAGAAGTAGCAGATTCGTTCGCGTCGCGTGCTCGCACGGGCGAACTTGATCGCCGTCTCGACGGCCTCGGCCCCAGAGTTGCCAAAGACGACACGTTCAATGTTGGACGGGCTGCGTTGCACCAGTTGTTCGGCCAAGAGCCCCGGTAGGAGGGCACAGTCCATTTGGACCATGTTGGGCAGGTCGGCGTCAATGGCCTGGTGCAGCGCGTCCTTGATGACCGGATGGCTTCGGCCCAGCGCGAAGACGCCGAAGCCGCTCAACATGTCGAGGTAGCGTCGACCCTCGTCGTCGTAGAGATAGCAACCGTCGCCGCGCTGGTAGAAACGGTCAAAACCGAGCGTCTTGACGACGCGGGCCAGTTGCGGGTTGAGGTAACGATCGTGCAGCTGGAAGTTCTCGTGGTGACGTCGTTCCAGTAGTTCAGCAAGGTTAAAGGACACGGCCCTCCTTCGACGGTGGCTCAAATCTAACGTTCAATCGCGCCCGAAGGTCCCCAGCGCGCCAGTCGGGGCCCGCGGCAACTTAGGCTCAGATGGTGGTTATCACTTTGGCACTCGCGGCCGCGTTCGCGAACGCGATCGCCAGTATCTGTCAGCGCCTGGGCGTCGAAGACGCGCCACCCGCGCGGGGACCGTCGATGGGTCTCGTGCGCTACATGATTCGCCGTCCGATTTGGCTGTTGGGATTCCTCATTATGGGCTTGGGGTACGCGTCCCAGGCCGTCGCGCTCCACCTCGGCTCGCTCAACGTCGTCCAACCACTCATGATCAGTGAACTGGTGATCCTCGTGCTCGTGTTGTGGCTGTGGTACTCGTCACCACTTCGCCCTCGTGATTTCGTCTCCGCCCTCGCCGCCGCGCTTGGTCTCGGGGGCTTCTTGATCCTTTCGGCGCCGACGGACGGAACGAAGGTTCCCAGCAACGCGCTCTGGCTCGTCGTCGGGGCTTTGGTCATGCTCGCCGTCGCGCTTCTGAGCGTCGCGGCTCGTGGAGGGCCACCCTGGCGCCAGGCCATGCTGCTCGGTGCGGCTGCTTCGGTCGGTTTCGCGTTGCTGTCGGCCATCACGAAGGCGATGACCAATCTCCTGGTGACGGGATGGGCAGCCCTCTTCGGATCGTGGCAGCTCTACGCGCTGTGTTTGATCGGACTGGGATCCTTCGTCATCATGCAAAGCGCGTTCCAGGTCGGACCCTTCGCTGCCTCGCAGTCAACCCTCATCTTGGTGAATCCGTTCGTCTCGATTCTTATCGGCCACCTCCTCTACGGTGAGAGTCTCCGGGGAGGTCCGCTCTACGTGTTACTCGAAGTGCTGTCGCTCGCCGTGATGGTGGCCGGTGCACTCGGTCTCTCGACGTCCTCGTTGATCGCCACCGTCCACGAGGAACATTCAGACGCGCATCTGCTCAAGGGTCGAGGGCGCTACGGGAGGTGGCGCCAGCGATCGACGTCGCGATAGTCGACGGCTCACTTTAGGCATCGCTTTGCCCGTTACTATTTGGCATGGATGCCGCCACGCCAGCGCCTTCGTTCACACCGCTGCGTCGAACGGTGCGCGCCGCGTTCATCGGTCTCGGAAGGATCTACGACCTCAACAAACTCGCCTACGTTGACAATGACGACGTCGAGGTGGTGGCCCTGGTCGATCCCAGTGGCGAGCGACGCGAGCAGCGCCGAGGCGACTGGCCGAACGCTCAAACCTTCGCGTCAATCGAAGAATTGGCCGCGAGCGACCTTGACGTCGACGCGGTCGAAGTGCTGTTGCCAATTGTCCTTCACGAAGAGGGGACGATCGCCTGTATGGAGAACGGATGGCACGTCAATCTGCAAAAGCCTTTTGCGAACGACGTCGCGAGCGCCCAGCGGATCATTGACGCGGCGCGGCGAACCAACCGTCAGTTGCGGGTGATGGAGAACTACCTCTTCTACGAGCCCATGCGCAAGCTCAAAGAGGTGGTCGACTCTGGTGATCTCGGCGAAATCACCAGCTATCACATGAAGATGGTGGCGAGTGGTCGCGGTGGCTGGGAGGTACCCGGCGATACCTACGAGCGCCAGTTCGCCCAGAGCCAGCTGGGACGCGGCATCTTGCTGTTCGACGATGGTTGGCACAAGTTGTCGACGGCGATTTGGCTCTTCGGTCCGGTGCGCGAGGTCAGGGCGTGGGTCGGGTCCACGCAAGTGTTACCCGGTGTCGAAGTGGACGCGCCGACGAGTGTTGTGTGGGAACACGAGAGCGGTGTTCGCGGTGTCTGGGACCTGAGTCTCGCGATTGATATGCATCTACGGTCCGATTACTACACCAACGACGAACGCTGGGAGGTCACCGGGCGCAGAGGATTCGCGCGAGTGAATCGATGCACCGGTCGGGGAATCCAACAGCCCAGCCTGGAGGTCTACCTCGACGGTGAGATGCGTTCGTGGCACGCGCTGGACGACGACTGGTCGAGCAGCTTTCGTGACTCGGGGCGTCACTGGCTGTCGTGGCTTCGTCACGGCGAAGGACCGCTCCTCTGGGGTCCCGAAGAGGCAATGGACGTGCTTCGCTTCGCGCTCGGCGCGTACGAGAGCAACGCCCGCGGGGGAGTAGGGGTGAATCCGCAGTCCTTGGCTTAGCGCCAGTGACGAAGGTCGACCGCGAGCGAGGGGCCGTCGAGGTCGCTACTTCGGCCGAAAGTGGACGAACACACGACCGAAGTTGTGCGAATCCTTCTCGACTCGGTCGTAGAGCGCCTTGATCCTCTTTTGATCGAGGAAGCGAAGTACTCGCTTCTTCAGCTGGCCGCTGCCCTTGCCCGGGATGATCTCGACTAATCGGATCTTCTTCTCGACGGCCTCGTCAATCACGTTGCGAAGCGCCTGTTCAATATCGTCGCCGCGCCTATAGATATCGTGCAGGTCGAGTTTCAGCTTCACTTTAGATTTCTACACCCGGTGTATCGTGACGGTTCTCGTCAGCGACCCTTTCATCATCGCGGTCTGAGGTGTCGCAATTCTCGGGTGCTCACTAGGTCACCGAAGTGGTGCCGCGTGCGTGAATCACTTTCCGGGTTACCCGTGGGCCGCCGAAGAGATGGAACGTGGAGCACTTCGCAGGGACGGGCGAAACAACTTTCGTCCCTGCGAAGTGCTGCGTCAACTATTCGTGACTGTGGTCGTCACCATCTTCGTGGATGTGAAGTTCGTGCTCAATGGCCTCGATCGGGTGGTGCAGGACCTCCTTCAGGTGCTCTTCCTCGGCCGCTCCAACCAACGTGAGTTCGCGTTCGATGGCCGCGAGCTCTTCGGCCGAACCTTGAACCTTTGGCCCGGTGAACCACTTACGGGCGCTTCCGAACCAGTAGATGGTTGCGAAGCCGATAACCGCGAGCACGGCGACCGGCGCGTAGTTGAAGTTCACCTTCGTGATCGGCTTCAACTGTGGCAGGAGCAGCAAGACGCAGATGAACACCGTCCACACGGTCGCGACTATGCCGTTCAGAACACCCCACTTGCCGAGATTCCACGGTCCCATCTTGAAGTCCTTGCCGGCGCGCACCCTCAGGTAGACGGGGATGACGTAGGCAATGTAGAGCCCGATGACCGCAATCGACGTCACTGCGGCGTAGGCCGCGCCATTGAACCAGTAGGGGATGACGAGGATGAACGCGCCGACCGCGGCGAACCATATGGCGTTGGTCGGGGTGCGGGTGCGAGGGTTGATCTGGTGCCAGCGCTGGTGTCCGGGAATGGCGCCGTCACGTGAGAAGGCGTAGACCATTCGCGAGTTCGCCGTGACGCTCGACATGCCGCAGAAGAACTGCGCGACGATGGCGATCAGCAACAAGAAGAGACCACCGGCCTTACCGATGGCGTCGATGAAGATCTGTCCGGGAGCGACCAACGCCGCGGCCTCAGTCGTGTACTTGCCCGGCTGAATCGCGAAACTGACTCCGACGATCAAGATCCATCCGGCGATGATCGAAACGACGATCGACATCACGATGCCTCGTGGACCCGCCGTGTCGGCCTTGTGGGTTTCCTCAGTCATGTGCGCGGACGCGTCATACCCGGTCAACGTGTACTGCGCCGTGAGTAGTCCGATCAGGAAGACGTAGATCGGAACTCCCCAGCCAGTGTTGTTCACGAAGTGGGTGAAGACGAAGGAAGCACTCGAGTGATGCGACGGCGCGACCACGAGGACGACCACGATCGTGGCGACGCCCAACAGGTGCCACCAGACACTGATGTCGGCCAGCTTGGCGACCAGGTTGACCCCGAAGGTGTTGAGCAGTCCGTGAACGGCCAACAAGATCGCCGTGATCAAGACGACTTCGTGCTGGACGGTGTGGGCTCCGACGGTGGGCGAGAGCGCGTTCGAGTACTGCAGGAATCCCTCGATGAACAGAGCGCAACCGAAGTCGATGCCCGCCGTCACCGCGACCTGGCCGAGCAGGTTGAACCAGCCCGTGTACCAAGACCACAGTGCGCTGTTCTTCTTGGCGAGTTTGGCCGACCAGTAGTACAGGCCACCCGCGGTGGGATAGCTCGAACAGACTTCAGCCATTCCGAGCCCGACGAGGATCACGAAGAAGCCGACCACCAGCCAACCCCAGATCATCGTCATCGGACCTCCGGTATTCATACCGAAGGCGAAGAGGGTTAAACAACCTGAGAGGATCGAGATGATCGTGAACGAAACCGCGAAGTTGGAGAAACCGGACATTCCCCGGCGAAGCTCCTGCGCGTAACCGAGCTCGTGGAGCTTGGCCTCGTCACTTGTTTTCTCAACCCCACCCTGCGGTGGTTGGGTACTCATAGCTATCTTCTCCCCTGCGACCGTGGTCGCTTCAGCAATGCGTTGACTTCACGTCCGGCGTTCTCACTGTGAGGTCATCCCTCCGTCGACGGGAACGATACTGCCGGTCATGAAACTCGCCTCGTCCGAGGCGAGAAAAAGTACGACGTTCGCGATTTCGCGCGGTTCGCCGGGTCGACCAATTGGCTGGAAGGAGTCAATAGTTGCGTAGACGTGGTCAAGGCCGCCGAGCATCTCGGCGTGCGCGTAGTTGATTGGCGTGTCGACCCAGCCGGGACAGATCACGTTGCACCGGATGCCCCGTTTGGCGTAGTCGAGTGCCACGCCCTTGGTCAGCATTACCGAGGCGCCCTTGGAAGCGGAGTAGACGGCCAGATACGGCTCGGAGACGATCCCGTTGACGCTCGAGATGTTGATGATGGATCCGCCACCGCCAGTGAGCATGTGGGGAATGGCTGCACGACATCCATAGATCTGCCCCTTGACGTTCACCGCGAGGGTCCGGTCGATCACTTCGTCGGTCACTTCGTGCAACACGCCGGGAATATTGACACCCGCGTTGTTCACCAGTACATCGAGCCCGTCAAATCGGTCCACCGCATCGGCGATCATGGCGTCGACCGCTCGGGAATCACTGACGTCGGTCTGGCGCGCGAACGCGGCGCCGCCGGTGGCACGAATCAGTTCAACGGTCTCGGACACGGTCGCTAGGTCGAGATCGGCGCACAACACGCAGCCGCCTTCCTCGGCGAGCCGGACGGCGCTGGCGCGCCCAATGCCGGATCCCGCCCCCGTAACCACACAGACCTTGCCGGCAATCCGACCGTCCATTCTCACCAGCTCTATTGGAATTCCGAACAGTATTGATGGCGTCACGGTCCGTGTCAAATGTCGTGCTCGTTCAAAGGCGCGACATTCTTATATGACGAACGTCCCGGCAATCTGCGTACGGTCCTACCGAACAACTCGCGCTCCACTCGTTTGCTCAGCAGTTGAAAACAGCGTCGCGTCGAGAGCAGATTGAAGGGGGCTTACCGAGTCGCGCTCAAATTCCGGTGTGTTCGACGCGGATCGGATTTGGATCGGGAACGTGGGGCATCAACGCGTTCGCGGGGACGCTTCCGAGTCGACCCGCCTCGAAGTCCTCCAGCGCCTGGACGATCTCGCTGCGCGTGTTCATGACGAAGGGGCCGTAGTGCTCGACAGGTTCGCGGATTGGCTGGCCACCGAGGACCAGGAGCTCCAGGTTCGTCGTGCGCGAGTCCTGATGCTCGTCGGCTCGAGCCGTGATCCAGTCCCCGGGGCCGAAGGTCACGAGTTGGCCACTGTGGACCGGGCGCTGCTCGCTGCCGATCCGACCTGATCCGGCGAGGACGTAGACGAGCGCGTTGAAGGTGGGATTCCAGGGCAGGTCGATTGTCGCGCCCGGTGAGAGCGAGACGTGAACGAGCGCCATGGGTGTGTGGGTCGAGCCCGGTCCGCGATGCCCATCGATCTCGCCCGCGATGATACGCACGAGCGACGCACCGTCGCTCGAGCTGAGCAGCACGACGTCGCTCGCTTCGAGGCCCTGGTACGCGGGGGCGATCATCTTCTCCTTGGCCGGCAGATTCACCCAGAGTTGGATGCCGTGAAACAGGCCACCCGAGACGACCAGGTCCTCGGGAGGTGTTTCGATGTGCAGAATGCCGCCGCCCGCCGTCATCCACTGCGTCGCGCCGTCGGAGATGACGCCGCCGCCGCCGTGGGAGTCTTGGTGAAGGAAGACGCCGTCGATCATGTACGTGACGGTCTCGAATCCTCGATGGGGATGCCACGGCGTCCCCTTGGGCTCTCCGGGGGCGTAGTCCACCTCGCCCATCTGGTCCATGTGGACGAAGGGATCGAGGTCGGCCATACTCACGCCGGCGAACGCCCGCCGCACCGGGAAGCCCTCTCCCTCGAAGCCCCGCGGGGCGGTCGTCACCGACTTGATCGGGCGCTCGGCGACGCCCTCGAGACGCGGGTCCGCGACGCGAGAGAGCGTCGTCCAGTCTGCGGGCGTAACGGTGGGCATCGGCGTCTCCTCTACAACAGTCAGGCCTCAAGTATGGCGCTCGGGGACTGTTCGCGACAAGAGATTCTTTTCGACCAGAGAGCGCTTCCATAGGGACCTGCCCGCACCAGGAGCCTCGAGGTCGCCGTAGGGTGAGCGGTAACACACCCACTACATCGTCGAAGGGGTCGAGCACATGGATGACGCCACAATCTTGCAGCGCGTGGGGGATCTCACGGATGAAGAGCAACGACTCGAAGAGTCTCACTTGAACCAACCGCTGTCGAAGGATGAGCTGGCCCGACTGCACGCGATCGAAGTCGAGCTCGACCAGTGCTGGGATCTGCTTCGCCAGCGCCGCGCGCGTCGGGCCGCGGGCCAAGATCCCGACGCCGCCACCGTGCGGCCGGCGAGCGTGGTCGAGGAGTATCTGCAGTAGCGACGTGAGCTCGTCACCTCGGTGCTTCGGGCACTGAGGAGGCACCGACGGCAGTCGTGAACTCGGAATTGCTCCGCAGGGCTGTTGCAACTTATGCAACTTGATTGCCCGACGGAGGGATCAGGTGATCGTCGCCACGACGCGTCGATTCTTGGCGTCCGAGGTTCCCGCGGGTCCGGGATTGGTCGCGCCTTGGCCAGTGACCGAGATGCTGAATCCGTTCACACCGAGTGTGTGCAACTGCAACGTGAGGTACGCCTCGACCGCGATCGCGCGCTGCTTGCTGAGTTCCAATTCCGCGGCCCATTTCAACTCGTTCAACTGGTCGGTCTTGCTCAGCGTGTCCCCGTAACCCACGAGCGCGACCTGGGTATCACGATTGGCCTTGATCAGCTTGGCGAGGCTCGCCACCTGCGACTGGAGTGACGTCGAGAGCTCATAGGCGTTCACGCCGAACGAGCTCAGTGTCACGATGGCGTGAATCGCTGGCTTTACGGGTATCTTGACGGCGCTCCACTGGGCGTAGAGCGTGGTCGAGGCGGTGAACGAATAGGTCGCGCCGTTCGCGTAGCCCGTTCCCGACCCATTGGCGGCCGTGTTCCAACCCTTGAAGACGAAGCCCGTGCGGGTGAAGCCGTTGGACGTGAGGGCTGCGGGAGCGGGACTGCTCTGTGTCCCAACGACGCCCTTGCCGCTGTTCGCGTTGAAGGTCACGGTGTTGGCTACTTTAACGCGCCACTGGGCGTAGAGCGTGGTCGAGGCGCTGAACGAGTACGTCGCGCCGTTCGCGTAGCCTGTTCCCGACGCATTGGCGAGAGTGTTCCAGTCGGTGAATACGTAACCCGACCTGGTGAATTGATTGCGCGCGAGGTTCGTCGGCCCATGGTGATGCTGACGGCCCATCGATCCAACGCCACCGTTCGCATTGAACGTCACGAGGTGGGTGGCTGCTCCACTCCATTGGGCGTAGAGTGTGGTCGACGTGCTGAAGGAATACGCCCCGCCGTTCGCGTAGCCGATCCCCCACCCGTTGGCGGCCGTGTTCCATGCGGCGAACGAGTAACCCGCCCGCGTGAAGCGATTTCGAGTGAGGCGACCCCATGTCGAACTGTGCTGTGCGCCCATCAGTCCTCGGCCGCCATTGGCCTTGAATGTCACTGTGTGGCTTGGCGACGCTGTCCACTGCGCGTACAGAGTTGCCGGAGCGCCGAAAGGATACGTCGCTCCGTTCACGTAGGCGGAGCCCGAACCGTTGGCGGCCGTGTTCCACCCAGCAAACGAGTAGCCCGCCCGAGTGAAAGTGTTAGTCGTCAGGACCGTCGTAGCGTTGGCGCTCTGCGCGGTCATCGCGCCCGCCCCGCCGTTGGCGTTGAACGTC
>Ga0207927_1000760_pt1 | contig 13624 bp, 13 predicted proteins | sample NGESurdeep072012_2_FD_184456 | JGI IMG/M metagenome (GOLD analysis project Ga0207927, IMG submission 184456) | Arctic peat soil microbial communities from Barrow, Alaska - NGEE Surface sample 210-2 deep-072012 (SPAdes) | ecosystem: Environmental > Terrestrial > Soil > Wetlands > Peat ... | reverse complement strand
CCTGATGCCCCTGCGCTTCAGCGGCTCGTACAGCATCAGCAGCACCCCGGGGACGGCGCTGCTGAGCTTCGACAGGAGCCCGCGGCTGAAGGGCAGGTCGATCTCAAGCGGTCGGTCGCGCATCGCGCGGAAGATCGCCTCACTGACCTCATCGGCTGTCAGAGCCCGAGATCCAGAGAAGATCAGCGCGACAGCCTCGGCGTCCTGGTTGTCGAGGTGCTGGTCGAGCAGCGCGGTGTTGATGAGGTCCGGGCAGATGACTGTCACGTACACGCCGCGGGAGCGCAGCTCGACCGCCGCCGCGATGGAGACGGCCCGCAGGCCGAACTTCGTGGCCGAGTAGATCGAGGTGCCGGGCGTCGGCGTGACCCCCGCCAGCGAGGCCATGTTGATGATGTGTCCCGACCCGCGGGCGGCCATGTGCCCGGCTACGATCCGCATCCCGTAGAGCGAGCCCTTGAGATTGATGTCGACGAGGGCGTCGATGTTCCCCAGCGGCTGATCGATGAACATGGCCGAGCGGTCGATGCCAGCGATGTTGCAGAGGTAGTCGATTGCCCCGAAACGCCCGATCGTCTCGTCGACCACGCGCTGCCATTCCTCGACGGAGCGGATGTCGAACGCCTCGAGCACGACGTGCTCAGCGGGCTGGAAGGACTCCGCGAGCCGCTCGCCGTCTACGTCCACCAGGACGAGGCGCATCTGGGGACGTCGCCGCCGCAGCTCGGTGGCGAAGTGCCGCCCGACGCCGCTGGCCGCTCCGGTGATGATCGCGACCTGGTCGTTCATGATCGATCTCCTCCCGTCACCCGCGCGTGACGATGCGTTCGAAGCTCCGTGCGAGCGGCTGGACGAGCCGCGGTGAGATGCGGTGCAACAGGTAGGGCACGGTGACATGGCGGCGGGGCACCGGGACGACGAGCCTGGGCCTGGCGATGGTCGCGAGGATCGCCCGCGCGACCTCGTCGGGGGATGCGCCGTGCTTGGCGTAGTAGCTCGATGCCCGTCCCTGGATGTCGGCGATCTCCCCGCGCACGATCCCTGTGGAGACGATCGGGGTGTCGATGATGCCCGGGCAGATCGCGCTGACGTGAATACCCCGCTTGGAGAGCTCGGCGTTGAGCGACTCGCTGAGGCCGACCACGCCGAACTTCGACGCGCAGTAGGGGGCCATCTTGGCGGTGGGCACGAGGCCCGCCATCGATGCCGTGTTCACCACCGAGGCCGGACGGCCCTGTTTCAGCATCCGCGGGATGAACGCCTGGACGCCGTAGGCGACGCCGAGCAGGTTGACCCCGATGACGCGCTGCCAGTCCTCGAACGTGGTCGCCTCGATGTTCCCTCCGTGACCGATGCCGGCGTTGTTGTGAAGGATGTCGACGTGGCCCTCCTCGGCAAACACGCTCCCGGCCAACGCCTCCACCGCATCGGGATCGGAGACATCCAGGGCGTGTGCAACCGCACTCCCGCCTGCAGCCTCGATCGCTCGAGCGACCTCCTCGGCGGTGTCGGCCCTCAGATCTGCGACGTGGACCTTGGCGCCGTGGTGGGCGAGCAGCAGCGCCGTCGCGCGACCGATGCCCGAGCCGCCGCCGGTGACAACTGCGACCTTGCCATGCAGATTTGGTTCGTTGCTCACGGTTCCCTCGCCCTCACCTCTCTAATACACAAATGCGATTCGTGTTACAGTACGGTGAGGTGCGCCCCTTGTCAAGCTCATCGTCGGGGGCAGGTGAGACGATCGCACCCAAGCGCGTGAGCAACACGACCCGCCAACGCAGGGAACCCGTTCAGGTCCGCAGCCGCGAGACCGTCGGGCGCATCCTCGAGGCCGCCGCCGAGCTGATCGAAGCAGAGGGCTTGGACGCCGTCACCACTCGGGCGATCGCCGAGCGGGCGGGCGTGTCCGCTCCCTCGCTCTACCGCTTCTTCGCCGACCGCGAGGAGATCTTCGACCGGCTGCTGAGCGCGCAGCTCGCCGAGCTCGATCGGCACGCCGAAGCAACCGAGGCGACGTGGGAGATCGCCTCGATCCGCGACTTCGTCAGCCGCGAGCTCGAGCTGCACGTCGCCTACTACGAGAAGCATCCGAGCTTCGTGCGACTCTGGTTCGGCGGACGGGTCTCCCCGACGGTGGTCGCCGAGGTGCACAGGCGTAACCGCGCTCTCGCGCTCCGCGCGCGATCGACGCTGGCGGCCTCCGGCCTAGTCGACCCGAGCGTGAGCGAGAGCGCCTTCGTCCTGCTCGTCGAGCTCGGGGACCGCGTTCTCGATCTTGCGTTCCGCGATCGGCCTCACGCCGACAATGAGGTGATCGAGCACGGCCGTGATGCGCTCTGCTCCTACGTCGAACGCATCTCCACCCCTTCAGCCTGACGACGATTCGCCGATAGCGCGTGGAGTGGGTGCGCCTGGAGCGGCGGTCAGATGAGGCCGGCCTGAGCGCTCCGCGGACAGGCGCCGTCCCTCGTTGAGCGACCTGCGGGCAAGTTTTGCTGGGCTTCGCGGTCACTATCCCGGGTGCAAACACCTCAAACCAGACCATGGCACCCTGCCCCAAGACCGTGGTCCGCCCGCCCTCAAGAGCTGCTGGCTTGACCGTCGGAATGACGCCGCGCTGAGACAGCGAAGCGCTCCCGAGCGAACGCACGACGCTGAGCCCCGGCCGCTTCGCGCCTGGCGGAGGCATCACGCCGCACCGCCCAAGCCGTAGATCGTCGCGCAGCGTCCCTGTCGAGCATGGACTGTCGCTCGTCAAGCACAGTCTGGCGCCCGCAAAGCGCGATTACGCCGTCATCAACCTGGCCTTGGTGCTCATCATTCGTGTCCTGGCGGCGAGAAAGCTCGGACTGTCGCCGAGCGAGATCGACCTCGATGCACTCACGCATCACCCGCGGAGAGGAATCAAGCGCGCACTGCGCATCATCAACGAGCAGCTGTTCACGATCAAGGCGCATCTGATGTGCGTCGGAGATGACCTGCTCCAGATCGAGAATCTTCTGCTCCCGATCAATTCCTAGCTGTCGATCTCCAGAACCATCCTCACGTATCCCCATAGCTACCGGGGATAGCACACCAAGCCAGCGAATGACACCGACCAGGCCCGCAGGACCATACTGCCGAATAGGATTCCAAAAAATGGATCTTTACGTCTGTTACGGCACGCTCGGCCCGGCGAAGCACCATCCCTGCTCGAAGGCATACCAAGCCCTCACCCTGCGGCCTCCAACTCTGCGAGAACCGCGGCTACCCTCTTGCGCTCGGGAAACGCCCGCTGGATGAAGAAATCCTGGATCCGTCGATCCTCACCGCCGCACAACATGACGACGTCAGCATGCGCCACACCGCGTCCGGAGCCCGACTTGCTGGTAGTAGGCGACCACGGATCCCGGCGCCTGGTAATGCACGACGAACGCGAGATCCGACTTGTCGTAACCCATGCGAAGCGCACTGGTAGCTACAACTGCCTTGACCTCGTTGCATGCTGACCCGCTCCTCGGTCTCCTGCTCGCCGCTGTATGCCAGCGCAGAGATTCCGTTCGCTGTCAGGAAGCGCGCGACTTGCTCGGTGTCCGTGAGCCGCCAAGCATCCTCGACGGCATGCCCTGCGCCCGCCAACGTCGCACCATCCGGGCTGACACGCTGTAGTGCCGAGCGATGACAGCCTCGGTCAACCACGGCTCCCGCAGCAGGTCAACGTGTCCCCTGCATGCGCCCTCGCGGCGCGACGCGACCTCGCCCGCATGGAAGCCGACGCACTACGCGCCCAGGCCACAGCCGAACGCGGTCAGCAACGCCAGCGACCTTCCAGCCACCCGCCGCAAGGGGGCCAACGCCTCCTGCAGGTCGCCCGCGGCACGCAGCTGCTCAAGGATGCTCAGCTGCCCCGGTGATCTCAGGCGGTCAACTGGACCGGGATTCCGGCCGCTTGCGCCAGCGCCGCCTGGCGTGTGTCGCGTGTATGCAGCCTGCGGCCCGTGGCTGCTGCCGTGGCGATGATCAGCAGGTCGGTCGCCTTGGTCGTGCGCCCGGCGGAGCGCGCCGCGGCGAGCACCTCACCGCAGTGCTCGGCAACCAGCTCATCGACAGGGATCGGCTCGAAGGCCTCACGAACGGCGAGAAAGCGTGCCTGACGAGCGGCCTGCACAGACGGATCGCCGGCCAGCCGCACACCCGCTCGTAGCTCGCCGAGGGTGATCACCGAGATCGCCACCGTCTCCGGGACCACCGTCTGCAGCTGCTCGACACCGCCGATCACAACGGAGGTATCGAGCAACGCTGCGCTCAATGATGCTCCCAGGGATCGCCGACCTTCGCCTCTGCATCACGCATGCTGGCGATGTCCGCCGCGAAGCCACCATCGACAGGCGTGTCCGCGAGAATCGCGCGCAGCGTCTCGCGATCGACGTCCCGCCTGCGCTCGCGTGAACGATCGGCCGGGCCCAGCCGCGCGACCGGACGGCCGCGCACCGTGATCGTGAACTCCGTGCCCGCCTCAGCGCGACGGAGCACCTCCGCGACATTGTTGCGCAGCTCCCGCTGTGGAATCGTACGACTCTCCATGAGCTGCTACACAGCGTAGCAGTTCATGTACGGGGCGGCCGCACACCGTCCTCGACGGCGATCCCAACCGCTCCGCGAGACGCCACCGTCCTGAGCGGCACCACTCCGGTGGCGTTCAGCCGAAGATCTTTGGGGGGGGCCAACGCCTCACCCCCGCGTCATATAGACATGAGCAAAGAACCTCACGACAGCGAAACCCTCAGCCGAGCCCCACGCTTGCCGGCTTGCCGTTCGGTGTCCATGACTATGGCGACGCCACCTCGACACCGCTCATGAAGCCGGCGACAACGCCAACAACAAGGTCGAGCGCCCGTGGGACCCTGACCGTGAACACCCCCTAGCGACTTGACGGCTACAACCGCCAACGCTTCCTATTGAATAGTCGGGGAGACAGGTGCAGGGCGGCTTGGGGGCTGGCGATTCGGCGGGGCGTGGGCGGATTCGTGGGCACTATCAGGCCGCCGCCTTACGGGCGAGAGCCACCGTCCTCTGCCAGACGCTGGCTTAGCTTCTCCAGCCGGGGGCGCAGTGTCGGCAGTTCGCGCTCGACGACATCCCACACGAGGTTCAGGTCTACGCCGAAGTAGTCGTGGATGAGCTTGTCGCGCATACCTGCGATCTGTCGCCAGGGGCACTGTCGGCTCAAGCATCCGCGTCTCATCGGAGATCCCCTTGACTGCCTGGCCGATGATCTCGATGTTGCGAATGACCGCATCCTGCGTCTTGTTATCGGCGAAAAAGCCCTCTCGCCCCTCTCCCGTGTAGCTCACGATCGCGTCGATTGCTTCAATCGCGTGGAGCAGATAGACGCGCTGGTCTTTCACAATGGGACGGCCTCGGCATTGATTCGCTCGCGAAGATGCGGGCTCACGCCACCGTCGCTGAGTACGTCGACGTGCGTGCCCAACAGGCTTTCGAGGTCCTGCCACAGCCCGACGAGATCGAGCAGACTACGGCCAGGTTCCATCTCGACGAGCAGGTCGACATCGCTATTCGCCCCGACATCGCCTCGAGCTGCCGAGCCGAACACCCGGACGTTGCGCGCACCGTGGCTCGTGGCGTAGCCCAAAATCTCCTGGCGTCGAATACGCAGGCTCTCGAGATCGATCCGTGTTGACCGGGCGCTCATGCTCGCATCACGTTACAGCCACCTCGTTGCCGTGAGGTGCGTCCATTTGTGGCGCATGCCGGCTTGCACGCCACCGGCGCGGATATCCAGGGCGCTGACGGATGCGCAAGCTCCTGGTCCCTCGCGCCCGGTTCTGACCGGGCACTCGTTTAGACCGAGGAGGTCAGCATGTCGAGAGTCTCGGAGGCCGGTATGGATGAGGGAGCGCGGGAGGATGTCCAGCGCGTTGAGCAGCGAGCCGTAGGCGAGCGCGAGACGCGCTGGAGCGCGCGGCGTAAGGAGGGGGTCGTGATGCGCTTGTTGCGCGGCGAGTCCCTGGATCTGCTGGCCCGTGAGAGCGGTCAGCCTGCGGGGCGGATCAGCGCCTGGCGTGAAGAGTTCCTGTCTGCTGGCCGTGAGGGGTTGAAGGCCCGTCCGCTGCCGGTGGAGGACTTCACGTTGCGCGAGGCGCAGCGCAAGGTCGGCGAGCTGACGATGGATCTGGACATCCTGAGGGCGCTGAACGAGGAGATGGACCGCCACCCTCAGTCGCCGAGGTGCTCAGCGTGAGCGAGCAGCTGCCCGCACCACTTTCGGTGGTGTGCCGGGTGGCTGGCGTGTCTCGTTCGGCGGCGTGTGAGGCACGCCGCCGGCGGGGCATCTCGGAGCCGCTTCGGCGGCGTCCAGGACCCCTCGGTGCCATGAGCGACCGAGAGCTCCTCGCGGAGATCCGTGATGTGCTGGCGGAGAGCCCGTTCGTGGGTGAGGGGCATCGCAAGGTGTGGGCGCGTCTGCGGCGTCGTGGTGTGCGCACGAGCCGCAAGCGAGTGCTGCGCCTGACCAGGGGCGCGGGACTGCTCGCGCCGACCGCCCGGGTGCGCAAGCGCGCCCAACGGCTGCATGACAGCACGATCACCGTCAGCGTGCCGGACACGCTGTGGGCGACCGACGCGACCGAGGGATGGACCGAAGAGGGCCGCTGCGCGGTGTTCGTGATGATCGACCACGCCTCCGGTGAGGCATGGGCTGACGCAGGGCTACGGATGGACCGCTTCGTCGCCGCAGGGACATCCACCGCGTGCCGCTCGACTACAACAAAGGACTCGCTGTTCTGGGGCCGGAGTGGATGCTTGCAATCGCCGGCGAAGCGAGCGCAGCGAGGCGGACGCACACGACTTCCCCTTGTCGTCCAAAGAGGGCACGTCGGGCTCGACCATCGGTACGCCCGCTCGCGCGGTTTAGCGGGAGAGACGGGGGTCCTACCCGGACTTTACGCCCCAGATCCAGGGCATCGCAATTCTGGCAGATACCATCGCTTGTCCCGGCTCCTAGCTCGACCGTCGGGGGCGCGGCATCTGGGACGTTGGGAATCGAGTCCGTGCACCCGAGGTTTGCGTCAGTCTGTGCGCGTGAGCCTCCTCGACCCCGTCCTCTCGCTGCTCGACCGGCGGCTCGACGCGCTCGCCGGGCAGCCGCGACAGGGTGATGCCCGACGGGCGGCGGATCGTCCGGATCACCGCCTGAAGCGGGGTCGACGATGGCGCTGAGCGAGATCGCCCTGATCGTCTCGAGCGTTAGTGGGCTCGCAGCGGTACTCGTCAGCGCCGGGGCGCTCGGGGACCGCTGGCGAGCGCGGTGGCGCCCGTCATGGTCGCCGTCGCTCAATGCGTTAGCGCGGAGGCCGAAGCAATGAGGACACCGCTGGATCTGATCGAGCTGCCGTACTCGTTCTCTCAGCTCGGGCTGATGCTTGCGGATGAGTTCTGCCGCGAGGCGCGCGAGCGAGGGGTCCATCTGAGCGCCGAGGAACTCGAGGCGCTGCACCGGGCACGGCTGCTCGTGCCGTTCTACCGCGAGGCGGCGGACCCGCGTGCGCTCCGTGCGGCGCGGCGCTCACACCGGTGGGCGTTTCAGCTCGGGCACTGGAGCGTCCCGTCCTCGGGCGAGCTGGTCGAAGCGCTGAGCGAGGACCGGCTGCGCGACCCGGGCGCCGAGCCGCTTCGCTCGCGCCGCCAGCGCCGGCGAACGGTCGAGATGAGGACCTATGAGACGAGCGTCTACGTCTACTGCCCCCTTCAGCTAAGCGCGCTCTCGTTTCTCCGCGCGCCCATCGCGAACCTCGACCGCCACCGGCCCCGGGGCGAGGACGAGGCGATCCGGCTGAAGGCACCGGCAGGCTGGAGGCGCGAGTGGGTCAGCCACGCTCGCGTCTTTCGTGACATCGCGATCGTCGCGGCGGCGCTCGAGCCCGCCTATTACCCGCGGATCACCGGGCACCTGCGCTTGCGCGGAGAGGAGGACATTGAGAACTTCGATCAGTGGCGGGAGGGGGTCAGCGCCTCGAGCCTATTGAGCTGGCTGGAGCTCGACGCGGACTGGCTCACGGGCTCTGCGGCGATGCTTCTGGGCGAAGCGGATCGGATCGACCCGCTCGGTGACTGGGCGGAGGTCGTCGCGCGCGCCGACGCCGAGAGCTGGAAGCTGCTGCGTGGAAGCGCGCGCCGCGCACTTGACCTTCGCATCTCAGCCGAGCTGCTGCTGGCCTGCCACGACGACCTCGCCGGAGCGGTTCCATCGCCGCCGCGGTCGCGGTCGCGCGTGCGCGGCCCGTTCGACCGTCGGCTGAAGTCCACCCGGCCGCTGGATGAGATGCTTACGCACTTCGGTCTCTCACCGCACCCTCGTCTGGTGCTCGTGGTCGAGGGTGCCACCGAGCTGCTGCTGATCCCGCGGGCGATCGCGATCCTCGGCATCAGCGGCGACGAGGACGTCATCTCGGTGCAGAATGCCGAGGGCATCGAGAAGGACCTGAACGCGCTCGTCGGCTTCATCGCGCCGCGCGTGAAGAGGGACGCCGAGGGGCGCACACTGGATCTGACCCGGCCACCCACCCGGCTGCTGGTCGTCCTCGACCCGGAGAAGCGGATGCGCATCCCGGCCGGCCGGGCGCGCCAGCGAGAGATCTGGGTGGAGCGGATCCTGCGCGCAATCCCCGACGGGCCGGGCAACGCGACGGTCAGGGAACAGATCGACCCACTCGTCGAGCTTATGACCTGGAACACCCGCGGTGAGGCCTTCGAGTTCGCGCACTTCACCGACCGCCAGATAGCCGACGCGATCCTACGCTTGCCGAGGCGCGGACGCAGCCAGACACGGCAGGCGGCAACCAGCAGCGTCGCGAAAATCCGTGCCGCGGCAGGCAACCTGGAGAGCATGTTCCCCCACAGCTCCAAGGGGCGCCTGGCGCGCGAGCTGCTGCCGCTGATGGAACGCAAACTCGAGCGCGCCCTGACGAACGGGACCGCCGAGCGGATCCCGCTCGTGAAAGTGCTCGACAGGGCACTCGAACTCGCCTATGAGTTCCCGCGCCGGAGCCTCGTGATCGGACTGACACCCCCAGGCGGACCTCGGTGAGCGCTGTGGCCGGCCCGCCGAGCCGACGCTCACACCAGGAGCTCCGATCCAGAGGAGCGTCGAGGGCTCCCGCCTCGGGCCCGGCGGATCAACGATTCTCGAAGCGCTCGCACCACAGCTGGCCGTCCCGGAGCAGCCCGTGGTCGAGCGCCTTGGGCACCCAAGTCGAGCCGTCATAGATCGCGCGAACGAACAGCGGGGTCCCGGGGTTCAGCGCGGCGTAGCGCTCCATCGCCCGCCACCGGCGGCCGGCAGTGGTTCGGCCGCGGTTGAGTGTCGCCGACTGAGGGAACAGATTCAGATCGAGGTCTCCGCCGGCGGCGTGCGCGACGAGGTGGCCGCGGTCGCGCCCCGCGCATGACCATGCCGATGGGTTCGGGAGGAACCCCGCGAGCCGTGTCCGGTCGCGTCTACGGTCCGGCGTCGTCGAGCGCCCCCACACCGCGATGGTGCGGTCCTCGTGCTCGCTCTCGGGCAGACACGACTGAGCGTCGAAGAGGTACGTCAGCTCGCCTCGGGTGACCTCGAGGATCTCCGTCGGCATGTCGAGCGCGGCCCGATAGGCAGCCAGCCAGAGCTCCGCGAGGACATCGCGAACGAACGCGTCCCAGCTCTCCGGCGTCACACGGTGCTCCGCGGCCAGGCAGCGATACTCGACCGGCTCGATCTCGCTCATCCGAGCAGGATGACGCGCAGCGCCCCGCGTTTCCCACCGCCGTCGTGCGACACGGGGTCATTAGGCGGTGACGTCGGTCGTGCGCGACAGGATGCTCGCCATGACCGCACTGCTCTTAGAAGGTCTTTCAAGATGGATGGTTGAGTGTCCTGGTCGTCGGTCAAAAACTGTCTGGCCTCGGACATAGGCAGGAAGTCGCCTCGATTTGAGCGCGTGGGCCACGGCCGGTATTGCATAGCCTCCAACGGCCGCGCGTAGCCATTCGATCCCTGCTGGCTCCAGTAGTAGCTGACGGCCCGCGGCCCTGTGTGTGAGCTGGCGCGCTACGCGGGGTCGATCTGTCCCAGATGCAGGGGTCAACCTCGACGGCGAGAGCCGATACAGAAGTTCATGGTGTTCTTCGATGAGTCGCAGTCCGCGCCCGACTACTCCCCGGAGGGCTGTGACCGCCCGGCGCGCGTCACGGCCAGGTCCGCGAAGCAGTAGGGGGTGTAGGCCAGGCCCAACAGGTTCCCGGCGGCGAGGAAGGAGGTCCTGATGTGGCGCAGCGCGGCGTCGACGGTCGCTCCGGGCTCGAACAGCTTCGCGAAGAAGGTCTCGGCGAGTTCCATCGCCTGTCTCGGCTCGACCCGGATCTCGGTGCCGATGAGGCCGACGGCGTGTCCCTTTCCGATGAACGCGTCCAGGTAGTCGACGAGGTCCTCGGGCGTTATCGCCAGGGAGGCGCATGCGTTGATGAACACCAGCGGCCGCGGGTCGGTCCACATGAGGTGGCGGGTCCGCTTCGCCGCCAGGTCGATCCAGCCGATCAGGTCATCCGGTGCGATCCTCTCGTCGCGTCCGAGGCCCAGCTCGACGGTCTTCGCGCCACGCTGGCCGTGGCAGAGGAAGTAGATGATCGGAAGGTCCGCCGCGATCAGGTCGCGCAGCTTCTCCGACGTCGCCGCTTCGCATACCTCGAGAGCGCTGCTGGCGCTTTCGAAGGTCCTCTTGAGTGTCTCGACGTGCGTCTCGAGGCGGTCTTTGTCGATGTTCTTCTGCGTCTCGCCGATCACGACGCGGCCACCCTGGCCGCAATGGATCGCCATGCCGGGCTTGTCGGTGTTGCTGAGTAGCTCGATGCCGTACCGGTAGCCCCAGAAGCCGAACGGGCAGAGCGTGCCTTCGTCGTGTCCGGGGTCGTCCGCGTGCGGGCAGCTTCGAGCGCCGACCTCGACCATCGGGCGCTGACCGTCCCATGTGTCCACGAGCGGGCAGATCTCGAGCCGCTCGGGCGGGACGCTGCTCGGCAGGTAGATGTCGTAGACGAAGCTCCACGGGATCGTGAACGTGGATCCCTTCGTCATCGCCACCTGCAGCACGGTCTCGCCTGGCGCGCCTGGCGCGTCGCGCACGGCGTCCTGCACACACGGGTCGAGCGCCGAGTACAGCGCCCGGCCGAGCGGTGCTGCGCGGCGCAGGTTTCGGATCAGCTGATCGCGGCTCTGGCGGCGCGCCTTCGGCGAGTCTTCGCCCAGCCGCTTGCGCAGTTCGGCCACTGTCGGGCCGATGCTCTCGTGTTTGATCGAGAACGCCACGGGCTCGGTGAGCGGCGCGCCCGCGGCGTCCCCTGCCCTGACGGTCAGCTCGTGGCGCTCGCCGCCGCTCTCGGTCACGACGAGCGTCACCCGCGGGCGCTGCGGGATGGCGAGCACGTCGGCGCCCATGCGCTCCGAGATCGTGAAGTCCGTCGTCACCGTCAACTCATTCCCGAGCTCGGCGTCGAGTCGCTGCGACTGGAGCACCGTGTTCCGGTACAGGTAGATCAGCCTCGCCCTCGCGCTGCCGGGTCGCTCCGGGGCTCTGAGCAGGAAGTGGATGAACCTGGACGTGCCGTCCTCGCTCAAGGCCGCACCGCCGCCGGCGGGCAGTCGCAGCCGCTGCTCGACGGCGCTCGACTCGCCGAGCTCCCCGTCGGTGAGGCCGATGTCGAAGTCGTTGCTGCTCAGCAGCACGTCGAGCATCAGGTCCTCCGACGGCGCGACCTCGGGAAAGGGCACTGCCTCCTCGACCAGCGAGTGGGGATCGAGCGCGCCGATGTCCACGCGCAAGCTCACCACCTGGCCCGGCGCGATCGAGACGAGCGGTCTCGCCTCGGGGTCGAGCACCAGCACGTTCGCATAGCGCGCCGGGCCGCGCCGGGGAGCCGGCTCGCCGATCCGGATCGCCCCCTCGGAGCGCGACATATCCTCCGGTAAGTACTTCTCCCGCTCCTCGTGCGCCTCCCCCGCAGGCAGGCTCTCCTCCGGCGGGGCCAACGACTCGGGCTCTTCTCCCTCGGACCGATCCTCCGCGTGCTGCGCCGGGGGCTCTTCCTCGCCCCAGTCGATCGACTCGTGGGGCTTCCTGTAGTAGAGCGGCTCCACGGGGCTGCGTGCGAGACCTCGGTCGTGGTCGTCTGAGGACGGTGAAAGGCCCTTCGGGAACCGCAGCTCAACAAGGCTCTCCTGGGGCGGCTCTGGGCGCTCGTCCAGGGGCGGCTCTGGGCCCACTTCCGCGGACGGTTCTGGGCCTTCTTCTGCGGATAGCTCCGGGCCCTCCTCTGGGGGCGCCTCTGGGGGCTCCCCCAGAGGCGGCTCTGGGCCTTCCTCCGGGAGCGGCTCCGGAAGCTCCTCCGGGAACGGCTCCGGAAGCTCCTCCGGGAACGGCACCGGGCGCTCCTCGACATGTTGCCCCTTCACCTCGCCGAGACCCCCGAGGATTGACGCCGGCGGCAGGTCGTGGCCCTTCCGGCGCCGGTGCCTGGCCTTTGGGGTCGCATCGGCCTGCCACTCTCGCCTGTGCCGTCTGGCTTTCCTGGCCTCGAATGCCCCAACGCCGAGGCCCGCGGCCGCCAGTGCCGCAGCGGAGATGTAGAAGACGGCGTCTTCGACGCCGAGCACGTTGCCGATGACGGTCGGCAGGATCATCGCCGCAGGCTTCGAGCTATTCGCCCGAGCCCAGCCAGGAGGAGTCCTTGAAGACCGTCTGCCCGAGGATCAGGTAGGCGAAGAAGCCGCCGGCGAGCCCGATCGAGTAGCACCCGAAGAGGCTTTCTTTGCTGAACAGCGTCGTGACCGCCGCGCCTCCGACGGCGCCGATGACCGTCGCGATGTCGGACAGCTTCACGGAATCGCTCGTCCTACGAAGCGTCCGGTAGACGATCCATCCGATCACGACCCCAAAACAGACTGCCCCGACTTCCGCCGTCGTCATGCCCGCATTTCCTCCTCTCGGCACTTTTCGGTCAGTCAAGATACAGCTCGGCACCGCGTCGCGCAGCGCGAGCCCCACGGTCAGCCCCCAACCCGCTGGCGGCCGAAGTGCCGTTCACGGTCTACGGAGAGCCAGTGCGCTCTCGCCCTCACGGGAATGCAAGCGCGTCGGAGACATCGCCGATGCTCCTGCTCTGGACGAAGACCAAGCGTACGGTCCCGATCGCCGCTTCGCGCTCGCTAATCGTCCGATCCAAGAGCGTGAGGGCGTCGCTCGACACGCCCGCATCCAGGCGATTGCGATAGCTCGCCGCGGTGCGTGCCGAGCCGGTGCGCGACGATCGCGATGTCGCCACAAAGAAGTCGCGAGGCCAGCACCGCCACACGAGGGATGCGATCGTCCCGGTGGCCGGCGAGCTTTGCCTCGCCGGGGCTGCGCTCGGTCGCCGAAGGAGGCCGCCGGCGTATAAAGCGCTCCGAGTGGAGCCCGACGTGCACGATCGGCCTGGATGCCCCGTCGAACACGCGCGAGCTAGATGTTGTGCCCGGTGACCTCCCGAACGCGTGCGATGGGTGGGCGGTTGCCGAGGGCGCTGTGGGTGCGTCGCTCGTTGTAGTGGCGGACCCAGT
>Ga0207927_1000753_pt1 | contig 13675 bp, 9 predicted proteins | sample NGESurdeep072012_2_FD_184456 | JGI IMG/M metagenome (GOLD analysis project Ga0207927, IMG submission 184456) | Arctic peat soil microbial communities from Barrow, Alaska - NGEE Surface sample 210-2 deep-072012 (SPAdes) | ecosystem: Environmental > Terrestrial > Soil > Wetlands > Peat ... | reverse complement strand
CCAAACGCAAGAGCGATGCGTCGCGCCGCGCGCGCAGCGGCATGCGCCTTGGCGGCGCGCCACGCAAGACGCGCGAGCATCAGCGCGACCGCGATCTTCACGCCCGCGAGCCTCCTCGACGCCCGCGGCAAGCGCCTGACCAAGGGCGGCGCGCCGGCGTTCGTCGCCAGCGAGGAGCCTAAGCGCTTCGAGTCCTTCACGACCGAACACGGCCGCTTCCCGGCGACGTCGAGCGAGGTGGCGATCGACGAAGCGACCGCCGATCGCGCCGGACTGAAGATCGGGCAGCAGATCATCGTTGCGGGCTCGGCCCCGGCCAGCCGCTACACGGTCGTCGGCATCGTCAAGTTCGGCGGCGGGCAGTCCTTCGGCGGGGCCAGCGCCGCGATTCTGCTCCCGGCCGAGGCGCAGCGGGTGATCGGCGAGCCCGGCCGCTATGACCAGATCGACGTCGCCGCCAACCCCGGCGTCACGCCAAAGGCGCTGCGGGCAAGCCTGCGCACGGTCCTGCCTGGCACCGTCCAGGTCCGCACCGGCGCCCAGGAGGCGGCCAAGAACTCCTCCGACCTCGAAAGCAACCTCAGCTTCATCAGGACCTTCCTGCTGATCTTCGCCTACGTCTCGCTCGTCGTCGGCGCCTTCATCATCTTCAACACCTTCTCGATCACCGTCGCCCAGCGCACGCGCGAGTTCGGGCTGCTGCGCACGCTCGGCGCCTCCCGCTCCCAGCTCATGCGCGCGGTGCTCGGCGAAGGCCTCATGCTCGGGATCCTCGGCGCAGTGCTCGGACTGCTCGGCGGGATCGCCCTCGCGCCAGCGCTCGACCAGCTGTTCAAGTCCTTCGGCGCGGACCTCCCAGACAGCGGAACGGTGCTCGAGACACGGACGATCGTCGTCTCGCTGGCCGTCGGCATCGGAGTGACGGTCCTTGCGGGCATCGCGCCCGCCCTTCGCGCCACGCGCGTCTCGCCGCTGGCGGCAATGCGCGAGGGCGTCGGGAGCTCGCCGCGAGTCCTCGAGCGAGGGCCCGCGACCGCGCGCATCGCGGTCGCTCTCACCGCAGCGGTGCTGCTCGGAGCGCTCGCCGGGGGCGCGTTGCTCGTGATCCTGTTGGTCGTGGCCGTCGTCTACTCGCTCGCGGTCCTGATGAGGCTGCGCCGCGGGGCACGGCCGCGCCACCATCGCATCGTGCCCGCCGTGGCGCGCGCGATCGGCGCACTCGTGAGCTGGCGCGGCATCACCGGGCAGCTCGCGCGGGAGAACTCGATCCGCCAGCCGGGCCGGACGATGATCACGGCTGCGGCCCTCACGGTGGGGATCGCGCTCGTCGCGTTCGTCGCGGTCCTGGCCGACGGCACCAAGGCGACGATCGACCAGGCCGTCAGTCGCTCCTTCGCCGGCGATCTGATCGTCGAGAACTCCCAGGCGGCCGGCGAACAGGGGATCCCCGCGCTCCTCGCCCCCTCGCTCCGCAGCGTGCCGGGTGTCGCAGCGGTGACGCCGATCGCCTTCACCGTCGGGCGGCCCAAGGGCAGCTCCAACAACTCGACGATCACCGCGATCGACCCGGCGAGCTTCGAGCAGGTCTACCGCGTCGAATGGAAGAAGGGCTCGAACGCGACGCTGCTCGGCCTCGGGACGGACGGGACGGTTGTGACCAAGAGCTACGCCGAAACCCACCACCTCACGGTCGGGCGGAGGGTGACGCTGCTGACGCCGACCAACACCCACGTGACCCTCACGGTTCGCGGAATCGCCAACGACAACGCGCGGCTGCTCGGCGACTTCACGATCAGCCTCCAGCTCGCCCGCAGCGGCTTCGGACAGCGCGACGATGCCCTCGACTTCGTCTCCTACGCTCCCGGCGCGGGCAACTCGCGGGTCCAGCCGGCCGTCGACAGGCTGCTCGCGGCGCGCTTCCCGCAGGCACGCTCTCGCACGGCGGCCCAGTTCAAGCAGGACCAGGCCGGACAGATCAACACGCTGCTCGCCCTCATCTATGTCCTCCTCGCGCTGTCGGTGATCGTGTCGCTGTTCGGCATCGTCAACACGCTCATCCTCTCCATCTACGAGCGCACGCGCGAGCTGGGGATGCTCCGCGCGATCGGCACCTCGCGTCGCCAGATCCGCCAGATGATCCGCTATGAGTCCGTCATCACCTCCCTGATCGGCGGCGTCTTCGGCCTCCTGATCGGTGTCCTCGGAGCGGTGATCGTGACGAGCCTGACCCTGTCGGACTCGGGCTACGTCCAGTCGTTCCCCGTCGGCACGCTGATCGTGCTGCTGTTCGTCGCCGCGCTCGCGGGTCTGCTCGCGGCGCAGCTGCCGGCGCGGCGCGCGGCGCGCCTGGACGTGCTCGGCGCGCTCGCCTCCGAGTAGCGCCGTCCCGCGCTCCGGTTGCGCGCGGGGCGGCAGCTAAGCTGCCCCAGATGACCGCTCCCGCCACCTCCGATCCCGAGCTCGAGCAGACCGCCTGGGACCTCGAGCCGCTCGTCGACGGCGAAGGCGTGGAGGGCGTCGAGAGCCGGCTCGCCGAGGCCCTGCAGCGCGCCGGCAGGCTCGCCGAGCGCCATGCGGGGAAGCTCACCGAGCTCGACAGCGAGGGCCTGCGCGAGGCGATGCAGGAGCTGGGCGCGATCTACGAGCTCGTCGGCCGCGCCGGCTACTACGCCGGGCTTCGCTTCTCGACCGACACCGCCGCGCCGGCCAACGGGGCGCTCATCCAGCGCGTCCAGGAGCAGGAGACGGCGATCCAGACCAAGCTGCTGTTCTTCGAGCTCGAGTGGGCCGCGCTGAGCGACGAGCGCGCCGAGGAGCTGCTCGGCGGGGCCGCCCTGGACTTCTGCGCTCACTACCTGCGCAACGTACGCCGCTACCGCGACCACCTGCTCTCCGAGCCGGAGGAGAAGATCCTCGCCGAGAAGTCCGTCACCGGGGCGGGGGCGTGGACGCGGCTGTTCGAGGAGCTCACCTCGGCGATCGCTGTCGAGCTGCCCTCCGCGGGTGAGGAGCCGGTTGCGCTCGACGTCGCCCTCAGCCGCCTCGCCGTGCCGGACCCCGAGGAGCGGCGCACGACGGCGGAGGCCGTGACTGCCGCGCTCGCGCCCGGGCTGCGCACGCGCGCGTTCCTCTTCAACACGCTGCTCGCCGACAAGGCGACCGATGACCGTCTGCGCAACTACCCGCACTGGCTGGCCGCGCGCAATCTCGCCAACGAGGCCAGCGACGAGTCGGTGGCGGCCCTGATCGAGGCCGTCCGCGGGCGCTATGAGATCGCCCGGCGCTGGTATCGCCTCAAGGCGCGACTGCTCGGCGTCGAGCGGCTCGCCGACTACGACCGCATGGCCCCCGTGACCGAGGACGAGGTCAGCTTCTCGTTCGCGGAGGGGCGCGAGGTCGTGGTCGACTGCTACGAGTCCTTTGCCCCCGAGCTGGGCGCGCTGGCAAGGCGCTTCTTCGACGAGCGGCGGATCGATGCGCCGGTGCGGCCCGCCAAGCGCGGCGGCGCCTTCTGCGCAGCCGCGGTGCCCTCCGTCTTCCCCTACGTACTGCTCAACTACACCTCGCGTCGCCGCGACGTCCTCACGCTTGCCCACGAGCTCGGTCACGGCGTCCACTTCGCGCTCGCGGCCCGGCAGGGCGTGTTTCACCAGAACATGCCGCTCACACTCGCCGAGACCGCGTCGGTGTTCGGCGAGACGGTCGTCTTCGGCCGCCTGCTCGAGCAGGACTCCTCGCCGGCCTCGCGGCTCGCGCTCCTGGCCGAGAACCTCGAGGACACGATCGCGACGGTCTTCCGCCAGGTGGCCATGAACCGCTTCGAGGAGCTCGTCCACACGGCTCGGCGCGGCGAGGGAGAGCTCTCGGTCGAGCGCTTCGGCGAGTTGTGGGCCGAGAGCCAGAGCGAGTTCCTCGGCGACTCGGTCGAGCTGACCGAGGGCTATCGCTCGTGGTGGTCCTACATCCCTCACTTCATCGGCAGCCCCGGCTACGTGTACGCCTACGCCTACGGCCAGCTGCTCGCGCTGTCGGTCTATGAGCGCTACGAGCAGACCGGACCCGAGCTCGTGCCGCGCTACCTCGAGCTGCTCGCTGCGGGCGGCTCGCGCAGCCCTGAGGAGCTGGGCGCGATCGTCGGCGTCGACCTCGCCGACCCAGGCTTCTGGTCGGCCGGCCTCGATCTCGTTGAGCGCCAGCTGACCGACGCCGAGGAGGCCGCCGAGGCCTCCGGGCGGCTGTAGCGCCCGCGCCCTCGGCATATAGGCTGGCGCTGCGATGAGGATGCGCCCCGCACCCGACGACCTGCTCGAGCGGGTCGGGATCGGCCTCAACCTCGCCCCGATGCCGGGCGCCTACGCGATGTACGGGATGGTCGCCGGCCGGGTCGTCGGCATCGCCCAGCGCCTCGGCGTCTTCGCCCAGCTCGTGGAGGGCCCGGCCACCGCCGGGCGCCTGGCCGAGGAGCTCGGCCTGCAGGTCGCCGGCACGCGCCTGCTGTGCGAGAACCTCGCGTGCATGGACATCCTCGACCAGGACGGCCACACGTTCTCGCTTTCCCGTCGGGCGCGCAAGTGGCTCGACCCCGACTCCGACACCTACATCGGCACGTGGCTGGCGCATACGACGACCTACTGGGAGTGGTACGGCGACCTCGAGCGCGTCGTGCGCGACGGCGGGAGCTTTGAGATCCACCGCGAACCGGCCGAGGAGGAGGAGTACTGGCGCCTCTACATCACCGGCCAGTACGAGCTCGCGCGGCTGTCCGCCGAGGAGGTGGCCAAGGCAATCAGGCTGCCCGCCGGCGCGAGCGCGCTGCTCGACGTCGCCGGCGCCCACGGCTGGTTCTCCGCCGCGCTCTGCCGGCGCCACCCGGACCTCCACGCAACCGTCCTGGACCTCCCCGGCAGCGCACGGGTCGGGCGCGAGATCATCGCTCGGGCCGGGATGAGCGAGCGGGTCGAGCACCGCGACGGCGACATGTTCGAGGCCGACATGGGCGGCCCCTACGACGGCGCGCTCATTTTCGACATCATCCACCACCTCACGGGCGAGCAGATCGTCGCGCTGCTGGAGCGCGTACGTGCCGCGATGCGCCCCGGAGCTACCGTCGCGGTGCTCGACATGTTCCGCTCGAACCGGACCGCCGAGCGCGCCTCTGCGGCGGCGCTCGGACTGTTCTTCCACCTGACCTCCGGCGCGGACCTGCACACGCCGCAGGAGCTCGCCGACTACCTTCGCGAGGCGGGCTTCGGCGCTCCGCGGCGAGTCAAGATCAGACGCATCCCCGACCAGGCGCTGTTCCAGGCCACGGCGCTCTAGGGCCCTCCGCGCGCTACACGTGCGGCATTCGCTCGATCAGCTCGGGCACGTCGCGGATCGAGTCGACGATCGCGGTGGGGGTCACGCGCGCGGTCAGGGCATCGGCGCGGTACTTTCCGGTGCGCACGAGCACTCCGGGTAAGCCGGCGGCCATCGCACCGCCCACGTCGGCCTCGACGTCGTCACCGATCATGATCGCCCGCTCGACGCCCAGGTCGGCGACGGCGGCGTCGAAGAACGCCTGCGCGGGCTTGCCGACGACGACCGCCTCGCGCGCCGTGGCGTACTCCAGCGCCGCCGAATAGGCGCCGACATCGAGCGCCAGGCCGTCGGCGCGCCGCCAGTAGCGGTTGTGTTGCAGGGCGATCAGCTCGGCGCCGTCGATCATCAGCCGAAAGATGGAGTTGAGCACCTCGGGAGTGAAGCCCTCACCGAGGTCACCGAGGACGACCGCCTCGACGTGCTCGCCCTCCTTTGCCTCCGGCAGATCGGCCAGGTCCTCGCGCAGACGCTCGCCGACCATCAGCGCCACCGACCCGAAACCGCGCTCGTGACAGTGGTTGACGGCCATTCCCGCGGGTGTCAGGACCTCCCCGGGAGCGACGTCGAAGCCGAGGTCGAGGAGCTGCTGGAGGACCTCGCGGTGGGGACGGGAGGTCGTGTTGGTCATCAGCCTGACCCCCGCGCTGAGACGACGCAGCTCGAGCAGCGCGTCGATCGCGCCCTCGATGGCCTCGTCGCCGACGTAGAGGACGCCGTCGATGTCCAGCAGGACACCGAAGGGGCTGTTCGCGACCGCGGGCATGACCGAACTGTATCCGCCTAGAAGAGACCGGACAGCGAGCTGCCGGCGTGGTGGACGAGGTCGAAAAGCGGCTGAGGGATGATGCCGAAGAAGATCGTCGCCGCGCCCGCGAGGACCGCGACGAAGACGACCTCCGGGTGGCGCGAGTCCGCGCCTCCGGCCGAGATGCCATCGGCCGCGGCCGCGGCCGCGGTCTCGACGTCGAGCTCGGGCGAGCCGCCCGCGAGCGCGGGCAGCGGACCGAGCCGCGATCCGGCCGGGGGCGCCTCGCCTGCGGGCGCCTCGCGCATCCAGATCGCCGCGATCACCGGCAGGTAGTAGGCGAGCGAGATCATCGAGCCCACCACGATCACGACGCCGAGCCACGTGTAGCCGCCCTGGACGGCGGCATCGATGAGGTAGAACTTTCCGATGAACCCGGCCGTTGCGGGTATCCCTGCGAGGGCGAGCATCGAGATCGTCATCGGCCATGCCAACAGCGGCCGGTCGCGGCCGAGCCCGGCGACGGCCTGGATCGAGTCGCCGAGGCCGGTTTCGCGCTCGCGCGCGACGATCACGGCGAACGAGGCCATGTTCATGGCCACGTAGACGGCGAGGTAGAAGACGGTCGCCTGCACCCCCAGTTTGGTCGCGACGACGACGCCGGCGAGCATGTAGCCGGCCTGCGCGACCGAGGAGTAGGCGAGCATCCGCTTGAGCGAGGACTGCCCGAGCGCACCGACGTTGCCGACGATGATCGTGATCGCCGCAAGTGCCGCCACCGCGGGGCCCCAGCTCGCCTGCGCGTTGATCAGCGCCACGTCGAAGAAGCGCAGGAAGACCCCGAGCGCGGCAACCTTGGTCGCGACCGCCATGAACGCCGTGACGGGCGTGGGCGCACCCTCATAGACGTCGGGCGTCCACTGGTGGAAGGGGGCGACCGACGCCTTGAAGGCGAGTCCGGCGACGCACAGCGCGATGCCGGTCAGCGTGAGCGGGTCGGTCGCCAGGCCGTTGCGCGAGAGCCCATCGGCGATCGCTGCGAAGTCTGTCGCGCCCGTCGCGCCGTAGATCATCGCGAGGCCGTAGAGGAGGGTCGCCGAACCGACCGAGCCCACGATCAGGTACTTGAGTCCCGACTCGAGCGAGTGCTCGCGACGTAGTTCGGTCGCGCAGAGTACATATAGGGGGATCGACAGGAGCTCCAGGCCGACGAACAGCGCGACCGTGTTCTGGGCCGCCGCCAGCAGCGACATGCCGGCGATCGAGGTCAGCAGGAGGGCGTGGAACTCGCCGTGGGCCGCTTCGCGGGCTGCCAGCGAGCGCCACGACAGCAGCACCGCACACACGCCCCCGGCGATCAGCGTCATGTTGAGCACGAGTGCGAGGTCGTCGATCCGCAGGGCGCCGGAGACGATCGACTTTTCGGCGTTCCACTGCCAGATCGTCAGACCGAGCGCCGCGCCGAGCGCGACGAGGCTCAGCGCAGGCACGATCTGCGAACGGGCGAAGCGCGAGCCGAGCAGGCCGACGAGCAGGACGAGGACCACGCCGCCGAGCAGCGCGATCAGCGGCGAGAGCCCGGCGAAGTCGACGTGCGGGCCCTTCAGGTGGGCGGTGGCGAGTGTGCTCAGGGCCGTGGTCATGGTCCCCCCGCCGCTGACCTGACACACGGTGCGCCCGCTTCCAGCAGGCTCGTGTCGGGCAGACACCCTTCAGATCGCAGCGCCGCGACGCTGACAGACGGAGAGGCGATGAGCTGTGCGGAGGCGACAGCCGCCTTGACCGACCGTTCGCTGCGGTGCAGCGCCAGCTGCGGGTAGAGCGCCAGGAACAGGATCACCGCCACGATCGGCACGAGCACGGCTCCGTCGGCGAGCGTCATCTCGCGTGACTCGACGGATGCGCCGACGCGGTTGTGCATCGCGCGGATGAACAGCCGCAGCGCATACACGCTCGCCATCACGACGCCCGCGAAGGCAATGATGGCGATCGCCAGCTTGGCTTTGAATACGCCCAGCAGGATCAGGAACTCGCCGACGAAGTTGGAGGAGCCGGGGATCGCGAGCGTGGCGAGGGCGACGATCAAGAAGACGCTCGCCAGCAGCGGTGCACGGAAGGCGATGCCGCCCATCTCGCGCACGTCCTCGGAGCCTCCCGCCCGCTGTGCGAGCAGGGCCACGATGAACAGGAGCGGCGCGACGACGAGGCCGTGGTTGACCATCTGCAGCAGCGCGCCCTGGGCGCCCTGGGGGTTGAGCGCGAAGATCCCGAGCGTGATGAAGCCGAGCTGGGCGACCGAGGAGTAACCCGCGATCAGCCGCGCGTCGCGCTGGCTGAACGCCTGCACGGAGCCGTACACGATCGAGGCGAGGGCGATCAGGAGCATCAACGTCTGGAAGTGGACGGCTGCGCGCGGGTACAGCGGTAGCACGATCGCCAGGAAGCCATACGCGCCGACCTTCGAGAGCACGCCCGAGAAGACCATCAGTACCTCGATCGGCATCGCACGGTAGCCGTCGGGCATCCATCCGTGCAGCGGGAAGGCCGGCATCTTGACGAGGAACGCGGCCGCGAAGAACAGGAAGATCCACTCCTGCGAGCCGGTTCCGAGCGGCAGCGCCTGCAGCGCGCTCAGCACGAATGTGATGTGGCCGCCGCCCTGCTGGGAGGCGAGCACACCGGTCGCGATCGCCGCCGCCAACATCAGCAGCGAGCCGACGAGGGTGTAGATGACGAGCTTGATCGTGGCCCGCACGCGACCGGGCTCGCGGCCCCAGCCGCCGATCAGGAAGTAGAACGGGATCAGCATCAGGTCGAAGAAGGACACGAACAGCGCGAGATCCTGTGCGAGGAAGGCGCCGAGCACGGCTGACTCGGCGAGCATGAAGTGGAAGAAGAACAGTCGCGGGCGCTCCACCGCAGAGGCGGCCGAGCGGAGGTTGGCGGCGAGCGTGGCGGCGGCGAACAGGAGCGTCGCCATGCCGAGCAAGAAGACGTTCAGGCCGGTGATCGCGAGCTTGTAGTGGATGCCGAGCTCTGAGATCCACACGACGTCGGTCACGTGCTGCAGGCCGCCGCCGGAGTTGTAGTCGACGATGTAGGCGATCGCGAGGCCGAGCGCACCGAGCGAACCGGCGAGCGCGATCGCGCCGGGCACGCTCCAGGCGCGTCCGCGCGCCCCCGCCTCCTCGACGGCGCGCTCGCCGCGCAGCAGCGAGACGACCGCGCCGATCAGGCCGCACGCCGCCGGGAGCCAGAGCAGGATCGAGAGGGGTGGCATGCTCGTCGGCTCGCTCTCAGCTCTGCAGCAGGAAGTAGAAGCCGATGCCCGTCACGCCGAGGACGAGCAGCGCCGCGTAGTAGCGCACGAAGCCGCTCTGGGCGGCCCGTACCGCGGCCGACCCTGCGCGCACGAGGCCGGTCGGGGCGCCGATCATGGTGTCTTCGACGAACAGGCGCTCGAACGTGTCGCGGGCGAAGCGCCCGGCGCCCGCCGCCGGCCTGACGACCGCGAGGTCGATCAGCTCGTCGAAGTACCACTTGTTGACGAACAGCTCGTACAACGGACGCGTGCGCGCTCGGATCGCCACGGCGGTGCCCGGCCGCTCGACCCAGATGCGGTGGGCAATCGCGATGCCGACGAGTGCCAGCACCGTGCCGAGTCCAAGGCCGAACACGAGCAGGCCGTTCTTGGTGTGCGGTTCGTACAGCTTGGAGGTCGCGAACGAGGGCCGCAGGAAGCCCTCGATCACGGAGTCGACCTTGGGGATCTGGACGAGGCCGGCGCCGACGGCACCGAGCGCCAGGACGCCCATTGCCACCCGCATCGGGAGCTCGCGCTCGGCGATCGGGTGGGTCGGACCGGGGAAGCCGACGTCGGTGTCCTCCTTCTCGCCGGTCGCGGGGTTGCGGGGCACCTCGGCGTGGTGGATGTGGCCGGATTCGAGCTCACGGGCCTCGGCGACGGGCTCGCCGTGGAAGGCCCGGAAGATCATTCGGAACGTGTAGATGGCGGTTAGCAACGCGCCGATGTAGCCCATGACGTAGAGCGCCCAGTGCCAGCCGCCGCGCTCGGCGGTCACGAGCAGGATGTCGTCCTTGGAGAAGAAGCCCGAGAACGGCGGCACGCCGGAGAGCGCGAGGCCGCCGACGATGAAGCAGCCGTAGGTGAACGGCATCGCCTTGCGAAAGCCGCCCATGCGCTCGAGCGACTGCTCGCCGGCCATCGCGCCGATGATCGAGCCGGCGGCCATGAACAGGAGGGCCTTGAAGAAGGCGTGGGTCATCAGGTGGAAGAGGCCGGCCGCGTAGGCCCCGACCGAGACGCCCATGATCATGTAGCCGATCTGGGACATGGTCGAGTAGGCGATCACGCGCTTTATGTCCGTCTGTACCAGGCCGATCGTGCCGGCGATCAGGAGGGTCGCCGCCCCGACGATCGCGCCCACGTCCTCGGCCGAGGGGACGAGTTCGAACAGCGGGTGCATGCGCGCGATCAGGTAGACACCGGCGGTGACCATCGTGGCGGCGTGGATCAGCGAGCTGACGGGCGTCGGGCCCTCCATCGCGTCGGGCAGCCAGGTGTGCAGCGGGATCTGCGCCGACTTGGCAAAGGCGCCCACGAGCAGCAGCAGGCAGCCGGCCACGAGGTCGCCGTTTTCGCCGCCGTGACCGAACGCGCCGGCGCCGGCCGCGTGGAAGGTCTTGAGGAGGTCGAGTGTGCCGGTGTGCTTGAAGATGAAGTAGGTGCCCAGCACGAGGCCGACGTCGCCGACGACGTTGATGACGAATGCCTTGATCCCGGCTTTCGTTGCGGTCGTGCGCCGGTACCAGAAGCTGATCAGCAGGTAGGAGGCGGCGCCCACGAACGCCCATCCGACGATCAGCAGCAGGAAGTTGCCCGCCAGCACGAGCAGGAGCATGGAGAAGACGAAGAAGTTGAGGTAGGAGAAGTAGCGCGCGAAGCCCTCGTCGCCCTCCATGTAGGAGATCGAGTACAGGTGGATCAGCGTCGAGACGCCCGTGACGACGAGGATCATGAAGATCGAGAGCGGGTCGACGAGGATCGACATCTGGGCATCGAGGCCGACCGTCGAGGCGTAGTTCCACAGCGAGGAGACGAGCTGGCGGTGCTCGGGGGAGTGCCCCTGGATCGCGATCAGGGCGCCGACGGCGGCCACGAAGGACAGGAAGATCGCGCCCGTGCCGAGCCAGCCGGCCGTGCGGCCCGGCAGCGAGCGATAGCCCAGACCGATCGTGATCGTGCCGAGCAGCGGCAGCAGCAGAACCAGCCAGCCGAACGTCGTTGCGGCCATCAGCCCTGGAGCTCCCGGAGCTCGTCCACGTCGATCGGCAGCCGACGCCGGTAGATGGCGACGATCATGCCAAGTCCGATACAGACCTCGCAGGCGGCGACCGTCATGACGACGAGGGCCAGGATCTGCCCGTCACCGTTGCCCCACATGCGGGAGAAGGCGATCAGCGCGAGGTTGGCGCCGTTGAGCATCAGCTCGAGGCACAGCAGCACCACGAGGGGGTTGCGCCGCGTCATCACGCCGACCGCGCCGAGCGCGAAGACGATCGCCGAGACGGCCAGATACCAGGCGATGCTCACGCGCCGCGCTTTCCGACGCCCTCGGCCATCGTGCCGGTGCCGCGCGGGCGCACCAGGTCCAGGGGCGTCAACAGATCGCGCTCGTCCTCCTCGCCGAGGCCGCCGCGGCGTCGCGCGAGCACGACGCCGCCGACCGCCGCGATGAGCAACAGGAACGATGCGATCTCGAACGCGAGCAGGAAGCGCGTCAGCAGCAGCTTGCCGATGTAGGCGGGCGTGCCGAATGTCTGCGGGCCCGGCGCGTACCCCGCGCCGTAGCCGCCGATCGCCTCCAGGCCTGTGCCGAGCAGCGCGATCAGAAGCTCCACGAGCAGCGCGCCCGCGAGAACGGCGCCGGCGAGACGCAGGCCGGAGCCGCCGGCGGCCCCGCCGCCCAGGCGTTCGCCGATCGAGTCGCCCTCGCCGCCGACGTAGGCCACGACGAAGACGTAGAGCACCATCACCGCGCCGGCATACACGACGACCTGCACGGCGGCGACGAACTCCGAGCGCAGCAGCAGGAAGAGGATCGCCAGCGACAGCAGGTGGGCTACGAGGGCGAGGACGCTGTAGAAGGGGTTGCGCAGGACGACCACGCCGACGGCGCCCGTGATCACGCCGGCTGCGGCGATGAAGAACAGGACGGAGCTCATCTTGCCTCCGTCTCCTCGGCGCCTTTGAGAGGGTTGCCGGCCTTCCGGGCCGGCCCGATCGGATCGTCGATCCTCACTCGCCCTCGTTTCTCAGCGGGGTGCGCTCGAGCGGCTCGGCCAGGAGCATCTCCTTGGTGAAGATCAGGTCGGTGCGGTCGTAGTCGGAGAGCTCGTAGTCGTGGCCCATGGTGATCGCGTCGAACGGGCAGGCGACCTCGCAGTACCCGCAGAAGATGCAGCGGGACAGGTTGATCTCATACACCGCCGCGTAGCGCTCGCCCGCCGAGACGCGGTTCTCGGGCGTGTTCTCGGCGGCCACGACCCGGATGCAGTCGGCCGGGCAGGCGGCGGCGCACAGTGAGCACCCGACGCACTTCTCGAGGCCCGTGTCCTCGAAGCGGTGGAGCTTGTGCCGGCCGCGGAAGCGAGGGTAGACGGGGACCTTCTCCTCGGGGTACTGGATCGTCGAGGGCCGTTCGGCGATCCGCCTCATCGTCGTCTTCATGCCGCGGGCGGTCTCGCGAAAGGCCCGCCACGTGCCGCGTGCCGCGCCGGGGTCGGGCGAGCGCTGGACCTCTATGACGTCCTCGCCCGGGCTCCAGGCCTCCACCTTGAGGGGCCTCGTCGCGGGGGTGTCGGTCTCGGGAGTGCTCATCAGTGCGTCGCAACGACGAGGATCGCCGTGACGAGGGTGTTGAGGGTGGCCAGCGGCAGGAGGATCTTCCAGCCGAAGCTCATCAGCTGGTCGTAGCGCAGGCGTGGGAGGGTCGCACGTATCCAGATGAACAGGAACGTGATCAGCGACATCTTGAACAGGACGATGATCGGGTCGAGGAATCCGGGCGGGTGGATGCCGAAGGGAAGCAGCCAGCCGCCGAGGAAGACCGTGGTGACGATCCCGGAGACGACAAGCACGTTGAGGTACTCGGCGAAGTAGTAGGAGGCGAAGCGCCCGCCGCCGAACTCGGTGTTGTAGCCGCCGACGAGCTCGGCGTCGGCCTCGGTCAGATCGAACGGGGCGCGGTTGGTCTCGGCGAAGCCCGCTACCAGGAAGACGAGGAAGCCGAAGAACTGGGGGATGAAGTACCACATCCCTTTCTGGGCGGTGACGATGCCGGTCAGCGAAAGCGTCTGGGCGCTGATGATCACGCCGACGAGCGCCAGCCCCTGGGAGACCTCGTAGGAGATCAGTTGGGCGGCGCCGCGCATGGCGCCGAGGAACGAGTACTTCGACCCCGATGACCAGCCGCCGAGCATGATCCCGTAGAAGGCGACCGCGCCGAAGGCGAACACATACAGCGGGCCGATCGACACGTCGACGCC
>Ga0207927_1000751_pt1 | contig 13709 bp, 14 predicted proteins | sample NGESurdeep072012_2_FD_184456 | JGI IMG/M metagenome (GOLD analysis project Ga0207927, IMG submission 184456) | Arctic peat soil microbial communities from Barrow, Alaska - NGEE Surface sample 210-2 deep-072012 (SPAdes) | ecosystem: Environmental > Terrestrial > Soil > Wetlands > Peat ... | reverse complement strand
TCCGCCACTTCATGTAACGCGTCGAGTTCTGTCTCGCCTTCGTCGTCCACCGTTCCCCCATACGCCTTATGAAACAACTCTCCAAGGTTTTGAGAGTCTTCGCGCGTCACAGGTCGGACCGCGGTGATAACGAATGTTGGGGTCACCGGGGAGAATTTCTCCAGATTCAGCCGCATCTGAACAGCGTCACGCCCCATCTGCACCTTTCACAAGCTCTGACCGCGTCCGGAAGACATTCGTCTGCGGAGTATCAATAGAGATTCGTCTATAAACGTCTGGCGAAGTGGATTCGTCCTATGACGCAACTTGAACGACGGTCACCTGCGCTTCGGGAGGCGGGACTGGCTCTCCGTGCTCACGCAACGACTCAATGTGCATTTCGATCGCCTCGGCAATATTGGTCTTCACCTCTTCAAGAGTCTTGCCCGTAGACACGCACCCATCGAGGTCGGGAACCCACGCACCGTAGTTGTTCGGGGAGCGTTCAATTACCACGGCGTACTCAATCATCGCTTCCTCCGTTCCAGGCCAGCCTGCCTCATAATGCTACTGATCAGTTCGATATGCAGATCCTCGCCCAGCGCGCCCGGGACCGTTACAGTGCCGTGTTTCGTTGGATGGCGAAATTGACGATGGCTCCCGCGTTGGCGAACCTGGACCCAACCATCTGCATGGAGCTCTCGGATCATCTCACGAACCTTCACAACTCACATTGGTTGTGGCATTCATGAATTTGCGAGCAAGTCGGCTCTACTTCTCCGATCCTTGACTTTCTATGAAAAGACGATAGACATTCGTTTATGGTCTGGCGGTAGAGGTTGACCCTCTTATGATGCAATCCGAACAGATGCGGCTCTCGAGTGAGGCACAGGTAGCTCTTCCCCGTGCAACCGCATTCCTTCAATGTGGAACTCGATGGCCTCGCGCATTAACTCCTGAAGTTCTTCTGCGGTATCGGCCGCACCAACACAGCCGGGAAGATCTGGAACATAGGCGCTGAAGTTACTACCGACGTCTTCAATGATGATGGCGTACTCCGTCATGACTTCTTCCTTTCCAACCCAGCCTGCTTATAGATTTCAATCAGCGTTCCTAATCGTAGGTCCATCCCAAGATGTCCGGCAACGGTCGCGGTTCCGGGCTTCGTAGGGTGGTGGAATTGTCGGTGGCTTCCTCATTGCCGCACCTGACGCCAACTGTCACGTTCGAGTACTCGAATTATCTCGCGAACTTTCACAACCAACAACGGTTGCAACAGCCTCACGGTTGATGACAAGAGGCCGCCGTTTGTGGCAATCAGCGACTTTCTATGAAAAAAGTGCAGACGTTGGTCTACCGCGTTTTGTTAATCATGAATCACGCTTATGAACCGACTGAGACAACTCATCTCTCTAGGGCTCTTTCTGAGAAGCGCTCTTATGGATCGCCTCGCGATAGAACGTTAGGAGTATGAGGAGGATGAAGAACGCCGATTGGCAGAAGAAGATTAGGCCTACGTCAGCGTGATGTCGATGACTCTCGTAGTTATCCGCCAAACTTACACAGGCGATAATGACCAGCAAGATGAGCAGTCGAGCAAGGCGCGGCACCTTCCACCATTGCCGCAAGACGTTCGCCATCTACACCTTTTTCGAGACGACACTTTGGCCGCCCAAAAATGTCTACATCACACTTGGCGCCCTCTCAGATTCGTCCAACACTGACCGTTTCCATTTTCTATAAGAAGAGGGTAGACATCGGTTTTGGAACAGATCTCATGGGGCCAGGATCTCCCTTCTCGTCTTCCATCGCTCGCTCAATACGCCCGCGGCGTCAAACCTCGACGAGGGGCTATCGCGATTAACGCAACAGCACAGAGCCGAGGGCCACCGGGGGCTCACTCCCCGACGCACCGGCCAACAACGGATTGACTACCACAGCTCCACCACAGAACGGCCACGTCACGTACGTCGGCGGCGCGTTCACAACGGCTCGGCCAACGAGTCCACTAATTGACACCATCATCCGAGTCGCAGTGGTACACGGCGACATGATGTCATTGCCAAAGACCCAGAACGAGGCAATCCCGCCGTGCGGAGCTATGCGCACCGTGGGAAGGGACTCGCCGGACCGAATGCCGAACATGTCTTTTCCGAGGTGGCCCGCCACGTCCTCAGTTCGCATCGCACCATGTCGACCACCGGCGAAGGCAATCTTTGGGTACCCGCGGACCGTGCACGCAACGTCACCCGTGTTGCGGACCCAGAAGAGGTCGCCGCCAGACCCGGCGAGACCGCCCGTCGTGCCGCGCCACGTGACGTGGATGACGTCGGGACCGCATCTCAGCGTGGGGACCGACGCTGCTACGGCGGTTGCTCCCGAAAGAGGAATGAGCATCGTCATAACGATGATTGGAAACCAGTACCGCTTCATTACGTCGTTTTAGCACCGGCAATGCCGCGAGGTCTCGTTGCTGGTCAATAGTCAGACGCCAGTCTCAAGTGTCGTGCCCTTCCGACGCACCTATCTCACCTTGAACGAAGTTGACGCCCGGACACAGTAACCGACGCTCTCCTCTCAGCGTGTCGAAAGATCCGATGCCTTCCAGGCTGATTCACCTGACACCAACCGCCGATGTTCAATTCGCTGGTCATCTTTCGTACCTTCACGACATCCCAACGGTCGAGAGGATCCGTGAAATCGAGACGCAGGCGACATGCGTTCGAATCGCTACCTCAGGTGCGAGTTCTCTTTGACTGTCGACGTCGAGTGCGTTTCTTCTCGCGCTGAAAGACGTCCGGCAGATTCTCAATCCTTTGGCGGTAGAGATCGTGGGCGGCGGCACTGGGCTGGAAACGCTCACCGCGCGGCGCCAGCGCGGCGACGTCACTGAGTCGGTGGCGCTGCAGAGTCACCCCTGCCATCAGGGCCGCGCCGCGCAGTTGGGCGACCATGGGCTCTCGAACCTGTTCGATCTCGCGGTCGAGCGTGTCGGCGTAGATCTGACACCAGAGCGTCGACAAGGCGCCTCCACCCACCAGTCGCAGCGGCGTCAGGCGCGTGCCGGCGAACTTCTCCACGTACTTAAAGAGCCACGCACTGTTGGTGGCGACGCCCTCCATCACCGCACGGATCAGGTCGGCGGTGTTAGACGTGACCGAGAGGTTGGCGAAGCCGGCGCGTACTGTCTTGCTTTCACTCGGGCAGCGTTCGCCCGCGAGCCACGGCGTGAACGTGACGCCGTTCGCTCCCGTCGCCGACGTTGCGGCCAACGCGGTCATCTCGTCGAAGCTCATCTTGGTGGCGTTGCCCGCCAGGACACCCTGGAACCACTCGAGTGACTTGGCTCCGGTCTCCTGGTTGTTGATGATCAGGTACGAGTCGTTGGTGAGACCGGGAATCGAGGCGATCGAATGCGCGATGTCGGTCTTCTTCTTTGGCACCGGACAACTGATCCACGACGTCGTCGACAGCGCGAGGTGCGTGGCGAACATCTCGGTCCCTCCGGAACCGATGGCCGCGGCGTGCAGGTCGGGCATCCCGGTGATCACGGGGGTATCGGGGGAGAGTCCGAAATCCTCGGCAACGCTGGGCGCGACCGACCCGACGACCGAGCCGATCGGCAGGAGCGGTGGCAGCAGGACAGCGCTGATGCCGACGATGTCGAGGAGATCCTGATCGTAGGAGTAGTTATCGAGGTCGCGGTTGTCGGTTACCCACATCGCGAGTCGCGACGCGTGCGACGCCGAGGCGACGCCGGTGAACCTCATGGTGAGGTAGTCGACCGGCTCCATCAGCCACTTCGTCGCCGCCATCACGTCAGGCCGTTCGTTCATCAGAAAGAGCGTCTGGCCGATCGGGTCGGCACCCGTCGTGGAGGGTGCGCCACCGGTCTTGCGGATGAACTGCATGACCTTGCGCGCGTTGTAGCCCTGCATGGGTCCGCCGACGACTTGGCGAACGTAGGGACCCCCGCGGGTATCGAGCCAGAGCAGGCACGGCCCCGTCGCGACGCCGTTGGCGTCGACCGGAACTGTCGACGCGTACTGCCCGGTGACGGCGACGGCCTTCACCCGGCCCGCCGACACGCCCGGGCGCGCCATTAGTCGTTTCGCGCTGTCCGCGATCAGGGTCCACCACTCGTTGGCGTCCTGTTCGGCCCCGCCGTTCTCCGTGAACGTCGTCTCGACGCGATGCAGTTCGTGGTCGAGGACATCGCCGTCGAGCGTGACCAGACCGATCTTCGGGCCACCGGTGCCGAGGTCAATAGTGAGACAGAGTTCGGCGTTCTCGGTCATGGGGCCGGGATGAAGGATTGTTGGTCCATCATGTCGGCCATGAAGACCTTGACGATCGAGTCGATCTCGTCGGTCGACCCTCCGGCGACGCCGCCGTAAATGGCGCCAGTCTGCGGTGCGTCGTCCTTGTGGCTCTGGGCGTAGCTGACAGCGTCGGTCAGGTCGACGCCCCACTTCTCGACGACGCCCGGTTGGGTCTGGGGTCGGGTGACGGCCATGTGGATCGCGTTGGGGTACTGCTGGCCGTTCATGCGCCATCCGCGCGTGCGCAGGAAGTCATTCACGTGGTAGATGTCGTACTCGTCGCTCGTGAACGAGAACAGGAAGCTCGGCTTACCCATGAGGCGCAGTGACGGGTGGCTGCGGACCTGCTCTTGCATGGCGGCCGACGTCGCGAAGATCTTCTCGGCGTACCCGCGGTAGCCCGAACGTCCGAGGTGCACCATCGCGGCCCAGGTCGCGGCCAACAGGCCCGCGGACCGAGAGCCGTCCATGCCCGGCGAGCAGTACTTCCCTCCGGACCAGTCCGTGAGATAGAAGTACTGGCTGTTGCGAAGCGCCTGATCAGCGAAGCAGAGCACGCTGGTGCCCTTTAACGCATAGCCGTACTTATGGGTGTCGGCTGAGATCGTGGTGACGCCGGGCACCGTGAAGTCGAACGGCGGGATGTCGTAGCCGAGTTCTCGACCGAAGGGCAGGATGAAGCCCCCGAGGCATCCGTCGACGTGCAGTCCGATCTCGTGCTCGAGCGCGATCTCTCCGAGCTCGGTGATCGGGTCGACGGTGCCGTAGCCGTAGTTGCTCGCCGATCCGATCAGGGCCACGGTGTTGGCGTCGATGTTGGCGCGCACCCAGTCGAGGTCGACCTGCGTGGTCGTCGGGTCGACCGGCGCGATCTTCATGTCGACGCCGAAGAGGTGGCCGGCCTTGGAGAACGCGGGGTGGGCGGTCTCGGGCTTGATGATGTTCGGTCGAGCGACCTTCGAGCTGTTGCTCTCGCGGTAGGCGAGTACGGCGTGCGCGATCGAGCCCGAACCACCCGACGTGACGAGTCCCACGGGCGTCGTGTCCTTTACCGCCCGGGCGTTCAACAGGTCGAGCGTCATGGCGATGATCTCGGCCTCGAACTTGGTGGCGCTCGGACACATGTCGCGCTGGAGCGAGTTGACGTAGGAGAAGTACGAGAACGCCTGGTTCAAGAAGTCGTAGTGGTCGTGGTCACCGCAGTACATCGTGCCCGAGCACTGGCCCGTCTCCCAGACGCGATTCTCCGACGTCGACATGGCCGACAGCTCGGCCAGTACGGACTCTTGATCCTGCCCGGCCTCGGGAAGTGTCCGGTTGATCTCGAACCGGTCGGCATACGGGAACCCACTCACGACGTCTCCTGTCACTTGATGCAAAAAGCGTATGTCGAAATGGCGAAGCGCCCAGATGAGCGATTCGAGTCAATCCTCTCGAACGGTCAGTGTGCGGATCGTGAACTTGCGGGCATACCTCGAGGTACCCGGCCGAATGGGCGTTGCCCGGACCGCGGCTCGTTTAAGTTCGTACCTATGCCCAAGGGACCGATCCAGAGCGAGATACGAGGGGCGGTGATCCCAGCGCCGCAGCGTTTCCGGTCCGACGTCCAGGGCCTGCGGGCAATCGCGGTCATCCTGGTCGTCCTGTCCCACGCCAGCGTTCCCCACTTCGCCGGGGGCTACGTCGGTGTCGACGTCTTCTTCGTCATCAGCGGCTTCGTGATCACCGGTCTCCTGGTGCGCCAGCGCGACGTGGCGCTGCACCGAAACCTCGCCTCCTTCTACGCCCGGCGAATCCGACGGATCGTGCCCGCGGCGACCGTCGTGCTCGTCGCGACGATCGTCGTCACCTACGCCTGGCTCGGGCCGACGACCGGCGTGCCGCTACTCAGCGACGTGCGTTGGGCGTCACTCTTCGCCGTCAACTGGCACTTCATCCAGACCAACAGCAGCTACTTCATCCCCGGCGTGCTGCCGTCGTTGGTGACGCACTACTGGTCCCTCGCGATCGAGGAACAGTTCTACATCGTCTTTCCACTGATCGTGTTCTCGATCGGCATCGTCTTCGTGGCGCGGCGACGTGCGGCGCTCGCGAGTGTATTGATGATCGCGATCGTGAGTTCGTCGTGGTGGTCGGTGCACCTGACGACGATCAACCCCACGCAGGCCTACTACTCACCCTTCACCCGCTTCTGGGAACTCGCACTCGGGGGACTGATCGCGTTGGTGCCGCCGGCGTGGGCGAAGAAGACCCAACTCTTCAACGCGCTCTTCGGCGCGCTCGCACTGGGCGTCATCATCTTCGCCGCGTACCGTCTCACCATCACGAGCGTCTATCCCGGTTGGTTGGCGTGGTGGCCGTGCGGCGCGACCGCGGTGCTGCTCTACACGGGACTCACGCCGATCCCCGGTGGTCCGACGTCGTGGTTGTCGTGGCGACCCGCGCAGTACGTCGGCAACGTCTCGTACGGCTTCTACCTCTGGCACTACGCGTGGTTGATGATTCCCCTGCAGTACGCGACGACCCCGATGGCCCCTCTGTCACGCGTGCTCCAGGTGCTCGGCGCGTTCGCCTGCGCGGTGCTCTCGTACCATTTCCTGGAGAATCCCATCCGTCGTTCGAAGTGGCTCGACGAGCGTCCCTGGGCTGCGTTTCTGCTCTTGGTCCTCTGTCTCGCCGTCACCTGGAGTGTCACCTGGGCGTACCAGGTCCTTTGATTTTCCAGTGATTCCTTGGTTTTCGACGAGTTTCCCGACCGACGCCCTCTCTCGGCCCAGGACCCGGTCGCCCAAGCGGGCGTCGGACTACTTCGTGAACACGTCGGGGTAGGCGGGCAGAACAGGGAAGTGGTAGATCGCTCTGATCTGCTGGATGACGTAGGTCGCGATGACGTTCTGGCCGATCGACGTCGGGTGGATGCCGTCGGGCGAGCGAAGCACCTGGACGACACCGTTCACTCGTGCGCTGAACTGGAACTGGCCCTTGGCGTTGGCCATGAAGTTCCACGTCGGAAGGAACGTGACGTTGGCCTTCGTGAGAGCGACCTTCTGGAAGAGCGAGTTGATCACCTGGATGCCCTGGCGGTAACCGGTCGGATTCATGACCGGCATGCCGACCCATAACACTGAACAGTGCTTCAACGTCGCCTCGTTCATGACCTGGGCGATGTTCGTCTGGTACTGAACACGCCACGGCGGCGAATTGAACGCGGCGGCGTGACCGTTCACGACCATGCCCTGCTCGTCGTTGCCACCGAGAAAGACGATGAGCAGTTGTGGGTGGTACTGCGCGACGAACTGACGCAGGTGCAGCGGCCAGCTGTAGAACCATCCGTTGGCGAGTCCGGTCTCGGACTTGCTCTTTTGAATGAGCGTCACGTTGTGCGATTTCTCCAACTGCAGGCCGAGTCCGCCGCCGAGGTCGGTGCCGAGCGAGTCGCCGATCTCGAGGATGGTGAGGTGCTTGCTCTTGGGCAGCGTGAGGGTCTGGGACAGCATGGTCGTCGTGGTGCTGGTCGTGCTCGTCGTACTGGACGTGCTCGACGTTGTGGAACCGAGCGACGTCGTTGTCGTGCTCGACGTTGTCGGCGTGGCGTTGCCCTTCAAACTCACTGCCAAGACCACGATGGAGGTGACAATTAAACCGATTATTAGGACCGCGATCTCCGCGGTACGAAACTTTTTCACTGGTGTTGCGCGACTTTCCGGTACTCCTCCGGTCTCGACTCTACAACTCGCGACTCAAAACGGAGCACCACGGCGGGACAATATGTCAACGAATGACGTGACCCGCGTCGTCGAACAGTCCGTCGAGGCTCGGCGCTGAGCGTGTCGCCTCGTACGAGGTGATCGCCGCCTCGCGCTGCAGCGTCAGACCGATGTCGTCCCAGCCGTTGAGGAGCCGGTCGCGCGTCATGGGGTCGAGGACGAAGGTTCGCTGCCAGCCGACCTCGGGCACCTCGACGCGCAGGTGGTCGACGTCGATCACGAGAAACGTCGAGGGATCGTCCTTCACGAACTGATTCAGTTGCTCCACGTCCGCGACCGGAAGTTGCACGATGACGAGGCCCTGCTTGGAGGAGTTGTTTTGGAAGATGTCGCCGAACGACGGCGCGATCACTGCCTCGAAGCCGAAGTCCAACAGGGCCCAGACGGCGTGCTCGCGTGACGACCCGGTCCCGAATCTAGGCCCCGCGATCAGGATCGTTGCGCCGACGTAGTCCGGTTTGTTGAGGACGAACTCGGGGTCGTCGCGCCACTCGCTGAAGAGTCCCCGACCGAAACCCGTTCGCTCGATGCGCTTCAACCAGTCCGAGGGGATGATCTGGTCGGTGTCGACGTCGGCGCGTTCGAGTGGCACGGCGCGTCCTTCGATGACGCGAACCGGCTTCACGCGCTCACCTCGTCGGGACTGGCGAAGCGACCGAGTATCGCGGTCGCCGCGGCGACGACGGGCGAGACCAGGTGCGTGCGACCGCCCCGACCCTGGCGTCCTTCGAAGTTTCGATTGGACGTCGACGCGCTGCGCTGGTTCGGGAGCAGTTGATCGGGATTCATCCCGAGACACATCGAGCAGCCGGGCTCTCGCCACTCGAATCCGGCGTCGCGGAAGATCGCGTCGAGACCTTCTTCTTCGGCCTGCTTCTTCACGCGGTGCGAGCCGGGCACCACCATGGCGCGGACGTCCTCGGCGACGTGGTGACCGCTCGCGACCTGAGCGGCGGCGCGCAGGTCCTCGATGCGCGAGTTGGTGCAGGATCCGATGAAGACCACGTCGACCGGGATCTCGCGTACCGGGGTGCCGGGAACGAGGCCCATGTAGTCGAGCGATCGCGTCGTACTGTCGCGCTGATCAGGGTCTTTAGCGTCGTCCGGCGAGGGGATGACGCCACTCAGCGCGACGACCTGGGCGGGATTGGTGCCCCACGTGATTGAGGGCACGAGGTCCGCGGCGTTAAGAGTGATCGCGGCGTCAAAGACCGCGTCGTCGTCGCTGACGAAGCTCCGCCAGCGAACGGCGGCGTCGTTGAAGAGCTCGCCTTGGGGAACACCCGGGCGACCGCGCAGGTAGTCGATCGTGGTGTCGTCGACGCCCACGAGTCCGGCGCGGGCGCCGGCTTCGATGCTCATGTTGCAGATCGTCATGCGCCCTTCCATCGAGAGCGAGCGGATGGCGTTGCCGCGGTACTCGAGCACGTAGCCGGCGCCGCCACCGGTGCCGAGTTGCGCCACGATCGCGAGGACGATGTCCTTGGCGCTCACGCCAGACGGAATTTCACCGTCCACTGTGACCGACATGGTCTTGGCGCGTTGCTGGGGGAGCGTCTGGGTCGCGAGCACGTGCTCGACTTCGCTGGTCCCGATGCCGAAGGCCAGCGCGCCGAAGGCTCCGTGCGTTGACGTGTGCGAGTCACCACAGACGATCGTCATACCGGGCTGGGAGACGCCCAGTTCGGGCCCGATTACGTGGACGATGCCCTGGTTCTCGTGCCCCCGAGGGAACAGCGTGATGCCGAACTCCTTGCAGTTCTCGTCGAGCGCCTCGAGTTGGCGCCGCGACACGGGGTCTTTCACTGGCGTCGCGATCGGGTCGGTCGGCACGTTGTGGTCAGCCGTCGCGAGCGTCAGGTCGGGACGGCGTACGGACCGGTGGTTGAGGCGGAGTCCTTCGAAGGCCTGGGGACTCGTGACCTCATGCACGAGGTGCAGGTCAACGTAGAGCAGCGTCGGTTCGCCGGGCGGTGAGGCGACGACGTGGCGGTCCCAGATTTTCTCGTACAGGGTCTGGCCGGCCACGGTCTAGCGCAGTCCCACGATCTTCACCCGAAGGACTCCCGATGGGGCCTCGTACTCGACGACGTCGCCGATCGCGTGGTCGAGCAGCGCCATACCGAGCGGCGAGGTAGGCGACGCGACGAGGATGCCCTCGGGCTTCTCCTCGATGGAACCGAGGAAGAACTCCTGGAAGTCGTCATCGGCGTCGCCCTCGTAGACGACCTGGACGATCGAGGCGTGCTGGACCAGCGCCGCGTGCTCGTCGCGCTCGATCAGTTCGTGGTTGCGGATCACGTTGTCGATCTGGCGGATCCGCGACTCCATCTTGCCCTGGTGGTCCTTGGCGGCGTGGTAGTCACCGTTCTCCGAGAGGTCACCGAGCAACCGGGCCGATTCGATGACCCGGGCGTTCTCCGTGCGCCCGATGGTCGTGAGGTGGTGGTACTCGGCCTTCAGCTTTTCGAGCGTCTCTTTGGTGATGCGGTGGATTTCGCCGGCCATGCCGATACCTCGAGTCGTAGAGAAAGCCAATTCTACCGGTGCGGGTCCGAAAGCCCTTCGCGGGTTTGCTCTTTGGCACCACGGGCGAGCAAACTGAATAGATGGAGAGTACCCATGAGTAACCCCCAGACGTACCGGATCGCGGTGATCGGCGGCGACGGCATCGGACCCGAGGTGACCGCCGCCGCGCTCGAGGTCGTGCGCGCGAGCGGTGTCGACGTGGCGACGACGGCCTTCGACCTGGGTGCCGCGCGCTACCTGCACGACGGCTTCGTGCTCGACGACGCCACGCTCGAGCAACTGCGCGGTTTTGACGCCATCCTGCTCGGCGCCGTCGGACCGGCCATTGGTGACACCCGGATCCCCGGCGGGGTCCTGGAGCGCGGACTGCTGCTGAAACTCCGCTTCGGGCTTGACCTCTACGTCAACTATCGGCCGTTTCGCGGGGTGAAGGGTTCGCTCGCCGAGGGTTGTGAGTTCACCATCGTGCGCGAGAACACCGAAGGACCGTACGCGGGTGAAGGCGGGACGCTCCGTTACGGCACGCCTCATGAAGTGGCGACCCAGGGATCGGTCAACACCCGCTTCGGCGTCGAGCGCTGCGTGCGCTACGCCTTCCAACGTGCGGCTGCCCTCAAGACCCCGAAGCTGACCCTCGTGCACAAGACCAACGTGCTCCTCTACGCGGGGGACCTCTGGAGTCGGGTCGTCGCCGAAGTGGGCGTTGAGTTCCCGGGCGTCGCGGTTGACTACAACCACGTGGACGCCGCGTGCATCTACCTGGTCGAACACCCGCAGCGCTACGGCGTGATCGTGACCGACAATCTCTTCGGCGACATCCTCTCTGACTTGGCGGGTGCGGTGACCGGAGGCATTGGCTACGCCGCGAGCGCGAACCTCAATCCGGCGCGCTCCGGCGCGTCGCTCTTCGAGCCGGTCCACGGCGCTGCGCACGACATCGCCGGAACGGGCAAGGCCAATCCGCTGGCGGCCGTGTCCTCGGCTGTCTTGATGCTCGAACATCTCGGTGAAACCGAGGCCGCTCGCCGCATAGCGCGCGCGGTGCAAGACTTTGATGGTGACGTCGCCGTGCTCGGCACGGACGGGGTCACGGAAGAACTACTAGGAAGGTTGTAGATGCCGCTCACCCCCACGAAGAAGATCTGGATGGACGGAAAGATGGTGGCGTGGGAGAAGGCCCAGGTCCACGTACTGACCCACACCCTGCACTACGGTACGGGGGCCTTCGAGGGGATTCGGGCGTACAAGACGCCCGACGGCGTCGCGATCTTCCGTCTGCGCGAGCACATGCAGCGACTGCTGCGCAGTTGCAAGATCCTGATGATCAACGTGCCGTACACGTTGGAGGAACTCTGCGAGGCGGCGATACAGATCGTGCGCGTGAACGAGCTCAACGACGGCTGCTACCTGCGTCCGATCGTCTACCTCGGCTACGGCGAGATGGGCGTGAACGCGATGCTGGCGCCGACCAACGTCGCCATTGCCGCGTGGCCCTGGGGCGCCTACCTCGGTGACGAGGGGCTCGAGAAGGGCGTGCGGATGAAGATCTCCTCGTGGTTGCGCCACAGTCCGACCGCCATGCCGACCGCGAGCAAGACCAACGGCGGGTACGTGAACTCGAGCCTCGCCAAGGCCGAAGCCATCTTGGCCGGTTACGACGAGGCGATCATGCTCGGTCCCGATGGACGGGTGAGCGAGTGCACCGGCGAGAACCTGTTCATAGTGCGCGACGGACTGCTGATCAGTCCTCCACCTTCCGAAGCCGGGGCCTTGAGCGGCATCACGCTCGCGAGCATCGTGAAGATCGCCAACGACCTCGGCTACTCGGTGAGCTTCGAGGCGCTGCGCCGCGACGACCTCTACATCGCCGACGAGGCCTTCCTGACCGGTACCGCGGCTGAGGTCGTGCCGATCGGATCGGTCGACGACCGGGTCGTCGGTGACGGGACGCCGGGTCACATCACCAAGGCCATCCAGACGACGTACTTTCAGGCCGTACGCGGTGAGTTGCCCGAGTACGAGGGCTGGCTGACGAGAGTCTGAACCGCTACCGGGCGGTAGTCTCGGGAAGTGACCCAACCCACGTTTCAGCCGGTGTCCGCCTCCGGTGAGGTTCGTTCGACCATGACGACCCAGACGCCTGAACTCGCGCGCCCCTTGAAGGCCGGACTCCAGCGATCGGCCCATCCGCCGACCGGCGCGAGCTTTGGCTCCCAAGCTCCCGGCGGGGGATTCGCCCTCACCATTGCCCACCGCGAGATCACGAAGCTGGATTTTGAACACGAACACGACCGCCACGACGTCGAGCTGGGCGTCGCCCTCGTCGCCGAGAAGCGCGCCAGTCTGGTCGGACGAGGTCCGATCTTGGAGGACGTGCACGTCGCGATGGGACTGTTCGGACTTCGCTCCACGACGATGGTCGACCACCACCTGGCGGCGCCCTTCGTCGGCCTCGCGCACAGTTACGCGCTCCAGCGCCAACTGGTCGACGGTGTCGCCAAGGAGAAGTTGGTGCCCGGCACCGGCGGCGCCTCCTACTCTCCGAACCAGTAACCCGACAAGGAACCGCAATGAGTTTTGACCTCAACGACGAGCAACGAGCCTTTCGCGACGTGATGCACACGTTCGTGGACCAGCGAATCGAACCCCACGCCGCGCGCTACGACAACGAACAGGCCTTCCCGCAACTGAGTTTTGACGCCTGTGTGGAGATGGAGCTGCCCGCCCTCTGGGTGCCCGAGGCCTACGGCGGCGCCGGAGCCGACATGGTCACCCAGGCGATTATGGCCGAGGAGATCGCCAGGGCCTGCGCGTCGACGTCGGTGACGATGCTGATCTCTAAGCTCGGGATGCTCCCGGTCATGAACTTCGCCTCCGAGGAAATCAAGCAGGCGTACTTGCCGCGTATCGCCTCGGGCGAGATCCAGGCGAGCTACTGTCTCTCCGAAGCCGACGCCGGTTCCGACGTCGCCGGCATGCATACGCGCGCTGTTCGCGACGGCGACGACTACATCCTCAACGGTTCGAAGTACTGGATCACCAACGCCGGCGTCTCGGACACCTACACAGTCTTCGCCAGTTCCGACCCCGAGGCGCGCGGTCACGGCATCTC
>Ga0207927_1000748_pt1 | contig 13734 bp, 12 predicted proteins | sample NGESurdeep072012_2_FD_184456 | JGI IMG/M metagenome (GOLD analysis project Ga0207927, IMG submission 184456) | Arctic peat soil microbial communities from Barrow, Alaska - NGEE Surface sample 210-2 deep-072012 (SPAdes) | ecosystem: Environmental > Terrestrial > Soil > Wetlands > Peat ... | reverse complement strand
CCGGTGACCGCCGCGAACGGCCGGACGGGCGGCCGCTCGGCCAGCCAGTCCATGCCGAACACGACATTGCAGAGCGCGACGGCGAGAACCGCGCAAACGGCGATGAATTTTTTCGTACTGTCCGACAGCGGGGGGAACATGGAACCATCCCAACGCTGGGATTATACGACCGGTTCCGCGTGAATGCGAAAGGCTGGGCGCGAGGCCCGGCCGTCGCAATACGAGCCATACTCCCCAGCGGCGGCGATTAACGCCGCCGCTGCCGGGACTATACCCTAGGCGCCGTTAGAACTTCCATTGCAGGCCGGTGGAAACCCCCACCAGCGTTGTACCCGTGTAGCAGTGCGGGCCGGACATGATGCCACCCGACGCGTTAAATGCGTCATGGCAATCGGTGGTAACCGACCGTCCGCCGGCGCCGAGATCGTAATGGGCGTCAGGTCCGTTGAAAGTCGCCGCCACGGTGGTGTACCAGATCAAGTTCGGAGAATACATGTGCTTGTACGCCGCGGTGAGCATGTCCGCCTGGTTTTGCGTCGGACCATAAACGGCACCATCGGCGGTCGTGAGCGTCCCGTCGTTGTGCTGGCCCGGATTGCCGGGCGAGCGGAAGGCATGCGCCCAACCGAAATGCAGACTGTCCATGGGCGTCAGTTCCTGGCTCACGACCAGCCAAGTGCCGTACCGAGTGCGCTCATTCTGGAAATCCAAATCGGCCGAGACGTAGCGGTGCAGACGTTCGCCGATGACGCCAATCGTGGTCCCGGTCGAGAATTTATACATCGCGGCAATCTTGGCGGCATCTTCGTTCGCAACATCCTCGTTGCATAGTTGTACACCAAGCGGGGTCAGCGGCGGTGTAGCCGCTGTCAAAGTCGCGCAGTTTTGCGGACCAAAAGTCGTAGGTGCTACGCCGTAAAGGGCCAGAATGTCGCTCGACCGGTTGACGTTCTGGTGCCATTCGTAGGCGGCGGTGATATAGAACGGGCCGTTGGTAAAACTGAGATTGGTGCTCACCGCATTGCTGAACGCGCCGTCGCTACACGTCACGAGCGCATTTCCGCCGCTGGTCGGGTCGTTGCCGCCGGCGCAATCGGATTCACCCGAGGCAAGATTGTCGCTGTTGTCGGCACGATTCTGGCCCGGCGCGAACATGACATTGAACTGGAAGCCGCCGCCGAATTTCGGCGATTCGTACCAGATCGCGTGGTTGATGCGGGTGCCAAACTCGACGCGATTGTCACCGCCCGAGTTGCCCATGATGACTGCGTAATCGCCGATCATGCCCGAGAACGGATTAAGAGCCGCCGTCGAGTTCTTGTAGGGCCCGTCCGACTTGCCGACCTTGATGGCGCCCCACATCGGCGAGGCGAGTCCGATGAAGCTGTTGCGGCTGAACAAGGCGCCGTTGACCTGGTTGCTCAGATTGCTATTGGATTGTTTGTCGCCCGGTGCCGCCGAGATGTCGATGCCGGCTTCGAACTGGTACACGAAATTGAACGGTTGATCGCCAATCCGCTGGAAGCCGCGCACACCCAAATAAGAGATGTTGGTCGAGATGGCCGGCATCCAGCCAAAATTTCCAACCGGAGGAGAACTGCCGTTTAACTCTAGACTACCAGCGTTCTTCGTCGTGGCGTCGAGTGAGACGTCGAATTGGCCGTAGGCGGTGATCTCGCCGCCCGGGGTAAAGAATGTGAGATCTTTGCCCGGCTTGCGCTCGAGGAATGCGTGGCCGTTGCTGTCGAGCCCGCCCCATCCCGACTTCACTGGGGCTCTGGTCGACTTTGCATGGGTATCGGCCGCGGTTGCTTTGGCCTGAGCCGCATTGGCGTCCGCCTGGATCGCCTGCTTCTTCGCCGCCTGGGCATCGGCGGCGGTGTGCGTCTGCGCCTCTTTCAGTTCTTTGACGGTGCGCGCAAGCACTTCGACCTGGGCCTGCAGCGCCTTGATCTGCGCGTCGGTTGCCTCTGCCTTCGCAGAGCCGTTCGCACCTGCCACCAGGATAAGCGCTGAAAGCGCAACCCCCGAACACAACCGTATACGCCGCGATGACCCGCCCATTTTCCGATCCCCCTAAGTTTCCCCGTTTATAAAGTTTAGGCAATTGCTAATTAAAATCGCACAGAAAAATCGAACTGACGAGGAGGAATTGAGACAACCTCGGCAAATCTGCACAGTTAAACTTTAAGCGTGATATTTATGCGACTACTACCAACCAATTGTTTCCCCTGTTAAATAATTGGGCGCGGTGGGCGATTATACTCTCTAGTGTCGGTCGTCTACGCCTTTTTCGCTATTGTCCTGAAGCGTGCCGGCCTTGCGGGGCTAATTCCGCCAAAGGCTTGGCTGTCATCTTTCGCAGGACGTGACGGCGGCCGTGATTCACGCGATGCGGTCGTTCGATCTACCGATTAACCGGCGTGAGCAACACACTGTGCTTCGAGGCCATATCGATACAATCCAGCAGCGCCTTTTCGCTGAAAGGCTTGACGAGATAACCGGTCACGCCGGCACTCAGCGCGCGCGCGCGAACATTATCGTCAGGGTAGGCCGTGATCAGGATCGTCGGAATGGGGGCGCCGATCGCAACCAGATGGCCATAGAGCGCCAGCCCGCTCATATTTGGCATCTGCACGTCCGCGATCAAGCAAGAGGTAATGCGGATACGATTGGATTTCAGAAACGCATCGGCCGACGCAAACCCTTTGGCGATAAATCCATGCGAGCGCAAAAGCCCGATCGTTGCCTCGCGCACCGAGTCATCGTCTTCGACAACGGCAATCGACGGCTTGATCGACATGGCGGCGGATTCCAACCGATTGGCCTGCGCAGCGCAACAAAGGGCTGCGCCGTGAACTAAGCCGGCGAAAAATGGATAAGGCAAACAAACCGCATTGGCGATTGCACTATAGTCCCGATCGGCTACGCCGTTTCGGGACTGTCCGAAAGCTTGTCGGCCATGCGGACCAAATCGGCCAATGACCTGGCTTTCATCTTTCGCATGACGTGACGTCGATGCACCTTCACGGTGACCTCGCTGAGTTTGAGTTCGGCGGCGATTTGTTTGTTCGGCCGGCCGCTGGCGACTTGCAGCATGACCTGCCGCTCGCGCGCCGTGAGTGAAGCAAAATGACCCCGCAACACTGCGACGACAGCCGACGCCTGGCGCCGGGAACGGTCACGTTCAATGCCGAGATAAATGGCATCGAGCAAATCCTGATCGCGAAACGGCTTGGTCAGAAATTCGATGGCGCCGGCTTTGATGGCGCGCACCGACATCGGAACGTCGCCGTGTCCGGTGATGAAGATGATCGGAAGATCGATGTTCGATTTTGCCATTTCGCGTTGGAAATCGAGCCCGCTTAAACCCGGCAACCGGACATCGAGCACGATGCAGCCGGGCGCGTCCGGCCGTTTGAATTGCAGAAATTCTTCGATCGAGCCGAATGCCTGCACGTTCAGGTGGACGGAGCGAATAAGGCTGTCGAGCGCATCCCTGACCGAGGGACTGTCGTCGATCACGAACACAACAGGCTTGTTCTCACTCACGGTTCCATGCCCATCGGCAAGATGAATTGAAAGACCGCGCCACGCGGCGCATTCGGTGTCGCCCAGATGCGTCCGCCGTGAGCCTCGACGATCGAGCGGCTGATCGCAAGGCCCATGCCCATGCCGTCGGGCTTGGTCGTATAGAAGGCGCTGAACAGACGGTCGAGATTGTCCGGCGCCAGGCCTATCCCTGAGTCCTGGACGGCGATGCGCACGCCCTTCGCATCGTTTTTTGCCGAACTGATGATGAGCTCGCGCGGCCCCGCGGAAGTTCGGTGCATGGCCTCGATCGCGTTGAGGATGAGATTGAGGATGACTTGCTGCAATTGGACGCGGTCGCCCTGCACCAGCGGCACGTCGTCGGCGAGCTCGGTTCGCAGCGAAACCTGATTTTGTAGAATCTCGCTCTCGATCAGCGTGACGGTCGCCAGGATGATGTCGTTAATCTGCAGCCAGTCTTTTTTCGGCGGCGAGCTCTTGGTGAGGGCGCGCACCTGCGCGATGATCTCACTGGCGCGGTTGGCGTCTTTGACAAGACGGACGGCGGCTTGTCGGGCCTCGTCGAGATTGGGCGGTTCGGCCGCCAGCCAGCGCATGCAGGCATTGCCGTTGATCACCGCCGCGGCGAGCGGCTGATTGACTTCGTGCGCGATCGAGGCGGTCAACTCTCCGAGCGTGGTCACGCGCCCAACGTGCGCGAGTTGCGAGCGCGCCTCATAGGCCGCCGCTTTTTCCGATTCGATCTTGACCGCAAGGTAGGTCGTGGTGGCGATCGCCAGCAGACTGATCGTCGTATTGATGAAGCCGATTCCCGTCGAGCCGCTGGCCGCCGTCAAAAGATCGCTCAGCAGCGTCAATGCGCAACAGCCTATGCCGACAAGAATGACGCCACGCTTTTTGCAAAAGCGGACCGCCAGCAGAACGACCACGGTATAAAAGGCCGGAACCGCAATTTCCAAATCGGCAATCGTGTCGGCAACAAAAATCCCGGCCGCCAGCGTTATCGCAACGACGGGAAGCAGCGATGCCCTGGTCATGGCCCGAAGATTCTGAGGCTGCATTCGCGTTGCTCCCGGCGCCGCTCAATCCACCCCGAAGCCTCGCCAACATCTCTCTCAAAAACAAGGGTTCGAAGGGGTCTCGTAGGGGCTAAAAGGTTGCCAAGCTCCTCCGGCCATGACGAATTAGACTTGGCCGTGCTAAACACCGCCCGCCATTAACTTCTCCGCCGGTCCCATGCCCAAAACGCCCACCCTCTCCTCCTTCCGCCGCATCGTCGTCAAGGTCGGCTCGTCGCTGCTGGTGGACGCCGCCGCCGGCTCGCTCAAGCGCGACTGGCTGGCCTCGCTCGCCGCCGATATCGCCGCCCTCCATAAAGAGAAACGCGACATCATCGTGGTGTCGTCGGGCGCCATCGCGCTCGGCCGCGCCGTGCTCAAGCTGCCCGCGGGCGCGCTCAAGCTCGAGGACAGCCAGGCCGCCGCCGCGGTGGGGCAGATCGCGCTGGCGCGCGCGTGGTCGGAATCTTTAAGCGCGCACGCGCTCACCGCCGGCCAGGTGCTGGTCACGCTCGGCGACACCGAAGAGCGCCGCCGCTATCTCAACGCGCGCTCCACCATCGCCAAGCTGCTGGAATGGCGCAGCGTGCCGGTGATCAACGAGAACGACACGGTGGCGACGAGTGAGATCCGCTACGGCGACAACGACCGGCTGGCCGCGCGCGTCGCCACCATGATGAGCGCCGATCTGCTGGTGCTGCTGTCGGACGTCGACGGGCTGTACGACAAGCCGCCGGCTGCGGGCGGCGCCACGCGGGTGCCCGTGGTCGCGCGCATCACGCCGGAGATCGAAGCGATGGCGGGCGCCTCCGGCTCGGCGCTGGCGCGCGGCGGCATGCTGACCAAGATCGAGGCGGCTAAGATCGCCACCAGCGCCGGCACGCACATGATCATCGCCTCGGGCCACGTGGCGCATCCGTTGCAGGCGATCGCCGACGGCGCCGCCTGCACTTGGTTTCTGACGCCGGCCAATCCGGTGACCGCGCGCAAGAAGTGGATCGCCGGCTCGTTGGAACCGCGCGGCGCACTGGTGATCGACGCCGGCGCGGTAAAGGCGCTGCGCGGGGGAAAAAGTCTTCTTCCCGCGGGCGTGGTCAAGATCGAGGGCGCGTTCGGGCGCGGCGACGCCGTGGTGGTGCGCGGGCCGGACGGCGCCGAGATCGGGCGCGGGCTGATCGCCTATGACGCCGAGGACGCCGACAAGATCAAAGGCCGCTCCTCGGCGGATATCCTCTCGATTTTGGGCTTCAGCGGGCGCACCGAGATGATCCACCGCGACGATCTGGTGCTAGGCGGGGAATAAGCGATCCTCGGAGCCGAGGAACGCCGAGCTTTGGCGCTTCTACGAGCATGAAAACGGGTTATCCCGCGACTTATCCTCGCGCGGCCGGAGAAACTAAATGCTCGTGGAACTCCTGACCCGCGCCGGCGTTATCTGCGCACGACGCGAATGACTCTAGGAAAGGCGATTTACCGATCGCCCGGAAACCCTGGCCCCCCGGAGGCCGGGGTTCTCTGTTGGGCGGCGTCGCGACTAACCGCCAAAGGGCCCTTGGGCCCTTTGTTTCATTTTGGCGCTTGCGCGTGTCGGCCATTGGCCGACTTGGCCCCGGCGCTTATCCCCGCCACCTGTCCTCGGTCAGTGGCCCAGTCAGTGCCGGCGGCTACGCGGCTTGCGGGACCGGCGGTGGGCGCCAGCTTTGCGCTGCGCCGGGTGGGCCGGCAACGGGAAGAACGTCCCGTCGGGAAATTCCAGATACCGGCTAAAGACTTGCACTTCGTCATCACCTTGGCCTTCGCCGCCGCGCCGGCCTTCAATCACGAACTTGGTGCCGACCGGAAAACGGCTGGGAAGACGACTTGAACTATACACCATGACATCCTCCTGCGATGCCACCACCCTGCCAGTCCAATATGTAAGTCAATTGACCCGCTCCGTGTGATGGCGGGTTATCCACGCTATCCCCAGTTACCTTCGTCTAAGCCGTAAAACCGGCCTAGCTCGCCCCCGCCACACCGACGTGATAGGAACCAGCCGGATCGGGTTTTGTCGGGTCTTTCCGGATGAGCGCACCGCTGAAAAGCATTGAAGGGACAGGGGATATCACCGCCGGCATGGGCGAGATGGCCGGCCTGGCCAGGCTGGCCGCCCGCACGCTGGCGCTCGCCTCCACCGCCCAAAAAGACCGCGCCCTGGAGCTCATGGCCGGCGCCGTCCGGGGGCAGATATCCCGCATTTTGGCCGCCAATGCCGAAGATATCACCGAGGCGCGCGCCTCCGGCGTGACCGGCGCCTTCCTCGACCGGCTTATCCTCGATGCGGCGCGGGTGGAGGCGATCGCCGCCGCCATCGACGCGGTGCGTGCGCTCAAGGATCCCGTTGGCGTCGTTACCGAATCCTGGACGCGGCCGAACGGCATGACCATTGAACGGGTGCGGGTGCCGCTCGGCGTCATCGGCATCATCTACGAGAGCCGGCCGAACGTGACCGCCGATGCCGGCGCGCTGTGCCTGAAATCCGGCAATGCCGCGATCCTGCGCGGCGGCTCCGACAGCTTGCGCACCAGCCGGGCCATCGTCGCCGCGCTCGGCCAAGGCCTGCGCGAGGCCGGCCTGCCCGAGGCCGCGATCCAACTGGTACCGACGCGCGACCGCGCCGCGGTCGGGCTGATGCTCAGCGGGCTCGACGGCAATATCGACGTCATCGTTCCGCGCGGCGGCAAGAGCCTGGTCGCCCGCGTGCAGGCGGAAGCACGCGTGCCGGTCTTCGCCCATTTGGAAGGCGTCTGCCATGTCTTTGTCCACAGGGCGGCGTCGCTCGATATGGCCAAAAAAATTGTTCTAAACGCCAAGATGCGGCGCACCGGCGTCTGCGGCGCCGCCGAGACCCTGCTGGTCGACCGCGCCGCGGCTGCGAAGTTCCTTAAGCCGCTGGTCGAAATGCTGATCGATGCCGGCTGCGAAATCCGCGGGGATAAGGCCACACAAGCCGTGGACAGCCGCGTCAAGCCGGCGACCGAGGAAGACTGGTCCACCGAATATCTCGCCGCCATCATCGCCGTTAAGGTGGTGGATAGCATTGCCGCCGCCATCGAGCATATCGAGCGCTACGGCTCCCACCACACCGACGCCATCGTGACCGACGATGCGGCGGCGGCGGAGAAGTTCTTAGCGCAGGTGGACTCGGCGATCGTGCTGCACAACGCTTCGACCCAGTTCGCCGACGGCGGCGAATTCGGCTTCGGTGCCGAGATCGGCATCGCCACCGGCCGGCTGCACGCGCGCGGTCCGGTCGGCGTCGATCAGCTCACCACCTTCAAATACCGCATCCGCGGAAGCGGTCAGATCCGGCCGTGAAAGCGCAAATACCCGCCCGCACCGAGCGCGTTCTTCCACCCCACGCGCCCGGCATGAGGATCGGCCTGTTCGGCGGAACTTTCGACCCGCCGCACCAGGCCCATCTCGCCGCCAGCCTGCTCGCGCTCAAACGGCTCAAGCTCGACAGCATCTGGTGGCTGGTCACCCCGGGCAATCCGCTCAAGAACACCAGCGGGCTCGCTCCGTTGAAGCAGCGGATCGCCGCCGCCCGCGGGCTCACGCATCATCCGCGCATCGACGTGACCGGCCTCGAAGCTGTCATCAAGACGCGATACACATACGACACAATGAAGTGGCTGATGGCCCGCTGCCCGCGGGTTCGGTTCGTTTGGATCATGGGCGCGGACAATTTGCGGAGCTTTCACCGCTGGCAGAAATGGCGCGGAATAGCGAAGCTGATGCCGTTCGTGGTGGTTGATCGCCTCGGGCCAAGCCTTTATGCCACCGCCAGTCCGGCGAGCCAGGCGTTCGCCCGTGCGCGCATTGCGGAACCCGAAGCCGCCTCCCTGCCCTATCGCAAGCCGCCGGCCTGGGCCTTTCTGCACGGCCTCAAATCGCCATTGTCCTCCACCGCGCTGCGCGCCATGCGCCAGCACGGGGGAACTTCCGGCCGCGCCGGCAGAAAGAAAAAGACTAAGAGTGGAAAGAATCGAGCAAAATAGCTATCGTGACGACGTCCCCGGCGCGGGCCGGGGCGGGTGCAACGAACGTAAAGGGAAACATCCTCTGACCAAACCTGCACTCTCTCGGGCGCCGCGTCGCAGGCCCGAACCCGTCACTCGGCACCCCAGTGCCAAGGAGACACTCCGCATCGTCCTCGCGCGTCTGGAAGACATGAAAGCCGAGGACAGCGTCACCATCGATCTCACCGGCAAATCCTCGATAGGCGATTACATGGTCGTGACCTCCGGCCGGTCGCAGCGCCATGTCGGCGCGGTCGCCGACCATGTGGTCAAGGATCTCAAGGCCGCCGGCGTGTCCGGCGTTCGCGTCGAGGGCATGCGGCAAGGCGACTGGGTGCTGATCGACGCCGGCGATGTGATCGTCCACGTGTTCCGGCCGGAAGTGCGCACTTTTTATAGCCTGGAAAAAATGTGGTCGGCCGGAAGTACAGACCGCAAGCGCCCAAACTGATAGTCTCGACGGCAAGATGCGTATCGTCGTTGCCGCCGTCGGACGCCTGAAACAGGGTCCGGAAACCGAGCTTTCCGAGCGCTTCCGCAAACGCGCGGCGCAAACCGGCCGCAATCTCGGCCTGCGCGACGTTGAAGTCATCGAAATCAGGGAAAGCCGCGCGGACGACGCCGGCAAGCGCATGCTCGAGGAGTCGATCGCGCTCGCCAATATCATTCCGCAAGGCGCGGCGGTCGTGCTGCTCGACGCCCACGGCGAGAACCTCGACAGCGCCAGCCTCGCCGCCCAACTGGCAAAATGGCGCGGCGATGACCGGCCGGCGGCGGTCTTTCTGATCGGCGGCGCCGACGGCCTGGCCCCGACCTTGCGCGCCAAGGCCGAGCTGCGGCTGGCGTTTGGCGCGGCCACCTGGCCGCACCAACTGGTGCGCATCATGCTGCTGGAGCAGCTTTACCGCGCCACCACGATCTTGACCGGGCATCCCTATCATCGGGCGTGAGATCCCTCTCCCCGCGTGCGGGGAGAGGGATAGAAGGCAGCGCCGCCTCACGCAGGTCCCAGATTGGTCTTAATCAGCCTGCAAAAGTGCCCTCACAATGTTCTTGCCGTCCCAAACCCCGGGCGTAACTTGGCGCCGATGATTTGCCGAATCAGCGGGTTTTATCCGCGCGCTGCGCTGATCGCGGGGCTCGCACTTGCGTTGCCGATGACGCTTGCGGCCATGGCGCAAGACAAGCCGGCAGACAAGCTTGATGCGCTCAAGCAGCGCGACCAGGATCTCAAGACCGCGCGCGATGCGCAGAGCAAGTCGATCGAGGCCGAGGCCTCGCTCAAGCGCGAGATCGAACAGATCGGCGCCGACCGCCGCAAACTCAACCAGGACCTGATCGACACGGCCGGCCGCATCCGTGGCGTCGAAGTGCAAGTTACGGCGACCGAAGCGCGGCTCAAGCCGCTCGACGACAACGAGCGCCGCATTCGCAAGTCGCTCGACGGCCGCCGCGCCGTGATCGGCGAAGTGCTCGCCGCGCTTCAGCGCATCGGCTATCGCCCGCCGCCGGCGCTGATCGCCAGCCCGGAGGACGCGCTGCAATCGGTACGCACCGCCATGCTGCTGGGCGCGGTACTGCCCGAGATGCGGCACGAGGTCGAGGCGCTCGCCAACGACCTCACCGCGCTGCTTAACGTCCGCAAGCAGATCGCCGCCGAACGCGACCGGCTTAAAAACGAGGTCGCTTCGCTCGGCAGCGAGCGCACGCGCATGACCGCGCTGGTCGGCGAGCGCCAAAAGCAGCAGGCCGAGCGCGAGAAAGCGCTCGACGCCGAGCGGGCGCGCGCCGCCGAACTGGCGCACCAGGTCGACAATCTCAAAGATTTGATCGCCAAGCTGGAGCAGGGGCTCGATCCGGCGACGCGGGCCGCCCGCGAGGCCGGCCGCGGCGATATGCGCCCGGCCATGTCGGCGCAGCGCGATCCGGGCCGGCTAGCGCCGGCGGTCGCCTTTGCATCCCTGCACGGACAAGTTCCGATTCCGGTTAATGGCGTCAAATTGAAGGAATATGGGGCGCCCGATGGCACCGGCGGGGTGGAAAAGGGTGTTTCCATCGCGACCCGCGCCGGCGCCCAGGTAACCGCGCCGGCCGACGGTTGGGTGGTTTATGCGGGTCCGTTCCGCTCCTACGGACAACTCTTGATCCTCAATGCCGGCAACGGGTATCATATCTTGCTCGCTGGGATGGATCGGATATCAGTAGATCTCGGGCAGTTCGTGCTGACCGGAGAACCCGTTGCGATGATGGGAAACGGTTCCCATATCGCCGCTATCCTCGCGACAGGTTCCAGCCAACCGGTGCTCTACGTCGAGTTTCGTAAGGACGGGATTCCCGTCGATCCAGGCCCATGGTGGGCGGCTGGCGAAGGCGAAAAGGTTCGTGGATGATGCGCAAGACCACACTCATTCTACTCGGCGCGGCGGCGGGAGCGGCAATGACGCTGCTCGCTACACAGCCACACATGATATTCGTCGGCTCAACCGCCAAAGCAGCGGTCGCGGACACCTATCGGCAGCTCAATCTGTTCGGCGACGTGTTCGAGCGCGTGCGCGCCGATTACGTCGAGAAGCCGGACGACAGCAAGCTGATCGAAACCGCGATCAACGGCATGCTGGCCGGGCTCGACCCGCATTCCAGCTACATGGATCCGAAAAGCTTCAAGGACATGCAGGTGCAGACCCGCGGTGAATTCGGCGGGCTCGGCATCGAGGTCACCATGGAAGACGGCCTGATCAAGGTGGTGGCGCCGATCGACGAGACGCCCGCCGCCAAGGCCGGTGTCATGGCCAACGACATCATCACTCAGCTCGACGGCGAGCAGGTGCAGGGTCTCACCCTGAACCAGGCGGTCGAGAAGATGCGCGGCCCGGTGAACACCAAGATCAAGCTCACCATCATGCGCAAGGGCCAGGACAAGCCGATTGAAGTATCGATCACGCGCGACATCATTCGCGTGCGCTCGGTGCGCTCGCATATCGATGGCGACGACGTCGGCTATATCCGGCTCACCCAATTCAACGAACAGACCACCGAGGGCCTGAAAAACGCGATCGCCGACATCACGGCGAAAGTGAGCGAAGACAAGCTCAAGGGTTACGTCCTCGACCTGCGCAACAATCCGGGCGGCCTGCTCGACCAGGCGATCTCGGTGTCGGATGCATTCCTGCAAAAGGGCGAGATCGTGTCCACCCGCGGCCGCAATGCCGAGGAGACGCAGCGCTTCAACGCGCGGCCTGGCGACCTCACCAAGGGCAAGCCGGTGATTGTGCTGATCAACGGCGGCTCGGCTTCGGCGTCGGAAATCGTCGCCGGCGCGTTGCAGGACCACAAGCGGGTCACGGTCATCGGCACACGCTCGTTCGGCAAGGGTTCGGTGCAGACCATCATTCCGCTCGGCTCCGGCAACGGCGCGTTGCGGCTGACGACCGCGCGCTACTTCACGCCGTCCGGCCGCTCGATCCAGGCCAAGGGTATCGTGCCCGACATTGAGGTGCTGCAAGACCTGCCGGATGATATCAAAGCGAAGACCGATACTAGCACCAAGGGCGAGGCCTCGCTGCGCGGCCACCTCAAGGGCGACGAAGGCAAGGAGCAGACCGGCTCGCAGTCCTACATTCCGCCGGACCCCAAAAACGACAAGGCGCTCACTATGGCGGATGAGCTGCTGCGCGGCACCCAGATCAATTCGGCGTTCCCGCCGAATGCTAAGGCCCCGGTGCCGAACTAAGCGCGGCCATATTGGTCCATCGAGTTCCAGCGGGGCGGCCCAAGGGCCGCCCCGTTTGTTTGGCGCCAAACGATGAACCGGCCGTAAAGACACCACGTGGTAGACTCACCGGATGATTCGCGAGGATTTGGGCCGTGGCACCGGATGATCTAAACGCCCCCCTCGGCCAAGACAAACGAAAGGGTCTGCCGAAGCTCCCGGCGGCCGCACCGCAAATTCTGGCGGGCGCGCTTGGATTGTTCGGTATCGTGGTGGTGGCCTGGGCGATCTTCGTCAACGATCCCCTAGGCGGCGAGCCCACTGCGGTGGTCGCCACCGGTTCGCCGGCCAAACCGCAGGCGAAGCCGGCCGGCGACGGCGAGCAGCATTCCCGCCACGACGGGCCGCCATCCGACCAGGCGCCATCCACGAACGTGGTCATACCCGCCGCCGCCCCGCCACCGGGCAGCAAGACCATCACCATCATCGACGGCTCCAGCGGCAAGCATCAAGACGTGGTCATTCCGGGTAAATCGAGCGGCCTTGCGCCGAAGGCGCCGGTCGACCAGCGGCTGCTGGAAACCACCCACCACGGCGCCATCCCGAAGATCGCGCCGGACGGCGTGCGGCCGTTCACGCTCTACGCACATCCGCGCAAGCTGCCGGCGGACAAGACCGACGCGCCGCGCATCGCCATCATCGTCGGCGGACTCGGCATCAGCGCGACGGGCACCGCCGACGCGTTGGCGAAATTACCGACGCCGGTGACGCTTGGCTTCGCACCCTATGGCGCGGATCTCGACAGACTGGCGGAGCGCGCACGCGCCGAAAATCACGAAGTGCTGCTGCAGACGCCGATGGAGCCGTTCGACTATCCCGACAACGATCCCGGACCGCAGACACTGCTGACCTCGCTCACTCCCGATCAGAATATCGACCGGTTGCACTGGCAGATGAGCCGCTTCCAGGGCTATGTCGGAATCGTGAGCTATATGGGCGCGCGTTTCACCGCCTCGGAGCAATCGCTGGCGCCGGTGCTGCGCGAGACCGCCAAGCGCGGGCTGATTTATGTGGACGACGGCGCCTCGCCGCGCAGCGTCGCCAGCCAGTTCGCCGGCAGCCATAACTTGCCCTTCGCCAAAGCCGACGTCGTGATCGATGCCGTGCCGACGCCGGTCGAGATCGACCGCGCGCTGGCGCGGCTGGAAATGGCGGCGCGCGATCACGGAACCGCGGTCGGGCTCGCCAATGCGCTGCCGGGAACCGTCACTCGCATCGCCGAATGGGCGAAAAAAGTGGAAGCACGCGGCTTCGTGCTGGTTCCGATCACCATGGTGGCGGTGAAGGAAAAGTC
>Ga0207927_1000747_pt1 | contig 13734 bp, 13 predicted proteins | sample NGESurdeep072012_2_FD_184456 | JGI IMG/M metagenome (GOLD analysis project Ga0207927, IMG submission 184456) | Arctic peat soil microbial communities from Barrow, Alaska - NGEE Surface sample 210-2 deep-072012 (SPAdes) | ecosystem: Environmental > Terrestrial > Soil > Wetlands > Peat ... | reverse complement strand
GTGGTAGACGATGCGCGTGCCGAAGAAAAGGCACGCTTGCTGCGCATGCAGATCGCAACGTGAGCGGCACGGCGGCGTTGCGCGCACGCTCGCCCGTGGTCTGACCACATGCCTTCGGATACGCGATTGAAGCTCTTGCCGACACGTTCGAGCACAGGACGTATGCGATGTGCCAGTCGGGCCGGCAGAAGCTCGACTGCAAGCTCGATCGCCACAAAAGCGGTTGCCATGACGACGAACTGAATCGACAGGTCACGGCTCGGGTCAATGAACTGGGGCAGGAGAGCGCCGTCGAACCGCAGCGCCTTCGGATTGGAACTGCCGTCAGCAAACCCTGGCGAAACAGCGCTGCGCCTCAGGTGTCAGCCTTTGATAATGAGGCATCTGCCTCGTGGCGGCCTCGGGTCGTTCCCCACCGTGGGCCAGCCGTTCGGCACGACGATTGCTCCTTCGGCGCAACCATGGCCGCCGCGCTTCGCCCCTACTTCAAGAAGCGTGACTTCACCATCACGAGCGAGCCCAAAGGCGGCGCCCCCTCGAAGGCCGGCCGCCTCTCGTTCGTCGTCCAGAAGCACGCCGCCAGCCACCTGCACTACGACTTCCGCCTCGAGCTCGACGGCACGCTAAAGAGCTGGGCGGTGCCCAAGGGGCCGAGCCTCGACCCGGCCGACAAGCGCATGGCCGTGCACGTCGAAGACCATCCGATCGACTATGGCCGCTTCGAGGGCGAGATCCCCAAGGGCCAGTACGGCGCCGGCTCGGTGATCGTGTGGGACAACGGCACGTGGGTGCCGGTCGGCGACGCGCGCGCCGGCTACTGCGCGGGCAAGCTCAAGTTCCAGCTGCACGGCAAGAAGCTCACGGGCGGCTGGACGCTCGTGCGCATGCACGACCGCGCTACCGAGCGGCAGGAGCCGTGGCTGCTCATCAAGGAGCGCGACGAGGCGGCACGGCCCGCCTCGCAATACAGCATCGTCGAGGCCGAGCCGGGCAGCGTGCTCTCGAACCGGACGATTGCGAACCCGCCGCCGCGCGCGGCGAAGCAGGCTGCGAGCGCGGCCCGGGCGAAGGCGCCGGCCGGGCGCAAGCGCGCGTCATCGAAGGCGAGCGCGAAGGCCGCGCCCGCGCCGCTCGCCCTGCCCGCGGGCGCGAAGCCGGCCGCGCTGCCCGATGCGCTCGTGCCGCAGCTCGCCACGCTCCTCACGCAGGCGCCGGCCGACGGGCACATCCGCCACGCCGTCTTCCACGGCCTGCGCGACGACAAGCCGGCGAGGAGCATCGTGCGCGAGCCGCCGGCGCCGGCGGCTGCCGTCGAGGCGGCGGCGAAGGCCGAGGCAGCGCCGGCTTTGAAGAACAATGCGAAGGTGAACGCGACTTCGAAGACGGCCTCCGCGAAGAAGGCAAAGGCCGCTAAGACGGCCACGTCAATGAAGACGGCGAAGGCCGCGGGCGAGACGACCATCGAAGGCATCCGCATCAGCCACCCCGAGCGCATCATCGACGCGTCGACCGGCATCACCAAGCTCGACGTCATCAACTACTACCTCGACGCGGCACGGCTCATCCTGCCGCACCTCGCGGGCCGCCCGGTCTCGCTGGTGCGCGCGCCGGCCGGCCTCGGCGGCCAGATCGTCTTCCAGCGCCACGCGGGAGCGCTGCACATCTCGGAGCTGAAGGAGCTCGACCAGGCGATCGCTCCCGACCTGCCGCCGATGATCGAGGTTGACTCCTTCGCGGCGCTGGTCGGCGCGGCGCAGGCCAACGTCATCGAGTTCCACACCTGGAACGTGTCGAAGAACAACCCGACGAAGCCCGACCGCATGATCTTCGACCTCGACCCGGGCGAAGGCGTCGGCTGGAAGCAGATCCAGGAAGGCGCTGAGCTGACGCGCGCCTTCCTCGCCGAGATCGGCCTCGCGAGCTTTCTCAAGACGAGCGGCGGCAAGGGCCTGCACGTGGTCGTGCCGATCGCGCCGAAGGACGGATGGGACACCGTGAAGGCTCTTTCGAAACGCATCGTCGAGCACCTCGCCGAGGTGCTGCCGGATCGCATCGTCGCCAAGAGCGGACCGAAGAACCGGGTCGGCCGCATCTTCGTCGACTACCTGCGCAACGGCTTCGGCGCGACCACGGCATGCGCCTGGTCGGCGCGGGCGCGGCCGGGCATGGGCGTCTCGGTGCCCTGCACCTGGGACGAGCTCGGCTCGATCAGCGGCGGTGTGCACTGGACGATCGCCAACGTGCATGAACGCATCGAGGAGCGCGACGATCCCTGGCGCACCTACGCGAAGACGCGGCAGACGCTCGTCAAAGCGATGGCCGCGCTCGGGGTCGGACGCGCCGCGGCCTGACTCGGATCGCGCCGACGCCGGCGCTCGATGCGGCGCCGCACGGTCGCGCGCTTGGGCCGGGCGGGCTGTCGAGCTTCGCGGCGTCGTGCGAGGAAGAGGTCAGCTCCACGACAGTCAGGATGGGCGAGCGTTCGGGCGCACCGGACCCCGGATGGGTCAGCGTTTGCTTCCGGGCGGAACGCTTGGCGGTTGATCGTCGGCGGAAGAGCTCGCTGAGGGATGGGGGCCGATCGCGCCGGGGCCGGGCGGGCTTCCGGGCGGAACGCTTGGCGGTTGATCGTCGGCGGAAGAGCTCGCTGAGGGATCGGGGCCGATCGCGCCGGGGCCGGGCGGCCTCGCCGAGAGTCCCGGCGGCAAGACAGCGGCATCGAGAGGACCCGTATTGCCGGTGCTTGGTGTCGTCGTGATGGGAGTCGGCGTCGCATTCGGTATCACGCTGAGCGTGCCACCGGTCAGCGGGCCGTTGTTGCCGGCGGTGATTCGGCCGCTGGCATCGGCGTTAGCCGCGGCCGGCAACGTGCTGTCATCGGTGCTCCTGCCCGAGCTTGCCATCGCCGGAGTCGAAGCCGGCACCGTTGCGCTCGTATCCGTCGGCGCTGCGGCGCCCGGCATGACAACGGTCGCCGGCGCCGGCACCGGCTCCTCCCTGGCCTTGTCGCAACCCACGGTCGCGACGAGTGCACCGACGCTTGCGAGCAGAACGCGCGTACGAAGAAGACGTCGAGCGAAGAGGTTCACGGTGATCCTTGGCCTCGGGATCTGCTTGCGGCAAGCGGTATGCCCGCGGCGCGTCGATTGCCACCGCCGGCGAGCGGCCGCGCTGGCGCCGCAGCATGGGTGGTGAAATTCGCGCAGGCTGCGAGCCGGGCCGCTTCGGCACAATCGCGACCCATGATCGGCGAGCCATGAGCGACCCCCTGCACATCGTCGATGCGACGATGTTCTGGAGCGCCACGGGAGGCGGCGTCAGGCGTTATCTCCTGACCAAACACGACTGGCTGGCGCGACGGCCCGGCTGGCGGCACACGATTGCGGCACCAGGCATCGAAGCGTCGAGTGGCACGGCAACGCTGGCATCGATTCCCCTGCCCGGCAGCGGCGGCTATCGGCTGCCGCTGCGGCGCGGCGCGATCGCGCGCGTACTCGAAGGCCTGCGGCCGGACCTGATCGAAGCCGGCGACCCGTATCGCGTCGCCTGGGGCGCGCTCGATGCGGCGCGCTCGCTCGGTATTCCCGCCGTCGCCTATTGCCATTCGAACCTCGAGCAGATGGCGCGCCTGGCGGCCGGCCGGCTTCTCGGCGACACGGCGGCACGGCTGGCGCGGCGCTACGCCAGGCACGTGTACGAAGGCTTCGATCTCGTTCTCGCGCCGAGCCGGAGCATGCGCGAGCATCTCGTCGCCTGGGGTGTCGAGCGCGTCGCCTGGCAGCCGCTCGGCGTCGACACCGCGGCGTTTCATCCCTCGCGTCGGTCGGCAGCGTGGCGCGCCGAGCATGGCCTCAGCGCGGGCGCACGCGTCCTCGTCTATGCCGGGCGCTTCGCGCCGGAAAAACATCTCGACGTTCTCGCCAATGCGGTCGAGCAACTCGGCGCGCCCCATGTGCTCGTCGCCATCGGCGCCGGGCCGGCGCCGCCGCCGGCTGGCGAACACGTGCGCATCCTGCCTTTCGTCGCCGGCGTTCACGCGCTCGCGACGGCGCTGGCGAGCGCCGACGCCTTCGTGCACGCCGGCGACCAGGAAACGTTCGGCCTCTCGGCCCTCGAAGCCCTGGCCTGCGGCACGCCGATCGTCGTTCGCAATGCCGAAGGCCTGGCCGAGCTCGTCGATGCCGGCACCGGCGTCGCCGTCGGTGCCGGCGGCGCTGCGGCTTTTGCCGAAGCGATCTCGGCTCTGTTCGAACGCGATCGACAAGCGCTGCGCCTCGGCGCGCGGGCGCGCGCCGAGGCAAGCGACTGGGAGCGCGTTCTGCCCGCGCTCCTGGATCACTATCGCCCGCTGCTCGGGCGCGACGCGCCGGCGCGAGCCGAGGCTTCGCTCGAAGCGGCCGCCATGCCGATGCGGCGATGAGCAGCCCCGCCACCTCGCCTGACCGCTTCGTTTGCGTCGTCCTCCATGACGTCGCTCCGTCGACGCGCTCGGCCTGCATCCGCACGCTCGGCGCGATCGCCGAAGTTGCCGAGCTGCCGCTCACCTTGCTCGCGGTGCCGCACTATCACGGCGACGCGACATCGAGCGACTTCGAGGCCTGGCTCAGCCAGCGCCACCAGCGCGGCGACGAGATCGCCCTGCACGGCTATACGCATCGCGACGACCTGCCGCCCAAGGGTTGGCTCGACCGCCTGCGCCGCCGCCACTACACGCGCGGCGAAGGCGAGTTCTGGGCCTTGCCCGAAGCCGAAGCGAAGCAGCGCATCGACGCCGGCATCGCCTGGTTCGGCGCCAACGGCTGGCCGCTGCACGGCTTCGTCGCGCCGGCCTGGCTGCTCGGGCCGCCGGCCTGGGCGGCGCTCGAAGGAAGCGGCTTCGAATACACGGCGACGCTACGCCACATCGTGCGCCTGCCGGGCCGCGAGCGCGTCGCCAGCCAGAGCGTCGTCTACAGCACGTCGAGCGCCTGGCGGCGGCGCACGTCTGTGGCATGGAACGCCGCGATCGCGCGCATGGAGCGCGGCAACCCGCTGCTGCGCATCGAGTTGCATCCGCGCGATGCCGACTTCACTTCAGTGCGGCGTTCGTGGCAGTCCATTCTCGAGCGCGCCTTGCGCGACCGCCGCGCCACGACGGTCGCCGATTTCGTGCGCCAGTCGCACCCGGCGGGCACGGCGCCGGGCACGCTGTGGCAGACGACGACTAGAGCAGATTGAAGCTGATGGCGGCGGTGGCAGCGCCGATCAGCGCGCCGACGATCACGTCGCTCGGGTAGTGCAGGCCGAGGATGACGCGAGACACCGCGACGAGCACGGTGAACGGCCAGACGAAGAGCGCGAACGCCGGGTAGTACGCGGTGAGGATCAGGCTGCAGGCGACCGAGTGCAGCGTGTGGCCGCTCGGGAAGCTGAACTCGTCGAGCGAGCGAGCGCACTCGCGGATACCCGCGCAGGTGCGAAACGGTCGCGGCCGCGCGATCCAGCGCTTGACGATCTTGTAGATGACGATGTCCACCAGGCCGACGCCGAACATGCGTATCGAGGCCGAGGTTCCGACCGGCCCTCCGGCCCACGGAAGGCAGACAACGATTCCGTACCAGAGCCAGCCGTCACCGATGCGGCTCACGGCGGCCAGCACGCTGACCACCCAGGAACGCGTCGAGGCGCCGTGCATCCAGAGCACGACGAGGCGCTCCCGCTCGACCCAGACGAGGCGCCGTTCAGGCCACGACAGGGACGCGGGAGGGGGTTGCTTCGAACGCATCGATGGTATCCAGGAGGCGCGCCTCGAAGCGCGCCAGCACTTCGTCCCAGCTGGCGCGGCGCGCTGCGGCGACGGCCGCCGCACGCATCGGCGCGAGTGTTTGCGGCGCCGCAAGCGCAAGCTCGCGCACCGCCGCGATGAAGGCGGCTTCGTCGCCCGGAACGACGAGTCGGCCGCTCAGCCGGTCGCCGACGTGCTCCGCGGCGGCGGCGCAATCGAATGACACGACAGGCAGCGCCGAGGCAAGCGCTTCCATGACGACATTGCCGAAGGTGTCGGAAAGGCTGGGGAAGAGGAAGACGTCGGCCGACGCATAGTGCTCAGCCAGATCGGCACCACGCTGAACGCCGACGAAGCGCGCCTCGGGATGCGCCGCCTCGAGCCTGGCACGCGCCGGCCCGTCGCCGACGACGACCATGCGCGCTTGCGGCCGCCCGCGACGCGCCGCTTCGAAGGCGCGCAAGGCGAGCTCAACGTTTTTCTCCGCCGCGACGCGGCCGACGGCGAGAAAGACCGGCGCATCGTCGCCCGCATCCCAGCGCTCGCGCAAGGCGCGGCTGCGCAGCGAGGGCGAGAAGCGCTCGGCGTCGACGCCGCGACCGACGATCGTGAGGTTGTGAAAACCGGCCGCGGCCAGCTCGCGGCGCGCCGAGCGCGTCGGCACGAAGGTGCGCCGCGTCAGGTTGTGAAAGCGGCGCAGCAGGCCGAGCGCCGTGTCGGCGAGAAAACCGAAGCCATAGTAGCGACTGTACTGATGAAAGTTGGTGCGAAAGTCCGAAGTCGTCGCGATGCCGAGCGTTCCGGCGGCAGCGAGCGCGGCCCAGGCGAGCGGGCCCGGTGTCGCCAGATGGACGACTTCGGGCCGCGTCCGCTCGAAGCGGCGAACCAGCGTGGCGACGCGCGCCAGACCGAAACGCATCTCGCGATACATCGGAATGGCACAGCCCGCGGTGCGAAGCTCGTCGGCCGCGTCGAGCGCCGACTCACCGGGCTGGCGCGGCCGGATCAGCTCGACACCGTGGCCACGCGAACGCAGATATCGAACCGTCCGCTCGACCGTCAGCGAGACCCCGTTCAATTCCGGGGGCCAGGTTTCGGTGACGTAGGCGATGCGTAGCGGGCGAGCCGAGATATTCACAGCGGAAATTGGGCAATCTGCATGCCCAGTGTTTGGCAGAACGGTCGGACCCGGCATTCGAGCCATTGTTCCCGGCCAAGCTGTCCGCGAGATGACCGGCTCATGACGACGCGACGACGACAGGGTCTTGCATGCCGGCCTCAGCGCCCTTCCAGGTAAACGCAGACGAGGCGCAATCGGCGCACCCGTTTGCAGACGGCGCGCAAGGCGAGCAGCAGCGGCACGGCGATGAAGGCGCCGGCCAGCCCCCAGAGCCAGCCCCAGACCATCACCGAAAGAAAGACGAACACCGGGCTCAGCCGCAGCCGGTGGCCCATGATCATCGGGCTCAGGAAATTCGCCTCGATGCCGTGCAGTACCAGAAACGCGGCTGGCGGCCCGAGCATCGCGAAGCCCGTGCCGAAGGTGACGCTGCCGGCGAGCAGCAGCAGCACCGCGATGAGCAGAGGCCCGAGGTACGGAATGAAGGCGAGCACCGCCGTCGTCGTGCCCCAGAGCACGGGGTTGGGCAAGCCGATGAGCCACAGCGCCAGGCCGGTCGCGATGCCGAGTGCGAGATTGACGATGCTCATCGTGCTGATGAAAAGCCCAATGTCGCGCTGCGCCTGGCGAAAGCCCGAGAGCACGAGGGCGCGCGTGCGCGGCCGGCGGATCGCGGCGATGGTGCGGGTGACGAGCCAGTGCTCGGAAGCGAGCAGGAAATACAGCAGGATCACCGTCGCCGAGGCCGAGAGCGCGAAAGAGATCGTCTCGCCGATCGCCTGCCGCGTGAAGCTCCAGCCTTCGCTCGCGAGACGCTCGCCGAACCCGTCGGGTGCAAGTGCCGGTGCGCGCGCGAGTGGCGCCGGCGTCGAGTAGGGGAACAGCGCGTCGCGCCAGCGCTCCAGCGCCTCGACGAGCTCGTGGACGATGAGCGGCGCGCGCGACCACCACGCGGCCGCCGGCGCGGCGATCAGCATCGCGAGGAGGACGATGACGCCGAGCACGGCGGCGATGACGATGCCGGCACCCGCGTATTCATGAATGCCAGCGCGGCGCAAGGCGCGTACCGGCGCCGCGAGGACGAAGGTGAAGACAATGGCGATCGCCACCGGCAACAGCAAAGGCCGCGCCTGGTGCAGCAGGAATACCGCCGCGATGAAGAGCAGGCCGCGCCCGAGCCACGGTGAAGCCGAGCGGCGCGGCGAAGGATCGATCGGTACCGGTGCCAAGATGCGACCGATGATGGCACGGCGCGCGAAGTGCTCGCCAGCCGCGACGCCGCGGCTGGCTAAGTCGCGGCCGGGTCGAAAGGTGCCGCGTCGCGGCGCATGCGGGTGAAGCGCGCGTACCAGTCGATCCTCCGCGTCGTGACCATGAGCGCGCCGATGACGGCAAAGAGAAGCATCGAGCCGAGCAGCAAGGCCGTTTGCTCGAGTTGCAGCAGCACGTAGAGAACGCCGTAGAGCACGGCGATGGCCGAGCCGAAGGCAAGCCCGGCGCGCGTGCCACGCAGCACGAAGCGGCCGTAGAACGCGAGCAGCGCCTTGCAGGCCGCGCTCGCTGCGAGATAGGCAATCCCGAAGGACAGATGCTCGCTCAGGCTCACGAGAAGCAGGAAGAAGACGGCGATCGCGCAGCCGACGAGCAGATACTGGATCGGGTGGACGCGGACGCACCGCAGCACCTCGATCGCGGCAACGCCGACGAAGGTGAGCGCGATGAAGAGCAGCCCGTACTTGGTCGCGCGGTCGCTCAGGGTATAGGGGCTTACCGGGTCGATGAAGGCGACGCCGAAGGTCTCGACGCAGTGTGCGTGCGCGCGCCCCGAAGGCGTTTCAGGCGGCGTGTCGCCGAACACGCAGGCCGGTGCGCCATCGACGGCTTCCTGCGGCGCCGTGGTCGCCAGGGCATTGAGCTTCCATTGCGCGCTGAAGCCCTGCTCGCCGACTTGCCGGTCGAGCAGAAGAAAGCGCCCGGCGAAGGAAGGGTGCGGCCAGTCCGACGCGAGCTCGACACGAGTCGCCTCGCCGACCGGCGCGAAGGCGAGATCGCCGGTGCCGGCGATCTCGATCGCCACCTGCACATCGAGCGGGCGCGCCGAGCCGGCGTCAGCCGCCGCGATGCCGACGTGAAAGCCGCGCGGATGGGCGGCGTGCTCCGTGCCGGGAAGCACGGTGGCCGGTGCACCGTCGACGCGCACCGCGGCGCGGCGCACGCCGCGCGAATCGCCGAGCGCGACGAAGACATTCGGTGCCTCGCACTGCATGCGCGAGCCGGCGTGCTCGGCCTGCGGCACGAGCGCGCGGCTCGATGGCGACTTTCGCGCCGATGTCTAGCGCCGCAGGGGCTGCGGCGAGCTTCACGGCACGACGGTGAGGGCCTTTCGATCCTTGCCTTCGCCCTGCGCCACCTCCCAGCTCTCGACGCAATCACGCTGCAGGATCGGCCCGAGGATCGTCTGGTTCGACGCCAGGCTGGCGGCGACGCTGGCCTCGGCTTCGTGCAATCGCCCCGCTCGCTCGTCGACGACGCCGCTCACGGCGCCGAGGGCGAGCATGAGGGCGACGAGCACAGCGGCGATGGCGACCGTCTTGCTGAGAAGAGCAAAGCGGGGCGTGGAAGAGGGAAGCGGCACGGCAGGCTCCGGCGAGTGACGATGCCGCGACGATCGCCGCTGCCTTCGAAGCCGGTACGAAGGCTGGGTGCGTTGCAGAGGAGTTTCATGAAGGCAGCGTGAAACCGGCACTGCCGCGGGACGGGTCGATGCGCGGACACGGCAAGATCCGAACTGCGACAATCGATGCCCCCCGAATGCGCGGCGATGCGCACAGCGAAAGTGGTGGCGATGATCCAGAAGGAAATCGCGAGCGTGGCCGAGGCCGTCGCCGACGTGCCTGACGGCGCGACGGTGATGATCGGCGGCTTCGGCACGGCCGGCCTGCCCAACGAGCTGATCGAGGCGCTGCTCGCACAGGGTGCTCGCGAGCTGACGATCGTCAACAACAACGCCGGCAACGGCGACACCGGCCTGGCGGCGCTGCTCGCCGCCGGGCGCGTGAAAAAGATCATCTGCTCATTCCCGCGCCAGGTCGACAGCCATCATTTCGACGCGCTCTACCGCAGCGGCAAGATCGAGCTCGAGCTCGTGCCGCAAGGCAACCTCGCCGAGCGCATTCGCGCCGCCGGCGCCGGCATCGGCGGCTTCTTCACGCCGACTGGCTACGGCACCGACCTCGCCAAGGGCAAGGAGACGCGCGAAATCGACGGCCGCATGTACGTCTTCGAGTCGCCGATCCACGCCGACTACGCCTTCATCAAGGCCGAGCGCGGCGACCGCTGGGGCAACCTCACGTATCGCATGACGGCGCGCAATTTCGGCCCGGTGATGGCGATGGCGGCCAAGACGACGATCGCCACCGTGAACCGGATCGTCGCCCTCGGCGAGCTCGACCCGGAAGCGGTCGTGACACCGGGCCTCTTCGTGCAGCGCATCGTCAAGGTCGCGCGCGTCGCGACGAGCGCCGGCGGCTTCACCGCCGCGCCCGTAGCCGCGAAAGGCGCGGCATGACGGCGCGCCCATGGAGCCGTGCCGAAATGGCGGCACTGGTCGCCGAGGACATTGCCGACGGCGCCGTCGTCAATCTTGGCATCGGCCTGCCGACGATGGTGGCCAATCACCTGCCGGCCGGCCGCGAGGTCGTGCTGCACAGCGAGAACGGCGTCATCGGCATGGGCCCGGCGCCGCGCGAGGGCGAGGAAGACTTCGACCTCATCAACGCCGGCAAGCAGCCGGTGACGCTGCTGCCCGGCGGCTCGTTCTTCCATCACGCCGACAGCTTCGCGATGATGCGCGGCGGCCATCTCGACGTCTGCGTCCTCGGCGCCTTCCAGGTCTCGGCGACCGGCGATCTCGCCAACTGGCACACCGGCGCGGCCGACGCGATTCCCGCCGTCGGCGGCGCGATGGATCTGGCCATCGGCGCGAAGAAGACCTACGTGATGATGGAGCACACGACGAAGAGCGGCGAGATGAAGATCGTCAAACGCTGCAGCTATCCGCTCACCGGCATCGGCTGCGTCGCGCGCATCTACACCGACCTCGCGGTGATCGATGTGACGCCGCAAGGCCTCGTCGTCCGCACCATGGTCGAAGGCCTCGGCCTCGACGAGTTGCAATCACGCACCGAGGCGCCGCTGCGGCGCACCGCCTGAATCAAGGAACATGACATGAGCCAAGCCACGCACCTGCAGGAAGCGTTCATCTGCGACGCCATCCGCACGCCCTTCGGCCGCTACGGCGGCGCCCTGTCGTCGGTGCGCACCGACGACCTCGGCGCCATCCCGATCAAGGCGCTGATGGCGCGCAACCCGAAAGTCGACTGGGCGGCCGTCGCCGACGTCATCTACGGCTGCGCCAACCAGGCCGGCGAAGACAACCGCAACGTCGCGCGCATGGCGTTGCTCCTCGCCGGCCTGCCGATCGAGGTGCCGGGCGCGACCGTCAACCGCCTCTGCGGCTCGGGCATGGAGGCGGTCGGCACGGCAGCGCGGGCCATCAAGTGCGGCGAGGCCGAGCTCATGATCGCCGGCGGCGTCGAGAGCATGAGCCGTGCGCCTTTCGTCATGCCCAAGGCCGAGACTGCGTTCTCGCGCAGCAACGCCGTCTACGACACGACCATCGGCTGGCGCTTCGTCAACAAGCTGATGAAGGAGAAGTACGGCGTCGACGCGATGCCCGAGACCGCGGAAAACGTCGCCGCCGATTTCAGGATCGAGCGCGAAGCGCAGGACCGCATGGCGCTGGCCTCGCAGCAGAAGGCCGTCGCGGCGCAGAAGAGCGGCTTCTTCGATGCCGAGATCACGCCGGTGATGATCGCGCAGAAAAAGGGCGACACGATCATCGTCGCCAAGGACGAGCATCCGCGCGACACCAGCCTCGAGGCGCTCGCCAGGCTCAAGGGCATCGTCAAGCCCGAAGGCACGGTGACGGCGGGCAACGCCTCGGGCGTCAACGACGGCGCCTGCGCCTTGTTGCTCGCGAGCGAGGGCGCCGCCGCCCGCCACGGCCTCGTACCGCGGGCCCGCGTCGTCGGCATGGCGACGGCGGGCGTGCCGCCGCGCATCATGGGCATCGGTCCGGCGCCGGCAACGAAGAAGGTGCTCGAGCTGACCGGCCTCGCGCTTTCGCAGATTGACGTCATCGAGCTCAACGAAGCCTTCGCCGCGCAAGGCCTCGCCGTGCTGCGCAACCTCGGCATCGCCGACGACGACGCCCGCGTCAACCCGAACGGCGGCGCCATCGCCCTCGGTCACCCGCTCGGCGCGAGCGGCGCAAGGCTCGTGACGACCGCGATCAGCCAGTTGCACAAGAGCGGCGGCCGCTACGCCCTGTGCACGATGTGCATCGGCGTCGGGCAAGGCATCGCCATCATCGTCGAGCGCATCTGAGCCGCAGGCCGGTCGGCACAACGATCCGCCCACCCTTTCGTATTCCGGCGGTGGGCGTTCCCGGCACATCGATTGCCACAAGATCTCCGAGTCACATGAAAAAGCCGACAATGGGGGTAACAACATGTCGCAAAGCAACATCCTCGGGGGCGAGCGTGCCCCGCAGCAAGCCAAGGGTCGCGATGCCGAGATGCTCGGCCCGAGTGACACTTCCGACAGCGGCAGCGATATCCAGGGCGCGACGCGCCTGAAGACCGATACCGAAGAAGGCGATCTCGGCGGCGCAACGCCGGTCGAATTCGACAGCGACAGCGACTCGATGGGCACCGGTGAGCGCCGCTCGGCGGTCCCCGACGGCGGGCGCGACGGTGCCGACATCGGCCCCGACCGCATCGCAAGCTCGAAAGATGCGCTCGATTCCGCCGAGTCGATCGGCGCTGCCGACGATTCGATCGAGGCGCTTGCCGCCGACGAGGCCGACGACGAAGACGACGGCCTCGACTGACTGAAAAGAGGCGGTGCGCTCTTAAACGTCGACCAGCCCGGCACGCATCGCCTTCGCGACCGCGTGCGCGCGCGACTGTGCGTCGAGCTTGGCGATGATCTGGGCGACGTGGAACTTCGCGGTGTGCGCCGAGATGCCGAGCGCGCCGCCGATCTCGCGGTTGCCGAGGCCGTGGCTCATCTCGACCAGCACCTGCCGCTCGCGCGGCGTCAGCAGCTCGGTGCCGCGCGCGGCGCCGCGGCGCTCGCCGGTGCGCTCGAAACGCAGCGCCTCGGCCGCGAAGGCCGGCGGCGTCGCGACGAGACCGGCGCGCGCCGCCTGCACGGCGCCGGCGATGGCTTCGATCGACGCGCCCTTCGGCAACACCGAGCAGCCGTCGATCAGCCACTCGCCGACGCGCTCATCGCCGGCCTCGGCGAGAACGACGAAGCGCGGGCCTTCGTTGCCGGAAGCGTCGTCGCCGGCTGGATCGCAGGCATCATCGAGTTCGACGACCACGACGTCGGCACCGCCGTAAGCCGCGTCGCGCAGGGCAGCCAGCGACGCCGCGGCCAGCATCACCTCGAAGCCGTCGCGCGCGGCGAGCCCCGTGGCGAGGCCTGCCCGTACGAGCGGTGCTTCGGAAGCGATGCTGACGCGTGTCATGTTCGGCGGATTCTCTTCGCCTACCCGCAGCGCCGTTCGGCCGGCCGCTCGCTGACTTCGACCTGCAATTCCTTCGCTTCGCCGCCGCGCAGGATCGAGAGCGTCGCGGCCTTGCCGACGAAGGCGCCGAGGGCGGAGCGCAAGGCACGAAGGTCGGCCGCAGCCTCGCCCGCGACACGGACCACGATGTCGCCGATGAGAAGCCCGGCGCGCTCGGCCGGGCCGCCGGGCGCGAGCGCCGAGATGAGGAGG
>Ga0207927_1000746_pt1 | contig 13737 bp, 12 predicted proteins | sample NGESurdeep072012_2_FD_184456 | JGI IMG/M metagenome (GOLD analysis project Ga0207927, IMG submission 184456) | Arctic peat soil microbial communities from Barrow, Alaska - NGEE Surface sample 210-2 deep-072012 (SPAdes) | ecosystem: Environmental > Terrestrial > Soil > Wetlands > Peat ... | reverse complement strand
ATAAAAAAAAAAAAAATAAAAAATGACCGCGCGAAGCGTGGAAAATAGCGTCACGCTCGGTTTTTCAGCGGTGCTTCTAGGTGTCTTTGGCGTCAGCATTTGAGCCAGTGAGCGCCTGCAGGACTTACGCGCTGGAGACCTCGGTTGACGGCGCGATCTCCGTGTTCGTCGTGGACGGCGAGCTGGCCGGTCGACGGGTCAGGAGGACGCACGTGAACCCCGCCGCCGCGGCCATCGAGGCGCCGAAGAACCAGAGTCGGTGAAAGTGCTGGAGGGCATCGGCCAGGCTGTGCGGGGTGCCGACGAGCACGACGAGCAGCGCGATGCCGATGGCGCCCCCGACTTGGCGAGCGGTCTGATTCACGGCACTACCCACGGCGTAGCGCTCGGGACGAAGACTCGACACTGCCGATGCGCCGAGCACGGGAAAGGTGAGCCCGATCCCGAGGCCGATCAACAATGTCGCCGGCAGCCAGGTCGTGACGTACTCGGGCGTAACGCCGACGCGCACTGCGAAGGACAGCAGACCGAGGGTGAAGAGGGCCGTCCCGGTCAAGAGGATTGTTCGAAACCCGACGCGTGCGGCGAGGCGTCCGGCCGGACCCGCGACCGAGGCGACCACCAGTGGACCCGGCGTGACGGCGAGGCCGGCCCAGATGATCTGGTAATGCCACACGCTCGTAAGAAAGAGGATGTTGCCGAGCAACATGGCGAAGAAGCCCATGGAGTAGAGAAGTGTCGCTACGTTCGCGACGCTGAAGGTGCGCGAGCGAAAGAGTGAGACGTCGAGCACCGGTTCGTCGTGGTGGACGCAGCGGTAGAAGAAGAGTGATCCGAGGAGCACCGAAACGACCAACGTACCGATCACTCGGCCGCTCGACCATCCCCAACTCGGGCCCTGCGTGATCGCGAGGACCAGACTGGCGAGGGCCCCTGAGATCAAGACGGCACCAAGGTAGTCCGGAGCGGGCTGGTGCGCGTTGCGCGGACCCTCACTCAGGACTCGTCGCCCCATGACGTACGCGAAAACGCCGACCGGAAGGTTGACGAGGAACGCCCAGCGCCATCCGCCCACCGTGACGAGCGCCGCGCCGAGCGTCGGACCCGTGGCGACGGCGAGCGCTCCGATGCCGCCCCACAGCGAGACGATCTGCGTTCGACGCTGCGGGGGATAGGCGGCGAGCAGGAGACTGAGCGACGCGGGCAACATCGCCGCTGCTCCCGAACCCTGGATGACCCGACCGCCGATCAACAGTGGAACGCTCGGAGCCAGGGCGCAAAGGGCGGAGCCGAGTGAGAAGACTCCGAGACCGACGTTGAAGACGCGCCGGCTACCGAGACGGTCGGCGGTGCGTCCGGCGATGACCAGCAATGATCCGTAGGTGATCGAATAGGCGGTGATCACCCAGGCCAACGCGGCGGTGGAGTCGGCGGGGAAACTTCGCTCCAGCGAGGGAAAAGCCACGTTCACGATCGACAGATCGAGTGAGCCCATGAACGCGCCGAGTGAGGTGACGATGAAGACCCAGCGCAGAGACTTCGCTGCTCCGTGAGGTCCGGGAGCCGCCCTAGTGAGTTGTTTCATGAAATGCACAGTAGCAGGGTGCATTGCGTCATGCAACTGACTATGCTCTTGTCGTGGAACGCAAGAGCTTCTCCCAAATGGACTGTTCAGTCGCCCAGTGTCTTGAAGTGGTCGGCGAGTGGTGGACGATGTTGATCATCCGTGACGCCTTCTTCGGTGTCACCCGCTTCGACGTCTTTCAAGAGCGACTCGGCATCGCGCGCAACGTTCTGCAGCAGCGTCTCGAGCGTTTGATCGAGCAAAAGGTGATGGAGCGCGTTCCCTACAACGAACATCCGCCTCGCTACGACTACCGACTGACCACCAAGGGCCGCGACCTGTGGCCTGTACTTAACGCGATGCGTCAGTGGGGCGACGACTACGCCGCGCCCGAAGGGCCGCCCATTTCATTGACCCACAAGAACTGCGGGAAAGTGGCGCACGCCGATCTCGTGTGCAGCGAGTGTGGAGAGCCGATGGATTCGAGGAGCGTCCGCGCGGTCGCCGGCGAAGGACGTCGCACTGGAGAACACACTTTATTGGTCCGCCCGATACGAACGAAGCCGTAGAGCCTGCGTCGTGGCCGTCGACTCCCGATTCGTGGGAGTTCGTTCCTATTTGTGGTCCACCGGTGACGAGTCGGACGAAACAGTCGCGAGCATCTTCAACTCGCCGGCGTCAAAGACTCTCGAGCGAATGACGAAGTGCTGATCGGGTCCAGCGGCCAGCGAGAACCCCTCCGGCTCGCCGGCGCTCACGTCGAGGATGAGTTGTGTGTGCTTCCACACCTCGAACTGCCGGTGGTCAATATAGAAGGGACAACCGCCCACGGTGTCGAGCTTGACGTCGAGGTCTCCGACGATGAACTCTCCGTCTCGGAAACACAACGGGAGGCTGCCGTCACAGCAACCGCCGGACTGGAAGAACATCACCGGACCGACCTCGCTGACCAGGCCCGCAATGGCCTCCAGCGCCGCGGCGGTTGCGTTGACTCGTCGCGGCACTGGAGATTGGGTCACGAAGTGAGCTCGGTCTAGAAGAAGCCGAGCGGCTTCGTGCTGTAGCTCACCAACAGGTTCTTGGTCTGGGAGTAGTGCTCGAGCATCATCGCGTGGTTCTCACGTCCGACGCCCGAGATCTTGTAACCGCCAAAGGCGGCACCGGCCGGGTACAGGTGGTAGCAGTTCGTCCACACGCGTCCCGCCTTGATTGCTCGTCCCATTCGGTACGCCCGGTTCCCGTCGCGGGTCCACACACCTGCACCGAGTCCGTACAGCGTGTCATTGGCGATCTCCAACGCCTGCGCCTCGTCCTTGAAGGTCGTGACGGCCAGAACCGGTCCGAAGATCTCCTCTTGGAAGACGCGCATCTTGTTATGACCCTTCAAGACGGTGGGCTCGAAGTAGTAGCCCTCCTCCAGGTCACCGCCGAAGTGCGCGGCCTTTCCGCCGGTGAGGCATTCGGCGCCCTCGAGCAGTCCGATCGCTACGTAGGAGGTGATCTTCTCCATCTGCTGCTCGGACACCTGGGCACCCAGCATGGTCGTCGGGTCTAGCGGATTGCCCTGCGTGATCTTCTCAATTCGAGCGAGGCAACGCTCCATGAATCGGTCGTAGATCGACTCCTCGATGAGGGCGCGCGACGGGCACGTGCAGACCTCGCCCTTGTTAAAGGCGTACAGAACGAGACCTTCTATCGCCTTGTCCAGGAAGTCGTCGTCGGCGTCCATTACGTCGGCGAAGAAGATGTTGGGCGACTTGCCACCAAGTTCCACGGTCGACGGTATGAGGTTCTGCGCGGCGTACTGCATGATCAGCCGCCCCGTAGTGGTCTCGCCGGTGAAGCCGATCTTGGCAATACGTGGACTCGACGCGAGCGCCTTGCCGATCTCGGCACCGGGACCGGTCACGACGTTCAGCACGCCTGGCGGCACCACGTCCTCGAGCAACTCGGCCAGCTTGAGGATCGACCACGGTGTTGGTGAGGCTGGCTTTACGACCGTGCAGTTGCCCGCGGCGAGTGCGGGAGCGATCTTCCAGGCCGCCATCAACAGTGGGAAGTTGAAGGGGATGATCTGGCCGACGACGCCCAGCGGTTCGTGGAAGTGGTACGCGACGGTGTCCTTGTCGATCTCGGTCGAACGACCCTCGAGTGAACGGGTGGCACCGGCGAAGTAACGGAAGTGATCGACGGCGAGGGGAATGTCGGCGGCCAACGTCTCGCGCACCGGCTTACCGTTCTCCCAACTCTCGGCGACCGCCAGCATTTGCAGGTTCGCTTCGATGACGTCGGCGATCTTGTTCAATACTGCAGCGCGCTCGGTCAGCGAGGTTTCGCCCCACGCCTGGCGAGCCGCGTGAGCTGCGTCCAGTGCCAGTTCGACGTCCTCGGCCGAGGACTTTGCGACCTCGCAGAAGACCTTGCCGGTGACCGGTGACACGTTGGCCATGTACTCACCGTGAACCGGAGCCACCCATTGTCCGCCGATGAAGTTCTGGTAGCGCGGCTTGAGCGTGACCACGCTGCCGGGTAGTCCGGGGGCCACGAAGACGCCGCTCTGTGGGCCCTTGGCCTCATCTGTTCGTTCAATGTCGAGTATGTCCGTCATGTGATCCTCCGCGTTGCGAGGCGGCAAGTGCCACCATCGCCAGCATGGGGGTGTTGAGCGAGTACCAACAGTGTCCGAAGTCACATTTTCTTCGTGCGCCCAGATGAGTCCTTGGGCCCTTGCCGATGGCGCGTCCTTGCGCAATGGTTGCTGGGTACCGGTACGGCGGGACGGAGGAAATGGTGTCGACGAACGAAACGACCATGGAGGTCTGGGCGGTGAAGACGCCTGGTCCGATTGCTTCACATCCTCTGGTGCGCGTGGAACGTGCGGTGCCATCGCCCGGTCCGGGAGAGGTTCTCGTTCGCGTCTCCACCTGCGGCGTCTGTCGCACGGATCTCCATTTGGCCGAGGGTGATCTGGCGCCAAAACGCCCGCTCGTCGTTCCCGGTCACGAGGTCGTCGGTGTCGTCGACCAATGTGGTGAAGGCGCCGCCCGCTTCAACGTGGGCGACCGCGTCGGCGCCGCGTGGTTGGCGCGCACTTGCGGACACTGTCGCTACTGTCTCGCCAACCGCGAGAACCTGTGCACGGCGCCGACCTTCACGGGCTGGGACCGTGACGGGGGCTACGCGCCGTACGTGGTCGTCGACGAGGACTACGCGTACGCGTTGCTCGAGGGTTTCGACGACCTTCACGCCGCACCGTTGCTGTGCGCGGGCATCATTGGTTACCGCGCCCTACGTCGGGCCGAGCTGCCGCTCGGAGGACGGCTCGGGATCTATGGATTCGGGGGTTCGGCGCACATCACCGCGCAGATCGCCCTCGCCGAAGGCGCCACGGTCCACGTGATGACCCGCTCGCCCGAGGCGCGTGCGTTGGCGTTGTCGCTCGGCGCGGCGAGCGCCGTGGACGCGAGCGACGCACCACCTGAACGGCTCGACGCCGCCATACTCTTCGCCCCGGTCGGCTCGCTGGTCCCACCGGCGTTGGCGGCGCTCGATCGAGGGGGGACGCTGGCTGTCGCGGGCATCTATCTGAGCGATATTCCGGTTCTGAACTACGAGGAGCACCTCTTTCAGGAGAGGACCTTGCGCAGCGTGACCGCCAACACCCGCGACGACGGGCGGGCATTCCTCGAGACCGCGGCGCGAATCGGGTTGCGGACAACCGTCCATCCCTATCCCTGGGATCAGGCCAACGAAGCGCTTCGAGACCTCGCGCACGACCGGGTCCAGGGGGCCGCCGTTCTCACTGACTTCGCGTCGTAGCGTCCTCGAACTCGGCCCCGACCGAAAGAATTCGTCGTGGCGCGACAGGATGGAGGTAGGAGTCGTCGAATCCCTCGACGGGTCGGAGTGGGAGGCGCCCGATGACCACATCGCGCGGCCCAGCGTCGCGGGCCACAGCCATTCGACCTCGCTGTCGGACATGGCGATGGACGCTGATCTTGGTCGCGGCGAGCACGGCGGGTCTTGTCGCGGCCCCAGCACTGGTCGCGTCGAGCGTCGGCGCCGTCACGAGCAGCGCCCCATGCTCCTCGACATCGATCAGCCTCGCGGTCTCGACGGACCAGGCGCGCTACGGCCCGGGAACGCCCGTGAAGTTGTCGGCGTCTATCCGCAACACGTCGCCGCGTTCGTGTACCGTCGCCGTCGGACCGACGTCACCGACGTTCAGTGTGCGCACCAGTCAGGGCGGGGTCGTCTGGAGCAGTTGTGGCGGCGAAGGTGGTTTCAGCGCCTGTGCTCAGTACCTCGTCCTGCGCACGCTCGCGCCCGGAACCGCCGTACGGGTTGGCGCGACTTGGGACCAACGGTCCGGCACGCCGTTGCGTCGTGTCGCCGTGGGCACGTACCGAGCGAGCGTGGGGTTCGCGCGCGGCGGCGTCAGCCTTTCCGTGGCGTTCCAGATCGTGACCGCAGCGAGGCCACGAACGCTCGTCGTTGACCAGACCCAGAGCGGCGGCCACTACGTGCTTCACCGTGGCGACCACCTGATCGTTCGTCTCGCCAGCTCGTCGCTCTACGCGTGGAGCGCACCGACTTCTTCGAACGAAGTGGTACTCGTGCGAATTGGAGCGACCGCCGGCGCGTCCGCGTCCGCGACGTTCGTCGCCAAAGCCCCCGGTCAGGCCGAGGTGAACGCGGTGGACAATCCGACGTGCTACCCGCAGTGCCTGCCGCCAAGCCGGCTCTTCACCGTCTCGGTGCGCGTCGAAGCCTGAGCGGGTCGTACCGGGGTGTCTGATCAGTGACGCCCGAGGATCAAGCGAGTTGCTCGACCACGACGGCGGTGCCGTAGGCCAGGATCTCCTGAAACGATGTCATCAGTTCATTCGAGTCGTAGCGCATCGCCAGTACCGCGTTGGCGCCCATCGCCTCAGCCGCCTCGGTGAGACGGGTGAGGGCCTCGTGACGTGACTCCTGGAGTTGGCGCGTGAGTCCGCGCAGCTCGCCGCCGCCGAGCGCCTTGAGCGACGCGCCGATCTGCGCGCCGACGTTGCGTGTACGCACCGTCAGTCCGTTCACCTCGCCGAGTACCTGGGTGACCTTGTAGCCGGGCAGATCATTGGTCGTGACTATCAACATGGAGCTCTCCTTTTGGTCTTGACGCCAACTTTAAGGCAACTCGCCCGCGCACGTCTCGGGTAGGGCGTGGTTGTGAATTTCGATGGCGAACGCGGTGGCGGCGGAACTAGATCTTGCGACAGATCAACTCGCCCTTGGCGATGGGCACGACGAGCGCGTCGACGCGCGGGTCAGCGAGCGCGCGATCGATCATGGGCTGGAGCGTCGCGGCGTGATTGATGGCGTTGTCGGCAACCAGGAGACCGCCCGGCACCAATCGGGGAACGACCGCGTCGTAACAGGAGCCGTAGATCTCCTTTTCGGCGTCGAGGAAGCAGAACGCGACGTCACCGAGTTGATCCACGAGGTTGAGGAAGTCCTCCTCGACGAGGCGAACGACGTCGCCGATCTGCGCTGCCTCGATCGTCTCTCTCGCCATGGCCGCCTTGGACGCGAGTATCTCAAACGTGGTGAGGGTTCGGCCACGTTCCCTGCAGGCCAGCGCGATCCACATTGACGAGTAACCGGCACTCGTACCGATCTCGATCCAGTCGCCCGGTGGCGTCGACGCCGCGAGCAACGCGAGGAACTGTCCGGTCTCGGGTGGGATCTGGCGCAGCCGGTCGACCAGCGCAGTCCCGTCGTTGCGATCGAGTGCGTCTCGACCTTCCAATTCGCGCATTCTCGACGCCATGGGACCAGGGACAGTGTGGAACAAGGCATCCTTTCTCGCGTCGCGCCCGGGGTAGCTGACTTGCGGCGCCGATCCGCGCAATCGACGTCCGAAGGAATTAGGGGCGAGCCGCGATGATCGAAAGTCCTTCGCCGGTCAGGTCCGTGTACGCGCTCTTGCGGCCGGTAATCGCGAGCACCAGAGAGATCATTGGACCAACGACCTCCGGGCCATCGCCGTGGGACCACTCGACGTCCGTGGCCCGAAGGTGCAGTCCCGCGATACGCCTCTTGCCACCGATCAGAATGTTGGAATTCTTCCAACTATCCGCGATCGCGATCAACGCGGCGTCGGGCACTTCGTGGCTCAAGCCGAGTGGACGACGGATATCCTCGCCGTGGACGATGATCTCACCCAACATCGCCATGACCGGCGCGGGCGGATGATTCGTCGTGGTGGTTCGGATCAGCATGCGCCGAACCAGTTCACTCGGTCCGATCGCGGCGAATTTGTTCGCGCCGGCCAACGCGAACTTGTTGAAACTGAATCCGGCTTGGGCGAGTTCCTTGTAGAAGTTGAGCGGTGTCTGCTCTGCGGCGGCCAGCAGGTGACCCGCGACCATCTGGACCGACCACCCTTTGCACCACGACGAGGCGCTCCACTGCTCGCTCGAAAGGCCGGCCCACGTCTGGGCCATCTGGACCCGCTCTTCGTGGATGTACTTCCAGGTCTCGTCGGGCTTCACGGTGGTCACCTCGTCTTGGTAGCTCGACCTCACTGTAGCCGCGGTACCTCGCGTTGCCATCGGTTGCACGTTCGTCGACGCTCGTTGGTCAGGGATTGGGTCGGGGCTCCGCCCATCGTCAGAGTGGCCGATCTCACCGGTGAAGATTGAGGTTCGCGCTATAGGTTGGTTCAATAGAAACCGAACCACCGCCGCGCCGTAAGGCCTCCGTCGTTGGTCGCGTCGTCGCGGTGGTTGTCGCCGGGGTCGGGTTGTACATCGTTCTCCCGGCGCTGACCCATGTCGTCTCGGCGTGGCCCCGCCTCGCCATGCTGTCACCTTGGTGGCTGGTCGTGATGTTCGTCGCGGAACTCTCGAGCTTCTTCCTTTCGATGTCGCTGCTGCGTCTCGTTGTTCGAAATGGGACGTGGTTCGCGGTCATCACCGCCGGACTCGCCGGCAACGCCGTCACCAACGTCCTTCCGGGCGGCGACGCCGCCGGCGCCAGTGTCCAGTTTCGGATGCTCTCCATGACGGGGATCGAACCCGATCAGGCCGCTGGCGGACTGGCCGCCGCCTCGATATTGGGCCTGGCCGGACTGTTCTTGCTGCCCGTCTTCGCGTTGCCCGCGATCCTGGGTGGACTCGTCGTGAGCGGGGGTCTCGAACACGCGGCCGAACTCGGTATCGGAGGCTTCGTGCTGATCGTGGCGTTCGGTGTCGTGGTCCTTACGTCGGACCGCCTGCTGCTCTTCCTTGGAAGAGTTCTCCAATCGATACTCAATCGCGTTCCCTTTCGTCACTCCAAGACCAGTGACTTGGCGATTCGACTCCTGGCCCAGCGCGACGTGGTTCGCAGTGATCTCGGGCGAAACTGGTGGAAGGCGGTCTTGCTGATCGCCGGGCGCGTCGGGCTGGACTATCTGAGCCTTCTCGCGGCGTTGCGCGCCACAGGCGCACGACCCAATCCTGCGCTCGTCCTTCTCGCCTACGCAGCGACAGCGGTCATCGCGCTCGTCCCGATCACGCCCGGCGGCCTCGGCATCGTGGAGGCGAGCCTCACGGGTTTGTTGGTGCTCGCGAACGTTCCGAGTTCGAGCGCGGTAGTGGCGACCTTGGCGTATCGTCTGGGCTCGTACTGGCTACCCATCTTCGGCGGGGGATTCTGTTACTTGTTGTTCCGTCGCCGTTACGGACCGATGCGGGGTAGCGGCGCGACCTGACGTCGCGCCGGTACCGCTGTTGTGCGGGCTAGCGTGATTCGAAGAGGTCCCGAGCCAGAAGGGGCTTGACAGTTATGTCAGATCAACTCGATCAGGGCGACGAGTTCGTCGCCTCGCGCCGGTCGCGGATTCTTGAGCGTGCGGACGCGACCAACGTCCCGCTGCGCACGATCCTCGTGTCGGTGATGACCGTCGCGGGGGTCTACGTGGCGGCCATGCTCCTGTACCGGTTGCGCTACCTCTTGATGCTGATGCTCGTGGGCGGATTCTTGGCGCTGATCCTGAACCCCTTGGTCGCGATCCTGCAGCGCTGGAAGATTCACCGTCGCGGCGTCGCGGTCGCGATCGTCGGCGTGCTGTCGTTCCTCATGTTCATCCTTCTCGCGGTGGCCTTCGGCTACCCCTTGATCAACAGCTTGACGCATCTCGCGAACGCGCTGCCGTCGTACGTGAAGAACGCCCAAGGCGGCAAGGGGTGGATCGGTCACCTGATGCGCCACTATCACGTCGAGGCGTGGGTGACGAAGAACTCCTCCAAACTCATCTCGTTGGCCCAGGGGCTGAGCAAGCCGGCGCTCGCGCTGGGCAAGGGGGCAGCCTCGGTCCTCCTGGCGATGCTCACCACGTTCGCCTTCGTGATCCTCGTCCTGCTCGAGGCCCCCAAGATGCGACGGGTGATCTTGGTGACGTTGTCACCGGGTCGCGCCGCACGTCTCTCGAAGATCAGCGCACTGGTGAGCCGCTCGGCGACGGGCTACGTGCTCGGGAATCTCCTGACGTCGCTCGCGGCGGGCGTCACCGTGTTCCTGACACTGGCGCTGCTCTCCGTGCCGTTCGCGTTCCTCTTCGGACTGTGGGTCGCGCTCGTGGACTTCCTGCCGACCATCGGCGGCGCCATCGCGGGCATTCCGACGGTGCTCTTTGCGCTCGCGCACTCACTCAGTGCGGGGATCATCACGCTCGTCGTCTTCTTGGCGTACACGCAAGTGGAGAATCACGTGCTCAATCCGGTCGTCATGAGTCGCACCGTGAAACTCAACCCGTTGACCGTCTTCGTCGCCGTGCTGATGGGCGCGGAGATCGGCGCGTGGATCGGCGGCCTGTTCGGTGGATTCGTCGGCGTGCTCCTGGCCATTCCGGCCGCCGCGACGGTGCAGGTGTTGGTACGCGAGTTCTGGTCGACCTCGAGACCTACGCGCGTAGTTTCCACACGTGCCGTGATCGACCCCGACGCTTCGACGGCGACGGACTGAACGTCGAATCGCGGTGTCGTGACGACCCGTGAGTGCTATTGCGTCACGCTCCGGGCTTGGACCGGCCTCCAGGCAATTCCTGGCGGACGAACCGCGCGGCACGTCGGCGAAGGTGTCGCTCGCGTCGCTCCAGGTTGGTGAACGCCACGACGCGACGTCGGGCGTGTGCCGCTCGGTAGAAGCGGACCTTCGCCCCTTCGACCAGCACGAGGTAGACGACCACCATCGCGAACAGCAGTAGGAAGAACCTGGCCGGCAAAGGCGTGAAGCCGAGTAAGTGCGCCAGTCCGGTGTACGGCAGCACGGCGCCGACCAGTGCGGCGCTCGTCGGCACGATCAGCATTGCGACGCTGGGGCGCGACTTGAAGAAGGGAACCCTGCGCGTGCGGATCACGTACACGACCAGGGTCTGGGTGGCGATCGATTCGATGAACCAGCCGGTGCGAAAGCCGACGTGGCCTGCGTGCAGCACCGACAGCATCACCCAGAACGTCAAGAAGTCGAAGATGGAGCTGATCGGCCCGAAGATCGACATGAACCGGCGGATGAACCTCATGTCCCACGCCGCGGGACGCGCCAGTGCCTCGACGTCGACGCGGTCGGTCGGGATCACCAGTTGGCCAGCGTTGTAGAGCAGGTTGTTGAGAAGTATCTGGCTCGGCAACATGGGCAGGAACGAGAGGAACGCCGACGCGCCGGCGGCGCTGAACATGTTGCCGAAGTTCGACGACGTCGCCATGAGGACGTACTTCATGGTGTTGGAGAAGATTCGACGGCCCTCCATCACGCCCTCGGCGAGCACGTCGAGGTCCTTGTCGAGCAGCACGACGTCGGCGGCCTCCTTGGCGACGTCGGTGCCCGAGTCCACCGAGATTCCGACGTCGGCGTGATGCAGGGCCACCGCGTCGTTGACGCCGTCACCGAGGAACGCGACGTCCTTGCCGGTGCGCCGCGCCACGTTGATGATGCGCGACTTCTGGTCGGGACTGATGCGCGCGAACACGGTGGTCGTGAGGATCGCCGCCGACAACTCGTCGTCGCTCAGCGGTTCGAGGTCGACGCCGTTGAGCATGCCCGTGCTGGCGAGTCCGATCTGCGAGCAGACGTTGAGAGCGACTTTCCCGTTGTCACCCGTGATGATCTTGACCTCGACGCCGAGACGTTCGAGCTTCGCGAGCGACGCGCCGGCGTCGGCCTTGACCCGGTCGGCGAACACGAGGAAACCCTCGAAGGTGAGTCCGTGCTCGGCGTCGAGGTCGAGAACGGTCGTCGCTTCGGCGATACGGCTCGCGAGCGCGACGACGCGCTCGCCGCCATCGAACAGCGTCTCGAGTAGTTCGTGGATCGAGGCGGGAACGTCGTTGCAGCGGGTCAGCACGACCTCGGGCGCACCCTTGGTGACGATCAGCGTTCCGTGGGCACCGGTGTCGACCAGCACCGAGACCATCTGGCGCTCGTGATCGAACGGCAGAACCGCTCGTCGCGTAAAGTCCGCCACCTTCGCGCGCACGTCCGGCGAGCCGGCGACGGCCCCGCTCGTCCACAGCGCCTGATCCAGGGCGTTGCCGCCGACGGGCCCGTGATCACTCATCGTCGCCTCGTTGCAGACGAGACCCAACAGCAGGGCGCGCTGGTCCTCGGTCCCCAGGACGCCCAGGCCGCGCTCGAACGTGATCATCCCTTCGGTCAGCGTGCCCGTCTTGTCGGTGAACAGGATCTCGATATTGCCGAGGTCCTCGATCGCGACGAGCCGTTTGACGAGGACCTTCTTCGCCGCCAACGCCTTCGAACCGGACGAAAGGCTGACCGTGACGATGGCGGGCATCATCTCGGGAGCGATGCCGACCGCGATCGCGAGTGAGAAGAGAAGCGCCTCGATCAGTGGTCGTGACAAGACGACGTTGATGATGAAGATGAAGGCGGTGAGTAGCGCAGCGACCAGGAACAGGAATCTGGAGAACCGCGACAGCCCGACCTCGAAGGCGGTCTGGCCCTGTTGCTCACTGAGTCCGGCGGCAATCCGTCCAAACGCCGTGCGGGTACCGGTTTCGACGACGACGGCGACGCCCGAGCCCTCGTGGACGACGGTGCCCATGTAGGCGCAATCCACGAGGTCGCGGTCGTCCTCGCCGTGGCCGGCCTCGATGGTCTTGGTGACCGGCATCGATTCTCCGGTCAGCACGCCCTCATCACATTCGAGCTCATGGACCTCGAGCAGGCGCAGATCGGCCGGCACCAACGCGCCCAGTTGCAAGGTCACGACGTCGCCCGGCACCAGGTCGGCGACCGGTACCTGGACCGGCTGGCCGTCACGGCGGACTTCGGCGTCCTGGCGAATACGCGCGCGCAGCGACGCCATGGCCCGCTCGGCGGCGTATTCGTTGAAGAAGCTCAGTCCGACGCTGAGCGCGACGATCACGGCGATGATGATCGCGTTGGTCGCGCCACCGGTCAGCCCCGATACCAAGGCGGCACCGAGCAACAGGAGCAGGATCGGGTTGCGCAGCTGCCGCCACAGGATCAAGGACGGCCTCACCCTGTGCACCTTCAACAGGTTGGGCCCGAAGTGCACCGCACGTTCGGCCGCTTCGCTCGACGTCAGTCCATCTCGACGGCTGGCCAGTCGAACGAGCACCTCGTCACTGGTCAGGAGAGCGGCGTCGGCCAGCGACAGATCTGCCGGAGTCGTTGGCACGGCGTCTTGCACGTCGTCAGTCTTGCCGACGGCCGAGGACTCCTCGTACTCTTGGGGGCGATTGCCGATAACCCTCGCGCGAGGTCGCGGTCGAAAATGTGACCTTGGTCCTTACCTGGGGCGTACCGGAGACGGGTCAACGCGTGTAGGGCTTGAGCATGGAACGTTTTGACGACCGCGACGACGCGGGTCGCCGCTTGGGTATGGCCCTCGCGGCCTGGCGATTGGACCCGAGCGTCGTGGTCGTGGGCCTGCCCCGCGGCGGCGTGCCAGTCGCGTACCAGGTCGCGGTTGCGTTGGCGGTGCCGCTCGACATACTGATCGTTCGAAAGATCGGCGTCCCATTCCATCCAGAAATGGCCATGGGGGCCATTGGTGAGGACGGCGTGGTGGTCGTCGACAAGCAGATGATGGCGATGGCGGGCGTCTCGGAAGCCGCGTTCATGGCGATCGAGCGGCACGAGCGGGCCGAACTCGAACGCCGTCG
>Ga0207927_1000745_pt1 | contig 13760 bp, 12 predicted proteins | sample NGESurdeep072012_2_FD_184456 | JGI IMG/M metagenome (GOLD analysis project Ga0207927, IMG submission 184456) | Arctic peat soil microbial communities from Barrow, Alaska - NGEE Surface sample 210-2 deep-072012 (SPAdes) | ecosystem: Environmental > Terrestrial > Soil > Wetlands > Peat ... | reverse complement strand
GACGGGGCGCCCGTCCGGCGCTCGTGACCCGCCGGCCACCGCGCGCCCGGCGTCGGTGAGGCGCGCGCGGCGCTCGTGGCGAGGCCCTGCGCCGGCCGCGGTCAGCGTCCATTCGAGGTGCACGCGACCGTCGTCCGCGAGGGCCCGCAGGCGCCGCAGGAGCGCCGCACGGCCGTCGGGCGCGGCAAGGTCCCGGACCGCCCGTGGTCCTCCGGCGAGGGCGTCGAGCAACGCCGCGGTCGCGGCATCGCGAGCGGGCACGGCTGCGTCGCGAGCCGGAAGGGTTGTCCCGGCGGGCGGGGGCGCCGAGGGCGGCCCGTCGAGCGGCGTGGCCACCAGCTCAAGCTTCTCCAGGAGGCCCGGAGGGAGCATCGCCCGGATCGCGAGCGCCGGCGGCGCGAGGTAGTGCGTCGTGATCTCGCGCGAGAGCGCCAGGGCGAGGGGCGGCAGGAGCGGCCCGTCGGAGCGGACGCGGGCCCCGATCGGGCGGGCCGTCACGCCCTCCGGCGCCGGGGCGTCGCCCAGGACGATCCCCACCGCGCGACGGCGGCCCCACTCCACGAGCACCGGCTCGCCGGCGGCGACGTCCGCGAGGTCGTCGGGCACGACGTACGTCCATGTTCGCGTGCCCGCGACCCCGGCCGCGTCGACGGCAACCTCGACGTGACGCTGCTGGGCGGGCGCGTCGAGCAGCCCGAGGTCCGCCCGGTCGTTCGCCGCCTCGGGCGGTCCGACCTCGGCCATCGCGCTAGACGACGACGCGGCGATCGGCGTGCTTCGTCCGTTCCGCGCGGATGATCCCGTCGATCTGCTCGGCCGTCCGCTCCACCTGGCCGTCCTCGTTGACGACGACCTCGTCGTAGTCGCCCTGCCGCGCCAGCTCGATCGCAGCGTTTCGCTGGCGGATCTCCAGCTCGCCGGCCGACTCGGTGGCCCGGGCCCGCAGGCGCCGGAACAGCGCCTCGAGCGACGGCGGGACCACGAAGACGAGGAGCGCGTCGGGGACGCTGGCCTTGACCGCGGCCGCGCCCTGCACGTCGATCTTGAGGATCACGTCGTGGCCGGCGGCGAGCGCCCTTCGGACCTCGGCCCGCGGCGTCGCGTAGAGGTTCCCGTGCACCTCGGCCCACTCGAGGAAGGCCCCGGCGTCGCGCAGCGCCCGGAACCGTCCCGGGGTCAGGAAGTGATAGCTCCGCCCGTCCGTCTCGCCCGGCCGTGGCGATCGCGTCGTGCACGTGACGACGAAGTGGTAGTCGGGATCGCGCGGTCGGGCCCGCAGGGCGTCGATGATCGTGTCCTTGCCCACGCCCGAGGGTCCCGAGACCACGACCAGCAGGGCGCCCGGGGCGCCCGCGCTCGGGGCGCCGAACAGCGGGTCGTCGGTGTCAGGGGCGGACCCCAGGCGCCGCTCCGTCATCGCGGGTGACCGGGGCCGGGTCCGGCGGTGCCCGGCGCGCCGGTTGCGATGGCGCGGAGCCGGTCAAGGACGAGGTCGAGCGCGGCCGGGAGGGGTGCCTCCACCCGCACGAGGTCGCCCGTCCCGGGTGACGCGAAGACGATCCGCCACGCGTGGAGGAAGAGCCGCTCCAGGCCGTCCGGTCCGCGGCGCGACGTCCCCGTGCCGTAGACCGGGTCGCCCGCCACCGCGTGGCCGAGGGCGGCGAGGTGGACGCGGATCTGGTGCGTGCGCCCGGTGACGAGATCCACCTCGAGCAGCGTCCAGCCCCGGAAGCGCTCGCGGACCCGGTACCCGGTCACGGACGGCCGACCGTCGGGGACCACGGCCATCCGGGTGCGCTGCCGCGGGTCGCGCCCGATCGGCGCCTCGATCCGGCCGGCGGCGGCCTCCACGTTCCCGTGGACGAGCGCCAGGTACGTCTTCTTGACCCGACGCGCCTTGAGCTGGGCCATGAGGCCGGCCTGCGCCGTGTCCGTCTTGGCCACCATGATCAACCCGGACGTGTCCCGGTCGAGGCGATGCACGATGCCCGGTCGGGCGACGCCCGCGATCCCTCCGTACTCGGTGTCGCGCGCCAGGAGCGCGTTGACCATCGTCCCGCTCCAGTGGCCCGGCGACGGGTGGACCACCAGGCCGGCCGGCTTGTTGACGACGAGGACGTCCGCGTCCTCGTACAGGACCTCGAGCGGGATCGCCTCGGCCTCGATGTCGGCGGGCTCGGCCGCCGGGACGAAGAGGTCGAGCGTGTCCCCGGCGTGCACGATCGATCGCGCCTTGAGGGCCACCCCGTCGACGGTGAGGTGCCCGTCCGTGATCAGGCGCTGGACCCGGCTCCGCGAGAGGCCCGAGAGGTCGGAGGCGACGCGGTCCACGCGCCCGCCCGAGCCATCCGGGACGACCAGGCGGAGATCTGTCATCCGGCGATCCAGGGGCGGCGGGCCGAGGGCCAGAAGGCCATCAGGACCAGCAGGACGAGCGCGGCGCTGATCGCCGCGTCCGCCACGTTGTACGTGTAGAACCGCAGGTCGCCGATGCCCATGTTGACGAAGTCGACGACGTAGCCCAGCCGGAGCCGGTCCGCGAGGTTGCCAACGGCTCCCCCCAGGAGGAGGCCGAGGGCGAGGGTCGCGAACCAGCCGTTCGTGACCACCGACCGCCCGTGGAACCAGACGATCAGGCCGACCACGCCGATGCTCAGCGCGGCGAACAGGTAGGCCTGGTTCCCGAAGAGGCCGAACAGGGCGCCGCTGTTCTGGACGGGCTCGATCCGGACGTAGTCGCCCATGACGGTCATGCGCGTGCCATACGCGACGGTGGCGGTGACCCATTGCTTGACGAGCTGATCGGCCACCACGATCCCGCCGGCGAGGGCCAGGAATGCCGCCCAGTGACGCGAAATGCGGACCGGTGGCCGTGCCGGGACGGGGCCCGGCTCGACCGACGGCGCCGCGTCATGCATTCGCGGGCTCTGGGCGTACCGTGCGGCGGAGCGCGATCGTGGCCTCGTCGCCACCCGACAGCTTCACGCTCGCCTGGGCCCAGCCCTCCGGCGGAGCGCCCAGCATGACGCCGTCCGCGAGCGTCTCCGCGGCGACCGCGTCGAGGTACGGGCGGATTCGCGGGGCGTCCGCGCCGAGGTCCGCGACGAGCTCGATCCGATCGTCGAGCTCGAGCGCAGCGTCGCGCCGCAGGTCCTGGATGGCCCGCTGGAGCTCGCGGGCGTCGCCCTCGGCACGCAGTTCGTCGGTGAGCTCGATGTCGATCACCACCACGAGCCCCTCGTCGTGCGCGACCGCGGTTCCCGGCCGCGGAGAGGCTATGATCTCGACCTCGTCCGGTGCCAGCACCAGGCCGGCGATGGCGACGCTGCCGTCGGCGCGGACCTCGAAGGCGCCCGCCCGCGCCGCGGCCATCACGGCGGGGATCGCGGCTCCGAGCTTCCGGCCGATCTTCGGCAGGAGCGGCTTGATCCTCCGCTCGACGAGCTCGGATTCGTCGCCGATCCGGATGACCTGCTTGACGTTGACCTCGTCCGCGATCACGTCGAGGAGCGCGTCAAGGTCGGGGTGTGCCGCGCCGGGGAGCGCGATCCACAGCCGCGCGAGCGGCTGGCGCGTCTTGAGGCCGGCCTGGGAGCGGAGCGTGCGAGCCAGCTCGACCGCGCGCTGGGCGAGGGCGGTCGCGGCCTCCAGCGCCGCGTCCCGGAGCGGGGCCAGCTCCGCGGCCGGCCAGCGGGTGAGGTGGACGGATTCGGGTGCGTCGAGCCCAGGCGCGACGACAAGATTCTGGTGGATCGCCTCGGTCAGGAACGGGAGGACCGGCGCCATCACCCGCGCCAGCCCGCAGAGCGTCGCGTGGAGCGTCGCGAACGCGGCGTCGCGGTCGACGATGTCATCCGAGCGCGAGAAGCGCTTCCGGTTGCGCCGGAGGTACCACGTGGAGAGGTCGTCGATGAAGCCGGAGATCGCGCCCGCGGCAGCGTCGGGGTCGAAGTTGGCCAGGCGGTCCTCCACCCGCGCGGCGACCCCGGCAAGCCGCGAGAGGATCCAGCGGTCGAGCGGCGGCCGGCCCGCCACGCTCGACGGGTCGGGAGCCGTCCCCGCACCTACGCCCGGCGACCAGCCTGCGAGCCGCGCGTAGGTCACGAGGAACGCGTAGACGTTCCAGAGCACCAGCAGCTCGCGGCGCGCCTCGTCCGCCGCGTGCCAGCCGAAGAGGATGTTGTCGTCGGGTCGGGCCTTGGCGTACATCCAGCGCATCACGTCGACGCCCATTCGCTCGGCCGCCTCGTCGAACTCGATGGCGTTGCCCCAGCTCTTGTGCATGGGGCGGCCGTCCTCGCCGAAGAGCGTGGCGTAGCCGAAGATCGTGGTGAAGGGCGGCTCGCGGCGCAGCACGGTGCTCATCGCGAGCATCGAGTAGAACCAGTTCCGGAACTGGCCGGGGAAGCTCTCGGTGACGAAGTCCGCCGGGAACCACTGCCGCCAGAACTCCGGGTCCTCGCGGTAGTGGAGCGTGGAGAACGGGACGATCCCCGCGTCGAGCCAGGGGTTCCCCACGTCGAGGATCCTCGAGACGGGCGCCCCGCACGTGGAGCAGGCGATCCGGACCGCGTCCACGTAGGGGCGGTGAGACGTGTGGCCCTCGAGCTGGTCCCAGCCGTCCACGGCCCGCGCGCGCAGCTCCTCGCGCCCCCCGACGACGTCGAAGGTGCCACAGGCGGCGCAGTCGTAGATGGGCAGCGCCAGCCCCCAGTAACGCTTCTTGCTGATCATCCAGTCGTGCATGTTGAGGAGCCAGTCGAGCTCCCGCTCGTACCCGAAGGACGGCAGCCACCGGATCCGGTCCACGACCTCCATGATCTGGTAGCGCAGGCTCGCGTCGACCTGTTCCCGGGTGAGCTGGTCGCGCGGCACGTCGTAGACCGGGCCCATGCTCACGAACCACTCGTCGACCAGGCGGAAGACGAGCGGCGTGCCGCAGCGCCAGCAATGCGGGTATCGGTGGACGATCGGCTCCAGCCGGTAGAACAGCCCGTGATGCCGGAGGTGCTCCACCACCGGGTCGGCGCTGTCGCGGACGTCGCGCCCGGACAGGAACCCGAAGCCGTCGATGAAGATCCCGCTCTCGTCGAGCGGCGCGAGCATGGGCAGCCCCAGCGCCTTCCCGAGGGCGAAGTCCTCGGCCCCGCAGCCCGGCGCGATGTGGACGATGCCGGTCCCCTCGTCCTCGCCGACCTCGTCCCAGGGGATCACGCGGTGCTCGTACGGGCCCCCGTCGAAGCCGCGACCGGCGAAGGCGGCGCGGACGGCGGGCAGCTCGTCGAACGGCCCGCGGTAGCGCCACCCGACCAGGTCCGTCCCGGGCCGCTCCTCGAGGATCTCGAACGGCCCGACGAGCGCCTGGCGCAGCATCCCCCGGCCGAGCCAGAAGACGCTCTCGCCCTGGCGCACCTTCACGTAGCGGAGCCCGGGCCCGACCGCGGCCGCGACGTTCGACGTGAGGGTCCACGGCGTGGTCGTCCACGCCAGGAGCGCCTCGCCCGGCCGGTCCAGCAGCGGGAGCCGGATCGTCAGGCCCGGGTCGGTGCGGTCGGCGTAGCCCTCGGTCATCTCGTGCTGGCTGATCCCGGTCCCACAGCGCGCGCACCAGGGCATCGTGTCGTGGCCCTTGTAGAGCCAGCCGCGGCGGTGGCACTCCGCCAGGAATCCCCAGATCAGGTCGTTGTTCTCATTGCTGAACGTGAAGTAGGACCCGCCGAGCTCCGGCATCCCGAGCCGGCCGACGAGCATCTCGATGCGGTCGGTGACCGGCCCGTTCGGTCCCGCGAGGGTCGCCTCGGTGGCCGGTTCCGCGCCCAGCAGGTCGCGCAGCCGGAGCAGCTCCTCCGGGTCGTTCCAGTCCATCCAGTAGCCCAGCCGGATCGACTGCTCCGTCTGGCGCGCCGCGAACGTGAGCACGCGCTGCTTGCACAGGCGCACGAACTCCGCGATGCCGTGCTCCTCGATGTCGCGCTTCGAAGTGAAGCCGAGGTCTTTCTCCACGTTGACCTCGACCCAGAGGCCCTGGCAGTCGAAGCCGTTCTGCCAGCGCTGGTCCTCGCCACGCATGGCGTGGAATCGCTGGAAGACGTCCTTGTACGTGCGGCCCCAGGCGTGGTGGACGCCCATCGGGTTGTTCGCCGTGATCGGTCCGTCGAGGAAGCTCCAGCGCGGCCCGCCGGCGTTCTGGGCGCGCAGACGGGCGAACGTCCGGCGCTCGCGCCAGAGGGCGAGGATCTCGTGCTCCTGGGCAACGAGGTCGGGCTTGCTGGCGACGGGTGCGAACATCTGGCCTCGGATGCGGGTCTCTGGGCCGCGGGAGCACGAGCGTCGTGCCGGCCCGGACGGCCGTCACCCGGCCTCGGCACGCCCCACGGAGGTTCCCCGTATCCTACCCGCGATGCAACAGCAGCAGGAAGCACGCCCGCGGGCACGACCGCGCGCTCGATCCGCGTTCACGGCCGCGTTCCTCAGCCTGATCTTTCCGGGGCTCGGCCACGCCTATGCGCGGGCCTGGTACCGCGCGGTCGCGTTCGCGGCCGCGCCCTTCCTGCTCTTCGCGCTCCTCGCCGGGGCGATGCTCAGCTACCGAATCGAGATCCTCGGCGTGGCCCTGCAGCCGCCGGTCCTCATCGCGATCCTGGTCGGGAATGTCGTCGCCTACGGCTATCGGATCGTCGCCGCGGTCGATGCCTGGCGAGTCGTCCGCTACCTGAACCGGGTGTCGGACGGCGGCTCCGGCCGCCTCGGCCCGGCGCGCGCGAGCCTGGCCCCCATCTCCATGGCGGGCCTCCTGTCCGTCATCCTCGTGATGGGCGGCGCCCACGCCACCGTGGCGTACTACGACCTCCAGGCCCTGACCGCGGTCCAGAACATCTTCAACCCCACCGACACCGGCGCCGGGACCGGTCCCTCGCCGTCACCGGGTGCGACGATCGCGGCCGGGGCAACGGCCAGCCCGGCCCCGTCGCCGAGCGACGCGGCGGCCGGGGCGACGGCCGCGCCGTCGCTCGTCCCCTGGAACGGGACCGGGCGCCTCAACATCCTGCTCATCGGCACCGACAAGCGGCCCAACGAGGGGACCTGGAACACCGACACGCTGATCGTGGCGAGCATCGACCCCGCGTCGCACCAGGTCGCGATGTTCAGCCTCCCGCGCGACACCGTGGGCGTCCCGCTCCCGCCGATCCCTGCCCGCGCCACGTTCGGGGCGACCTACAACCTGAAGATCAACTCGCTCTTCCTGCAGGCGCGGGCGCGGCCGGACCTGTTCCCCGGCGGCGGGTACGAGGCGCTCAAGGACACCCTCGGGTATCTCTACGGGATCCCGATCAGCTACTTCGTGGAGGTCGACTTCACCGGCTTCAAGACCGTGGTGGACGCGCTCGGCGGCGTCACGGTGAACGTCCAGGTGCCGGTCGTTGACGACTACTACCCCGGCGAGAACGGGACGATCCGGGTCTACATCCAGACCGGGGTCCAGCACATGACCGGCAGCCAGGCGCTGATCTACGCGCGTTCGCGCCACGGCTCCAGCGACTTCGACCGCGCCTCCCGGCAGCAGCGGGTCCTCCTGTCGCTGCGCCAGCAGGCCGACTTCGCGACCCTGATCCAGCGCCTGCCCGATCTCGTCCAGAGCACGTCGCAGGCGGTCAAGACCGACTTCCCGATCGCCAAGCTCCCGCAGCTGATCGACCTCGCGAGCAAGATCGACATCGCCAATGTGCGGTCGTTCGTCTTCTCGCCGCCGTACTACGGGGTCGAGGGCTACCCCGGGGGCATCTACGAGCTCAGCCCCAACGTCCCCCGCATCCGGGCCGCCGTGGCCGGCGCGTTCGACTTCGACCCGCGCGCCGAGGCCCAGCGCCAGGCCGTCGCCCAGGAAGGCGCCGGCGTCTGGGTCCTCAACGGGACGGGCGCGAACGGGACGGCTGCCGCCGTGGCGGGCTACCTGGACTTCCGGGGCGTGGCGGCGTCTGCGCCGAACCAGGCGCCACCGCCGGGAACGGTCCCGCCCGACACGGTCATTCGCGCCTACAACGGCGCGGCCGCGAAGATGCCGCTGACGATCGCCCTGTTGACAAACGTGTTCGGCGTCAAGGTCGTGTCGGTGACCGATCCGGCAGTGAAGGTGGACGTGATCGTCACGACCGGAATCAAGACGCCGACGCTCGAGGCGCCTGCCATCCCCTGATCCGGTGCGCGCTCGTCGGAGCGTGAGCGCTCGTTGGAGCGCCGCGGCTCAGCGCGGGTAGATCGGCGTGACCCAGTGGCCGTACGCCGGGACGTTGCCCCGCACGATCTCGAAGTAGCGGTCCTTGACCCGCGCGGTGATCGGGCCGACAGCGCCCGACCCCACCTTCCGGTGGTCGACCTCGATGATCGGGCTGATCTGGGCGCCCGTGCCGCAGAAGAAGGCCTCGTCCGCGATGTAGACCTCGGACCGGTCGATCGAGCGCTCCAGGACGGGCAGGCCCAGGTCCGCGCAGATCTCCATGATCCCCGCCCGGGTGATCCCCTCGAGGATGTCGTCGGAGACCGGTGGCGTGACGAGGACGCCGTCCCGGATCACGAAGATGTTCTCCGCGGAGCCTTCCGAGACATGGCCGTCGTCGGACAGGACCAGCGCCTCGTCGAAGCCGTTGAGCATCGCCTCGCTCTTGCTGAAGGCGGGGTTCACGTAGGAGCCAACGATCTTCGCGCGCGACGGGATCGCCGGGTCGGAGGTGCGCCTCCAGGAGACCGTCCCGACCTTCACGCCCACGTTCGTGTCCACGTAGTCGCCGAACGGGATCGCCAGGATGTAGTAACGATGCTCCAGGCCGTGCAGCTTCACCCCGATGGCCTGGGTGCTCTTGTAGAACGACGGCCGGATGTAGGCGTCCTCGCGGAACGCGTTGCGCCGCAGGACCTCCACCACCTCGGCGGTGAGCTGGTCCACCGACGGCACGTCGTCCATCAGCATGATCTTGCAGGAGTTGCGGATCCGCTCGATGTGCTCGCGAACCCTGAGCGCGTAGAGCTGGCCCTGGTCCTGGTTCCAGTACGCCCGGATCCCCTCGAAGACCGCCGTTCCGTACATGAAGGCGTGGGTCATGATGCTGACGTTCGCCTCGGCAAGCGGGACGTAGCGGCCCTCGAACAGGCAGACGAGCGTGGCGGGGTCGGCGGGCGCGCCGGCGGCCCGTGCGGCGGGCGCCGCCACGGCGGCGGGCTTCTCGGTGATCATCCGATCGGGCTCCTGCAGCGTGGTTCCGCAACGACCCGGCGGGTCCGCGGACGCTCCCGAGTATACCGTCCGCCCCGCCGACGTCGGCGACGGGACGCGGCCGGTGAGGGCACCGGAGCAGGCCCCGAAGCCGCCGCCCGCGAGGAGGAGCAGGACGGTCACCGCCGGGTGATCGTCCGCGTCGCCGTGATGGCGCCCGGGTCAGGGGCGAAGGTGCTGGGGCGCGTACGGCAGGAGGGCGACCAGGCGGGCTCGCTTCAGCGCAACGGACAGCTCACGCTGGTGCGCGGCGCAGGTGCCCGTCTTCCGGCGCGGCTCGATCTTCGCGCGCTCGGAGAGGTAGCGGCGGAGGCGGCTGACCTCCTTGTAGTCGATCTGGACCGTCTTGTCGGCGCAGAAGGCACAGACCTTCCGGCGGCGTCGGTCGCGGTAGTAGTCGTCGCGCTTCTTGCGGGCTACGGGAGGCATGCTGTCAGCTCCTGTGGTCGCGGGTCGCGCCGGTTCGGCGTGTGCCCGGGGTTTTCGTCAGAACGGGAGGTCGTCGATGTCGGAGGGGGCGTCGTCCCCGCTGGCGGGGTCTGGGCGCCGGATCGGCGAGACGGTCGCCCCCGCCGGGCGGGGTTCGCCGGGGAACGGCGGCGCGTCGGCGCCTTCCTCGCGCGGGCGGCGGTCGAGGTTGGTCACCTGGTTGGCGATGAGCTCGGTCGTGTACCGCTTCTGGCCCTGCTGGTCTTCCCACTGCCGGGTCTGGAGACGGCCCTCGATGTAGACCTTCATGCCCTTGCGAAGGTGCTCGGCGGAGCGTTCGGCGAGCTGCGCCCAGGCAACCACCCGGAACCACTCGGTCTCTTCCTGCCAGGCGCCGTCCTGGCCCTTGTAGTTGCGGTTGACGGCAACCGTGAACTGGGTCACGGCCTGGCCGCCCGGCGTGTACCGCATCTCGGGATCACGCCCGAGATTCCCGATGATCATCACCTTGTTCAGGGACATCGGAACGCCCTCCTGGACCTGGTCAGTCGACCGCGGCCGGAGCGGCTTCGCTCTCGGATTCGTCGATCTGCTCGCCCGTCGGCTCCTCGTCCTCCTCGACGTCGGGGCCCGGAACGAGGTCCGCGATGTCGTCGCCCTTGCCGCGCGCCGCCTTGAGCGGTCGCTCGACCCGGACGATCAGGTGCCTGATCACGTCCTCCGTGATCAGGAGCGTGCGCTCCAGGTCCGCGATGGAGTCCGCGGGTGCGTCGAAGTGGATGATGTGGTACGAGGCCTCGCGGTACCGGTCGATCTGGTAGGCCAGGCGGCGACGGCCCCACGGGGCTGCCTTGACGATCTGGCCGCCGGCACCGGCGATCTGCCGGGTGACCTTCTCCAGGAGCGCCTGGACGCGATCGTCCGGCGCATCGGGCCGGATCACGAGCATGAGTTCGTAGCGGCGCATGGCCGTTCGACTCCTTCCTGTGGGGTATGCCCCGCTCGTGGCCCCCGGAACCCGGGCCGCCAGGCGGAGCAGAAAGGGCTCGGCGAGTCTACCACGGGCGTGGGGCGAGCCCTGGTGCGCCTCATGTATCCTGCGTACATCCACCACCCACACCGAGGGATCCCGCCAGCGTGCCGTCGAGCACCATCCTTGTCCTGGAGACGATCCCGGGCGCCGCTGCGACCGTCGAAGGCCCGCTGAGCGGCGTCGGGTACCAGGTGACGGTGACGGCCGACCCGGACGACGCGCTCCGGCGGGCGGCCGACTTCGCCCTCGTGATCGTGGACGTCGGTCCCGGACCGCGCAGCGGCGTCGATGTCTGCCGCGAGATGCGCCGCACGGCCGCCTTCTCGGCGATCCCCGTCCTGTGCATGAGCCAGTCGACGGACGTCGAGGAGCGCGTGCGCTACCTCGAGGCCGGCGCGGACGACGTGGTCGGGAAGCCGTTCGACGCCCGTGAGCTCGAGGCGCGGGTCGAGGCGCTGCTGGTCCGTTTCCAGCGCTCGCGCGACCTCGCACCCCTCGTCCACACCGACGACGAAGGTCCGGCTCGCCGCAGCATCATCGCCTGCTTCAGCCCGAAGGGCGGTGTCGGCACCACGATGATCGCGGTGAGCGTTGCGACCTCCCTCGCGGCCCAGGCGCCGGGCAAGGTCCTGATCTTCGACTTCGACCTGCAGTTCGGCCAGGTCGCGACGCACCTCAACCTCAAGCCGCAGCTGACGCTCGCCGACCTCGCACACGACGAACAGTCGCTCCGCGAGCCGGACCTGCTGCGCACCTATGCGATCAAGCACGACTCCGGGCTCGACGTGATCGCCGCTCCGGGCTCGCCCGAAGCCGGGCGTGACATCACGCCCGAGCAGGTGAACCTGGCGCTGTCCACGGCACGGACCGCGTACGAGACGGTCGTGATCGACGCCGGCTCCGACCTCGACGAGCGATCGCTCGCGGTCCTGGAGCGGGCCGAGGCGGTCGTCATCCCGATCGTCCCGGAGATCGGCGCCCTGAAGGCGCTCCACTCGCTCCTGGACTACCTCACCGAGGTCGGCTCGGCCGCGGCGGCCGCGACCTTCGTGCTCAACCACCAGTTCGCGCGCGAGATGCTCTCGATGAAGCAGATCGAGGCCGCGATCGGGACGAAGATCGAGGCGGAGATCCCGTACGATCCCGGGCTCTACCTCAAGGCCATCAACGAGGGCGTCCCGATCGTCCGCAGCGCCCCGACGTCGCCACCCGCCCGGGCGCTCGCACGGCTCGCCGCCATCGCGACCGGCGGACCCGAGGCCGCTGTGACGACGCACGACGAGCGGCGCGGTCGCCTCGGAGCCTTCCGCCGGCGCAGCTGACGCGCTTCCCGGAACGCCGGCCGCGGCCCCGGATCATCCGTTCCCGTTGACCGACGCCTGGCCGGGCATCCCGATCGAGATCGTTCCCAGCCACGCGCACTGGCAGGTGGACGGGGCCGTGAGCACCGGCACCCCGCCGAGCACGACCGTCGCGGATCCGGGCGCCCAGACGCCGACGGGCACGGGGATGCACGGCATGGGCGTATGCACCCCGAGCGCGGCGGCGGTCGCGGCGATGACCGCCGGGTTCGTGGGCGAGTTGCACATCCCGAATGTCGGGATGTTCGCCATCGGGATGGCGTCCGCGATCGTGGCGAGCTGCTGTCCGCCCGCCGTCACGGGCGGGCCCTTGGGGATGGTCGTCAGTGCCATCGGCGGTCCCAGGCCCATGGTGCAGGAGAGCATCGCTGCGTTGACGACCACTGGCGGCATGGACTGTCCCTCCCTGCTGCGCGCCTCCGGGCGGGCCAGCGCGCTCGCCCGCGTCCGTTCGTTCCCGAGTCTCCCACCGACAGGTGCGTCCGATCGGGCCGTCGAGCGTGCCCGATCGGACCTCGCTCGCCGGAGCCACGCAGCAGGACCCGACACGGAGCGTCGAGCGGATGCCATGATGGGGTGCGTGCCCCACGCTTGAGATTCACGCCGGAGTTGGGAGGAGATCATGCAACTCGATCGCCGGGCTCTCGCCGTCGCGATCGCCCTTGGCCTGCTCGCAGCCGCATGCGGGGGTGGCAGCGCCGCCACGCCGACCCCGACCGCCGCGTCGCAGGCGTCGCAGGCGGCCGCGTCCGCGGACACGTCCCAGTCCGCGTCGGAGGCCCCAGCCTCGCAGGAGCCGGCGGCGACCGACAACGGCACCGTCCCCAACATCTCCCTGCCGCCGGGCACGGCCACCGAGCTCGAGGCGATGCTCCCGTCGAACGTTGGCGGCGTCGCCTTCGCGAAGACCAGCTTCGGCGGCGGCGTGCTGCCGGCCACGATCCCCGTCGACTCCGGCGAGCTGGGCACATTCCTCACGGCCAACGGCAAGACCCTGGCCGACGTCTCCCTGGCGATGGCCACGCCGACCGATCCGTCGAAGGCCGGCTCCTTCGTCATGGCATTCCAGGTCAAGGGTGTCGACGGGACGAAGCTTGCCACGGTGCTGGCGGGATCCGGCGACAGCGGGCTGCAGACTGCCACGGTCGGCGGCAAGCAGGTGCAGCAGGCCGGCGCGGCGGGGTTCGGCTTCACGCTCTACGTCAAGGGCGACGTCGTGTTCTACATCCTGGCCCTCGGCGACACATCGCTCGTGGACGGGATCGTCGCGGCGCTTCCGTAGCGCACTCCCGGTCCGGGCTGGGCGGGCCGGGACGCCGCCTCGTCCAGCCCGTGGCGGAGATGACCACGGCCGCGCCTCGGCGATCTGACCGCCCCGGCGGTCGGACGCGCGCCTTCGGCCAACTCCGACGTGGCTGGGCCAGTTCGGCTCGGACCTCGGCGCCAGGGGCGCCGTTTGCCTCGCAGGGCATACTGAGGTCGTACCGTGCAGCCGCCCGAACCCGGGCGACAGAGCCGGAGGACCTCCGATCGGCAGGATCGCCGCCGCCATCTGCGCCGCCCTCCTCGTGGCGCTGCTCGGCGCCCCCGTCAGCGAGAGCAACGCGGACGCAGCGGCCATCGTGCGCGCCTGGCAGGCGCTCGTGGGCAACGGGTGGCCGACCCAGCA
>Ga0207927_1000739_pt1 | contig 13804 bp, 7 predicted proteins | sample NGESurdeep072012_2_FD_184456 | JGI IMG/M metagenome (GOLD analysis project Ga0207927, IMG submission 184456) | Arctic peat soil microbial communities from Barrow, Alaska - NGEE Surface sample 210-2 deep-072012 (SPAdes) | ecosystem: Environmental > Terrestrial > Soil > Wetlands > Peat ... | reverse complement strand
TAATAGCAACGGCCAACTTCATCTTTTGCGGATTGTTTGTGCTGTTCAGCCTGCCGTATTTCTGGCGGCAAATACAGGTGCTGCGGAACTGGCCCGAGGTTGAGGCGCAGGTGCTGCGCAGCGAAGTGGTGACGGAACCATCGGCAGGTCACGAGATGGTGTACCGGGCGAAACTGCAGATGCTATACACCGTCAGCGGGAATCCCATCACATCTGATCTGACCAGCTTCGAGAGCACCAACTACGAAGCGACCCTGCGACGCACCGAGCAGTTCCCTGTCGGCAGCCACCACGCGGTTCGCTACGACCCGGCGAATCCCACACAAGCGCGGATTGGCGCGGGCTGGAACCGGACGTTCTTTGCCCTGCCTCTGATAGTGCTGTCGATGGCGGCCTTGTTTCTGTGTGTCGGGGCGGTGTTCCTAGCCGTGGCAAAAGCCGCGTCATAGGTACCCCCTTCTCCCCTCCCCCAATCTTGAAAACAAATGGTTTATAGCACGAGTGTGCGCAAGTTAGTGCAAACAAACATAGTTATAACTAAAGTCCTAGGAACAAAGGACTTAGAACGACAACATTGTTGCAGAGGCCCGGAGGACATGATTTTACTTTCTAGTTATCAAAGATCGGTGATGGCCCGCTCCCATCGGGGTAGCACTGGCAAGAGACACCAGTCCCTCGGCCTTATGTAGATGGTTTTATAGATCGGCGGGCGGGACGGGAAAGGACCTGGGACACAGGGGTGTGTGATAACGAGGGCTATTTTCGTCACGCAGCAAATGACGCTCGGGTTCACGCCTTCGCAAGACTGTGGCGCCCGTTAAAACGGGCTCGGAGTTATTTAAGAGGGCCGATATCCGCGGGCTGACGCCCACGGCTCAAACAAATGCCGCCCTGCGGGCTCCCCACGCGAACCGAAGGCGGTCAAAGGCGCGCTACGAGTTCGCAGGCGGTTCTGCAGAGTTGAGTTGGTCGAGCTCGGCCTGGGCGGCGTCGCGCTCGCGGGGCATGTTGAGTTCGGTGAAGAGAGCCAGGGCCTGTTGGAGCTTCTGCCTTTCCGTTGCGCGGTCGCCGCGCGCGGCCTCCAGATCGGCCCACTGCCAGTAGCAGTAGCCGAGATCTCTTCTTAGACCCAGCTCCAGGCAGATGCTCTCGCTCTCTTGGAACAGAGCAAGGGCTTCCTTCAGTTGTCCCTGTTTAATCAAAATTAGTGCCTGATTGCCGTAACTGGCTTGCAATCCAACTTTGTTGCTCAGCTCTAGGCAGATCGCCGCTTCTTTCTTATGCAGGGCCATGGCCTCGTCCAGCCGTCCCCAATCCTGGAGGATGTTCGCCTGGTTGCCGTAGCTGATTTGCAGACTGTACTCATCGCCCAGCTCCAGGCAGATGGCTTCTGCTTTCTTGTGCAGGGCCGTGGCGGCCTCCAGCCGCCCCCATGCTGTGAGGATCCCCGCCTGGTTGCCGTAGCTGGCTTGCAGCCCGCCCTTGTTGCCCAACTCCAGGCAGATGGCTTCCTGTTTCTTGAGTAATTCCATCGCCTCGTCGAGCCGCCCCCATGCCGTGAGGATCCCCGCCTGGTTGCCGTAGGTGTAGCTGAGTGCGTCCTTGTCGCCGAGCTCTTCGCAGATGGCTTCCGCTTTCTTATGCAGGGCCAGGGCCTCCTCCGGCCTCCCCCAGGCTTTGAGGATAATCGCTTGGTTGCCGTAGATCGCCTGGAGAGCCTGTTTATTGCCGAGTTCAATCGTGATGGCCTCCCCCTTCTTGTTCAGGGCCATTGCCTCCTCCAACCGCCCCCAGGCTTGCAGGATCGTCGCCTGGTTGGCGTAGCTTTGCAAAAGGCCGTCGTCGTCGCCTAGCTCGCGGCAGATATCCTCCTCCTTTTTGTGCAAGTCCAGCGCTTTCTGCGACTGGCCCCACAAGTCGAGGATTATGGCTTGGTACCGGTAGCTCCTGTATAGACAGGACTTCCCCTCCTTGTCATCCCGTTCGACCCACAGAGACTCCTCGTTCATTGCGATACGATACGCGGCGTTTACCTCGCCAGTTCTCCGCGCCAGTTCATAGCCGTTGTACGTCAATCTAGTTTCACGATTGCCTTCGTGGAGGCTCCAAAGGAAGGCGGCCGCCGGGGAAATTTCTTCCAAGCACTCGCGGCAGTCGCGCCAGCGCGTCTCCCAATCCTTGAACAAGTCTTCCAGCACCGCCGCGTGGCGCTCCTGCAAAGCAGCCAGACTAGCGACGCCCGCCCGCGCCCAGAGTTGCTCGCGCAGCAGGGCGTGCAACTGGAAGCGCTGGCGGTCGCGGTCGAGGACACGCAGCAGCGAGCCGCGCACGAGTGCGTTCGCGGCGTCATCGGCTTCGTCTTCGGTGAGTTCGGCGATGTTCGTGGCGAGCGGCAGCCAGAAGCCTTCCTGCACGCAGACGGCGCAAGCTGCCAGCAGCTTTTGTTCGCGCGGGGGCTGCGACTCGATGGCCTGAGCGAAGAGAGCGTTGACGTTTTTCTCTCCATCGGCAAGGGCGCTGACCTGCAATTTGGATACGGCTTTGCTTAGCGCCATGGCCGACATGTCGCGCAGGACGCTGGCGCCTACGGCGACGGCGATGGGCAGCATCTCAACGCGAGCGGCGAAGTCGAGCAGCGGCTTACGGTTGTTGTCCACTTCCTGCTGACTGAATGATTCGTCGAGATAGGTGTGGAACAGCTCCATCGCTTCGTCTTCGGTGAACTTCTCCACCTCGGAGGTCTGCTTTTTGGGAGTGAGACCGGGCAGCGACTTGAGGCGCGAGGTGTAGAGCACGGAGCAGGCGGGGCCGGGCTCCAGTTGGGTGACTTCGATCTTGCCGTCGCCGCAGGGCCAGACGTCGTCGAGGACGAGCAACGACTGGCGCTGGCGCAGCCATTGTTTGGCGGCGTCGCGCTGGCGGTCGGGCGGGAGGGTCTTGACTGCTTCATTAAGGGGCAGGCGCTCGACTAGCTCGGCGGTGATGGCGTCGAGCGGGCGCTGGCCGCAGGTCTGGAAGATGACGGCGTCGAAATCTTTCTGGGCGTCCCAGGCGAATTGCAGGGCGAGGGTGGACTTGCCGGTGCCGGGCTCGCCGTGGAGGAGAAAGACCATGGGTTCGCCGGCGAACGTGCTGCGCAGTTGCTGGAGATAAGGGCCGCGACCGACGAAGTCCTGGGGGCGATACTCGGGCAATCCGAGGAAGCGCTTGACGATCTCGCGCTGCTCGAGCCAGGCGACGGTTTGGCGAAGGGCGTCTTGCTGGTCGCGGCGCGCATCGACGTAGTTCTTGGTGCGCAGCAGCTCGGGCAAGGGATGGTCGCGCAACATGACGATGCCGAGGCGGGTCCTCTGCTCGGCCACCTGGCGGGCCAGGACGGAGGTCCATTCTTCTTCGGTCCATTGGGAGGCGGCGGCGTCGGGCGACCAGACAAGGAGGGCGACATCGCACCACTTGAGGCCTTCTTCGATTCTGGCGACGAAGTTTTCGTACTTTCCGACATCGACCTCGCACAGCCAGGCTTCGGAGCGTGCGCCGATGATGGCGGCGGCAAGTTGCTTCACGAAGTCGGCGTCTTTGGTGCTGTGAGAGAGGAAGACTTTCATGGCGCTGTGAGCCTACCCACCCTGTCGCCAAATGCGAGCGACGAGGGTGGGGCACCCGATTCAGTACAGGCGAAGGGTAGCAGAGTAGGAAGGGCGAGTCAGCAGGAAAGCTCGATTGCGGGTGAGCGCCGGGAAGCGCGGCTCGTAAATGAGCGAAACTATCCTTTCGCTGCGACGGTCTGGGTCTATGTCAGTTGGAATTACCCTGTGTATCCTTTCGGTCGGCAACCAGGCGGGCAATTAACCCTGGGTCCCCTACTATTTTTAATCACTTGCGAGCGTGGGTTAACCGTTGCGTGGCACATAATATGGAGTGCGCGGAGAGTCTGCGGAACTTTCCTGCCCGTTGGGATGAAATACTAATGGAAACAACATCCGCTTCATCGCCGAGGTGGCGTTGCTGACCGAACAGACCGACGAACAGCTCCTGGTACTGGCGCTGGACGGGAACGAAGACGCGTTCACCGCCCTGTACCGGCGAAGGCAGGGGCCTGTCTACCGCTTCGCCTTGCACATGAGCGGTTCGCCGCAAGTGGCCGAGGAAGTCACGCAGGACGTGTTCATGTTTCTGCTGCAGCGGGGACGCGGGTTTGACCCGTCGCGTGGAGCGGTGGGCGCGTATCTGTTCGGAGTGGCAAGAAATTATGTCCGGCGCGCGATGGAGAAGAGTCACTCAGAAGCCATGATGACGACTCCCGCCGAGGACGACGATCCGCATCTGGTTACGGACTTCGATCCCGTGGGCGACATCGCGCGAGGTCAGACGTCGAAGGCAGTCTGGAAGGCGGTCCTGTCGTTGCCAGAACATTATCGCGAGGCTGTGGTGCTGTGCGATTTGCAGGACCTGAGCTATGCCGAGGCCGCCGAAGCTCTGGGATGCGCGATTGGGACGATTCGCTCGCGCCTGCATCGAGCGCACGAAATGCTGGTGAGGAAGCTGCAGAGCTCAGCCCCGGCGTTGGCGGGGTTTTCGGGCGATGCCGCGAGGTGCTTGTCATGACATGCCGTGAATTCATTGAGACTGCGGAGTCCTTAACACCATTGCAGTTGCGTCTGCTGGAAACGAAAGACGAACAGATGTCAGCCCATGCGCGCGAATGTGGTGGTTGCGGCAAGTGGATGGAGTCGCAACGCTTGTTGGGCAATGCGCTGCAGGTCCTGCGCGCCCACACCGCGCAGAGCGAAGCTTCTCCGAAGGTTGAACTGGCGGTTCTCGAAGCATTCCGGACACAGGGCTTCGAAGGGGTGGCCGCTGTCGCGCCCGATCGCGCCGCGCCCGCAGTATGGAAACTCAGCCGCTTCTTTGAGGTTGGAGCTTATGCCGCGGTGGCTGCCGCGCTCATCATCGGGATTTTTCTAGGTGCACGGATGTGGCGGGACAAGCCGGCTCCGCAAGCGCAAGCTCAAGTGCAGGAGAGTCCGCTGCCGCAGGTCGTCGATCCTCGAGCGGCAACCGGCGCCGGCGTGACCGAATCGTCAGGGAGTGCTTCCGCCGAGGTGGCGTCGAAGCCGGTCAGTGCCTCCGCGATCAAGGGCGCTGTGCCCGCTGCTAGACGTTCTCAGCCGGTCGTTGCACAAGCCGCGACCACGAATGTCGACAGGCAAGGATTTGTAGCATTGATGTTCTGCGATCCGCTGATCTGCTCGGGCGAAGAGCAGGTCATTCGCATGGAACTGCCCGCGAACGCTTTGGCCTCCGCGGACGGCAATGGCAGCCAGCCGGTGATCGCCGATGTAGTCGTCGGGGATGACGGCCTGGTGCGGGCCATGCGAATTGTGAATTAGAGAAGTGTAAGTTGCGCAACTTGGGGTCTAAGTCATGAAATCGATGAAATTCAGCGTGGGTAATTCCATTGTAGTGATTGTTCTGGCCTTGTTGACGGCTGCCGTGGCTGTCGGGCAGTCGGCTCCGCCGCCGCACGACATGATGATGGGGCACGGCCCTGGTCCCGGCGGAGACATGATGCACGGCGATTTCGGCGACGGCAAAACCGTGACAGGTGCGCCTCTCAGCGGCGACTTCGTCGTCAGTCGCGACACCACGCTGGCCGACGGCAACCGTATTCACCATGAATCGACGTCAAAGGTCTATCGCGATGCTGAGGGCCGGGTTCGCCGCGAAGTGGGCTTGGATCTGGCTACGCCGGCAACCGGTAATGTAAAGCGCAGTATGGTGGTGATCACCGATCCCGTGGCCGGGAAGCGCTACATGTTAAATCCGGATAACAAGTCCGCACATGAGATGCCGGTCCATGGCCCTAAGCATCAGGGTGAGGACCGCGAAGAACACATGAAAGCCATGCGTGGTCCTGCCGAACCGGGAGCCGTAACCAGGGAGCAACTTGGATCCAAGGTGGTGAATGGACTGCAGGCGGAGGGCATACGCGTGACTCGCACGATTCCGGCCGGAGCGATTGGGAACGACAAGCCGATTTCCGTGGTGACGGAGCGCTGGTTCTCGCCTGACCTGCAAATTACCGTGATGACGGTGCATACCGATCCCATGATGGGGACGGTCACAACCAAGCTGGTCAACGTGGTGCGCGGCGACCCGGATGCTTCCCTGTTTCAAGTCCCGTCGGACTATAGAGTCGAGGCTGGCAAACCCAACGAGCCTATGTACATGCCAATGAAACCGTAGAATTGCATCTCTAGACCCAAAAGGCGGGAGCCCGGACTTGGGCTTCCGCCTTTTTGACTTTCGGCCCAGGAGCACTGTTGCTGGACCCGACCAATGTCGGGTGGGAATGCTTCTCCAGAGGCGAACTCTACCCGGTGCAGGATAAAATCTACAGCAATTTGACAACTGGCCGCGAGTAAGTGGCGTACAATTTTTACCACAGAGTGCGGTGAGAATCGCGCGCTGGAGGGCAGTATGCTCAGGCTCACTCCCGTCTGGCTGGTCCAATTACTGATGGTCCTCGCCCCAACCCTTTGCATGGCACAGGGGATAAACACAAACCGTCAGACGAGCTGTGAGGTTTCGGTACGCGTAACCTCCGAAAATGACCGGGCCGCGGGCGACCAGATCCGTGTGGAGTTGCGGAATGATTCCGAAACTCCGATCGCTCAGACGTTTACGGATTCTGATGGACGGGCGTCGTTTCACATTTCATCTGCGGGAGTATACCGGATCCTGGTCTCGGGAATTCCCATTCAAGGTACAACCTCAGAATCGGTTCGCGTCGATGACATGGACAAGAGCAAGACGGTCTACCTGCGCGTAAAGTCAGCAGGCGATGTCGCTGGGTCCACCACCAAGCCCAATACGTCCCCGGTAACATCAGCCGCCGAGTTGAGGGTTCCCTCCGAAGCCAAGAAGGCGTTCCGCAAGGGTATGGACGCTTGGGAACACAACGATTTTCCTAAAGCAGCCGAGCAGTTCGAAAAGGCCGTCAATATCTACCCTGAATACGACACCGCCTTCAACAACCTGGGAGTGATGTACTACCAGATGAACCAAACGCAGAAGGCACGGGAGGCGTTCGAGCGGTCAGTGGCATTGAATGACCGTAATGCCGATGCGGACCGAAACCTGGCTCGCATCCTGGTTCATGATGGAAATTATTCTCGCGCGGAAGAGCTGCTGAAGAAGTCGCTGGCGGTTGAACCGCTGAATCCAGTGAGCCTGACCCTGATGTGCGTGGCAGAAGTTCAGTCAGGCGACGACGATGGCGCACTCGTGACCGCCCGCAAGGTCCACCAACTTCCTCACGAGGGATATTCCGTCGTGCATTTCGTCGCCGGTCAGGCGCTCGAACGCAAGGGCCAGCCCCAGGGTGCGTACACGGAGTACCAAACCTACCTGCGCGAGAGTCCGAACGGCGCCGAGGCGGGCCAGGTCAGAACCGCTCTGACCAAGCTCACGGCCAGCAGTCGGCCCAATCTGCAATAAGACCTCTGATTGAGTGAGGACGGAGACGGTTGCCGGCGCGCCGCAGAGTTGCGCTGCCCCGACACCGATAGTGGAGTCCTCTGCTGTATCCTAGACAGAATCGATGATGACCAAGCTCTGCCTTGCCCTCCTGATGCTTTGCATTGCCAACGTTTCGCTTGCTGCCGACAAGTCAGCCACCGTGCATGGCGGCAATGGAGTTACGTTGCCTCCCCCCCCGCCTACGAAAGTGGAGCCGGTCGTCGAGACCGTGCAGGGGGTTGCCATCACCGATCCCTACCGCTGGCTGGAAGACCCAAAAAGCCCTGCAACCCGTGAGTGGATTGCGTCGCAGATGCAATACACCGAAGACTACCTCACGCAGGTGAAGGTGCGGCCGGAAGCTGTGAAACGGCTCACGGAACTGATGCGGGTCGAAAGTTACGGCATCCCGGTCGAGCGTGGAAACAGGTACTTCTTCAAGAAGCGTCTCGCGGAAGAAAACCAAGGATCCATCTATATTCGCGAGGGCCTTAAAGGCAGCGACGAGAGGCTGATCGATGCCAGCAAACTCAGTGCCGATCAGAACACTTCCGTCAACATCGCCGACGTTTCCAAGGACGGAAGCCTGCTGGTATATGAGGTTCGCGAAGGCGGCGCCGACGAGCAGTCTGTGCACTTGCTCGATGTGAAGTCGCGGCGAGAGCTTCCCGATGTGCTGCCGGCGGCGCGGTACGCCGGCGTCAGCCTCAGTCCGGATGAGCAGGGGCTTTACTACGCCAAGTTCGAGCCGACAGGCTCACTGGTGTTTTACCACCGGCTTGGCACACCTGTTTCATCGGACCAGATGATCTTTGGAAAGACATTCGAAGGGGAAAACTACGGTCCCATGGACTTGATCTTTGCCCAGGTGACCGAGAATGGTCGCTATCTCATATTTCACGTGCATCACGGGGTGCCGGCGAAGCGAGTCGACATTTACGTAAAAGACCTGCGCAGCGCGGATGCTCCGATCCGGCCGATCATTCGTGGCATCGATAGCCGCTTCTCGCCAGAGAACTTCGGGGACGATCTCTACGTCCTGACCGACTACCAGGCGGAGAATTATCGCGTCATAAAGATCAAGTTGAGCGACCCCGCTCCAGAGCACTGGGAAACCGTCGTGCCTGAGGGCAAGGATGTGATCGAGTCGATCGCCATTGTTGGCGGCAAACTGTGCGCAACCGGTCTGCACGACGTGATCACCGAGACTCAGATATACACGCTGGCGGGAAAGCCGGCAGGAAAGATCACGTATCCCACGCTGGGATCAGCGTCAGGAGTGATCGGACGGCAGTCGTCCAATGACAGCTTCTATCTCTTCGAGTCTTTCAATCTGCCGCCGACGATTTATCACTACGATGTGGCGAGCGGGAAGACTGAGGTCTTCGCGAAACCCCAGGTCCCGTTTGGGTCCGCGCAATACGAAGTGTCGCAGGTGTTTTACACCTCGAAAGACGGCACCCGCGTGCCGATGTTCATCTCCTCGAAGAAGGGATTGAAGCGCGACGGCACTGTTCCAACCCTGATGTTCGCGTACGGGGGCTTCAACGTCAGCCTGCCTCCGCACTGGGACCCCGAATTCGCGTGGTGGATGGAGCAGGGAGGCTTTTACGCACAGCCCAATCTGCGGGGTGGAGGCGAGTACGGCGAAGCGTGGCACAAGGCGGGAATGTTCGAGAAGAAGCAAAACGTGTTCGACGATTTCTTTTCGGCCGCGGAATACCTGGTCAACAACAAGTACACTTCGCCCTCGCATCTGGCAGCGCGCGGACGCTCGAACGGCGGACTGTTGATGGGAGTGGCCATGACACAGCAGCCCGAATTGTTTGGGGCGATCTGGTGTGGCTATCCGCTGCTCGACATGGTCCGCTTCCAGAATTTTCTGGTGGGACGCTGGTGGACGACGGAGTACGGTTCCGCGGAAAAGGCTGACCAGTTCCCTTACCTGCTGAAGTACTCGCCTTACCACAACGTGAAGAAGGGCGTGAAATATCCAGCGATCATGTTCAACACCGGAGATTCGGACACCCGCGTCGATCCTCTGCATGCCCGCAAGATGACGGCCCTGATGCAGGCCGACACGGGCAGCGACCGGCCCGTACTCTTGCACTACGAGCTAAAAGCTGGACACAGCGCGGGAGTTTCGATCACGCAGTTGGTGAATGACACTGCCGACGAGTTGTCGTTCCTGTGGAATGAGACCAGCGGGAAATAGATCCGGGCAAGAATTGAGCGGTGAAAGCGCCGGGCTTCAGCCCGAAGAAATCGTCCGCTAGCATCGGCTTTAGCCACGAACCCTCCAGGGCTAAAGCCCTCTGCTCGAGGCAGCATTTGCGGCACGGCTGAAGCCGTGCCCTTCCACCTTTTACCCCTGTAACATTTGTTCCAGATTGGAACCGCCTTCCCGAATTGCGCCTCGGGTGCGCGATGTCACCCCCCGACGTGACCCGTCTCACAGAGTTCCCGGCGGAATTGGAAGAACCTCTTAAGTAGCAGGATCGCAGCCGTCCATTGCGAACGGCCACCCAAGCCTGCGGCGGTTTATCGGACCGTGGAACGGTCCCCCGGTGCTGGTCTCTCGCGAAAGGAGCGCCCAAGCACATGTCAGCATTAGCGACTCTTCCTGATAGCGCCGAACAAGTCTACATTGACCAAGCCGTAGCCAAGAACAGTGGCCGGCCGGGTGCGTTGCTGAGCATCCTCGAGGCGGTACAGGAGCACCATCCTCACAAATATCTGCCGCTGGAAGCGCTACGGTATGTGGCTGGAAAGCTGGACATTCCGCTCTCGCGCATCTACAGCTTTGCCACGTTCTACGCGCTGTTCAATCTGCAGCCGCAAGGCGACAACACCGTCTGCATCTGCCGCGGTACTGCGTGCCACACGAGGAATTCGCGTAGCTTGCTGGAGAGCCTCCGCCTGGAACTGGGGCTTGGTCTCAGCGACGACGAGGAAGCCGGCGACGCGGACAAACTCGCGCTGACTACCAAGGACGGTAAGTTCACGGTGCGGACCGTGGCCTGCTTCGGGCAATGTGCACTTGCCCCGGTGGTGGAGGTCAATCACCGGATCTGCGGACACGTCAACGAACGCACCCTGCAGCGCGAGGTCCGGGCGCTGGAACGGGAGAGTGAGTGATGCCGCGAATTGAGGACATTGGCGTATTCAATGCAGTCCGTGAATCGGGTCTCAACAAGCTCGTGCCGCCAGTTCCACGCATCGGCGTCGGCATGGGAACGTGCGGCCGCGGCAACGGGGCCGAAGGCCTGTATCACGCGTTCCTCGAGGCCATCGACCGCAGCGGTACTGACTTTTTCCTGACAGCTTTGGGATGCTTCGGCGCATGTTGCCAGGAACCACTGGTGAACATCCGCTTGCCGGGCCAGCCTCTACTCATCCTGCGCCAGGTGCAAGCCAGCGATGCGGCCAGGATCATTCACGACATTTCGGGCGGCAACATTACGCCGGAGTTGGTGTACTGCAAGATCGAGGAATGGGACCACATCACAGGCTCCATTCGCTATGGGCATGGTTATCCCGAAGTGCCCACGTGGAACGAGATTCCCTTTTTCAAGGGACAAAAGAAGATCGTGCTGCGTAATTGCGGTCTGATCAACCCAGATGACATCGAAGAATACATTGCCGTTGGTGGTTACCAGGCACTCTACAAAGCCCTGATTGACGGGAAGCCAGAGAGCATCATCGAGCAAATCAAGGCTGCCAAGCTACGCGGCCGCGGTGGCGCTGGCTTCCTTACCGGTAACAAGTGGGAGTTCCTGCGCAAGGCAGTGGCCGACCAGAAGTTCATCATCTGCAATGCCGATGAAGGCGACCCGGGCGCCTACATGAACCGCAACGAGATCGAAAGCGATCCGCATTCGATGCTGGAAGGCATGATTATTGGCGGCTACGTAATGGGCGCCACTCAGGGAATTATTTACGTGCGCGCCGAGTATCCGCTCGCGGTACATCGGTTGAGAAAGGCCATCGAGCACGCACATGAATACGGCGTGCTGGGCGACAACATCCTGGGGCGCGGCTTCAAGTTCAACATTGAAGTCGTGGAGGGCGCAGGCGCGTTCGTCTGCGGAGAAGAGACCGCACTTATCGCTTCCCTGGAAGGCGAAGCGGGACGGCCGCGGCCGCGTCCTCCCTTCCCTGCTCAAAAAGGGCTGTGGGGCAAGCCGAGCAACATTAATAACGTCGAGACCTGGTACAACATCGCTCCCATCGTGACCAAGGGCCCGGCGTGGTTCACCGAAACCGGAAGCGCCAAGAGTCCGGGGACGAAGGTCTTCTCTCTGGTGGGCAAGTCGCATAGCACCGGGTTGGTCGAGATGCCGTTGGGCACTCCGCTCAAGACATTCATCTACGACATCGGCGAAGGTGGCGTCGGCGGCCGGAGCATTAAGTCGGTGCAAACCGGCGGTCCTTCGGGCGGATGCATTCCCCACGAAATGTTCGACACGCCCGTGGACTACGAAAGCCTGGCGCAACTGGGATCGATCATGGGCTCAGGCGGCATGGTGGTGATGGACGAAGACAACTGCATGGTTGACGTCGCCCGCTACTTCGTGGAGTTCACCAACTCGGAGTCGTGCGGCAAGTGCGTTCCCTGCCGGGTGGGACTCAACAAGTCGCTGCGTATCCTGAACCGCATCACTTCGGGCGCAGGCCGCATGCAGCACATGGAAACACTGGATGAGCTGAGCCGCTACATTCGCGAGTGCTCGTTATGCGGACTGGGGCAGACGGCTCCGAATCCGGTGTTGACCACGATGCGCCATTTCCGCCACGAATTTGAGGATCACATCGTGGCGCGGCGCTGCCAGGCGGGCGTGTGCACGGAACTAGCGCTGTCGCCATGCGAGAACAGTTGTCCTCTGCACATGAACATTCCGCGCTTCCTGCAGTTGTATAAGGAAGACCGGGTGGACGAGGCCTTCGATTCGATCATTCTCGATAATCCCCTGCCGTCGTCGACAGGAAGAGTGTGCCAGCATCCCTGTGACGAGCGCTGCCGCCGCCAGACCATGGATGATTCCGTAAACATGCGCGAGGTGCATCGCTACATCGCTGACATCATTCTGCTGGGTGATCGATTCGACGCGGCTGTGGCGCGTATTTCGAAGCGCATGTTGGAACATACGGGACGCAAGATTGCCATCGCTGGCGCGGGTCCAACTGGACTGACCGCGGCGTTCTATCTGGCATTGCTGGGACACGACGTCACGGTGTTCGATCCGTTGCCCGAGGCCGGTGGCATGCTGCGGTTTGCGCTGCCGGAATATCGCTTACCCAAGCCGGTCTTGCGACGCGAGATCGAGTTGATCGAGCGCCTGGGAGTGAAATTCACACTCAACACCCGCATTGGCACCGACATCACGCTCAACGAACTGGATGAGCGCTTCGATGCGGCATTCCTGGCGATCGGAACTTGGAAAGAGTCGTGGGTGTATCTGCCCGGCACCGAGCTTAAGGGCGTCTATCCAGCGCTTCCGCTGCTTGAGTCGATCGCCAAAGGCGACTCGGTAAACCTTGGGCGGAAAGTTGTGGTCATCGGAGGCGGCAACGCTGCCATCGATTCGGCACGCTCGTCTTTGCGCAAGGGAGCGGAAGTGATCGTGGTCTATCGCCGCGAGCGCAAAGACATGCCCGCAATTGAAGAAGAAACGGAGGCCGCTGAAAAGGAAGGCGCGCGGATTGTATTTCTGTCCGCGCCGCATCGCATCATCGGCGATGCCAAGGGCAACGTCAAAGCGCTGGAAGTCGTCAAGACCCGGCTGGGTGAATACGACACCTCGGGACGGCGCAAGCCAGTCCTCACCGATGAGGTCCAGCGCATCGAGTGCGACTCGGTGATCCTGGCGGTGGGAGAGACGGTGGACCTGGATTTCTGCAAGGCATCAGGTCTGCAGATTAAAGAAGGCGGCACCATCGAGGTGGATCGCTACCGCCTCGAAACCAGCCGTCCTCGCTTCTTTGCCGGAGGCGACCTGGTCACCGGCGCATCGAATGTCTCCAATGCCATGGCGTTCGGCAAGCGGGCGGCGCGCGCCATCGACGAGCAACTCATGGACGCCAAGCGATGGGATGAGTTGTTCCCCACAGTGGAATACGACCAGTTGCCACCCAAGGATGTAAGCGAATGTCGGCGCCACTCGCCGCACGAGCTTTCCGTCCGCGAGCGCATGCAGTCGTCGGCGGAAGCGGTGGTGGGATTGACGGCGGAAGAATCGCACGAAGAAGCCTGTCGCTGCCTGCGCTGCGACGTAAAAGTTCC
>Ga0207927_1000737_pt1 | contig 13817 bp, 14 predicted proteins | sample NGESurdeep072012_2_FD_184456 | JGI IMG/M metagenome (GOLD analysis project Ga0207927, IMG submission 184456) | Arctic peat soil microbial communities from Barrow, Alaska - NGEE Surface sample 210-2 deep-072012 (SPAdes) | ecosystem: Environmental > Terrestrial > Soil > Wetlands > Peat ... | reverse complement strand
AAGACCCGGAGCGACAAGACGATCCTCCTCGTCGAGCACAAGATGGACGTCGTGCGCGAGCTGTCGGACCGCATCGTCGTGCTGCACAACGGAGCCCTCGTGGCCGACGGCGAGCCGGCGGAGGTGATCGCCTCACCCGTCGTGCAGGAAGCCTATCTGGGCGTCGGGGTCGCCCGGTGAGCGGGCCCCTTCTCGAGCTCCAGGGCGTCCACACGCACATTGGCGCCTACCACATCCTTCACGGCGTCGACCTCGAAGTCGCTCGCGGCGAGCTCACCGTGCTGCTCGGCCGGAATGGCGCGGGCAAAACGACGACGCTCCGCAGCATCATGGGCCTGTGGCACGTCTCGTCGGGCACGGTCCGGTTCGAGGGCGAGGACATCGGCGCCTTCGAGACGCCGGAGGTCGCGCGGCGCGGAATCGCGTACGTGCCCGAGAACATGGGGATCTTCGCCGACCTGACCGTGTGCGAGAACCTGTTCCTCGCGGCCCGGGGGGCCAAACGAGCTGAAGACATGGACCCCGGGCGGCTGGAGTTGATCTTCGGCCAGTTTCCGGCGCTGAAGCGTTTCTGGCAGCACCCCGCGGGGCTGCTGTCCGGCGGGCAGAAGCAGATGCTCGCGGTGGCCCGCGCCATCGTCGAACCCCGGAAACTGCTGCTCGTCGACGAACCGAGCAAGGGCCTGGCGCCGGCCATCATCCAGAACATGGTCGGAGCCGTCCGGGAGCTCAAGCGCACCGACACCACCATCCTGCTCGTGGAGCAGAACTTCAATTTTGCCCGCCAGGTCGGCGACCGCGTCGCGGTGATGGACGGCGGCCGGATCGTCCACGCGGGCACGATGGCCGCGCTCGCCGCGGACGAGGCCCTGCAGCAGCGCCTCCTGGGCCTGTCGCTGGCGGCCCATCAATGACGACGGAGGCCGGATGAGCGCTTCTTCCCCGACGGCCCCGGCCTCCGACGCGCTTCCGGCCGTCCGGCCGGACCGCCTGCCGCTGTTCCTGATCCCGGTCCTCGCGCTCGTCGCGTTGCCCCTCGTCAAGTCCTTCTCGACGTGGGTCACCCTCACGTTCGCCGGACTCGCGATGGGGATGATCATCTTCATCATCGCCTCGGGCCTGACGATCGTGTTCGGCCTGATGGACGTCCTGAATTTCGGCCACGGCGTCTTCATCACGCTCGGCGCGTTCCTCGCGACGGCCGTGCTCGGCACCATGACCGACTGGACCGGGCGCGACAGCTTGCTTTTCAACCTGCTCGCGGTGCTGGCCGCGATGCTCGTCGCAGTGGCCGTGACGGGAGTCGTGGGCCTCGCGTTCGAGCGCGTGATCATCCGCCCGGTCTACGGCCAGCCGCTGAAGCAGATCATGATCACGATGGGCGGGGCGATCGTCGGCGAGGAGCTGATCAAGGTCGTCTGGGGCCCGCAGGCGATCCCGCTGCCGCTGCCGGTGGCGTTTCGCGGCTCCATCCTGTTCGGAGAGGCCGCCGTCGAGAGGTACCGGCTCATCGCCGTCGTCATCGGGCTGATCGTCTTCGCGGCGATGTTCTGGGTGCTCGCCCGGACGAAGATCGGTCTCCTGATCCGCGCGGGCGTCCAGGACGGGGAGATGGTCGAGAGCCTCGGCTACCGCATCCGGAGGCTGTTCGTCGGCGTTTTCGTGACCGGCGCGGCCCTCGCGGGCCTCGGCGGCGTCCTCTGGGGCCTCTACCAGCAGAGCGTGATCCCCCAGATGGGCGAGCTCGTCATCGTGCTGCTCTTCATCGTGATCATCATCGGGGGGATGGGCTCGGTCGGCGGCTGCTTCATCGGCGCGCTCCTCGTGGGCCTCGTCTCGAACTACGCCGGCTTCCTCGCGCCGAAGGTGGCCCTCTTCTCGAACATCCTGCTGATGGTGATCGTCCTCCTGTGGCGGCCCGAGGGGCTCTATCCGGTGGGCAAGCGCTGATGTTCCGCCGCCTGCTCTCCGGCGACCTTCCGCGCAGCCGCGTGCTCGCGTTCGTCCTCGCCGTGATCTGCCTGGGCCTTCTCTTCACCCCGTTCGTCTTCCCCGGCGCCAGGGCGCTGAACGTGGCCGCGAAGATCTGCACGTTCGTCGTCCTCGTCTCGAGCTTCGACCTCCTGCTCGGCTACACGGGCATCATCTCGTTCGCCCACACGATGTTCTTCGGGATCGGCGCCTACGGGGTCGCGATCGCGATCACGCGCATGGGGCCGACCTGGCCGGCCGTGGCGGCGGGCGTCGGCGCCGCGCTCGTCGCGTCCCTCGTGCTGTCCCTCGTGATCGGCCTCTTCAGCCTGCGCGTGAAAGCGCTTTACTACGCGATGATCACGCTGGCCGTCGCGACGGCGTTCCAGACGCTCGCGTCGCAGCTGTCGGATTTCACGGGCGGCGAGGACGGGCTGAGCTTCAAGGTCCCCGCGATGCTCTCGCCGGGCTTCTCGCTGTCCTCGCGCCCGTTCCTCGGCGTGTCCCTCGACGGGAGGTTGATCTCCTACTACCTGCTCCTCGCGGTCTCCGCGGTTCTCTTCCTCCTCATGCTGCGCATCGTGAACTCGCCGTTCGGCCGCGTCCTGCAGGCGATCCGCGAGAACGCATTCCGCGCCGAGGCGCTCGGCTACCGGACGGTGCTCTACCGCACGGCGTCGAACGTGATCTCGGCCGGGTTCGCGACGCTCGCGGGAGCGCTCCTCGCGTTGTGGCTGCGCTACAACGGCCCCGACACATCGCTCTCCTTCGAAATCATGATCAACATCCTGCTCATGGTCGTGATCGGCGGGATGGGCACCCTTTACGGGGCCGTCCTCGGGGCGACGCTCTTCATCGTCACGGAGAACTACCTGCAGGACCTCATGAAGCTCGCGAGCAACGGGCTCGCCGGGATTCCCGTCCTCAGGGACCTCGTGAATCCCGACCGCTGGCTGTTGTGGCTGGGCCTGCTCTTCATCCTCAGCGTCTACCGCTTCCCGTTCGGAATTGTCGGCAAGCTGCGGCTTAAAGCGAGGAGGGCGACATGAGCCTCGCGCGCGTCAACGGCGTCCAGATCTTCTACGAGTTCCACGGCCCTGAGGCCGGCGAGCTCCTGGTCCTCAACAACGGCGTGTTCATGAACACGATGTCCTGGGCCTTCCAGATGCCCGACCTCTCGAAGCGCTACCGCGTGCTCGCATACGACATGCGCGGGCAGGGCCAGAGCGAGCACCCCGAGGGCCCGTACTCGCTCGAGCAGCACGGCGAGGACCTCGCCGCGCTCATGGACCACCTGCACCTCGGCCCCGCGCACATGGTCGGGACGTCGTACGGCGGCGAGCTGAACCTCGTGATGGGCATCCACCACCCGGAGCGCTGCCGGACGCTGACGATCGTCACGTCCGTCTCGCACAGCGGGCCGCTGCTCGCGGCGATCATCGAACGCTGGAGGCTCGCGGCCGGGCTCGGCAACGGGCCCCTGTTCTTCCGGCTGATCTGCGCCGACACCTACTCGGAGAGCTTCCTCGCCGGCCGGCCCGACCTCATCCCGATGGCCGAGCAGCGCTACGCGATGCTCGACCTGCCGGCGGCCGTCCGCCTCATCGAAAGCTTCGCGCGCTTCGACGTCCGCGCCCTCCTCGGCCGGATCAAGGTGCCGACCTGCATCGCCTCGGCGGAGCTCGACGTCCTCAAGCCCCCTCGCTACGGCGAGATCATGCACGCGGCGATCGCCGGCTCCGAGTTCCACCTTATCCCGGGCGCGGGACACGTCGCCGTGCTCGAGAAGGCGGCGGAAGTCAACACGATCATCCTCGGTTTCCTGGCCAAGCACCCGGCCTGAAGCGGCCGGGGGACCCGGGGCCGAATTCCGATCGTCGCGGCGCCGGGGCTTTGATCAGAGGTACCCGAGGGCCTTCGCCTTGGCGGTGAGGTCGGCGCGGAAGTCGGGGTGGGCGATGGCGATGAGCTCCCGGGTCCGCTCCCGCACGGTCCTGCCCCGGAGACGGGCGACACCGTTCTCGGTGACCACGTGGTCCACGTGGGACCGGTGTAGGGTCACGGCCGAGCCCTCCGGCAGGGTCGGGACGATCGTGGAGAGCTTCCCGCCCCGAGCCGTGCTCGCGCAGGCGATGATGCTCTTGCCGAGGCCGTCGAAGCCGGCCACCGCGCCCTGCGCCGTGTCGGACTGGCCACCCGTGCCCGAGTACTGGCTCGCGCCGATCGACTCGCTGGCCACCTGCCCGGTTAAGTCCACGGAGATGCAGGTGTTGACAGAGACCATCTTCGAGTTCTGGCTGACGACGGCGGGGTTGTTGACCCAGTTCCCCCGGATGAACTCCACCGCGACGTTGTCGTCGAGCCAGTCGTAGAGCTTGCGCGAGCCCATCGCGAACGTCGTGACGAACTTTCCCCGCTTGAGGGCCTTCCTCGTGTTCGTGATGACGCCCATCTCGTAGAGCTCCATCAGCGAGTCGACGAACATCTCCGTGTGGACGCCCAGCTCCTTCTTGTCCTTCAGGGCGAGGGCGGCCGCGTTCGGGATGCCGCCGATGCCGAGCTGGATGGTCGACCCATCCTCGACGAGGTCCGCGATGTACGCGCCGATCGCGAGGTCGGTCGAAGAGGGTGTGGGCGAGGGGAGCGTCGGGACCTCCTGGTCGTTCAGGACGAAAAAGTCCACCTTCGAGACATGGACCTGGGTGTCGCCCAGAGTCCGCGGGAGGCGCGGGTTGACCTCGAGCACCACGAGGCGGGCGGCCTCGATGATGTCCTGCTCGTAGGTGATGCCGAGGGACAGGGAGACGAACCCGTGCTTGTCGGGCGGGGTGCAGGTGCCAAAGAAGATGTCTGGCCGGCGGGCCTGGATGCGGTCCATGGCCGCGCGGTGGAGCATGTTGGGGACGTACGTCACGGTCCCGACGCCGTTCTTCAGGGCTTCGCGCGACCCGGGCGCGTGGAACCAGCTCGCGAGCTCGAAGTGCCCCTTCATCTCGCGCTTCATGTAGAAGTCGTAGGGCTTCAGCGTGAGGCAGGAGAAGACGCGGACGTTCTCCACGCGGTCGGCGACGATGTGGAAGCGCGACATACAGCCCTGGGGCTCGGAGGCGCACATCGCGACGATCACGTCGTCGTTGCTGCCGATGCGGGAGACCGCGTCGTCCACGGCGACCAGTTTGCTGCGGTAGATGTCCTGCGGGTTCATGTCAGCTCCTCTCGGGACAGAAACTCCAATAGTCCCCGGCCCAGATAGCGCCCGATGGTCTCGACGAGGGCCCGCGCGTCCACGGGCGATCCGTCGAAGGCGGTTTCCATTCCAAAGTAATGGGCGAGGCCCATGAGGTATTCGATCGCGGTCCCCTCATCCACTCCGGGAGCGGCGCGCGTGACTCGGAGTCGGGCCGGCCGCTTTCGGTAGCCGGCCGTGAAGGCCGCGTAGTAGTTGCGCACGGCCGCGGGAAGGACGAACTCGGCCTCGCGCACGATGTTGTAACAATGCTTGTCGATCGAGAGGTAGATGAGCCAGAGCCAGAGCCCGCGAAGCTCGAACTCGAGGGCGTTGAGCCGCGCCGTCCCGGGGGCCGCCAGGTTCCCCGCGATGAAGGCGCGCGCGTCGTGGCCGACCTTCGCGATGAGCTCGCCGTAGAAGGCTTCCTTGGAGTCGAAGTAAGTGTAGAAGGCCCCGACCGAAAGCTGGGCGCCGTCCGTCACCTCGTGGACGTTCGTCTCGAAGAAGCCCTTGTCCCCGAAGAGCCTGCGCCCGGACCGGAGGAGGCGCTCGCGCGCCCCCTCCTCGAGGGCGACGGGGAGGGGCGTCGCGGTCCCGCCGAAGACCTTTTCGGGATCGAAGTCGAGGCCGCGGAAGAGTCCGTCCGTGAGAATGCCGCAGACCGCCTCGAGCTGGACAGGGGCGGCGTTGAAGGCCCAGTTGATCGCGCAGAACCTGAGGCCGCCGAGGGCGAAGAGGTATTCGGCGAGGCCGACCTCCCGTCCGAGGGCCGCGCCGAGGCTCCGCATGTAGATGGCGACGAGGCGCCGCTCGTACTCGAAGTAGCGGTACTGACCCTCGCGGAACACCGAGACGAGGTCGGCGTGCTCCTCGGAGAAGCGGACGATCGCCTCGGCATAACTGCGCAGGCGCTCGCGGGGCGTTTCTCCGTCGGTGCGCTCGAGTGCTTCGCGCACCTGGTCGAGAATCCGGCCGAGGATGACCTTGAAGAGGGCTTCCTTGTCGTCGTAGTAGCGGTAAAAGACGCCGTTCGAGAGGCCAGCCGCGCGGCACATCTCGGCCACGGACACGGTGCCGTACCACTTCTGCGAGAAGAGTTCGACTGCGGCCGTCAGGAGGCGCTCCGCCGCTTCCTGATTGCCTCGGCCCTTGTACGACGCGCTCGCCTGCTTCACCCGGGGCGGCAATCCGACCTCCATGCCTTGCGTGAGAAGTGATTCAGTCGTCACGTACAAGGTAAACCCTGCTTTCGCGCTCGGCAAGCGAAAAGGCCTAGGCAAAGTCGAATTTCTGGCTCATTTCCGCCGACTTCGCGAGCGGCGCGAGGAAAACGAATCGCGCGAGGCCTCCGGTCCTTATTCCGCGGTATTCGATCGAAATTCATTGCACTTTCCCTTGAGATATCCGCGAATCGGCCTATATTGAGAGTTGATTCACTTCTCACGGAGGAATCAAATGCACATCGGTATCCTCGGTTACGGGACCTGGCTTCCTCCGGGCAAGATGACCGCTGCCGACCTCGCCGCGGCGACCGGGATCCCCGAGAACGTCATCGCCCTGAAGTTCGGCGTGAAGGAAAAACCCGTCGCGGGTCCCGCCGAGCCGACCGCCTTCATGGGCCTCGCCGCCGCTCGCAAGGCCCTCGCCTCCGCGGGCATCGAAGGCTCCGCCGTCGACCTCGTGATCTGGTGCGGAGCGCAGCACAAGGACTATCCCTGCTGGCTCGCGGGCCTCTACGTGGCCGACAAGATCGGCGCGAAGAAGGCGTGGAGCTTCGATATGGAGGCGATGTGCGGCTCCATGATGGCCGCCCTCGACGTCGCCAAGTCCCTCATGCTGACGCACGAGGGGCTCGACACCGTCCTCCTCGTGTCGGGCTACCGCAACAACGACCTCATCGACCTTTCCGTGCCCGCGACCCGCTTCATGCTCGACATCGGGTCCGGCGGCTCGGCCGTCGTCCTGAGGAGGAACGCGGGGAAGAACGCCGTCCTCGCGTCCGCCTTCCGAGGGGACGGGTCGCTCTCGGAGATGTGCATCGTGCCCGCGCTCGGCGCCAAAGCCTGGCCGCCCGCGCCGGAAGACGTCGCACGCGCCCACTTCGTGGTGCCCGACGAGGAGGCGTTCAAGAACAAGCTGAATGAGGTCACGATGCCGAACTTCTACGCCGTGATTCGGGAGGCGCTGAAGAGCTCGGGAGCGCCGGAGAACGGCATCGACTACCTCGCGATCCTCCATTTCAAGAAGAGCGCCCACGACGCCGTGCTCGCGGAGCTGGGCCTGAAGCCGGAGCAGAGCACCTACCTCGACGACTACGGCCACCTCGGCCAAAACGACCAGGTGCTTTCCCTCGAGCTCGGGCTCCGGGACGGAAAGATCCGGGACGGGTCGCGCGTCGTCTTCGTGGGCGCGGGCCTCGGCTTCGTCTGGGCCGCCACCGTCATCCAGTGGGGCCCCTGTGCCGCTTGAAGCGGGCGTGCTCCTCGCTCTCGTCGCCGCCGGAGGTCTCTTCGCGGGCTGGTTCTTCGTCAAGCGCCCTCTCGAAGTATTTGCGTGGGGCGCGCGGCGCTCGCTGCGCCGAGCCGGACTGAAAAAGGTCGTCGTCCGGACGCCCGCCGGCCCCCAGACGGTTTTCGCGGGGGGATCTGGCCCCGTGCTCGTGCTCCTGCACGGGGCTGGGGACCACGCGGGTACGTGGTTCCGCGTGGCTCCGTCCCTCGCGCGGCGCTACACGCTCGTGATTCCCGACCTCGCCGGCCATGGCGAGAGCGCGCCACCCGCCGGCCCCATCCCGTTTTCCGACATTCTCGACGGCCTCGAGGCGGTGATCTCGGACCAGGCTGCAGGCGGCCGTGTGACGCTCGTCGGCAACTCCCTCGGCGCCTGGATCGCCATGGTCTTCGCGGCGCGGCATCCCGACCGGGTGGAGCGCGTGGTTGCCGTCAACGGCGGGCCTCTGATGGGCTCGGGCGGCGGCCCGAATCTCCTGCCGCGCACGCGCGAGGAGGCGCGGGAGACGATGGCGCGGCTGCGGGACGCCGGCAGCCCGGCCATTCCCGACAGAGTCCTCGACGACGTCGTGCGGCGCGGCGCGACCAGCCCCATCGCCCGCCTCGCGGCCGCGGCGGCCGGCATGGCGCCCTTCCTCCTCTCCGAGGACCAGCTGCGCGCCTTCCAGGTCCCCGTCCGGCTCGTCTGGGGCGCCTCCGACCAGCTGATGACGCTGGACTACGCGCGGCGCATGGCCGCCGCGCTGCCCGACGTCGCGCTCATACCCGTCGAGCGCTGCGGGCACCTGCCCCAGCAGGAGGCCCCGGAACGCTTCGAGACCGCCCTCCTCCAGGCGCTCGGCGACGCTCCCGCGCTCGAGCAATCACCCACCACCGGTCCACATCCGAAAGGACATCCGATATGAGCAACGTGAGCATCATCGGCGCCTACAACACCCAGTTTGGCGCGTTCGTGAAGAAGGACAAGGCGACCGGCCTGATGACCGACACGAAGACGTACTACGAGCTGCTCGTCGAGGCCGGTCGCGGCGCCATCGCCGACGCCGGCCTCGAGGCGAAGGACATCGACGCCGTTTTCGTCGGCTCCTGCTCGCCGGGCACCTTCATCAACCAGGAGCACGTCGCCCCGATCGCCGCCGAAATCCATCCGGATCTGAGGTTCAAGCCGATGACGCGCTGCGAGTGCGCCTGCGCGTCCGGCTCGGTCGCCCTCTACGCCGCCCTCTACGCCGTCGAGGCCGGACGCGCGAAGCGCGTCCTCGTGATCGGCGTCGAGAAGATGAACCTCCTGCCGACGCCGCAGATGACGCACGTCCTCGCGTGCTCGTCCCACTGGCCGACCGAAGGTTCGAAGGGGATGTCGTTCCCGATGCTCTTCGCGGAGTATGCGAAGGGCTACCAGGCGCACTACAAGATCAAGGACGCCGACCTCGAGAAAATGCTCTGGACCGCCGGCGCACTCTGCTACAAGAACGGCGCCGAGAATCCCCTCGCGCACGTGAGGAACGGCCCGGCCACGGTCGAGGCGATCATGAAGCTCAACGAGCCGGATGCCAAGGGCAAGTGCAAGAACATGATGATCGCGCCGCCTCTGCGCCTGCACGACTGCTCGCTCGTCACCGACGGGGCCGCGGCGGTCGTCGTCACCCGGACATCGGACGTCCCGAACAGGAAGCGAGCCGCCGTGATCGCCGGCATCGGCCACTCCGTCGAACGCCTGCCCGAGAACGTGCGGCCCAACATGCACGAGCTCATGGCCGGCAAGGACGCGACCGCCAAGGCCTACAAGGAGGCCGGCATCACGGCTGCCGACGTCGATCTCGCCGAGGTGCACGACTGCTTCACGATCAACCAGATCATGTCGACCGAGACGCTCGGCTTCTCCGCGGACGGCCGCGCCGGCTACGACTATCTCGCCGGGCGCTTCACGCCCGACGACAAGGTCGCGATCAACCTCTCGGGCGGCCTGAAGTCCAAGGGGCACCCGGTGGGCGCCACCGGCGTGTCCATGCACGCCCTGATCTACAAGCAGCTGATCGGCGAGCCGATCGGCGTGAAGGCCCGCAAGGCCGACGTCGGCGTGTCGTTCAACGTCGGCGGCTCGGCGGTCACGAACTGCGTCACGGTCCTGAAGAAGCTCTGACGCCGCAGCGGCGAACGGGAGGACGCTCATGCAACCCATTCGTTACAACGACATGGACTTCACGGTCGAGAGGGAGGGCGACCGCTGGAACATCCGCCGCACGTTGCCGGACGGCTCCAGCTCGACGGCGGGCACCGGCCTCTTCGCCGGACTCCCAGAGAGCGAGGCGAGAGCGCGGGCACTCGCGTTGATCCGGACGGTGTTTCCGGTCGGCGTGAGGTCCGTCGGCCCGGACGTCGCCCATCCGAACAGGATCGGCGACCTGAAGATCGTGGGGCCGGACGTCGCGCACCCCAATTTCGTCTACTGGGACAAGGACAGCGTTTCGTGCCCGAAGGAACCCTGACCGGACGCCGGCGGGTTTCTCCGGTTTCATTCGACTGAACATTCGATGCGGAAGGATGCGTCATGGAACTGAAGAACAGCGTTGCGCTCGTCACGGGCGGAGGGAACGGGATCGGCGAAGCGGTCGTGAAGCACTTCGTCGCGCGGGGCGCGAAGGTCGCCGTCGTGGACCTCGTGCAAAAGAACATCGACCGCGTCGTCGCCGACGTCCAGAAGATGGGCGGCGAGGCGATCGGCATCCAGGCGAACGTCACGAGCGAAGCCGACACCGCCCGGTTCGTCAAGGGGACGATCGAGGCCTTCGGCAAGCTGAACATCGCCGTGTCGTCGGCCGGCGTCATCCGCGACGGCATGATGCTGAACCTCGACAAGGAAACGGGCCAGGTGTCCAGGAAGCTCGGCCTCGACAAATGGCAGGCGGTGATCGACACGAACCTGACCGGCACCTTCCTCACGATGCGGGACGCGGCGGAGGCCATGGTGAACGGCGGCTGGCCGGGCCTTCTCGTGCCGATCTCGTCCGTCAACAAGGTCGGCCAGGTGGGCCAGATCAACTACTCGTCCGCGAAGGTCGCCGACGCCCTGATGCCGAAGATCATCGTCGGGGAATTCCTGATGCGCGGCATCCGGAACGTCCGCTGCGTGGCGGTCGCTCCCGGCTACACGGCGACTCCCATGCTGACCGGCATGAATCAGGACGCCTTGAAGGCGATCCTCCAAGACGTGCATCTCGGCCGGCTCGTGGCGCCCGAGGAAATCGCCTCCATGATCGGCTATTGCGTCGAGAACGAGGCGTTGAACGCCACGACGATCGAGATCACGGGCGGCCTGTGCTACCCAGGGGGGATCGCGAAGTAGCCTGCCGGCCCGGTTACCGGCGGGCGCGCGCGAGCACCGGGGGCGTCCCGGTCGAGGCGCCATGCTCGCGCAACATCCCGTGCCGCAGGATCTCGGCGATCTCGCGTATGACGCGGTCGCTGTCCTTGCCGAACTGCTCCGGGACGCCGAAGAGGATCTCGACCGCGTAGTACTGGAGGAAGACGCGGCTCGCCAGCATGACAGCGGTCGTGACGGGAACGCCGGGGCGGATCTCGCCCGAGACCGAATCGCCGTGCGCCACGATGAACCGCTCGAAGCGCGACGCCATCTCCGAGTAGAACTTCCGGATGTGGTTGCCGGAGAGCTCGACGACGTCGACGTAGATGAGGGCGACGTGACGCCGCCAGAGCCGGACGCTCTCGCGGGCTGCGAAGGCCAGCGCCTCGAGGTTGTCGGGAAACGTGCCCGACGCGAGCGCGCGGTTGAACGGGAAGTCTGGGCTCTCGATCGCCTTCCAGTACTGGCCGAGGACCGTCTGGAAGATCGTCTCCTTGTCGGGAAAGTGGTGGTACACGTTTCCCGTCGAGACGCCGGCGGACTGCGCGATCTCGCGGATGCTCGTGCCCCGGTAGCCCTGTCTCGAGAAGAGGTCCAGCGCGGCCTCGAGGATGGCCACCCGGCTCTTCTCGGACTTCTTGTCCTGCTTCACCCCGCGAGTGTAGCGCCGAGGGGTCAGCGCGCAGCGGACGCGGGCGTGGACGCGGCTGCGAGGAGGAGGGCTCTCAGGCGCGGGAACGCGGCGGCGATGTCGTCCATCGAAACCGCACCCGCCGCGAGCCGGAACCAGCCCGTGTCGCCGGCGAGGCCGAACGCCTGAAACGGCACGGCGCCGATGCCCGCTCCGAGGAGCAGACGCCGCACGTCGTCGTTCGTCTTCACGGCGGTTCGGTTCACGGTGCGGCCGAAGAGGTCGAAGCGCGCCGAGAGGTAGATGGCGCCCTGCGGCTCGATCGCGTCCACGGGGAAACCGTCGTTCTTCATGTCCATCACCCCGCGGTACAGGGCTTCGAGGCGCTGGATGAGCTTGCCGCGCACGGAGTTGCGATAGGCGGAGATGGCCTCGGGCTGGTTCAGGAGGGCCGCGACGCCGACCTGCTCGGCTTTCGGCGCCCACGCGCCCACGTGGCCAAGGATGTCGGACATGCGCCGGCGCACCGCGGGCGGCATGACACCCCAGCCCACGCGCATTCCGGTCGCGCAGAAGGCCTTCGAGATCGCGTCGAGGAAGATCACGTACGGCGCGCTCTCGGGCACGAGCGCGACGGGCGTGTGGTGCGTGGCTTTTCCGAACGTGAGCGTCCAGTACACCTGGTCGAAGACGAAATAGAGCGGCTTTTTTCTCGTCGCCTCGCGTCGCCGGTTCTCCTCCACGACCATCGTCGTGATCGCCGTGAGGGCCTCCTTCGAGATGACGGTGCCGGTGGGGTTCAACGGCGAGTTGAGGATGAGAAGCCGCGCCGTAGAGAGGTGCTCTCGGAGCTGGTCGGGAGTCGGGAAGAAGTTGGACGCGGCCGAGACGATCACCGGGACCCCGCGAGCGCCCGACAGGTACGCGTAGTGGTTGTTGTTCCAGGTCGGGACGGGGTAGATCACGGTCTCACCCGGATCCACGAGCGTGCGGTAGGCGCCGTAAAGCAGAGGGCGCGCGCCCGCCGCGATGACGACGGAGTCGACGGGATACGCGAGGCCGAGATCCCTTTCGTAAAGGCGCGCGACGGCCTCGCGCAGAGGCAGGATGCCTTCGGCGGGCGGGTAATTCGTCTGGCCCGACTCGAGCGCGTCGCGCGTGCCGTCGAGCAGCTCCTTCGGGATCGGGAAGTACCTCGGATCGAAGTCGCCGATCGTGAGGTCGCAGACCGGAAGGCCCTTCCCCTGCATCGCGCGGATCTCTCCAGCGATGCGCAGGATCTCCGACCCGACGACGCCGCGGGCGAGCGCGGAAAGCCCAGCGTCAGCCGCTTCGGGCGACTGGAAGAATGGTATCACCTCCATCGGAGTGGGAGTCTATGCTTTTTCATCTCCCGACCCTGGAGGTGAACGTGGCCCGCTCGACCAACTTCGCTCTCGCCTTCGGCGCCCGGATACGAGGGATGGCCGGGCGGTGACGGTCGAAAGGGCTCCACCGCGAGGCGGCGTTCCAATCGCCGCGGCGGGTGCGATCCTTGCGCTCGTGGCGGCGGCGGCGTTCCTGCCCGCCTTGATGGCGTTCCGGATCGCCCGCAGGTACGCGCGAATTCCAGCGCTCGCGCTCGCGCCGCTCCGGCGCCTCGCGGGAGACGGACGGGAGGCGCCCCCGCTCGCGGACCCACGGGGTCTCGCGGCGCGCGCCGACGGCGCACTCGTGGTGGCCGACTGGCAGCGGCAGGCCGTCCTCGCGATTCGCGCGGGCGGGGCCGCAGCGGCATGGCTTCCGCTGCGCGGGCGCTTCGAGGTCGAGTTCGGGGCGAACGGGGGCCTCTACCTCTTCGACGTGGGCCGGGAGGCGCTCGTCCGCTTCGACGCCGGCGGACGCGCACGCCAGAGTGTGCGCGTTCCGCTCGCCGCGGCACCCGCGCTCGCCGCCGCGCCGGAAGGTGGCGTCTTCGTCTCCGACGGCGCGCGGATCATGCGCCTCTCGGCGGAGCTCGAGCGGGTCGCGTCGTTCGCGCCTGCCCCCCTTGCGGGCGTGCGCGGCCTCGCCTTCGCCAGCGGCCGCGTCTGGGCTGCGACCGAGGACGGGACGCTCGTCGCGCTCTCTCCG
>Ga0207927_1000735_pt1 | contig 13847 bp, 14 predicted proteins | sample NGESurdeep072012_2_FD_184456 | JGI IMG/M metagenome (GOLD analysis project Ga0207927, IMG submission 184456) | Arctic peat soil microbial communities from Barrow, Alaska - NGEE Surface sample 210-2 deep-072012 (SPAdes) | ecosystem: Environmental > Terrestrial > Soil > Wetlands > Peat ... | reverse complement strand
CATCGGCACGCCGCGCGGGCTGCAGGATCGCCCGGCGACCGTCATGGCCGCGCTTTTGGTGCTCCTGGGCGCTACCCGACGCTGGCTGGTCGCGATTTCTGCATGGCACCCACTCATCGCGGCTGTGCGCTAGTTTCCGTCACCGATCACCACCACCGGCAACTCCTCAGCGGCGACCACTTACACCACGGGCTGCTAAACGCGACTGTCTTAATTTCGCGCCCTCAGTGTCTTAATTCAGACAGTACCAGGTTTTCGGTAGCGACAACGCGCTTAATCGTGAAAGCTGGCCTTCCATTACTACCCTGCCTGGCCAAACATTGGGCGGAGTGCGGGCTGTGCCTAGTGAAAACCCAACCCCTGACGTGGTGATGATGCAGCCCGCCCACGTTTTGTGTGATCCTCTGAGCGCGAAGAAGGAGGACTGGGATGTCGAAGCGAGGTCACACGGAAGAACAGATTTTGCGGGCGCTGCACCAGACAGAAGGCGGCACGAGCGGCTTGGGTCGACACGATTTCTGGGGGACCGCGAGGCGTCAGGTTTCACTTAACCCGGCGTCATGGGGAGTAGTGTAAGCTGGTCGAGTGTTTTGTCCTCGCGTTCTTCAAGCTCGGCCTTCTGTTCCGTCTCACTGCGAAGCTCCGCACCGTAGGGCGCTATGAAGCTACCCCACTGATCCGACGCTCGAAGCTGCGCGAATCGGCGCTCTGGTGTGCTGTAAACAACGACCTTCTTGCCCTGCCGCAGCAACCGGAGAACGTTGAGCAGCGTCCCCGTGCTTTTGCCGTCCCACACCATGAAGCCGTAAGCGGCTTCGCGCGCCATGGCTCGATCTTTCGCGGTGTAGAAAGCCCGCCCTTTATCGCGCGTCGCTGTGTCGATCTGCCGTGTATGCCAGTGACCGACGTTGTTACGGCATGCGGAACCGGAGCAGAACACCTCCACCTTCTTGTAGCTCTTGCTGAAGAGGTATTGCTGCACGGCTTTGTCCGCCCCATCGGCGTCACCCACGATCACCGGCAAACCCTTCTCCATGATCGTGTCAAGCCGCGCGCGGACGGGCGCGGTGAGGAAAGAAACATGGCGGGAACCACCGATGAAAACCTTCCTCATTGATGGCTCCGTGTTCGGGTGATGGTGAGCGCGTAAACTTCCGCTGCTTTGCCCTGCTGATAAAGCTCGGTCGTAATTGCGTTCATGGTCGCGCCCGAGCGAAAAAGATCATCGAACAATAAGATCCGCCGCCCCTGAGCGGTTCCCGGATCGGCGGCGTGAGCGCCTTCGAGAGCCTTCAGCCGCTCATCGAGATCAAAAATATTTTTCAACTGCGGCGTCTCGCGGGTTTTCCGTACCGCCTCGACCAGCGGAATTTTAAGCTGCGTGCTAAGAGCCTGGGCCAAAAGCATAACGGGCTGCACGGCCCGCGCGCTCGACGGCGGCACGGGAACGATAATATCCACCGGCGGCTGCCACATCTTCATGAACGTCTCCACAGCAGCAACGAGTTCCGGCACGGTTGACGTATCCGACCGATTCTTGAGCCTGAAAAGAAGCTCTCCGACTTCCGAGCGCGTTGTGTCGAATTGCATATGTCCAAATTCATTGGAGCCAATCGGAATACTACTGAGCGTGTGCAAATCAAGCGCAAACCCCTGCTTCCAATTTCCTAGAATTTGTCGTTGCTTAAACTGCGCCACATTACCCTCAGTCGTTGAATATACAAGATGATAATTTTACCGCAATGTCTTGGACATCGTGGTTATGCCCTCATCCTCGAAATCGTATTGCTCAACGGAGCAGCTCTAAATTGGTGAGCCTGTTCGTCATAGCAGCCAAGCTCACATGAAACCGCCTCGCCAGAAAGCTCAACGCTTCCTCGTCGTCGAGGTCCAGATCGTGCTTTTTGATTTCCTCACGTAGAAGACCTTCAGGCATCAACAGGGCCGCGCCGAATCGATTTGCTTCAACTTCTTCGCTGTCATTGCCTGTCGATGAATGATCGTCACGGCGAAAAACGACAGAGCGATCAATGAAGAGTTGAGACTGGAGATTCTTTTTCAGGTGCAAAATATAGTGAGCGATCTCGTGAGCCATGGTGAACCTCTGCCGGACCACAGCATGGGCAGAATTATAACCGATCGCACCACGCTCATCCTCAACGACCAGCATCCCGGAGATATTATCGGCTAAGACCGCCGCCTCCGTTTTTAGCTTTAGGCGAGCGGCAAGCAGGTCGATAGGCACCGGAACGCGATAGGTCTCAGTTTCTCGAAGTATCTGCTCAGCACGCGGTTCTATTTTCTGTTTGGTCATGATGTCCCCTTACGCGGTGCGGTGCCCTCGATGGTCGTCCTCAGTTTACCGACAAGATCGGCCAGGCTTTTCCGCGCCTCGGGATTGCCGTTAGCAGCAACCTCGATCTGCCTGACCGTCTTCTTATCCAGTTGAATGGGGGCACTGGTTGCCAGAACTTCATGACGCGGCGGTATGAGCAAGGTCAAATCAGTCTGGAGGATTTCTGCGATCTGCCAAAGCAGATGCAAGGGAGCATGCTGACGACCTGCTTCAATGTTCACTATCGATGCCCGACTCATCCCAAGACGCTTCGCGAGTTTCTCCTGGCTAAGCTTTTGCCCCAACCGCTCTCGCGTCTCGCGGATCTTTCTTCCCACTCCGCGGTAAAGGGTGTCACTGTCAGCCATCAAGTATCACGATACATCAGGAGCGGACCACCTGTCAAACCACGAAAACGTGCTTGTATCATAAACATGTTTATGTGAAATACGAGTTGACACAGGTTGAGCGCAGGGTCAATCTAAATCAGTCGGCCTAGCTCCGAGACTGCGAACTGAAGGGCAACAACCCACTGGGGCGAAGGAGGCCCCGGATATGGAAAATCAAGACGTCCTAGACCTTGAAATCGACCTTCTTGAGTTTGGTGAACGTGGCGCGGAAATCCCGCATGCCAAAGCGTATCGCGTTCGCGTTGATGGCCAAGAGGTCAGAGTCGAGACACCCTGTCCGACCGGCGAATTGCTTCTGAACAAGGTGGGCAAGCGTTCGTGTGCTTTCGAACTTATCGAGGAATTCGTCCACCACGAGAACAATGTGGTCGAGCCGGGTGAGGCGGTGAATCTCCGAAAGCCGGGATTGAAGGGCTTCATCACCGCCCACAAGGAGGTCGTAACGATTTTCATCAACGGCGACCCGTACAAGATCGACCGAGGGGAGCGGACGGTAGCGGATATCCTCTCGAAGGTCGGCCAGACGCCGGCCGGCTACATCTTGATGGAAGAAAAAGATGGTCCGCCGTTGCCCGTACCGGACAATAAACCGGTACGAATCCATGGCTGCGAGACCTTCCACTCGCAGGTATGGTCCGGCGGCTCGTCTTAGGCAAATGACATGGACTATCCGAAGGAACAGGTTGAGGAGCTGAAGCGCTATTGCTCTAAGCTTAGCGCGCTGGCGGAAGGCGCCGTTACGTTCCTGTATCTTGAGGGGTTGCGCCTTCCCACCGGGTGCAACCCGCAAGAGTGCGACGCGCTGTTGTGCCCTGTTCAGCGAGAGGGTTATCCATCACGACTCTATTTTTCAGTAATGGTTAGCTCGCCGTACAGTCGCAACTGGAATGTAAGTAACGCTCGCATCGGTGAAAGAAATTGGTTCGCGTTCTCTTGGAGGGTTACGCTTCCGTCTCTGACTCTTGCTCAAATGCTTGTCTCCCACTTGGAAGGGTTCGCAAAACAGAAATGAGAATCCACCTGAAAATGCGCGGCTCTACATATAGAGAGATAATCCGGGATTTGGTACGACCGCATCCCTTCGCCACCGAGCGCGTCGGCTTTGTCTTCGGTCGAACTGGGTCACTTGCGAACCAGGGCAAGGTTATCCTCATTAACCGTTATCATTCGATTCCAGACAGCCATTACGTGGAGGACCCTACTGTCGGAGCGCGTATCGGCAGCGAAGCTCTCACCTGGGCAATGCAAGCTGTGTATCACGGTCGTCCGTCCCGCGAGGGCATATTTCATATTCACATGCATGGACACAAGGGAGAGCCCGGCATGAGTGCGACCGATGCCTTCGAAATCCCTAAGGTTTTACCGGGCTTTCAGTCTACGGGCAGACACGCTTCACATGGAATCATTATTCTGAGCCGGGATCATGGCTCGGCGTGGGTCTGGCTTCCCGCATCCCAAGGCCCTGCTCGAGCTGATGCCGTAATTGTCGTAGGCGCGCCTGTCGGGATGTTTGAACGGAGTGCAACATGAGCAGGGGCCGCTATTCCCGACAATCATTCCTTGGCCCGAACTCCAAAGAGATGATTTCTCGAACCACAGTTGCCGTTGTTGGATTGGGTGGTGGCGGTTCGCATGTCGTTCAACAACTGGCGCATATCGGCTTTCAGCGTTACGTCGTTTATGATGACGACATCGTCGAGGATTCCAACCTAAATCGACTTGTCGGAGCAACTTCCTTGGATGCCATTGCGGAGACCCCAAAACTTCATATTGCTAAGACAGTGATTTACGCTCTTCAGCCGAACGCGGCCGTCCGGGGTTTCGCTTGCAGGTGGCAAGAGAAACCCGAGCCGCTCCGGGAATGTCAAATCGTCTTCGGCTGCGTAGACAGCTATAAAGGCCGGCACGAACTCGAAATTGCCTGCAGGCGCTATTTGATGCACTACATCGACATCGGTATGGACGTGCACGGAGACGAGCCTCCGGTCATTGGGGGTCAGGTGATACTTTCTTCGCCTGGGAGCCTCTGTATGAGATGCGTAGGGTTTTTGACAGACGAAAAGCTGGCGGAGGAAGCATCTCGATACGGCGCTGGTTCCCGTCCGCAAGTCATTTGGCCCAATGGCGTTCTGGCATCAACGGCCGTTGGGCTTGCCGTAGACCTTATAACCGGCTGGACCCGACGCGAACGGGGCTACGTTTACCTAGTGTATGACGGAAATCAGGCAACGCTTAAGGAAAGCTTTACACTTCGGAATATCAAAATTGCCGCCTGTAAGCATTTTGCGGAGGACGATGTTGGAGACCCTGTCCTCATAGATTTGTAATCTCAACTTAGTGGACACTCCATCCGCTAAGTCTGCCCTTCCTCTACCAGATATTCTTTCACGCTCAGGAAAGGCTCTGCGTCGAAGTTCAACCGCGTGGCCTGCCCCCTAAAGCCCAGCAGAAATGAGGTAGAGTCCGTCGCCTGTTGAGCCGCCCGGCGAATCATTTCGATGTAAAGCGGTTTAGACACGTAGGAGAAGTGTCACTTGTTGAGCGCGAAGCCGACAACGAGAGCAAAAAGCGCTAACAGGACACCCGCGACAATTGCACCGTAGAAACGAACGTTTCCTTCGATTTCACGGATCCTGCTTTCGATGTGAACGAGAGAACTGCTTCGCCCACGTATGGCCATCATGTCTTCCAGCGAGAATTTTTCTTGATTCTGATGCTTGTGCCTCACGCCGATCTTGCTCGCTGGCACGACGTTCGCGAAGAAGATCATGAATACCTTTTCCAGATAACGAAGGACGATATCGTTTGGCCCAACGTTGAACACGGAGAAAACCAATCTACTGTGGCTACTAAAAACTCCGAAAGCGCCGAAAAGTCTGGAGTTTTTGGATTCACTGACGCAATATCGCCGGCATGCTTACGCTCGTGCGATCGATCGTCTGTCGGTTTGAATGCCGATTCCGTAGTCGGGCAGTGGTGGAACTAGAGAACCTCGCCCTGCGTCATCAGCTGCATGTTCTTCGCCGCCAGCAGCCGGGTCGGCTGCGGCTGTTCGCGATCGACCGCTTGCTCTGGGCCTTGCTCTACCGATTGTGGCCACGCTGTTTGGAGGTGATGGTGTTGGTCAAGCCGGCCACCGTCGTCCAATGGCACCGCCAGGGCTTCCGCCTGTTTTTGCGATGGCGTTCGAGATCCGGACGGCCAACAGTGGATCGCGAGATTCGGGATCTGATCCGGCAGATGAGCAGCGCCAACCCGCTCTGGGGCGCGCCCCGGATCCACGGTGAGCTGCTCGAGCTCGGCATCGAGATCAGCCAAGCTACGGTGGCCAAGTACACGGTGCGAAGACGAGGAACACCACCTTCGCAGAACTGGCGGACTTTCCTCCGCAATCACGCGGAAGGCATCGCCGCCATCGACATGTTCGTCGTGGCATCCGCATCGTTTCGGCTGCTCTACGTGATGATCATTCTGGCCCACGATCGCAGGAAGATCGTACGCACGGCCGTCACCGAGCATCCAACCGCAGCTTGGCTCTCACGCCAGGTAACCGAAGCGTTCCCGTGGAACACTGCTCCGCGCTATCTGGTGCGCGATCGCGATTCGTCGTATGGCGCGTATTTCAGCAACCGGGTCCAAGCGATGGACATCGCGGAAGTGATCACGGCGCCACGATCACCCTGGCAGAACGTGTACGTCGAGCGCGTGATCGGTTCGATCCGTCGCGAATGTCTCGACCACAGCGGGCACGGGTTGATGCAGGCGATCGCGCGCGTGAGCACAAGGCGGAGCTGGGGCCTCTCGACCGATACAAGTACATCGATGCGGACGGAATCTACACCGGCAGTCAAAGTGTTCACAACCCAGGTCGCGAGGGATACCGCTACGACATCATTCATCCCGTCACCAAGAAGCCGTGCAAACAGCCCCTCATGGGTTACCGGTTTCCAAAGGAAACGATGGCGGAACTGCTCAATCGAGGCAAGATTCTTTTTGGTGATGACGACTCAAAGATCGTTGAACTTAAGGTCTACGCATCTGAGTACAAAGAGAAGCTCCCAAGTGTGTTTGAGTTAGATGGTCGGCTCGGAGCCTACGACTTGAAGACTGACTTCCCTGAAGATGGAAGAGTCTTCAGTAACCCCAAACCAGTTCGCCTGCTCGCAACCTTTTTTGCCTTCCTCTTGAAGAGCGATGACGACACGGTCGTTGACTTTTTTGCCGGCTCGGGAGCAACCGCCAAGGCGGTTTGGGAGCTAAACGCTGCGGATTCCGTACGTCGGCATGTCGTTCTGGTCCAACTTCCAGAGCCACTTGATCCGAACGAACGCGAGCAGAAGGCTGCAGCCGACTTCTGCGACAAACTCGGGAAGCCCCGCAACATCGCCGAACTGACCAAAGAACGCCTGCGTCGCGTCGGGAACAAGATTCGGGAAGAGAACCCGATGTTCGTGGGCGACGTGGGCTTCCGCGTCTTTAAGCTTGCCTCCAGCAACATTCGCGCATGGGACCCGGACCGCGACGACCTACCGAAGACGCTTGAAGAATCCGTCGAGCATCTGAAAAGCGACCGCACCGAGGCGGACATTCTATTCGAAGAACTTCTCAAGCTGGGCCTCGACCTAACGGTGCCGATCGAAGAGAAAACCATCGCCGGCAAGACCGTCCACAGCATCGGCTCGGGCACACTTCTCGTCTGCCTCGCTCCGCAGACCACGGCCGCCCAGGTCGAGCCGCTGGCGCTGGGCATCGTGGCCTGGCACAAGCAGCTGGCTCCGGCGGGCGACACGACTGTCGTCTTCCGCGACAGCGGCTTCGCCGACGACGTGGCAAAAACCAATCTCACCGCCATCCTCCAGCAGCACGGGCTCGAAACCGTGCGCAGTCTATGAGGAGAGCGGAATGAAACTGCACTTTGAAGCCAACCTCGAATACCAGCACGACGCCATTGAGGCTGTGGCCGACCTCTTTCGTGGTCAGGAGATCTGCCGAACCGAGTTCACCGTTACGCGTGATGCGCTCGGCGTAGCGAGTCTCCCCGGAATGGAGAGTGACCTCGGCATCGGTAACCGGCTGACACTGCTCGACGATGAAATCCTTGCCAATCTGAGCGATATCCAGTTGCGTAACGGCCTGCGCCCGTCTTCCGCACTGGCATCGGGCGATTTCACCGTTGAGATGGAGACCGGCACCGGCAAGACCTACGTGTACCTGCGCACCGTCTTCGAACTGAACCGTCGCTACGGCTTCACCAAATTCGTGATCGTCGTTCCGTCAGTGGCAATCAAGGAGGGCGTGTACAAGACGCTCCAGATGACCGAGGAGCATTTCCGGGGCCTCTACGCCAACGCACCATTCGACTATTTCCTTTACGACTCTGCGAAGCTCGGCCAGGTGCGCAACTTTGCCACCAGTCCGCACATTCAGATCATGGTTGTGACCGTTGGCGCCATCAACAAGAAGGACGTCAACAACCTTTACAAGGACAGCGAGAAAACCGGCGGCGAGAAGCCGATCGACCTAATCAAGGCGACTTGCCCCATTGTGATCGTGGACGAGCCCCAGAGCGTGGATGGCGGCCTGGAAGGGCGCGGCAAAGAAGCGCTGGTCCTGATGAACCCGCTGTGCACCCTGCGCTACTCGGCCACCCATGCCGAGAAGCACCACATGGTGTACCGGCTCGATGCGGTGGACGCCTATGAGCGCAAGCTGGTGAAGCAAATCGAAGTGGCTTCCCTTGAAGTAGAAGGTGGACACAATAAAGCCTACCTGCGGCTGCTCGGAACCCGTACTAAGCGCGGGCCTATTACCGCGCGGGTGGAAATTGATGTTCAGCGGCTGACCGGGATGAGCCGCGAAGAAACGACCGTGCAGGACGGCGACGATCTCGAGCAAGTGACCGGCCGCGCCATCTATAAGGATTGCCGCATCGGGGAAATTCGCGTGGGTAAGGGCAACGAGCTCGTCGAAGTGAAGGTGCCCGGCCGTGAGCACTGGCTGCGACCCGGACAGGCCATCGGTGATGTTGATGCCGACGCGCTCAAGCGCCAGATGATTCGCCGCACGATCAAAGAGCACCTCGACAAGGAGAAACGCCTGCGCCCGCAAGGTATCAAGGTTCTGAGCCTGTTTTTCATCGATGTGGTCGCCCACTACCGCAGCTACACAGCGGACGGTCAGCCGCAGAAAGGCAAGTACGCCATAATGTTCGAAGAGGAGTACCGCCGGTTGGCGACGCACCCGGATTACGTGACCCTCTTCAAGGAAGTGGATTTGGAAAGCGACGCGAGCGAAGTGCACGGCGGCTATTTCTCGATCGACAAGAAGAAAATCGGTGGTCAAACTGTTGAGGAGTTCAAGGACACTCGCGGCGATACCAAGGCCGATGACGACACCTACAACCTCATCATGCGCGACAAGGAAAAGCTTTTGAGCTTCGATACCAAGCTTAAATTCATCTTCTCGCACTCCGCCTTGCGTGAGGGATGGGACAACCCGAACGTGTTTCAAATTTGCGCGCTGCGCGAAATGGGTAGCGAGCGCGAGCGCCGGCAGACAATAGGCCGCGGCCTGCGCCTGTGCGTCAACCAGCACGGCAACCGGCTGCGCGGGTTCGATATCAACACCCTCACGGTCATCGCCACCGAAGGCTACGAACAGTTCGCCGAGAACTTGCAGAAGGAGATCGAGGACGACACCGGAATTCGGTTCGGCATCGTCGAAGAGCATCAGTTCGCGGCCGTTTCTATTACTGATGCCAGCGGCAAGACCGTTCCGTTGGGATTCGAGCAATCGAAGGTGATATGGAACCACCTAAAAGCCGTGGGCTACGTCGATGCCAAGGGCAAGGTGCAGGACACGCTGCGCACTGCGCTCAAGAACAACACGCTGGCTGTGCCGGCGGAATTCGAGGCGCAACTTCCACAGCTGCGGGAGATTCTGCGTAAACTGGCCGGCCGCCTGGAAATCAAAAATGCCGATGAGCGCCTCCAGATCAAGACCCGTCAGGCGGTGCTGGAGAGCGAAGGTTTCAGGGCGCTCTGGGACCGCATCAAGCACAAGACCACCTATCGGGTGCAGTTCGATAACGACAAGCTCATTTCCGATTGTGCCAAGTCGCTACGGGACGCGCCGCCCATCAGCAAGACTCGGCTGCAGATTCGCAAGGCCGACCTCGCCATCGGCAAGGCGGGGGTGCTGGCGACGGAAACCGCGACGGCCGCGAGCATCACGCTGGACGAGGCCGACATTGAACTGCCAGACCTGCTGACGGACCTTCAGGACCAGACACAGCTAACGCGCCGCAGTATTGCGCGCATCCTGACCAACAGTGGCCGGTTGGACGACTTCAAACGCAATCCGCAGCAATTCATCGAGCTGGCCTCAGAGGCTATCAACCGCGCCAAGCGCCTGGCGCTGGTGGATGGCATCAAGTATCAGCGAATTGGCGACCAAGAATATTACGCCCAAGAGCTGTTCGCGCAAGAAGAGCTGACTGGCTATCTCAAGCAGAGCATCGAAACGAAACCGGGCAGATCCGTATACGAGCGGGTCGTTTACGACTCCGACGTGGAGCACAGTTTCGCAGACCAACTGGAAAACAATGAAGCGGTGAAGCTCTACGCCAAGCTTCCCGGCTGGTTCAAAGTGCCGACGCCGCTGGGCGGCTACAATCCTGACTGGGCGGTTTTGATCGAGCAGGACGGCACCGAGCGCCTCTATCTGGTGGTCGAGACCAAGGGCAGCCTCTTCAAAGACGACCTGCGCAGCACGGAAGGCGGCAAGATCGAATGCGGCAAGGCGCATTTCAAGGCACTGGCGGTCGGAGACAATCCCGCGCGCTACATCGTCGCAACCAAATTTGATGACCTGATGGCGAGCACCGAGCCATGACCAATGCGCATACCGCCGTTGGTCCGCCCGCACCTGGAAGGTCTTGCGGATGATCAATAAGCTCCAACTGCTCAGAAACATCGGACTTTTTGACTCGGTGAGCGTTGGTGCGAATATCCCGCTCGCACCTCTTACCTTAGTCTACGCCGAGAACGGCAGAGGCAAGACCACCCTCGCGGCGATTCTGCGTTCCCTGGCGACGGGCGATCCGGTCCCGATCAGGGAGCGGCGTCGGCTCGCGGCGCTGCAGCCTCCGCATGTTGTTCTTGATTGCGACGGGGGCCCTCCGGCTGCGATGTTCCAGAACAACGCATGGAACCGCACCGTTCCGAACATGACGGTCTTCGACGACGTATTCGTTGACCAGAACGTTTACTCGGGCCTCGCCGTTTTGCCGGGACACCGGCAGAACCTCCACGAGTTAATCCTTGGCGCGCAGGCAGTGGTGCTGAACCAGCAGTTACAAGAAATTATCGGGCGCATTGAAGTCCACAATAGTGAATTGAGAAACAAGGCGGCCGCGATACCAGCAGCGGAGTGCGGCACGCTCTCAGTGGACGATTTCTGCGCGCTCCCGCCACGCACTGACATCGAAGCGGCCCTTCAAGTTTCAGAGCGCAACTTAGCTGCGGCTCGTGAGCAAGATCCCGTGCGGAACACCTCGTTGTTCGAAACCCTGAGCCTGCCCGCTTTCGACGTCACGGGCATCGACAGGATTCTCCGGGAAGATCTACCCTCGCTCGATGCCGTTGCCGCGGCTCGGGTGCAAGCCCACTTGGCAACGTTGGGTGCGGGCGCTGAAACATGGATAGCCGAAGGTATGCGGCGCATACCGCCGCCCGCCCCAAACACCGCGACGACGAGTTGCCCATTCTGTGCTCAGGACCTCGCTGGGTCCCTCGTCATTAGTCACTACCGGGCGTTTTTCAGCGCCGACTACACCGACCTGAAGCGGAGGGCTGCTGAGTCCCTTGCGCAGATCAATCGGACGCACGGGGGCGACCTGGCGGCAGCATTCGAGCGCGCGGTCAGAGTGGCTGTGGAGCGACGGCATTTCTGGTCGCAGTTCTCTGATGTGCCAGAGCTCTCAGTTGACACGGCGGCGATTGTGCGCGATTGGCGCGCTGCGACCGAGGCCGTCGCCGCAGCACTTACCGCAAAGCAGGCTGCGCCGCTGGAGCGAATGACGCTGGCCCAGGACGCACATGCTGCACTCGCGGCGTATGAAGCGCACCGCCAGAAGATCGTCACGCTCAATGATGCGCTTCAACAAGCGAACGGCGCGATCCGCGTGGTCAAGGAACAGGCAGCGGTGGCCAATCCGGCAGCGATCATGGCTGACCTTTCGCGGCTTAACGCTGTGAAAGCACGCCACACGCCCACCACCGCGGTGCTCTGCACTGATTACTTGGCCGCTAAAGCCGCTAAGGCTGTGACGGAGCAGCAGCGCGACCAAGCACGAGCTAGGTTGGACCAGTACAGAACGAGCGTGTTCCCGGGCTACCAGACTGCCGTCAACCTCTACCTACAGAAATTCAACGCCGGCTTCCGGCTCGACAGCGTGACTTACGCCAACACAAGAGGCGGGCCGGCTTGCAGCTACAACGTGATCATCAACAATACGCCGGTTCCAATTGGAGGGGAGACGCCATCTCCGGGGGAACCATCGTTCCGCAACACGCTGAGCGCTGGCGACCGAAATACACTCGCGCTTGCGTTTTTCTTCGCATCGCTCGAACAGGACCCCGGACTGGCGACTAAAGTTGTCGTAATTGATGACCCGATCTCAAGTCTGGACGAGCACCGCGCGCTAACTACGGTGCAGGAAATGCGACGCCTTGCCGAGCGGGTGGGCCAGATCCTCGTGCTCTCCCACTCCAAGCCATTTCTATGCCGCATCTGGGAGAACGCCGATCCCACCGCGCGGGCTGCGTTGGAGGTGTCGCGGGATGGGGCGGGGTCAACGCTCCGAGCGTGGGACGTGAACCAGGACTGCATCACGGAGCATGACCGACGTCACGCGATGCTGCGGGAGTATGTAGTTTCCAGTACAACGAACAACCGCGAGGTGGCGCACGCCATCCGGCCGCTGCTTGAAGCCTTCGTCCGGGTCGCGTATCCGGAACACTTCCCACCAGGGACACTGCTAGGCCCGTTTCGGGCGCTATGCGAGCAACGGGTCGGCACGCCGCAGCAAATTCTAGGCGCGCCCGACGCTCAGGAACTCCGTGATCTCATTGAGTACGCCAACAGATTTCATCACGACACAAATCCCGCGTGGGAGACTGAAGTAATCAATGACGGTGAACTGACTGGGTTCGTGACCAGGGCACTGAGTTTCACCAGACGGTGACACAGCCATGGAGCTTCAGGAGCCCCCTGTTCCTAACTAAATAGCCCCCCGGCATCCACAGCCGTATGCGCCGCCTCCTTCGACGGAAGTTGCCCGCAACGGGGCAACCTTTGCCGTTCGCGGCCGCCGCGGCGCTTCGCGCACGTGCCGGTCGCCATAAGCCCGGATGAGCTCGCCGCTCAGTCGGCGGAAACCGGCTCCCAAAGGCCGCAACCTATTTCGCCCACTTGAAGGGTTACCGGTTTCGTTTCAGCCTCGCCCCCGGACTAGGCCCTAAACGAAAAAGGGCCGAGCCCTTTCGAGCCGGGCCCTATCTCACGACGTGGCCAAACTATTCCTTCTTAACCTTCGCCTTCCGCTCCCGTGCCGCTGAACCATAGCGTTTGCTAAAACACTTGCGGCATCGGCGATCCCGCCGCTTGATGAAACTCGGCGCCAGGTCATCGCTCCCGCAATAGCGACAAACCAGTTTCTCTGATTTCGGCTTGCTCCCCACCTCCTTCCGGAGCGGCCGTGCGGACTCGGCCTTTTTCTGGGCAGCTTTCTTCGGGGCCGATGTTGGGGAGTGTCCGATCGGCTTATGCCCGCTTCCGTTCGCCAGTTTCGCGTGTTCCATTGTTCTGAATCTCCTTGAGCCGTAAGGGCTCGTCGGGATGTTTGCTCTGGTCGGCGTGTGAAGCGAGTGATTTCCGCCATTTCCCAGCGTCATTCGCGCAGAAAGGGGGGTGCCGGCTATTTGCGGGATCGACGGTCTGCTCGATCAGGGCGATTGGAAGGCGAAAGGGAATCGCAGCAGAGAAGACGAGACCTGGTAAGAGCCGACATTGCCCGAAATCTCCCGCCACGCACGACTGGC
>Ga0207927_1000734_pt1 | contig 13862 bp, 12 predicted proteins | sample NGESurdeep072012_2_FD_184456 | JGI IMG/M metagenome (GOLD analysis project Ga0207927, IMG submission 184456) | Arctic peat soil microbial communities from Barrow, Alaska - NGEE Surface sample 210-2 deep-072012 (SPAdes) | ecosystem: Environmental > Terrestrial > Soil > Wetlands > Peat ... | reverse complement strand
GATGGGCCGGGCGCGGCGCCGCGAATGGACGCGCGTGCGGCACCGGACGCCAGGCCGAGTCGTACAGCGCGCCGACGCCCATCGCGCCGAGGCCGACGCCGAACACCAAGCCGGCGGCCGCCGCCGCGTAGATCCAGCGTGTGACGCTGCGCGCACGCGAGACGCTCATGTGACGGCTGACGAAGTGGCCGGGGAAGCTGATGACACGCGCCGCGCGGCCCACCTGCTCGAGCCGGCGCGCGATCTGCTGGTGCTGGACGCGCAGATGCTCGGCGGGGAAGACCGCGTCGGTGTCCGCATCGGCGTCCTCGCGCACGCCGTCCAGGAAGCCCGCCAGGTCGTCGTAACGGGCCGCGCACTCATGGCAGTCGGCCAGGTGCTCGGCCACGGGCGGATCGGGCATCTCGCCGCCGCGCTCGGCCAGATACCGGTCGAGCAGCCGCTCGTCGTTCAGATGATGCGCGTGGACGATCACGGCTTGCCTCCTAACAGACCGCGCAGTTTGCGCGCGGCGCGAAAGAGATGGACACGCACGGTCGACTCGTTGAGGCCGGTGATGGCGCTCACCTCGCGCGGCGTGCAGTCTCCGTAGTGACACAGCATGAACACGGTTCGCTGACGGCCATCCAGCCGATCGACGGCCGCCGCCAGGCGCCCGCGGCGCTCGCGCGCGAGCAGCCGCCCTTCCGGATTCGCGTCGGGCGGCCCGCCGGCCGGTGACATCGCCGCGCGCGCCTCGTCGGCCGGCGTCGCGTCGGTCGACGACACGAACCAGCGATCGCGCCGGGCTCGCGCTTTCCGCCGATCGAGGCATCCGTTGATCAGGATCCGGGTGAACCAGACCTCGAACGGCCACGCCTCGCGATACGACGTGATGTGCGCGAACACTTTGACGAACGCGTCCTGCACCGCTTCGTCGGCGTCGGCCGCGTCCCGCAGATACTGATACGCGATCCGCAGCGCGCGCCGCTGGTGCACCGTCACGAGACCGCCGAACCGCTCCCGCGCCTCGTCCATCTCGCCGCGTTCGACCAGCCCCCGGATGTCGATGGCGAGCCGGGAATCCTCTGAAAGCGGAGCCGGCGACCGGCCGCCGTGCCCGGCGAGGCCTTCCCCTGGCTGCGGTGCCGGAGCCGCGTCGGAGGGCCTGTCGGCCAGGCCGGCCGGACGTGGGTCGCGAGCGCTTCGCACTTCAGTACTCATAAAGCAATACGATTTCGCACAACCGGTGTTTACATTTTACTTCAGGCGTCTTGAATGGGCCGCCTTGTTGACTTGAGCCGATCCTGGCGAGTACCATCCCGAAATTCTGCGTATGTCACTGCGCCTTCATGTTTTAGGAGTCATTTGATGAGCACGAGCGTTGAGCGGGCGCGCGGCCTCGATCGCGAGGGTATTCGCACTGACCGCGTCAGATGGAATCTGTCCGCCGCCGCCCTCTACGAGGAGGCCGTCCGCCGGCAGGAAGGCCTGATCGCCGCCGAGGGGCCGCTCGTCTGCCGGACGGGACTGCACACCGGCCGATCCCCCACCGACAAGTTCGTCGTGCGCGAAGCGTCGAGCGAGCAGCACATCGCCTGGGGCAAGGTGAACAATCCGATGGACCCCGCGCAGTTCGACGCGCTGCATCGTGACCTCCTGAGCTCGCTCGAGGGCAAGGAGCTCTTCGTCCAGGATTGCTATGCCGGCGCCGATCCGGCGTTTCGTCTGCCTATCCGCGTAATCAACGAGTATGCGTGGCACAACCTGTTCGCGCGCAATCTGTTCATCGTCGATGAGAGCCCCGCCGCCGAGGCGGCGCACACGCCGCAGTTCACCATCATCGACTCGCCGCTGTTCCTGGCCGATCCGGCGCGCCACGGCACCCGCTCCGAGGTCGTGATCGCGCTCAACTTCGGCAAGAAGCTCGTGCTCATCGGGGGCACCAGCTACGCGGGTGAGATCAAGAAGTCGATCTTCAGCATCCTCAATTACATTCTGCCGCTTCAGAACGTGCTGTCGATGCACTGCTCGGCCAACATTGGAGCCGCCGGCGACGTCGCGCTCTTCTTCGGGCTGTCCGGCACCGGCAAGACGACGCTTTCGAGCGATCCGGATCGGATGCTGATTGGCGACGATGAGCACGGCTGGAGCGATCGCGGCGTGTTCAACTTCGAAGGCGGCTGCTACGCCAAGACCATCCGGCTCTCGGCCGATGCCGAGCCGCAGATCCATGCGACGACGCGGCGGTTCGGGACGGTGCTCGAGAACGTGGTGGTCGATCCCGAGACCCGCGCGCTCGACCTGGACGACGAACGCTTCACCGAGAACACGCGCGCTGCGTATCCCATTGCGTTCATCGACAACGCGGTGCCGTCCGGGCAGGGCGGGCACCCGCGCAACGTGATCATGCTCACGGCGGATGCCTTCGGTGTGCTGCCGCCGATCGCGCGCCTCAGCCCGGACGGCGCCATGTATCACTTCCTGTCGGGGTACACGGCCAAGGTGGCGGGCACCGAAAAAGGCGTGACCGAGCCAAAAGCGACGTTCAGCACCTGTTTCGGCGCGCCGTTTCTGCCGCTCCAGCCGAGCCGCTACGCGAAAATGCTTGGGGAGCTGATTGCGCGTCATCAGGTGGGCGTCTGGCTCGTGAACACGGGATGGACGGGCGGCCCGTACGGGACGGGCCGCCGGATCAAGATCAGCCACACGCGCGCGATGATTCGCGCGGTGCTCTCGGGCGCGCTCGACCGCGTGGCCTACGAGAACGATCCCGTCTTCAACCTCGAGGTGCCCAGAACGTGTCCCGATGTGCCGGCCGATGTCCTCAAGCCGCGCAGCACGTGGACCGACCCGGCCGCCTACGACGTGCAAGCCGCGAAGCTCGCGAAGATGTTCGCCGAGAACTTCAAGACGTTCGAGCCGGACGTCACGGCCGAGGTCAAAGCCGCGGGGCCCCGGGTCTGATTCCCGCTGGTGGCTGGTGACTGGTGACTTCGAGCCCGTGATCGGTCTCGAAATCCACGCGCACCTGCTGACGGCTTCGAAGATCTTCTGCGGCTGCGGCACCTCGTTCGGCGCCCCGCCCAACGCGCGCGTCTGCCCGGTGTGCCTCGGCCTGCCGGGCGCGCTTCCCGTCCTCAATCACGCCGCCGTCGATCTGGCCATTCGCGCGGCGCTCGCGCTCGGCTGCACGGTGCACGAGACGTCGGTCTTCGCCCGCAAGCACTACTTCTACCCGGACCTGGCCAAGGGCTATCAGATCTCGCAGTACGATTGTCCGCTCGCCACCGGCGGCGCGCTGGCGGCGACGCGGATCCATCGCGTCCATCTCGAGGAAGACGCCGGCAAGTCGCTCCACGACGGCTTTCCCGACTCCGATCGCAAGACGTACGTCGATTTCAACCGGAGCGGCGTGCCGCTGATTGAAATCGTCACCGAGCCCGACCTGCGCTCCGCCTCTGACGCCGCCGGCTTCTTCAGCCGGCTCCGATCGATGCTCGTCTGGCTGGGCGTGAACGACGGCAACATGGAGGAGGGGAGCCTCCGGTGCGATGCCAATGTGTCGGTCCGCCGGGCGGGCGGCGCGCTCGGGACGAAGGCGGAGATCAAGAATCTCAATTCGTTCCGGTTCCTGCAGAAGGCGCTGGAGTACGAGATCGAGCGGCAGATTGGCGTGCTGACGGGCGGTGGACGCGTGATCCAGGAGACGCGGCTGTGGGACGCGGCCTCAGGCGTGACCGCGTCGATGCGCAGCAAGGAAGAGGCGCACGACTACCGCTACTTTCCGGAGCCCGACCTGCCGCCGCTCGCCGTGGACGCGGCGCGTCTCGGCTCGATCCGCGCCGCGATGCCCGAGCTGCCCGAGGCGAGGCGCGCGCGGTTCATCGCCCAGCACGCGCTGCCGGAGTACGACGCGGGGCAGCTCACCGAGTCGCGGGCGCTGGCGGATTACTACGAACATGTCGTGCGCGCCGGCGCGCCGGCCAAGGCGGCCAGCAACTGGATCATGGGCGAGCTCGCGCGCGTGCTGAAAGACCGAGGGGCGGACATCACCGCACCGCCCGTGCCTGCCGCGGCGCTCGCCGGCTTGATCGCGCTCGTCGAGCAGGGCCGCATCAGCGGGTCCATCGCCAAGCACGTGTTCGACACGATGGTGGCGTCCGGCCGCACGGCCGACGACATCGTCCAGACCGAGGGCCTCGCGCAGATAGACGACGAGCCGCGGCTGGTCGCCCTCATCGGCGACGTGCTGGCCGCGCACCCGGGCCCCGTCGCGCAGTATCGCGAGGGCAAGACGGCCACCTTCGGCTTCCTCGTCGGACAGGTCATGAAAGCCTCGGCCGGCAAGGCGAATCCCACGCGCGTCAACGAGCTGCTGCGGCGCGCGCTCGAAGCGTGATATACTGAAAATCCTTTCAGCGACTTGATCGAAACCTACCACCTCTCCAAGCTCTACAAGCGCGGCGTCTACGCGCTGCGCGATCTCTCGCTCACGATCGACAAAGGCGAGTTCATGTTCCTCACCGGCCCGAGCGGTGCGGGCAAGTCGACGTTTCTCCGCTTGATGCTCCGCGAGGATCTTCCGAGCGAAGGCACGCTGAAGGTGGCCGGACGCGACCTCGCCGAGCTCAGTTCGTCGCAGGTGCAGGCGTACCGGCGAACCGTCGGCTTCGTCTTCCAGGATTTCCGGCTGATCCCGCGGTTCACCGTGTTCCAGAACGTGTCCTTTGTGATGCGCGTCCTTGGCGTGCCGGTCGCGGCTCAGCAGCGCAAGACGTTTCAAGTGCTCAAGTGGGTCGGCCTGCAGCACCGCATGAACGCCTATCCCGAAGAGCTCTCCGGCGGCGAACAGCAGCGCATCGCGATCGCCCGCGCGCTCGTCAACGATCCGCAGATCGTGCTGGCGGACGAGCCGACGGGCAATCTTGATCCCGATCTGTCGCTGGAAATCATGAATCTGTTCCGCGAGATCAACGCCCGCGGCACGACGGTCGTCGTCGCGACGCACGACCGCGAGCTCATCCGCCGTGTCGGCCGCCGCGCGATCACGCTCGACCACGGCCGAGTCGTGGAGGTCGCCTGATGCGCGCGCTGCGCTATGCGTTCGATGAAGCCTTCGCCAGCCTGTGGCGCGGGCGCCAATCGGGCCTGCTCTCGACCGGCACGATCGCCGTGGCGCTGTTCGTCCTCGGCGGCTTTCTCCTGGTGACGGCGAATCTCGATCAACTCGCCCGGCAGTGGAGCACCGCGGCCGAGATGTCGGTGTACCTGAAGGACGATGTGACGGCCGCGCAGCGGTCGGCGATCGAACAGGCGCTCGCGCCGGGCCAGACGATCGCGTCGCGCGAATTCGTTTCCAAGTCCGATGCGCTGGTGCGGTTCCGGCGGACCTTCCGCGACTTGTCGGCCGCCCTCGAGGGGCTCGGCGACAACCCGCTGCCGGCCTCCTACGAAGTGCAGGTCCGGAACGATCGCGGCGATCGGGCCGGCGTCGACGCGCTGGCCGCGCGGGTCCGGCAGCTGCCGGGGGTCGCCGACGTGCGCTACGACCGGCAGTGGCTCGATCGGCTGCTGGCGGCGGTGACGATCGTTCGCGGGATTGGCTTGATGCTCGGCGCCGTGCTGACCATTGCCGCCGCCCTGACGGTCGCCAACGTCGTGCGCCTCGCCCTCTACGCGCGGCGCGACGAAATCGACATCATGCAGCTCGTCGGTGCGCCGCAAATCTACGTGCGCGGCCCGTTCGTGGTGGAGGGCATCCTGCAAGGCGGCCTCGGCGCGCTCGTCGCCCTGCTCGTGCTCGGCATCGGATTCCTCGTGCTGCGCGCCCGCTATCTCGCGCCGCTGGCGGCAACGGTCAATCTGGCGTCGGTGCGTTTTCTTCCGGTCGAGCTGTGCGTGCTGCTGGTGGTTGGCGGCATGCTCGTCGGCTGCGTCGGCGGCCTGGTCGCGGCCTGGCACCGGTGAGACGGACGGCCGAGCGCGCGTCGTTACGGAATCTTGACACCCGTTTTCGCGTACCGCTACACTGAACGAGCAGCACCGACAACCCATCTTGAGGATCTGCATGCCACGCTTCGTGACCGAGTCGCGGACGATCAGCGCGCAGCACACGCTCACCGAGTTTTATCGTCAAGAGTTCCTCAAGCACCACCGATGCCTGCAGCAGCAGCGTCCCTATTATTCGGAAAGCGCCATCACCGACGTGGAAGCGGCGCTGACGCGCATCATGGGGCAGCTCGAAGTCCTCTGCACGAAAGACAACGCTGACGAATTGGTCAGCACGCTCCTCAAGAAATTTGACGTCGTGACCGGGCTTTCGGCTTGGTCCGACCCTCAACACTCACACTGACGCGTCCACTCACGGATCTTCGACAGGACCTCCTGGCCATCGTCCGGGCCGGCATCGTTGCGGCTGACGCCGGGCGGCTCCTCGAGCGCGCGCTGTCGGCGGGAGCCGAGCCCTCTCCGCGTCCGTTTTCCCGGGTCGTCGCGGCCGGAAAGGCGGCGCCGGCGATGGCGGCGACGGCCGCACGCGTGCTGGGCCGACGGATTCGCGCCGGCCTCCTCATCTGTCCGCGGGGCGCAGGGACCGCCGGTGACGCTGCCGCCGCGGGGCCCTTCGACGTGCTGGCGGGCGGGCATCCGGTGCCGACCGCGGACAGTGAGCGGGCGGGACGCCGCGTGATGGCGCTGGCGGGCGCGCTGGGGGCCGACGAAGAGCTGATCGTGCTGTTGTCGGGCGGCGCCTCGGCGCTCATGGCGGTGCCGGCCAACGGCGTGACGCTGGACGACAAGCGGCGCGCGACCGAGCAGTTGCTGCGCGCCGGCGCAGACATTCGCGCGCTGAACGCGGTGCGCAAGCATCTCTCGGCCATCAAGGGCGGCTGGCTTGCCGCCGGCGCGGGCCGCCCGTGCCGCACCTTTGCCGTGTCCGACGTCGTGGGCGATGATCTGAGCGTGATTGCGTCAGGTCCGACCGTGCCGGATGCGAGCACGTTCGCCGACGCGCTCGCGATCGTCGGTCGCTTCGGCGGCGTCCACGCGTATCCCGCGGCGGTCGTTGCGCGCCTCGAGGCCGGCGATCGCGGTGAGGTTCCTGAAACGCCGAAGCCGGGCGACGCGCGGTTGTCCGGCGCCGCGTCGGTCGTCGTCGGCAGCCGTCGGGACGCGATGGACGGCGCGGCGCGCCGCGCCGAGGCGCTCGGCTATCACGTGGTCCGCGTCGAGGATCCCGTGGTCGGCGAGGCGCGTGCCACGGCGCCATCGCACCTGCGCGCCGTGGTCGCGCGCGCGGCCGGCGAGGGGCGTCCGCTCTGCATCGTGTCGAGCGGCGAGACGACGGTGCGCGTGACCGGCGGGGGAAAAGGCGGACGCAATCAGGAATTCGCCCTGGCGGCCGCGGCGCCGCTCGCCTCGCTCGGCGTCCCTGGGGCGGCGGCCAGCGTGGGCACCGACGGCATCGACGGCCCGACCGACGCGGCCGGCGCGCTGGTCGATTCGACGACGCTGGCGCGCGCGCACGCGGCGGGCCTGGGCGCGCCGGCGCGCTACCTCGACGACAACAATGCCTACGCCTTTTTCGAGGCGTTGGGCGATCTCATCCACCTGGGTCCGACCGGCACGAATGTCGGCGACCTCCAACTGATTCTGTTAGCGTAAACACATGTTCTCCACCGATTCCATCCTCGCCCTGATGCGCGAGCGGGTACACCATCCCGCCGGCATGCGCGAGTTGTTGCAAGTCCTCAAAATCCCGCGCGACGAGCGCACCTCATTCAAACGTCACATCAAAGCGCTCGTCGACTCGGGCGATCTGATTCACATTCGCGGACAGCGCTTCGGCCTGCCCGAGAAGATGGATCTCTACGTCGGCAAGCTGCAGACGCACCCGGCCGGGTACGGCTTCGTGACGCCGGACCGTCCGCTGGAGCCCGCGGGCGGCGACATCTACATTGCCGGCACCCATCTCAACGACGCCATGCACGGCGATCGCGTCGTCGTGCGCATCGAACGCATCAAGGAGGGCGGCAAAGCCGAGGGGTGCGTCATCCGCATTCTCGACCGCGCCAACGAGTCGCTCATCGGCAAGTACGATCGCGACGAAGCGGGCATGGGCTACGTCGTCCCCTTCGATCGCCGCGTGCTGATGGACATCCTCATCCCGCCGGGGCAGGAAGGCGGGGCGTCACCCGGAGAGATGGTCAAGGTCGAGTTGACGCGCTGGCCGATCGCGTCACGCGGCGCCATCGGCCGCGTCGCGGAGGTGCTCGGCGACATCGACGCGCCCGGCGTCGACACGGAGATCATCATCCGCAAGCACGGCATTCCGGACGTGCATTCGGCGGAGGCGATCGCCGAGGCCGTCAGGCTCGGGACGACGGTTTCCGACCGCGACATCCGCGGGCGGACCGATTTTCGTCAGGTCACGACCGTCACGATCGACGGCGAGCACGCGCGCGATTTCGACGATGCGATCACCCTCGAGAAGCTGCCCAACGGCAATTTCTGGCTGGGCGTGCACATCGCCGACGTCTCGCACTACGTTGTTGAGGACAGCGCGCTCGATCGGGAGGCGTACGACCGTGCAACGTCCGTGTACTTTCCGGAGCGCGCCGTGCACATGTTCCCCTCGGAGCTCGCGACCGGCCTGTGCAGCCTCAATCCGCACGTCGATCGGCTGGTGCAGTCGTGCCTGATGGAAATCGATCGGCGCGGGCAGGTCGTGCGTCACGAGTTTCACGACGGCGTCATCAACAGCACCGAGCGGATGACGTACGCGGCGGTCAACGGCATTCTGACGGACGGCGACCCCGAGCTGATGGCGCGCTACGCGGGGCTCGTGCCGATGTTCGAGCAGATGCGGGAGCTGTTTCAGATTCTCAACGACGCCAGGCGCCGGCGCGGGTCGATCGATTTCGATCTCAACGAGGCCGAGGTGATCATCGACGAAGGCGGGATGGTCGAAGCGATCATCGCGCTTCAGCGCAACGTCGCGCACCGGCTCATCGAGGAGTTCATGCTGCTCGCGAACGAGACGGTCGCGTCCTATCTCGAAGCGCAGAAGGCACCCACACTCTATCGGATCCACGAGGAGCCCGACGTCCTCAGGGTCGCAAAGTTCGAGGAATTCATCTCGGGATTCGGCTACAGCCTCGGCGCGCCGCTGACGGCGATCCGGCCGCGGCACTTTCAGAAGCTGCTCGAGCGGATCCACGACAAGCCGGAAGAGAAGCCCATCGCGTTCCTGATGCTGCGGACGATGCAGAAGGCGCGCTACGCGCCGGAGAATCTCGGCCACTTCGGGCTCGCCGCGACGAGCTACACGCACTTCACGTCGCCGATCCGGCGCTATCCGGATCTGGTGGTCCATCGCGCGCTGCGCGCCGCGCGGCACGGCACGCTGTCGGCCGAGGAGCGCGAGGAGTGGAGCGAAGAGCTGCCGGAGACGGCGAGGCACACCTCCGAAATGGAGCGCCGCGCCGACGACGCCGAGCGCGAGCTGCTGCAGTGGAAGAAGGTGAAGTTCATGGCCGACAAGGTCGGCGATGAGTTCGAAGGCTATATCACCGGCGTGGCGGCGTTCGGCCTGTTCATCGAGCTCGTCGAGCACTTCGTCGAAGGCATGGTGCACGTCTCGACGATGGCCGACGACTATTACCGCTTCATCGACGGCGCTCACATGCTGCGCGGCGAGAACACGCGGAAGGTCTACCGCCTGGGCGACAAAGTGAACGTCCAGGTGCTCCGCGTCAACATGGAGGTGCGGCAAATCGATCTCGGGCTGGTCGAGATTCTCGATCGGGTCCGCGAAGGGGAGCGCGGGCCGCGGCGCAGCAAAGCGTCGCCCAAGCACCAGACGAAGCGGACGCAGCGCCCGGGCAAGCGAGAGCGCTCGCAACGCAAGCCGGGCAGGCGGTGAAATCCGTCGTCGTCGGAACCGCCGGCCACATCGACCACGGGAAGAGCGCGCTCGTGCAGGCGCTGACCGGCACCGATCCTGATCGTCTCAAGGAGGAGAAGGCGCGCGGCATCACGATCGATCTCGGCTTCGCGCACGCCACCATCGGCGACCTCACCGTGGCGTTCGTGGATGTGCCGGGCCACGAGCGCTTCGTCAAGAACATGCTGGCCGGCGTCGGCGGCATCGACCTGGTCGTGCTGGTCGTCGCGGCCGACGAATCGGTGATGCCGCAGACGCGCGAGCACTTCGACATCTGCCGCCTCCTGCAGGTTCCCGCCGGGCTCATCGCGCTCACCAAAGCCGACCTGGTCGACGCCGACACGCTGGCGCTCGTGCGCCTCGAAGTGCGCGAGCTCGTCGCGGGCTCGTTTCTCGAGCACGCGCCGATCGTACCGGTCTCGTCCAGCACCGGAGAGGGCCTCGACGCGTTTCGTACCGCGCTCGCCGGCGCCGCGGCCACGGTGGCCGGACGGTCCGCCGACGGACCGACGCGGCTCCCGATCGATCGCGTCTTCTCGATGAAGGGCTTCGGCACGGTCGTGACCGGCACGCTCGTGTCGGGACGCGTGCGCGTCGACGATGAGCTGGTGATCGTGCCGGGCGACCGGCGCGTGAAGGTGCGCGGCGTGCACGTGCATGGCGTCCGGCAGGACGCAGCCCTGGCCGGCCAGCGCGCGGCCGTGAACCTGGCCGGCGTCGAGGTGGACGAGATCAGCCGCGGACAAAGTCTCGCGACCGCGGGCACGGTGGAGGAGACGCGCCTGGCGGACGCGGCGCTCGAGCTGCTCCCGGGCGCGAAGCCGCTGAAGCACGGCGCACGCGTCCGATTTCACCAGGGCACGGCGGAGATTCTGGGACGCGTCGCGTTCGTCGGTCCGCCCGGGGACGGATTCCACGCGCTGCAGCCAGGCTCGAAGGCGTTCGTGCGGCTGCGGCTCGAGCGGGCGGCGGTGCTCTCGCGCGGCGATCGCTTCATCCTGCGCGCCTATTCGCCGGCCATCACGATCGCGGGCGGCCAGATCCTCGATCCGCGCCCGCCGCGCACGGCGGTGCGCACGCAGGCGGCGCTCGACCGCTTCCGGCGGCTGGATCCGGCCGCCGCCGCCAACCAGGTCGAGGCGGAGATCGGCGCGGCGGCGGCCATGGTGGACGGCGCGGGCGTCGCCGGGCTGCCGGTCGCCGCGCTCGTGTCGCGCGCGGGCATCGAGCCGCCGCGTGTCGCCCCGCGCCTCGACGCGCTCGTCTCGCGCGGACTCGCCACGCGCGTCGGCGACCTGCTCGTCGCACCGGCGCTCGTCGAGCGCCTGTCGGCGGCGATCATCGCTCTGCTGCGCGCGCATCACGCGGCGCAGCCGCTCTCAGAAGGTTTGCCGCGCGAGGAAGCGCGCGAGCGGGTGCTGGCGCACGGGCCTCCGGCGCTGTTCGAGCGCGTGCTGGACGATCTCGCGGGCACTATTACAGGCCGCGATCGGCTGGCGCTCGCCAGCCACCGGGTCGCGCTCTCGCCGGAGGAAGCGCACGCGCGGACGATGCTCGAGCAGGCGTTTCGCGCAGCTGGCCTGAGGCCTTCCGATCCCGCGGCCGTGGCGCTGGAGGCGGCCGTGCCGGCCGCGATCGCCGATCGCGTGCTCAAGCTGTTGCAGCGGCAGAAAGTGTTGGTGAAGGTCGACGCGCTGCTGTTTCACCACGACGCGCTCGAACAGCTGAAAGCCGACGTGGCGGCGCTGAAGTCGTCGGCGGGCGAGGGCGCGCGGCTCGACGTCGCCGCGTTCAAGGATCGGTTCGGCGTCAGCCGCAAGTTCGCGATCCCGTTGCTCGAGTATCTCGATCGCGAGCGCGTCACGCGCCGGGTCGGCGAGGCGCGCGTGATTCTATGAAAGCTTGGTGCCGCACTTGCGGCAGAAGCGCGAGTCGGGGTCGTTGACCGTGGCGCAGCTTGAACAGGTCGCCGTCCTGGGGCTGCCGCTGTCGTTCGTCTCATTCTTGAAGTTGCGAATAGCGCTCCCGATGCCTTTGGCGATCTCCGGGATGCGGTTCGCACCAAACAGAAAAATGATGATGACGAGGATGACGAGCAGTTCGGGCATTCCAAGTTGTCCCATGGCCGGCAATTCTATCATCAGGCCGGTCCGCGCGCTGCATGATCCTCCTTGCGGCTTTCTTATGCTCGCCCGCGCGCCCTGGCGCAGAGGCGCCAGGCGAGCCCGACCTCGAACGTCCGCGCCAGCCGCCATTTGAGCCGTGCGTACGACTGACGGCCCGCGACGAGATCCGCCATCACCGCGCGCACGCCGGCGCTCTGCTGGAGCGCCTCGACCATCAGGCGCGTGAACCGCGGGCGGAAGAAGCTCGCCTTGAAGCGCGCCGCGCGCGCCAGCTCGGAGCCGATCTCATCCCGCACGCGTTCGCGGTACCGCCGCCACGGATCGGCGTCGTCGGAGGCGAGCGCCTCCGCCGCCCACTCGCCGGACAACAGCGCGAAAAAGATGCCTTCGCGCGTGATCGGATCGACCAGGCCGGCGGCGTCGCCCGCCAGACACCATCGCGGGCCGCTCACTTCCAGCGCGTCGAAATCGCGCGGCGCGAGCGAGGGAATGGGCCAGGAGTACGCCTCGAGCCGCGCCCCCGGCGCGAGTCCCTGCTCGTGGATCCAGTCGCGCACGCGTGCGCGCAGCGTCCGGGCGGTGACCCCGGCGTCCGCCTGCGCGCAGATGCCGATGGCCAGGTGCGTCGGCCGCGGAAACGACCACATATAGCCGGGTGGATCGTCCACGAGCTCGACGACGATCTCGTCACCCGTCACGCCGTGCGCGAAGTAGCCGGTGGCGATCGACAGCTGGTCGCGGCGGAATGGACGCGCGAGCCGGCGGCGCACCAGGCTGTTCGCGCCATCGGCTCCGACGATGCATGCGGCGGTGTGCGATCCGCTCGTCGTGTGGATCAGAAAGCCGCCCGGCTGGGCGACGAGGTCCGTGACGCGGGCGGCGACGATCTCCGCGCCCGCATCGCGTGCCGCGGCCAGCAGGAGGCCGTCGAACGAGGTCCGGCTGGCGACGACCAGGCCGGTGGCAGGCGTGAGGCCGGCGGCGGCGAGGTCCACGACCGCCCCGGCGCGGCTCGACGCATCGGTGAAGCGCGCCGTGCGGATGACGCACGCGGGCAGCGCAGCGATGTCGAGCGCCCCGGCGACGAGCGCGAGCGCGCGGCCGGTCACGCCGCCGCCGCACGGCTTCTCGCGCGGGTGGGTGGGATCGACGAGCGCCACGCGCGCACCGCGTCGCGCCAGCGAATACGCCGCCCACGCGCCCGCCGGGCCGGCGCCGAGGATCGAGACGTCTGCCACCGTGATACATTACACGGCCATGATCGAAGCCGAAACCGGGCTATTCACCGTGGGCGTGTTTCAGGACGCGGAGTGGGCGGCCAGGGGGCTCGACGCGCTTAGACAGGCCGGCTTTCCGACCGAGTCGCTGACCATCGTCGCCAAAGAGGGCCCCGAGGCGGCGGCGCTCATCGAGCGCACCTTCGGGGCCGGCGGCGAGCGCATCGAGCTGGCCGGCATCGGCGGCGTCGTCGTCCGCGGGCCGCTGGTCGATGCGCTGCAGGGCGTGGCGCGCGACCTGGCGAAGCTCGGGATGGCCGGCACGATGCGGCGGGTCGGTTTTCAGGCGCATGACGCACGCATCTTCGAGGCGCTGACGGGACGCGGCGGCGTCCTCGTGGCGATCCGCACCGAGCCGCGCGCCGCCGACGCGCTGGCCATTCTGCACTCCTACGGCGGCGGCAACGCCGCCATCGGGGCTTGGACGGGGCGGGTGTAACCTTTCGACCCCGGTCGCTGCCCTCGCGCGGGCACAAACGGCCATCAAACCGCGGCTAACGTCATACAAATGAAAAGAATATGGCGGAGCTGCGG
>Ga0207927_1000733_pt1 | contig 13870 bp, 9 predicted proteins | sample NGESurdeep072012_2_FD_184456 | JGI IMG/M metagenome (GOLD analysis project Ga0207927, IMG submission 184456) | Arctic peat soil microbial communities from Barrow, Alaska - NGEE Surface sample 210-2 deep-072012 (SPAdes) | ecosystem: Environmental > Terrestrial > Soil > Wetlands > Peat ... | reverse complement strand
CCGCCCACAGCTGCACGCCGGTATCGGCGTCGAAGGCGTAAAGCGAATCGCTCATGGTCGCGACGTACACCACGTTGTGGGTTCCCTGGCCGGGGATGGCGACGCTCGGTACGTAGAGCGGCTGGGCGTAGATGTTGTCGTCGACCGGCAGCTTGAACACCAGCCCGAACGTGGACGGAGCGACGTTCGACGTGTTGAGCGTGACCTCGGCAAGGTTTGCGCCGGAAACACCCGCGTCGTAGCCGCGCTGCAGCACCGGCTGCCAGGCATGCGCGCTCGGACCGAACGCCACAGCCAGCACGGCCAGCACAACAGCGAGTGAGGAAAATCCGCTTTGCGTTTTTGATTTCATTTTTGAAAGCGTTGTTCGAACAGAACATCGATCTGCAGCCGACCCTTCGAATCGTAGCGGACGCTTGAGGAAGCTTGTCGGGCAGCCGTACCCGAATCGACCCCGTTCGGTTGGACGATGCTGGAGGTCAAATTCTGGGTGGATTTCCAGATCTGCTGCACTCGCGGTGTCACTCGCGACTGCCAATCCAGTGACAGTGACCCTTGGGGTGCCGCGACGCCTGACGCCGCAAGTGTCGTTACCAAGACAGTGAATATTGGCCACGACGAGCATGAAGTTGAACAGAGGCGCATACCGACTCCCCCTGTCGCGCGAAGTTCGTTTGGGCGCAACGTATGATGGCCAATGTAGATTCGGTATCGGGTTGTGGCTGTGTCGGGGGTCGCAGGGCGTTTGGTAGGTGTGAGAAGTGGGTCGCGTTATCCTCGAAATCCGAGTAATAGCTACAAAGGCAGACGCCGCAAGGCGGCTCGGCGGCAAGGAGCCTGTCTGAGCATTCCACTTGGCCGCGCGGCCAGTGAGCCCAAAGAATTAGTGGATCAGCGGCTCCGGAGGGTTGCGCCTGATCAAAGAAGGTCTGCGGCGTTGAACGACCGCCGACCCACACGATGTGACTTCGGCTTAGCGTCGAGATCGTGCGCTACGCCCGCATCCGGCGGCACCCGCTCAAACCTGGTTTATGATTTTCGCCTTCAGAGTCTCGTACTCGCTGTCGGAGATCAGACCGGCATCGAGCATCGACTTGGCTTTTTGCAGGCGTTGGGTGGCATCACCCATGGCGCCATCGGCAGCGGTCCCGGCGAGGTTGCCCACCTGGATTCCGCCCGCGCGTGCCCGCATCTCCTCAAGGTCCCGCACCCGGCGCTTTTCGCGCCAGGCCTGGTCGTGGCCCTGCGCTATGCGGTAGAGCGCTTCAGCCTGATCCTTGCGCAGCCCTTCGTAAACGAAGCGGGTCGTTTGCGCCGAAGCTGAAGCCAGGTCCGGACTCGAGAACGCCTCGAGCGTCAGGCGCGCCCCGATAATGCCGACATCGATCTTGACGATTTTTAGATCCTGCCAGCGGATGTCGGTCAAGGTGAAGCCGCCGAACAATGCGCGCTCAAGTGCCAGGAATCGTCCGCTGGTCGCCGCTACGACTCGGCGGCGGTGCTTCAGCGCGAACAGGCGCTTTTGGATCGCCCAAGCTTCGAGCGTCTCGTTCGTCGTCAGTACCGAGTTGAGATGCTCGAGCGCGCGACGTGCGCCGCCATCCTCGCCGGCCGTTGTATCCATGGTGCGTGCTCCCATTGCCTGTGCCTTGCAGCCGCCGCGATCGCGGCGGCGGCCGGCAGGCTTCTATGGTGGCACAGTGCGCGCGCCGGTGCGATGCGGCAGGCCATACGGGCAACGAGCAGGAGGCCGGTAGCAGGCCATCGTGCTCATTGGCTCCGCGGTATCGCAGACGGTTGATCTGCAGCAGGGGTCGGGGATTCGTCGACTGCGCGATCGATTTCCCGACCGTCGACAGCGTAGTCAGCATCGCATATCAGGCCGCATGCGGCCGGTCGCGGCCGGGTTCCGGCACCGGCCGCGGGTACAGTTTCAGCGCTAGGATGAGCGCCGCGGCACCGACGAGCGCCGCCGAGATAACGCGAAATCCCCCGCTGAAGCTCCCGGTCTTGGTGGCCATCGAGCCAATGGCCGACAGGCCAAAGTAGGCGCCTAAGCTGCCGACGGAATTGATGAACGCGAAGCCGCAGGCGGCGGAGCGGCCAGTCAGGAACGCTCCCGGAAACGCCCAAAACGGTCCGAGGTAGCTGTCGAGCCCGGCGGCAGTGCGGGCAGCATATGCGAGGGGACATGCCCGAAAGCAGTCGACTACGACTGTCCGTTTCGGGTCTATTTCGTTGCTATGTTATAATCCGCGGCCGCCCGCTCCTTGGTCGATTACCGAGAGCCTGCGGAGACATTACAAGACAGGGGGACAGCGATGAAGTTCAGGTCATATGTGGCCGCCAGCTTGCTGGCGCTCGGGGTTCTCTGCGCGGCGGCTCCAGCGTTCGCAGCGGATGTGCACATGTTTGTTCGTCACGAAGTCACGGATTACGCCACATGGAAGAAGGCGTACGATGGGTTTCGCGCGACGCAGAAGAAAATGGGCGTCGTTGCCCAGGCCGTGTACCAGTCGGTCGACAATCCGAATGATGTCACGGTCACTCATGGCTTCCACAGTCTCGAGCAAGCCAAAGCGTTTGCCGCATCGCCGGAGTTGAAGAGCGCGATGGAGAAGGCGGGCGTCAAAGGAGCGCCGCAGATTTGGTACACAACGAAGGGTGCAAAGTAGAAAGCGACGCGCTTGATTCGCACACAGAACCCCGGCCACGCGTCGGGGTTTTGTTTGAGGCCGGCGCGATACGAAACCGGTCGGCGCCTATATTCAGACACGGTAATAGCCCGCCGGACAGCGGACGCTCGCGACCGCTGCTGCTGTCAGCCTTCGTCACTCTCTGGTCCCTGCAGGCCACCGCCGGCCCGACCGAGCTTCGAGCGCTCGCACACCGATACTATGAGTGGCACGACGAGGCCTATCCGGTCGCGACCAGCAGCGCTGGGGAACATCGCTTCGACTCCCGACTCACCGACTATCGCCTGACCGCCGTACTTGAGCGCCGACGTCACGTGAGCGAGCTGCTCGCGCAGGTCAGCGCCATGAACGATGAGGGCTGGGACAAGGACGATCGCGTCGATCGCTTGCTGTTCCAATCGCAGCTCGCCTCCGCGGATTTCTTCGGCCGCGAGCTCAAGCCCGAAGTCTCGGATCCGCAGCTGTACGTCAACGAATGCTCGAACTCCATCTTCAGCCTGCTGCAGAAGGACTACGCCTCTAGCCGCACGCGGGCTCTTGCCGCCACGGCACGACTCGAACAGATGCCGGCGCTGCTAATGACCGCCCGCGCGAATCTTACGCAGCCAGTGAAGCTGTATGCCTCGCTCGCCATTGAGGCCGCCCGCGGAGGCGATGAGTTGTATACCGTGAGTCTGATGACCCTCGCCGATCGGTTCTCCGACAGGGAACGCTGGCGGCTCATCAAGGCACGCGATGCCGCGCTCAAGGCTCTGCACGCGTATGCCGACTGGCTCGATGCGGGACGCCCCCAGATGCCGGACTGGCAGCCCATGGGCGAGGCGAAATACAACTATCTGCTTAAGCACGTGCTGCTGTTGCCGTTCGATGCGCACGACCTCGCGCATCTCGGCGAAGTGGAGCTCGCGCGCTATCGCGCGCTCGAAGCCATGCTCAAGGATCCGAGCCTCGCCTCGCCCGATCCCGCTCGCGCAGCGCACGTGCCGAAGGATCAGGCGGAGTTCCTAGCCGCCTACCAGGCGCGACTCCAGGAAATCATCGACTTCCTACAGGCACATCGGCTGGTTACGATCCCCTCTTACATCGGTCCGTTTCAGATCCGGCAGCTTCCCGAGGCGTTCAAACCGACCTCGCCGGGTGGCTTCATGAATCCGCCGGGGATCTACGACAGGGACCCGGCGGGCTTCTACTACATCCCGACTTACAACCCGAAGAGCGGCAACTTCTATATTCGCGCAGCAATCGAGGATCCGCGCCCGATCCTCGGCCACGAAGGTATTCCTGGGCATTTTCTGCAGATCTCGATCGCCAATCATCTGCCGGATGAGATCCGTCGCCATCACGATGACACGGTATTCGTCGAGGGATGGGCACTGTATGGCGAGGAGATGCTGCTTCGAGAGGGGTTATATCCCGACAAATCCGCGGGCGAGGGTCAGGTGCTGCGGCTGAGCCGCTATCGTGCCGCTCGCATCGGTGTGGATGTGGGGCTGCAGACCGGCCGCTGGAGCTTCGAGCAGGCGGTCCGCTACTTCATAGAGGCGGGCGGCCTCGACCGTGAAGCCGCTGAAGGTGAGGCGGCCGGAGCGGCCTCCAACCCCTCACAGAAGATCTCGTACATCACCGGCAAATGGCAGATTATGCGTCTGCTCGGCCGCTATCGCGACCGCCAGGGCGCAGACTTTCGCCTCGGCGCCTTTCATGACCAGTTAATCAGCTACGGCTCCCTGCCGTTGTCGGTGATCGAATGGCTCCTGTTCGACGATGACAGCTCCGTTCGCGCAGCGCTGAATTAACGCGTGGGTGCGTATCCTGCGTGATACCGGGGCGCAATCGCCGCAGCTATTCACATCACCGTCGCCGAAGGAAACGCATACGCGATGCCGCCCAAGTCGGGAGCCTTGAAAGGCAGCGCTCATCCCAGGTTGGTGCGAGCGGGTTCGGTCGCGGCCAAACCTCCCTTCAAGACGTACGCTTCGAAGCCGCGTTCGCTCAAAATGTAGGCTGCTGCCGAACTGCGGCGCCCGGTGTCGCAACAGACGATGTACGGCGTGTTCTTGTCGAGCGCATTGAGTTTCAGTCGAATGAAATACAGGGGTATGTTGACGGCGCCGTCGATGCGAAAATTCTGGAATTCGCTCGGCAGTCTCACATCGAGCCATTTGCCGCCCTTGGCGACGATCTCCTTGGCCTGATCCTGGGTGATCCATTGCAGCAGCGGTTCGTTCAGCAGTGTCTGAAAATCTTGTTTGCCGAGCCGCATCAAAGTGCCTTCCGTCGCCATGGTCACGGTGGCGTTGCGCTTGGCCTCGGCGATCAAGGCCTCTTCGCCGAAACTATCGCCCGGGCCGAGTTCGGCGAGCTTGATGCCTTCTTTATTCAGGGGAGTCTCGCGGGTCACTATGCACTTGCCGGAGACCACCACGTAGAAATAATCGCCCTCGGTGCCTTGCTTGATCACGACGTCGCCGGCGATGTAATTGATGCGCTGCATGCGCATGAAGATGGCCTGAATATTGGCCGGCGGTATTCGGTGAAAGGCCTTGGTCTGCAGCAATGTGGTCATCCAGTCGTCGGTCACGTCGAGACCGTCGCTGTTCAGCTCCGACACCTCGTACTGACCGGTTTGATCCCAGGTCAACAGCACGTCGAGCAGGTCGCTGTCGATCATGATGTATTCGAGGTCGGTGGCTGCGCGCGCCGTGAATTTGCGCGGCACGCCGGGCGCAAGCGCCGCGCGAGCCTCGGGACTGCCGGCGCGCACGGTCCCGATAAGGCGGTCATTGGCGCGTAATTCCACGCTGCCGCTTACAAGGTAAAAGGTGCGTTTCTCGGTGTCGCCTTCCTTGAACAGCGCACGCCCGGGTCCCAATTTGCGCAATTGCGTCTTGCGCGCGAGCGCATTCAAGTTCTCCGCCTTCAATCCGTCGAGGGGCGAGAATGCTCTTAAGATCACGAGATTGATCGGTCGTTCACTCATTCAGAAATGTGCCGGCGCCTGCGGTTACAACCCTATGATTTTGGTTGCGAATCCTATCATACGTGGACCCATGTGCGACCACGTATTGGATCACATCGGTGGCTGTGTCGAGGCGCTCAGATTGCGCCATCCCGCATCGGGGCGAAAGCGCTCGCCATGGCGCTGTTCCAGGTCGGTGAGGCGCAGCGTCACCTTATCGACCCCGCGTTCCTTGGCGTAGTTCAGCGGACCGCCGCGAAAAGGCGCGAAGCCCGTCGCAAAAATTGCACCTGCATCCAACAAATCGGCGTCTTCGATGACACCTGCCCGGAGACATGCCGCGGCTTCGTTTAGCATCGGCAAGATCAATCGGTCCTCGAGTTCGGGCGGAATCTCGGCAATCTGCGCCCGCGTACGCACCGCTTTGCCGTCCCGCCAGACGTAGAACCCTTCTCCGCTCTTGCGACCGAACTTCCTTTGCTCCACCAGTTTGAGCAGCACCTCAGGCAGCGGCCGCCGGAAGGCTTCGGCCAGAACGCGGCCCACGTGCAACGCGACGTCCAATCCGATCATGTCGGCGAGTTCGATTGGACCCACGGGCATGCCGAATCGAGTGGCGGCCTGATCGATGACCGCGGCGGGGATGCCGTCCGCGAGCGCAAACAGCGCTTCGTTGATGTAAGGCATCAATATTCGATTCACGACGAAACCCGGCGCGCTTTTGCACGGCAACGGCAGCTTGTCGAGTTTGCGAGCGAATGAGGCCGCAATTCGCGCGACCTCGGCCCGAGTGCCGGGGCCTTGCACGATCTCCACCAACTGCATTTGAGCCACGGGATTGAAGAAGTGAATCCCGACCAGCCGACCCGGGTCCTTCAGCCCTTCGGCCAGGGTTTCGATATTGATGCTGGAAGTGTTGGTGGCGAATATCGCGTTCGGCTTGAGCCGCGGCTCGATTTGCGCATACAAGGCGCGTTTGGCTTCGGCGTTCTCGACGATGGCCTCGATGACGACATCCGCATCCGCCACCCCGGAGCCGGCGACATCCGTGCGCAGGCGGGCAAGTGCCTCGGCGGCGGCTCCTGGTGCGTTCAAGCGCTTCTCGAAGTAAGCCTTGGCGCGTGCCAACGCCGGTTGGATCAGTTCTGCGCTGCGGTCCTGCAGCGTGACGTTCAAACCGCGCAGTGCCGCCCATGCCGCGATGTCGCCGCCCATGACACCGGCACCGACGACATGCACGTGCCGAAAATCAATTTGCGGCTTGCCGCCAAGCCCCTTGAGTCGATCCTGCAGCAGAAACACCCGGACCAGATTGCGCGACGTCGGGCTGCACATGAGCGTGCCGATTGATCGCGCCTCGGCCTCGTAGCTTTCGGCACCGGCGGCGCCGTAGTGTTGCCACAATTCGAGAATCGCATAGGGAGCGGGGTAGTGTTCGCGCGGTACCTTCTCCCGCAATGAGGCAGCGGCCTTGCGTGCGACGAAGGGCCGCACCGCCTCGAGGTTCAAGAGCTTTTCGACGAACGGCGCGCTCTTGATCGCCGGGGGCTGCAGCAGCAGGCGTTTGGCATGGGTCTTGAGTTCGGCCGGCGCCACGAGTTCATCGAGCAGACCGACCTCGAGCGCGCGCGCGCCCTTGAACGGCTTGCCTTTGAGCATCAACTCCAAAGCGGGACGGACACCCATGAGCCGAACGGCGCGCACGGTGCCGCCGAATCCGGGATGTATGCCGAGCAGAACCTCCGGAAGCCCCAGGGACAATTTCGCATCATCGGCGCCGATTCGATAGCGACAGGCCAGGGCAAGCTCCAGACCGCCGCCCAGTGCGAATCCATGCACGGCAGCGACGGTGGGGCAGGGCAGACTCTCCAGGCGATCGAGCACACTTTGGCCGGCGCGCACCAGTGCATAGCCGCCCTGCGGGGTCCTGACGCCCAAGAATTCCTTGATGTCGGCGCCCGCGACGAAGCCATTGGCTTTGGCGGATCCCACCACCACACCTGCCGGCCGCATCTCGGATAGCTGATTCAAGGCAGTCGCCAAATCTCGAAGCACCGCCGCGGACAAGACATTGGTCGAGGTCCCCGGGGCGTCGCATGTCAGCCAGGCGATGCGTTCGGCGTCGATGTCCAAGCGCCAGCTGCCGATTTGCGTCATGGCTTAGGCGGCCTTGAGAGCATGTTCGTGAATCGTGAAATCGCAGATCAGCGGCAAATGATCGGAAAGCTGAACGCCCGGCATTTCGAATCGAGTCACCTCTATCTGCGCGCTGTGCAGAATGAAGTCGAGCTCCTTGCGGGGACTTCTGCTCGGATAGGAGGGCAGTCCGCGCGCATTGGCGTTGGTGAGGCCTGCCGCCTGCATGAACAAGTAGATCTCGTTGTCCCCCCAGTATGTGTTGAAATCCCCGGCGACGATCACGGGTTTACGAGTCTTGCGCACCAGGTCGTACAGCGAACGCAGCTGGTACTGCCGGTGTCGGTATTTGAGCGACAGATGCACCAGGAAGATCGCCACGTCGTCCAACTCGAGCTCTATGATGAGCCGCTTGATGCCGGTGTCGAAATAATGGAATCGTTCGTTGCGGACCCGGGGCGCGGCGAGAAACGCATTCGCTTGCTTGCGCACGATGGGCACCAGCTGATTCAGCGAAGATACCCCGTACTTGCACTCGAAGGTGGAGTAATGGCCGAGCGAGCGGGCAATGAATTCCGCCTGATTGACCATTCCCGTGCGGATGGAGCCGGTATCGACCTCGATGAGGCCCACCACATCCGGATCCTGACGCTTGATGAACTCGGTGATCTTGGACAGCACCTGGGGGTTCGAGCGCAAATACCCGGCCCCCGGCACCGGAAGGTGGAACGCCGGGCCGGTGCCGGTCGCGTAGCGGATGTTATAGAGCAGCAATCGCACTTCCGGCATTGTATCGGCGCGCGATGTTTCGCGCATGACCATCGTCGAGCTACACTAGGGGCCATGTCGAGCCGTGTAAACCCGATTCGCCTGTTCGTCACCCACAACTGGGAAGAGAACGACGACTACACACGCGTGTTCGAATATCTGGAGGCGCCGGGCACTTTTTACTACGTCAATACCAGTCAGCCCCACGCGAAGCGGCCCATCGACAAGGAAAGCCAGCGCGAGGATTTGCGCCGGGAAATAACGCCTTGCGAGGTGATCATTGTGTTGCCCACGGTCTACCGGGCCGCGCCCGATATGGTGCTGTTCCAAATGAATTTTGCCAAGGCGGCCGATCGGCCGATCATCGCCATGGAGAATTTCGGATCGACAGAACCGCTTGCCAAGGCCATCAAGGATTTGGCGGACGAGGTCAGCGCATGGACCGCGCGCAGCCTAATCGATGCATTGCGCCGCCAAGCGCGCCATCAGGAGACGACGCGCTGGGACACGATTGAATTCAAGCTCGATTGACGGCCTGGTTGGCGTCGCTGGTGGCGTTCTGCCGGTCAGCTGGCGGCCGTGAACACGGAGTATTCGAGGTCGGTGGCGGGGCCGTCGACGCTGCGCAGCTGGACCACGGATGCGCTCTGACGCGGTGTTTCCGCCTCAGCCCGGCAAATCAGCCCGAAGATTTCCACGATGAGCGCCGCACAGTCGTCGGCGTCTTGATTCGACATCTTGCGCACCGAAGCGGCAACCGCGTCCTCTCCGCGCAAGGGTTGCACGCCCGCTAAAGTGCGCATGACCTGTGAAAACGATGCGCGCGCTGCATGCGGAAGCTGATCCTCCGCCACGCAGGTCAGATGGCGGCGATAGGTTGAAATCAATCGTTGCTTGATCGGGGTCGAGCGGACCAATTCCAAGGTCGCCAAGTGAAGATTCTCCCACGCACTCGTCATGTTAACCCCACGGACGCAAACTAGAAGTTAAAGTAATTTCGAGGTTCGTGTATTTCTCGGAATCTTGTTAAATCAATGTGCTGCAGTTGGAATATACAAGACATTCGATAAAACGCAACGCGGACTTTGTCATGGTTTTGAGATATGCCGAGCGTGGAACTGTCGACTTTGCACGGGGCCGATGCGTGAACCGGATAGGCGATTCATTTTACTTAAGATTAGATAAGTCTCGTAATTGATTGAATGTAAGAGATAAATATCCGATCACTCGGGCGGCAGGTCGCCGCCCTCCGGGGAATGCGTGGCGCCGATCAGCATGTACACCGCCGGGACCACGAACAGCGTGAACAGCGTACCGATCGCCAGGCCGCTGCAGATCACGAGCCCGACCGCATAGCGCGACTCGGCACCGGCGCCCCGCGCCAACACCAAGGGGATCACGCCGAGCACCATGGCCGCCGTGGTCATCAAGATGGGGCGCAGCCGCACGCTCGCCGCCCTCACAATGGCCGCGCGTTTGGACTTGCCGCTTTGCTGCTCTTCGTTCGCGACCTCGACGATCAAAATGCCGTGCTTGCTGATCAGACCGATCAAGGTCACCAAACCGACCTGCGTGTAGATGTTCAAGGTGGCGCCGCCCACACCGATGGCGATAAAGATCAGCGCGCCCGCGATGGACAGGGGCACGGAGATCAGAATGACGAGCGGATCGCGGAAGCTTTCATACAGCGCGGCCAGCGTCAGGAACGCGATGATGATCGCGAATGCGAATGTGGCCATGACGCCGCCGGATTCTTGAACGAACTGGCGCGTCTGGCCGCCGAAATCGATGCTGTAACCGGCGGGCAGCGTGCGTGCGGCGAGATCGCGCAGGTAATTGAGCGCCTCGGCCTGCGATACGCCGAGAGCGGCCACGCCCGACAAGGTGGCCGCGTTCAATTGTTGAAAATGATTCAATGTTTCGGGCACGGTCTCGGTGCGGATCCGCGCGACCGTCGATAGCGGCACGGGCACGCCGCCGATATTGGCGATTGGATACTCGAGCAACTGGCTCGCATTCAGGCGCGACACCCGTTCGACCTGCGGAATGACCTTGTACGAGCGGGTCTGCATGCTGAAGTAGTTGACGTAGCCGCCGCCGAGCAGGCTGCCGAGCGACGAGCCGATCTGAGTCATGTTCAAACCGATCTGCGCCGCCTTGTCGCGGTCGATTTCGATGACCGACTGCGGCAGATCGTATTTGAGATCGGTGTCGAGGAACATGAACGTGCCGCTCTTGTTCGCCGCGTCGAGAAATGCCCGAGACACCTCGTTCAGACGCAGCGGCGGCTCGGTGGTCTTGATCGCGAATTGCACCGGATATCCGAACGCGCCCGGCAGCGGGGGCAGCTGAAAGACCGCGATTTTCGCCCCGGCAATCGCGTTCAAGCTCTGTTGCGCGGCGCCTTGGATCGCGGTCGCGCCCAAGCGTTGATCGATCGGGGTGAGCAGCAGGCCGGTGAACGAGCGGCCCGGCGTTTCGAACTGGAAGACCTGCCGGACGCCCTTTTGGGCCTGCAATATCTTGAACGCCTCGGCGCCGTACAGAAGTTTCCGCTGCAGCGTCGCATCCGGTGCGTAGGTCGATTGCGCCAACACGAAGCTGGTGTCTTCCTGCGGTGCAAGCTCGCTCTTGGCGCTGCGATACATGAGCGCAATGCTGATCAGAACGATGACCACGAACACGGCCGTCACCGGCGTGAAATCGAGACTGCGCTCGAGCCGGCGTTGGTAGCCGTTGCGCAAGCGCTCGAACTGCGTGTCGATGAATGCGACGATGCGGTTCTCCCAGCCGCTCTGATCGGCGTGATGCGGCCTCAGCAGCTTCGAGCACATCATGGGCGAGAGCGTGAGCGCGATGATCGCCGACACGGTGACCGCACCGGCGAGCGAAAATACGAATTCGGTGAACAGGGCGCCCGTGAGGCCGCCTTGAAGTCCGATCGGAATATAGACCGCGAGCAACACCACCGTCATGGCGATGATCGCCGTGCCCAATTCGCGCGCCGCCTGCATGGCGGCGGCCAGCGGCGACATGCCTTCCTCCAAGTGACGGTTGACGTTCTCGACCACGATGATGGCATCGTCGACCACCAGACCGATCGCCAGCACGAGCGCCAACAGCGTCAGCAGATTGATCGAAAATTTCAGGGCCAGCATGATCGCCAGGGCGCCGATCAGGGACAGCGGAATGGCGATGACGGGGATCAGCACCGAACGCGGCGAGCCCAGGAAGGCGAATATGACCAGCATGACGATGATGAGCGCCTCGACCAGAGTGACGACAACCTCATGGATGGACGCGTTCACGAAATCGGTCGAGTCGTAGACGATGCGCCCTTCCAGGCCCTGCGGCAACTGGGATTGAATTTCCGGAAATACGGCCCGGACGCCCTTGATCACGGTCAGCAGGTTCGCCGAAGGCGCTATCTGGATGCCGATGAATACCCCGGTGTTACCGTTGAACAGGACCCGCGACTCGTAGCTGTCGGCCCCCAAAGTGACTTGGGCCACGTCGCTCAAGCGGACGTTGGCGCCGTTGACCGATTTGACGACGAGATCGCGAAATTCGGCAAGGGAGTGCAGGCTGGTGGTGGAAGTCAGGGTCACCTGAATCATCTGACCCTTGGTGTTGCCGACCGCCGAAATATAGTCGTTGGCGGCCAGCGCCGCCACCACATCGCTCGCCGTCAAACCGAGCGCGGCCAATTTCTTCGGGTCGAGCCAGGCGCGCAATGAAAAGGTCTGGCCGCCGAGGATTTCCGCCGTCTGCACCCCTTCGACCGCCTGCAACTTCGGCTGCACGACGCGCGTCAGATAATCGGTGATCTGATTCGCGGCGAGCGTGCTGCTGGTGAACCCCATGTACATCGCATCGATGCTTTGTCCGATCTGGATGGTGATGGTCGGCAGCAACGAGCCGGTCGGCAGCTGATTCAGGACCGAATTGACCTTGATGTTGATCTCGGCCGCCGCTTTCGAAGTGTCGTAGTTTTGGCGCAGATTCACCGTGATCGTGCTGGTGCTGTTCTGGCTCTCCGAGGTCATGTAGTCGATGCCGTTCGCCTGGGCGACGGCCGTCTCGATCGGCGTGGTGATGAAGCCCGCAATCGCCTCCGGATCCGCGCCCGGAAAGCTGGTCGTTATCGTCACTACGCCATTTTCCGTTTTCGGATACTGGAGAACCTGCAATGCGCTGAATGAGCGCAGCCCGAGCACCAGAATGAATAGACTCACCACCGAGGCGAGCACCGGTCGGCGAATGAAGAGGTCGGTGAATTTCATGCGGCGGCGCCGGTGCTATTCGTTCGGCGGCATCGGATTGGCCTCATCCGTGGGCTGCACCGAGTTGCTGATGACGACCGAGGAGCCGTTGCGCAGCTTCATTTGGCCGGCGGACACCACCACTTCACCCTCCTTGACGCCGCTCTCGACCGCCACCTGGTCGCCGCGCGTATCGCCGAGCGTAACGAAGCGCTGCTGGACCGTGTCTTTGCCGCCGCCGGCGTGTTTCACCACATAGACCGTATTACCGTAAGGGTTATAGGTAATGGTCGTTTGCGGCAGGGTGATTCGACTCATCGCATCGCCGGCATCGACCGCGACGGTGGCGAACATGCCGGGCACCAGCCGCCTATCGGGATTGTGGAAGGAAGCGCGCACTTGAATGTTGCGGCTCGCGTTGTCGACCTTGGAGTTGATCGCCTCGATGACTCCGCTGAAGCGGACCCCGGGATAGGTATCCACCGTGGCGGCGACCGCATCGCCGACTTTGATTCGCTTGAGCACCTGCTGGGGAAGGTAGAAATCGATCAAAATGGGATCGAGCGCTTGCAAAGTGACGACCGGCGCGCCGGCAGATAAATACTGACCGAGATCGACCTGGCGGATGCCGAGACGCCCGGCGAACGGCGCCTTGACGATCTTTTCCTCGATCAGCGCCTGCTGCGCCGCCACTTGCGCGCGGGCGGACTTCAGAGTCGATACATCCGTATCGAGAGTCGCCTGACTGATCGCCTGCGCGGCGAATTGCTCCTGGTCGCGCTTGTAGGTTTGCGCGGCGAGTTCGGCTGCCGCTTCCAATTGCTGCAGTTTGGCGAAATCATCGTTCGGCTTGAGCCGCAGCAGCACCTTCCCGGCCGGTACTTCGTTGCCGGAATCGAATTCTATGTCATCGACCACGCCGGAAACCTGGGCGGATAAATCGGCGCCGCGCACGGCGCGCAACGTGCCCACCGCTTGCATCTGCGCCTGCCACTTGGTCGCCGTGGCCGTGACCGTGGAGACGGTCACGGGCGCGCTCGCGCCCGCCC
>Ga0207927_1000729_pt1 | contig 13899 bp, 11 predicted proteins | sample NGESurdeep072012_2_FD_184456 | JGI IMG/M metagenome (GOLD analysis project Ga0207927, IMG submission 184456) | Arctic peat soil microbial communities from Barrow, Alaska - NGEE Surface sample 210-2 deep-072012 (SPAdes) | ecosystem: Environmental > Terrestrial > Soil > Wetlands > Peat ... | reverse complement strand
CCGCTGCTCATCTGATTACGGAGGTCGACGCGCCCGGCGCCGCGGCCCACGCGCGCATGGACACGGTTGGCGGGTTGCTGGACAGCCGGGTGACGGCACGCCGGCTCGCGTATCGCCTGCGCTCGGGCACGCAGGAGCGTTACGCCGCGTACGGCGTGGCGCCGAACGCGATCGGCGAGAATTACCTTGACTGGGCCGACACGGATGGCTACCAGCGCTATGGCGTGCCGACGCTCGCCGACATGCGAAAGGTCAACGATGCCTTGCGCCGCTCCGGCGTGCTGGACGTCGCCGAAGCGATCCCGATCCTCAACGATCGCGTCGAAAGCTACACCGTCGAACAGCCGTTCGAACGGGTCACCGGAGGTCTCCATTCCTGCCACTTCCGGACCGGGGACTGGTTGATCACCTACGCGAGCACGATCACGCCGGAGGAAATCGCGACGATCGCGCGACGGCTGCCGAGTGTGCCCAAACTGTGGATCTACATCTACTACAGCAGTGCCCGCACGCTGTGCGCAAAACAGGACTGACGACAGGCTGGCGCCGACGGGTGTATCGGGACGCCCCGAAAACACAAGCGTTGACGGACATAGCTCTGCCTGCTCCATCAAATAACGGGGTGTGGAGAGCGCTGAGGCAACCCCGAGCCCGCTGGACGACTTGTGAGGCAACCGCCTGCCGGCCTGGTCCGGCGCCGACGTCCGCCAAATGCCCGAGCCCATCGCGAGCACCGTTAGGCATCATGCCACGGTAGTCACGGGCGATCTGTCTCCGTGAGAGCCGCGTCCTAAATCAAGGGACATTCCCGAATACTGGCCCAGGACACGACCATCTCCCCTGGCGATCGCTTCTCGTCCATTGGAGGAGCGAGGAGCCGAGGCCGCGATGACTGCTGCTTCCGCCCCGACAGAGCAGCAGTATGGCGAACGGGCGCCGGATCACATTGGTGAAACGACGGGCGACTCGATCTCGCGGTCGTTGTCCGCTGGGCCGCTGCGTCGCACCAAGTAGACCGCGACGGCGAGCGCAAGGCTCAGGAGACCGAGCAGCCCGAGCTCAAGTAGCTCGTTGGTGAGCGCGCGGCCCCCTGGCGCCAGGCCCTCGAGCTCCGCCGTGATGATGAGAATCCGCCGCACCACAGCTATTAGACCTACGTACAAGAAGGGCTCGACCACGATCTCGCCGCGCTGCACCGCCAGGCGCAGCGTGTGAAGCAGCTCGGCCACGATCAGCGTCAACAAGACGCGATCGAGGAGAACGACGCCGATATTCACCGCGCTCTGATGCGCCCTGATCGAGCTGATAAGCCCGCTGACGGTTCCCACGACCACCAGCACGGCCGCCCCAAGCAGCAGCACGCCAACGATGACGTAGAGCGACTCCTCGATCGCCGCAAGCGCAGTACGGACTGCCCGCACAAAACGGGGCTGCGGCTCGGCGTGATCCGGCGGCTGGCTCATCCTCGACGATCCGCCCCTATGGCAACTCGATGCTCACACACGACAAGATCCCATAGTCCACCGCTCAGAGCCTGCCCGACACCGCTTGTCGGGCCCCGTCGATCGCAGAAGGCCACTGGCAGCAGCCGCTATCAACCACCGTCCGCGACGAGTACCAATACGCAGCAGCTCGCGGGTCGGCTCCTGCTTCTCCGGCCTGCAGCAAGTCGGGACCGCCGCCACGCCTGGTCCGGACGAGCTGCGGTCGTCCGAGCGCCGGCTCGGCGGACTACTGCTTTCCCATGGCCAAAGGAGCAGTCTCGGCAGCGCCAGACGAGACGCTTGGTGCTCGTCCCTTGCGCTAGTGAGCGTGACCGATGCTCAGACGCCCGCTCAGCCGGGGAAGCACAAGCGCCGGTGGTGGGCCGTGCCCGTAGGCACAGGCCACCATTCCGGCTATCAGATCTTCTCGACCGAGCCAGCGCCCATCAGGCGCACCGGTCTCCTCGCCGCGCGCACCGGTACGGCTAGCACGGTCCCTTGACGCGGGTACCTCGTGCTAACCGGGGTTCGTGGCCGCGACGATCCAGACGGACCCGCGGCCGATTATGGAGCCGTCGGGCTTCTGCCAGGCGGCGTAGTAGTCCCTCAGGGCCTCGGCGATCTCGCCCCGACGGCTCTCCCCGTACTCGCCGTTCAGGCGGATCAGCTCGGCGCCGGGTCCGATCGCCAGCAGGGAGTCGATCGCCTCGTCCATGTCCGCGCCCATGAAGTAGTCGAAGTCGCGCTGATGCAGCTCGATCTCGTCGAACCCGGCGGCCTCGAGAATCCCGCGGGTGGTCTCGGGGTTACCGAGCGAGAATGGCCCGGGCCCGCAGGTGTCGGCCACGTACTCGTCAGGGCGCGAGAGGAACCGCTCAACGACCTGCTCGGTCTCCGCCCAGAACGGGCTTTCGGCCTTGCGGCGCCAGCAGACCTTGGCGAGCCTGCCGCCGGGCTTGAGCGCGCCGCGGATCGCGCGCATAGCTGGAACCGGTGCGGCGAAGAACTGCGTCCCCATGCGCGAGAAGGCGTAGTTGTAGATGGGATCCCACTCAGCCGTCTGCGCATCGGCGGTCTCGAACGCAACGTTCTCGACCCCCGCCTCGACGGCCTCGCGACGGGCGTCCTCGATGAACCGCGGCGAGGAATCGGTGCCGAGCGCGAAGCCTCCGGGCCCGACGAGCTCAGCCAGCCGCTGAGTCGTCTCGCCGAAGCCGCACCCGATGTCGATGCAGCGACCGCCCTCGGGCGGGGGAAGGAGCTCGAAGACCTCCTCGGTGACCTCTGCCAGCGCGCCCACGAATACCTTGCGGTTCGACTTCCAGCGCTCATACAGGACCGTGTCCCATGCACGCACCGCTTCCTCGTTGGCGACCGCCACCGCACCCGCGCGCTGCTGTTGCGTCATCGGCCGATACTACACCTCAACGCTGCTCCGATCGGCCTGTATGCCCAACGTCACACGACCCGTGACCGCCGTTCTAGGGCTCGTGAGGAAGGCGAGCAGTCGGGGGCGCCGAAACCGCGTTCGGGCAGATCAGCAGGTAGATAGTCAACTGCCCCTTGCCTTTGACCTCACTTGAGCCGCCTCATCATGTCGCGCGCAGCCTCACCAATCATCCGCGCGCTGAAGCCTCGTTCGAGGCACGTAGCTACCGTGTGGGGGTGAGCTCGCAGACCCCTTCATTGGGCGTCATCCAATCTGGCGGCGGAACCCGTTCGCTGCTGATGCGACGTGCCAAGACGCTGTCCCTGCTGAGCATCGCCTGGATGACCATCGAGGCTGGTGTGGCGATCGTCGCGGCCCTCCTGGCGGGGTCCGTCGCGCTTCTCGCCTTCGGCCTGGACTCGCTGATCGAGCTCGTCTCGGCGAGCACGATCCTGTGGCTCTACACAGGCAGCCGCAGCGGCTCGCGCGCGGCCGAGCGCCGCACTCAGGAGCTCATCGCGATTTGCTTCGGCGTCCTCGCGGTGTATGTGATCGTCGATGCGATCAGCACGCTCGCCGGCGGATCGCATCCCGACACGAGCTGGCCGGGGGTGGCGGTAGCGGCGGGGGCGATCATCGTCATGCCGCTGCTCGCCCGCGCGAAGGGAAGCGTCGCGGTGCAGCTCGGGTCCGCGGCGACAGCGGGCGACGCAGCGCAGTCGTGGTTGTGCGCGATCAGCGCCGCAGCGGTACTGGTGAGCATCCTCGCCAACGCCGCCCTCGGTTGGTGGTGGCTTGACCCCATCACGGGGCTCGGGATCGCGGGCCTTGCCGTGCGCGAGGGACGCGAGGCGTGGGCCGGGAACGTCTGCGCCGACTGTGCGCCGATCGCCTTCGAGCCGCACGCTGACTGCGGCGACGAGCACTGCACGACTTGACCCGAGTCAGGCAAGGCAACGCGGGCTGACGGGGACGGCTAGTGGCGCGTTGGCCACAGGCGGCGGGTCGCGACCCCGGCGCTGGTCTCAAGAACCCACTTGCTGCGCTCCTCATCCCACCGCGCGCGCTTGACCTCCGCGCTCGTGCGAATCCGATCCAGCACCTCGTGGCGCTGCGCCACGCCCTCAAGGTAGGTCTGGATCTCGGCCTGGGGAGCCCTCGCAGGTAGAGCACCGGCAGCACGTCGCTCACGCTCGGCGAACGACGGGCCTAGCGCGCCGAGCTGTCAGAGAGCCGTCAACGCTCCGCCGTGCAGCACCCCGCCGGCCGGTGCACCGCTCTGAAAGACCACGCCAGCCGGCCTCGCGCCTCCGCGGCCTCGGCGGTATCCAAGAGGATCCCGACCATAGCCGCGACCCGCAGGGCGCGGGTGCCTACGCCCCGCGCATTGCAGCGTCTGCCGCGGTTGCCAGTCCCTTGGCCGCGTCAAAGAAGGCCTTTGACTGGCCGATGAACAGACCATCGGCGGTGAGCGCCTTGAGGGCACCCATCGCAGCCCCGGTTGTCTTCGTCGGACGAACGATCGAGCATGCCGGCAACGACCTCTTCAGGAAAATTGTCGGCTCGGGCATGATCAGATTCGTTTGAAATTGCTCGCCACCAAGAGGCGGAGCGTTCAGGTCAGGAAACACCAATCCGTTGGTGGGATCGGTCAAGGGAGGCGCGTTGCCCACCTTGTCATGCCACGTCTGAAAGTGCATCGCCTCGGTGGGGCCGATGCTCAGCAGGACGCGCAGCACCTCGGGGTCGGTCACGCGCTGGGCGAGCTGGGGGTAGAGGCTCGTGCCCCCCTGCTCGATCGTGCAGAAATGGAACCCGGCGGTATTGGCGATGGCCTGGATGTGGTCTTTTGGTTTGAGGTCGCCATCGTCTCGCGGGATCGCTGGAAACCTGCCTTCGCTCAAGCCGGGCACCGCCTGCGGGAAGGTGTCGCCGAAGTCGGGGTTTGCGGTGCTGCTGCGGTAGCGCGTGTACCAACTCGTGTCGACTGTGAGTTCCATCAGGTTTGTGAGCCGTCCGATTTGCCGAGCGCCGGTCGCCTTGCTGCTGGGCAATGTGCGGAACGGATCCAGGTCGACGGGTTCCGCGCCCCTGGACGCGAGGTAGGCGTTTATGAAGACGAAGTGGCTGATCTCGTCATCGGTGTTGTCGTGGATGTACTGCGCCATGTCGGCGTCGAGCTTCGACAACGCAGCGGTGTACCGCCGGCTCCCGGTGCCCCCCGGCTCCTCGGAGTCCTGAATTCCCCCGAGCTCGTTGTACTGCTGCCACAGATCCGCCTCGATCAGCTCGGCGGCGGCAAGGAAGCGGAGGATCGCAGCGTCGCCGGTCGTCAGAGCCGAGCTCGGCGTGTCGGCGAGCGCTGCCGCCGCATGGCCCAGCGGCCCCAGGCTCGCCGCGGCGCTGACCGCGAGTCCTGTGGTCAGGAAAGACCGGCGACTGAGCGATCCGACCGGCGCTTTCGTTGGTGCTATCGCGGTCGCGGCGCCGTTGGCGGCCGGAGCGGACTCAGCTGACTTGCGCATCTTGGGGCTCCCGGGATCGTAGTACCGAAGACTGTCTTCTTCCCATGACGCCCCTCGCGCCGCTTTCTTCCTGAACCCTTCGACCTCGCGATTCCCGCCCCATCCGCAAGCCGCGTAGCGAAGTCCGGCGGCGGCGTGCGCTCGGTCAGTGTTGGGCGACAACCGGCGAGTGTCTGATGACAGCCGATTCTTTGGGCCAGTTCCCGGTGGATGGATCATCGGCGTCGCGATCATGCGGACTTGGCCCCCAGGTCGTGTCGGCTTCCCGTGAGCACCGCCGAGGAGCAGACGCGTCTAGCGAAATGCTCGTGTGGGTCACGTCGCCGAACACCCCGACGACGCGATCCCGTTCGACCGGGCCAGGCGAGGGAGCGCCAAGCTGCGTCGCATAGCTCGGGCCGCAGCCGCAGAACCCAGCGCTACGGTTGTACTGGTGGGACTTGACGGCCGCGGATAAGAAGCTCGCGACCGCCTCTACCCCTTCGAAGACGTTCCGACGATGCTGGTTGAACGAGCAGCCGCCTTGCGCGTGAGGTGCCTACGGAAGTGAGACGCCGCTCGCCGGCGGCGCCGGCTGTGCGGTCGTGTACGGAGTGATCGGACCGCTCGACGTGGGATCGGTGACGAGCGGACCGCCGAAGAGCACGATCTGACCATTTCGCACCTGGCCTATCTCGGTGCCGCCATAGCCGCCGTGATTGCTCTTTGAGTAGCGGAACGGAACGAGACCAGGGCCGAGCAGCTTCGAGCCGGTCGTGTTGACGGCGTTGATGAGCCCCTGCCTGGTGAGGTTCTTCCCGGCGACCTGGAGCGCCTGGGCAAGCGTGTAGGCATTTGCCATGCCGTACTCCACGTTGCCGTCGAACGGTGCGCTGGCGTCATAGCGGTCGTGGATCTTCTTGAACAGCGCGACCCACGGATTTGACAGGTCGGCGGTCGAGGGCAGGTAGCCGTCTGTGATCGCGCCCTCGATCAGCGCCGTTCCGGCCTTGCCTTTCGAGAACGTCTTGAGCAGCCCGCCGACCGTGGTCGGATCGATGCCGACGTTCGAGACGACCAGTTGAGGTGTGTAGCCGAGGGTGAATGACGTCAGCTGGCCAAGCGCGGTGTAGATCGGCACGGTGAAGTCGACAAGTACCTGAGCGCCCGCCGCCTTTATCGCGGAGATCTGCGGCGCCACGTTCGTGCCGCCCGGCTGGTAGGCCTGTGCCGAGACGATCTGGCTCGCCGGTACCTCGTCCTTGATCCCGGTCAGTCCGCCGTTGCCGAAGTCGTCGTCCTGGTAGAAGACGCCGATCTTCTTGCCGGCGAAGTGCTGCTTGATGTACTGACCGAGGATCTTCCCCTCAATCGTGTAGTTTGGCTGCCAGCCGTAGGTGTAGGGCTGGGAGGTCCCGTTGTCCCAGCACGGACATCCTGACGCGACGGACATGTCAGGCACTTTCGAGCTGTTAAGGAAGCCGACGACCTTCGTGTGGGTAGGTGTGCCGAGACCCTCGAAGATCCCGAAGACTTTGTCCTGCAGGACGAGTTCATGGACCACGTTGACCGTCTGGGCCGGGTTGTAGGCGTCGTCCTTGTAGGTCAGGTGGATCTTGCGTCCATAGATGCCGCCCTTGGCGTTCAGGTAGTCGAAGAAGGCCTGCGATGCCGGGGCGATCTCGCTGTAGCCCGGGGCGGCGGGACCGGTGAGCGGCTGGTGTGAACCGAACGTGATGCTCGTTGCGCTCACGCCGGGTGCGCTGCTGCTGCTGCTCGAACCGCACCCTGCGATGCCGATCGCAACAACGATCACTCCGGCAATACCGGCCGCCCGAGCCTTGTAGCTACTTAGGATCATCTGCTTCCTCCTCCTAGTGGTTTGCCCGCTCGTGAATGATTTGTAAAGCAATCCGCATTTTCCTACGGCGCAGCTCCCTTCGCACGGGGCCCTCGCCGCTTACCTACCCGCGAAACGACCGCCCGCACGCCGCCCTGGATGCCACTCGGCCAGACGAGCATCGCGGTAATCAGGACAAGCCCATAGATCGCGAGGGGCATGTTGGCCGAGACGCCGGTAGATAGGGAGAACGAGTGGGCGATGTCGTTTGTCCAGCTCGGCAACAAGACCAGCACCGCCGCGCCCCAGACTGCGCCGAGGAGCGACCCCAGCCCACCCAGAACGATCGCCGTGAGCAGCGAGAGGGAGAGCTCCAGCTGAAACGCGCCAGGCGAGGCGAGCTGCAGCACCACCGTAAGCAGTCCCCCGCCGAGCCCAGCGCAGGCAGCGCTCAGGACAAAGGCGAGCGTCTGTACGCGTCCCACGCGAAGCCCGCACAGCGAGGCGGCGATCTCGTCGTCGCGGACGGCGCGGAAGGAGCGGCCCACACCGCTGCGCACGAGGTTGTTCATCACGAACAGCACAACCAGCGCACCAAGGCCCGCGATCCATGCCTCCCAGCGCTCGAGCGGGAAGTTCGCGCCGAGCCAGGACGGCGGCGTGGGGGGGTTGACGACGAGCCCATTCTCCCCACCGAAGGTGCCCGTGTACTTGTCCGCCAGCGCCGGCAGGCCGATCGCGAACGCGAGCGTCGCGCCGGCGAGGTAGGGACCGCGCAGACGAGTCGCGGCGGCGCCGACGGCGATCCCGACGAGCGTGGTGAGAGCGACCGCCGCGAGCAGCGCCGGCACGAGCGGCCAGTGTTCGTTGCCGATGAGCAGCGCGACGGTGTAGGCGCCCACCGCCATCAGCGCGCCGTGGCCGAGGGATATTTGGCCGCTCAGCCCCGTGAGCACGGTGAGACCCGCGAGCACCGCGAAGTAGTAGGCGCCGTTGGCGAGCTGCAGCTCGTTGTAGGCCCCGAGCGCCTCGCTGGCAATGAACAGGACCGCGCCAGCGAACACGACCAGCCCAAGCGAGCGCGCCAGCGTGTTGTGAGATCCCTGGATTCGCGCCAGCACAGTGTTCATACGCGCCGCTCCTGTGTGCTGGAGAACAGCCCGCCGGGGCGGATCATCAGGACGGCGATGAGGATCACGAGCGCCGCCAGCGTGACCAGCGACGCGCCCTCGTAGCCCGATACGTAGGAGAGCACGAGGCCCAGCGCGACACCGCCCACGACAGCCCCGACGGGACTGTCGAGCCCACCGAGCACAGCGGCGGTGAATCCGAAGATGAGAATCGGATCGAACTGGTTGGGTCCGACGAACACGGCCGGCGCGACGAGTAACCCGGCGAGCGAGCCCACCAGCGCCGCGAGCGCCCACCCGAGCGTGAACATGCGCCCGACGCGCACGCCGAGCATGCGTGCGACCTCCGGCTGGAACGCCGCGGCCCGCATCTTCAGCCCGATCGTCGTGCCGCGAAACAGCGCCGCAAGACCGGCCGCGACACCGATCACCACGAGCACCGTGAAGGTGTCGTTTGGCGCAAACAGCACGTGCGTGCCCCCGACGTCGTAGCCGCGGATCGAAAAGGCAGGGGGGAATGATCGCGGCGTGTTGCCCCAGATCATTCCGGCGAGCGCCTGCAGCAAGATGAGGAGCCCGAGCGCGACGATCACCGCGTTCAACGGAGGACCCGACTCAACCCTCCGCATCAGCGCGCGCTCCACGACGGCGCCGAGCACGAGGCCGCACACCAGCGCGACCGCAAAGCCGAGCCAGTAGGAGCCGCTCGTGCCGATCACGCTCGATGCGATGAAGGTCGTGATCATGAGCATTCCGCCCTGCGCGAAGTTGACGATCCGCGTCGCGCGCCAGGTGAGCACGAGTGCCAGCGCGACCACGGCGTACACCGCCCCGGTCGAGATCCCGTTCAGTGTCAGGTCGATGAATCTCGTCATCCTCAGAATCCCAGATAGGCCTTGCGTAAGCCCTCGTCGGCGGAGAGCGTCTGCGCCGCGTCGTCGGCGACGACGCGGCCAAGGTTGAGCACCACACCGCGGTGGGCAATCGACAGGGCGCTGCGCGCGTTCTGCTCGACGAGCAGGACAGCGAGCTCGCGCTCTGCCGCGAGTTTCGAGATCAGTTGCATGATCTGGGCGCTCACAAGGGGCGCGAGCCCCAGCGAGGGCTCATCGAGCAGCAGCACGCGTGGGCGCGCCATTAGGGCCCGACCGATCGAGAGCATCTGGCGCTCGCCGCCCGAGAGCGAGGCTGCGAGCTGCCCGCGGCGCTCACGCAGCGGCGGAAAGAGCTCATAGATCTCGCCCAGGGTCGCCGCCTCAGCGCCTCGCCAAAGACCCCCAAGACGCAGGTTCTCCTCGGTCGAGAGCTCGGCGATGACACCACGACCCTCGGGTACATGCGCGAGTCCGCGCCTTACAATGTCCTCGACCGGGACGCCGAGGATGTCCTCGCCGTCGAGCCGCACGCGCCCGTCGCTCGCTCGCTCGAGCCCGGAGATCGTGCGCAGCAGCGAGGTCTTGCCTGCGCCGTTTGCGCCCAGCACGGTCGTGATGCTTCCCTCATTGACGGCGAGCGTGACCCCGTCCACGGCACGCACGGGCCCGTAGTCGGTCGTGAGCTTCTCGATCTCGAGACGTGCCATCGCGCTCAGGTGTCCCCTCTGGCCGCGGCGGAAGCGACGCTCTCGCCGGCCTCGCGACCCAGATAAGCCTCGAGCACCTGCGGGTCGCGCTTGACCGTCTCGGGATCGCCCTGCGCTATCACGCGCCCGAAGTCGAGGACCACGACCCGGTCGCATGCCGACATCACGAGATCCATACGATGCTCGACGAGCATCACTGCCATCGATCCACGCAACGCGTGGATGCGCTCGCCCAGCTCGCGCACCTCATCGGCTCCGAGGCCCCCGGCAGGCTCGTCGAGCAGAAGCAGCTGCGGCTCGCCCACAAGCGCGCGAGCGAGGGCCACGCGCTTTTGCACCGGGAAGGCGAGGGTCTGCGGCAACCGGTCCGCGACATCCTCGCATTCCAGGTCGCGCAGGGTCGCGAGCGCGCGCTTGCGCAGGGCGCGCTCGTCGCGATCGGATCGCGGCAAGCCCAGCAGCGCGCTCGCTACACCGACACCGCGGAATCGCTGCGCGCCGACCATCACGTTCTCGAGCACGCTCAGTCGTGGAAACAGCCCTACGCCCTGCAGCGTGCGCGCGATGCCGATCCGGGCGAGCCGGTCCGTGCGGACCTTCGTCAACGTCCGGCCCTTCCACTCGAGCGCCCCTGACTGTGGCTGCACAAAGCCGCAGATGACGTTGAACAGAGTCGTCTTGCCAGCCCCGTTGGGGCCGATGATGCCCAGGACTTCGCCACTAGCAATCTCGAATGAGACAGCGTCAAGCGCCGTGATGCCACCAAAGCGCACCGTCAGCGAGTGCGCGGCGAATACAGCATCCCGGGAAGGGATCCCCTCGTGTCCCATGCTCTCCAAATCTACAGACAAATCCGACATGAAACGATCGAGAACTCCGCGGACGACCTCTCCATCACGGTCGGCTCCTGACGGCTGGTTCGAGCGGCCTTGCCCGCCCTCCGAATGGGTGTCGCGCAGTACCGGTTGTGCGACGCTTACCACTACTGCTCACCGAGATCGCGAACTATCGCGCTCACCCGGCGCGCGGCCGATGGCGCTCGCGGCGGGCCTCGGCGACGCTGCCGCCTTGACACACTCCGGCTCGGGTACGCCCGGCCTAGCTGCCGACCACAGCGCGTGGCGCGCCGACGGACGAGCCCGAGAACGGGCCCGCTCGAGCAGCTCCTCACGCTCGCCCGAGGCTGAACTGTCGTCCGATGAGCGACGGCTCGTCCGAGTACAGGATCCTCCCGCCCGTAGACCAAACCTTGACGCGCACGATCGAACCGGCGAGCACCTGACCCACGACCACGTCGTCCAGGCGAGTCAGCGCCGCGCGATCGCCGCGCAGGACACCGTCAGTGAGACCGGCGGCTTCCACCAAGTGTCCCTCCGCTTCGACGCGCTCGCGCGAATCTCGACGCGCCTCTTCGATCGTTATCGACCGCAGCGCAAAGAACCCGCCGACCACCACCACGGCGATCGCCGCGAGGCTGCCGAGCATGAACCGCCCGACCGCCGAGCCGATGCTGGGCGGGTCCGCTGAACGGCTCGACCGTCGCCTTCGATTCTCACCGGCACCGGTCACGGCGCCCATGATGCCGGTTACCCACCGGGCGCGCACGACCTCTGCGACCAAAGTCTCGTTGCGGCTCGGACCGTACCACCAGCATCCCGCGAGAACAAGCCGTTTGCAGGGGCTTGCTCTGATCGGGGAGATTGGATCAAGAAGACGCGATCATCCAGGCGGCATCATCCACGCCTGACCCGACCAAGTTTACGCACCCCACAACGACCTGGCACACCACATGCCCGCAGCCCGAACCAAACGCGGACCGGCTCATCGCGGGACGGTTATCAGGGCTTCGACCAGTCGCTGGACCCGTGCCCTGGTGTCGCCAAGCCGCGCCATCCCGGCCCCTGAACCAGGAGCCGGGATGGTTCGACCTTCGGGTAAATGGTCGGGGACCCCTGACGAAGACCGAACAAAGGTCAACCGGGGGCCGGGCTGGCCCTGCGTCCGGGCTGCGGCGGGCTGTGCTCGTCCTGGGTCGGCTGTCAGGGGAGCGGCGACTCGTGCCTTCGCCCGGCTAAGCGCCGGCGAGCTCGTGGACCGCTTGGGCAGCGGGCACGATGCTGCCGATCCGCCCGGCGGTCTCGCCTGCGTAAAGCGGAGTGATCTCCACGAGACGCTCATCCATGCCCCGCAGGATCGACGCGGGACCGTAGAACGGCAGCGAGCGCCGTTGCATGCTGAGCGCGCTGGCGCTCAACATGGGCGGGAGCCTGCGCAGCAGCGGAGCGGCGATCCGGTTGAGCGCGCGCACCGGGCCCGGGCCGAGCCGACTGCCACGACACCAGCGTCGGGTTGCCGCGTTGGGCACCACCCGGTGGCGCTGATGCCACGCGACGCTGAACAGGAGCGTCTCGATCGTGTCGGTCGCGCCGAGCACACGCTGCTTGTAGGCGGGGTGAGCCGCGCACTCCTCCGTCAGCAGGAAGCGGGTGCCGGCGACCGCCGCCGCTGCACCTGCGTCGAGGGCGCGGCGCACGTCCTCGGCCTCGGCGATGCCGCCGGCGAGCAGCACCGGACGGTCTCCCGCGACATCGAGCGCCTTGGGCAGGAACTCGAGCGCGGGCTCAACTCCGAGCAGATGGCCACCCGCCTCGATCCCCTGCGCGATCAAGCCGTCGGCGCCGTCGTGCAGGGCGCGTGCCGCCTGCGCGCGTGTGCCCACCTGCTGCAGCACGAGTAGGCCGGCGGCGTGCAGGTGCTCGACCAGCCCCGCGTCGAAGCCACAGAACAGCACCACGCAGTCCGCGCCGGCATCCACACATGCCTGCACGTGGCTCTTGCTCACGAACGGCATCAGCAGGTTGACCGCCATCGGACGGCCGGGCGCGAGGGTGCGCGCCCGCACGATCTGATCGTGCATCTCCTGCGGGTCAACCATTATCCCGACGGTGCCCAGCCCCCCGGCAGCCGAAACGGCGCCGGCCAGCTCCGCGCCGGAGGTACCTCCACCCATGCCAGCCTGCACGATCGGATGCTGAAGACCCAGACGGTCGAGCAAAGCCATGGTCGGAGAAACCATACCCTTCCTCGTCCGCGGACGGCGGCCCGGCAGCACGACGATTCCCAGGTCTTCTAGTTCATCCACGCCAGCGCAGGACAGCGAGCTCCAGGACGCGGCGTAGGACGGCGCAAAGGACGTACTAGGGCACAGGGACCATCCCGATCGCGGGCCAAGACTGGAAACGCCAGGGCCGCGATCGCATCGTCCTCACCACAGTTCTGGTACCCGGATGAGGCGGTCCGATGTTTAGGCACCCGACAGGCTCCTCAGGCGGGTCGGCCGATCCGTACGCCCCAAGCGGGCGCGCCGGCTCGCAGCCCAGCTCGCCGCGATCCACGTCGCGGTCACCGATGCGAAAGCAAACACGATCGTCTCGCGGTACGGGCCGGCGATCGTCGCTGCGAACAAGGCCGTCGAGCTCGCCCAGAAGGCCGAATTTCAACCCGCGCTCGCCGAAGCGCTCGGCGTGCAAGGCGGCGTGCAGCAGGCGGCCGGCAACAACGAAGTGGCCGAGGCAACGCTGACGCAGATGGTGTGGATCGCCGAAGCCAGCAAGCGCGATGACCTCGTCGCGAAGGCTGGCATCGCGCTCGCGAATGCGATGATGTACGCGCAGCCGCCGCGCTCCGCCGAAGCGCGCGTGTGGCTCGGACTCAGTATCGCCGCGGCCAAGCGCGTCGGGGTCGATCACGAATTCGAGTCCGACTACAAATTCATCGAGGCTGTCGTCGACGTCCAGCAGGGCAACGTCACCGCCGCGGTCGCCGCCGGCGAAGCTTCGTTCGCCGCAACCGAAAGGGAATACGGCAAGAACAGCGGCGTCTTGTTCGGCCACGAGATCCTGCTCGCGGGCACGCTCGCGCTCGCACTCG
>Ga0207927_1000721_pt1 | contig 13957 bp, 10 predicted proteins | sample NGESurdeep072012_2_FD_184456 | JGI IMG/M metagenome (GOLD analysis project Ga0207927, IMG submission 184456) | Arctic peat soil microbial communities from Barrow, Alaska - NGEE Surface sample 210-2 deep-072012 (SPAdes) | ecosystem: Environmental > Terrestrial > Soil > Wetlands > Peat ... | reverse complement strand
TGCTCCCGACTTCATCAGGTCGATCACCGGCTCGTGACACGGAAACGAAGCACTGGGAAACCACACCAGGTCTTTCGCTCCCATGCCTGCGGCAGTCTGCAGCGCGGTGAGCGCGACACGGTCTCCGTTGCGCAGATGATGATGGCTGCTAACCGTCATCCCATCGCGAAGCCCGCACAACTGCAGCGCGGTCGCGAGGTCAGGCACTCGCTTGTCGCCATTCGCCGGGTAATCGCTATTGCTGCGAATCGCCGGAGCGTATTTGTTGCCAGTCGGGCGATGTCCATCCACCCCCGCGTATGCGATTTGCTCGCGTCCGCTCACGACTGTCGGAACGCGTCGGCCTGCGGCATTGGTCACAAGTTCGGAAATGATAGTCGTGCTCATGCTCCTCCTCCCACCTTGGCGGAGGCTTCAGCGTTCACCAGCCCCATCCGCCTCGCACGATCCACCAGCTTCAACGCACGCTGCACCACCGGAGCATCGATCATCTTCGATCCCAGGCTGACTACGCCGAGTCCGCGGCCCTGCGCATCTTCGAACGCGGCAACAATCTTCAGCGCCTTCTCTAATTCCGATGGCGACGGCGCGAACGCGCGATGAATAATCTCAATCTGCATGGGATGGATGCAGCCCATGCCCTCGAAGCCCATCGAGCGCGAGGCTTCTCCCCAGCGTTGCAGGCCTTCGGAGTCGGCAACATCGCCGTACACCGAATCGATGGCCTGCACGTGCGCTGCATGCGCCGCATTCACCACCCGCAGTCGGGCAAAAAGCGATTCATTGCCAGTCGAGGTCTTCACCACTCCGAGGTCCGCGGTGTAATCTTCCAGTCCGATGGTGATGCCCGCGATGCGGTCCGAAACCGTCGCAATTGCAAATGCGTTTTCGATACCGAGCGCGGATTCTAGAATCGGCATAAGCCAGATCGGTCGCGTCACGCCGGACTGCTTCGCAATCCGCGCAATCGCGTCGCTCACTTCCGTCACCTGCGCAGCCCTCTCGACTTTGGGGATCAGAATAAGGTCGGGCGATTGCGGAACGATTTCTTCCAGATCGGCCAATCCCAACGGCAACTGGTTGATGCGCACCATGCGCTCCGCCGAGCTGAAATCCACCGCGCGCAGCGCGTTGCGCACCAGCAATCGTGCTGCGTCCTTCTCCGAGTGATGCACCGAGTCTTCGAGATCGAGGATGACAGCATCAGGCCCGTGCAGCCCCGCGTTGACGAAGTACTTTGGCTCGTTCCCTGGCAGATAGAGCCGCGATCGGCGTAACCGATCTCTCGCGGAAGCCGCGGGCAACGGAATCGCGTCAGGCAGCGCCGATTTCTGATTTCCCAGTCCAGCGCGGCGAACTGCCGCCTCAACGCGCGCAGCAATGACAAACGGCAGCGCGCCTTCGTCCACCATCTTGACAGAAGCATGCTCGACGCCGAGGGCGCGCAGAACGTCGCGCGCCTGCTGCCGAATGTTCTCGCCGTAATACAACGCCACACGCGAGCTCAACTCGATCTCGACGCCGCCACTGGCGCGCTCTTCCACGCTTACGTGCAGGTCAGACCGCACATCGCTACCCGCGCGGCCTGCCTCCCCACGTTTCAGTTGACTAGCCTCGGCTGCTGCCGGCATATGCCTTCTCCACTCCGACGCCCAGCTTTGCGAGGATGGCGTCGGTGACCTGCGTCGTCGAGGCCGCGCCCTGCGCCAGGGACTTCGCGCCACCGGAAATGCGCATCATATCGTAGCTGCGCACCTTTCCCTCGGCCACGACATCTGCTATAGCCGTCCTGATCTTCGTCGCCTTCTCGTTCTCGCCGACGTGATCGAGCATCATTGCTGCTGACAGGATCATCGCAATGGGATTGACGATTGGCGGATCCAGCTCTGCGTATTTCGGCGCCGATCCATGCGTTGGTTCGAACACCGCGACTTCGTCCCCGATGTTGCCCGAGGCGGCGAAACCAAGCCCGCCGACGAGTCCGGCGAAGGCATCGCTGATGACGTCGCCAAACAAATTGCTGGCTACGATCACACTGTAGTCTTCAGGATTCTTGGTCAGCCACATGGTCTGCGCATCGATGTTGGTCGACCACAGCGCGATCTCTGCGTATTGCTTCTGCACTTCCTTCGCTACCTCTTCCATCATTCCCGAGGTTTCGCGCAGGACGTTCGGCTTCTCGCAGATGGTGACCGACTTGTATCCGAACTTGCGCGCATGGCGGAACGCCGCTTCGCAAATCCGACGCGCTGCCGGGCGAGTGATGATGCGTACCGAAATCGCCAAGTCGGCGCCTGCTACATTGGCGAACGCCTTGAACTTAGAATGCGTTGCCAGCGCCTCACGCACTTGCTGTGGAGGATTCGTCCACTCCACCCCGGCATAGAGTCCTTCGGTGTTCTGGCGGAAGACGACCACATCCACCTTAGGCTCTTCAAACCCGCCGTCAGGCTTTTTGCGGATGAAGTTCAGTGGGTTGCCCGGAAAAGACAGGCACGGCCGCATGCAGATGTCGAGGTTGAAAATCTGCCGCATTGATACGATGGGGCTGAAGTACTGCAGGCCTTTGCCCTTCAGCGCTGGAATAAGATCGGCCTCGGTTTCTTTCTTCGGCTTCGAGGTGATCGCGCCGAACAGTCCGACCTTGTGCTTCCGAAGCAACTCGATGGTCCGCTCCGGAAGCGGATTGCCTTCGTTGCGCCAGGACTCCCAGCCAATGTCAGCATGAACGTACTCGGCCTCGAAGCCGACCGCGTCCAGTACGCGAATCGCCTCGGGCAGGACCTGGTTCCCAATGCCGTCTCCCGGCATGGTTATCACTTTATGTTTCGCCATAATTGCAAGCTCCTGTTGCGAAACGACGCCTCTTAATCTGCGCCGTGAAGTCTTCGGCTCTTGAAGGGCGCACCTTTAGGTGCGCCATCACGCCTTGATTTTTGTCATCCCGAGGAGGCGTCAGCCTCCGAGGGATCTGTTCTTCCCATCCCGTTAAACCTGCGCCACGGCCAGCCCCAGCTTCGCGCTCACCAGATTCTCCACTCCCCCGGCGATCACCAGCGATTGCGGCACCGAGCCCAGCGCTGGAAACGTGAACTCCTCCCCGCCAAACCGGATCGTGCTGGCAGCGAAGTCAACCTCGATCTCGTCGCCCGGAATGATCGTCTTCTCTTTCTGTGTAATCGCGTCCGCATACTTCGCCCGCAGCCGGTTCACCAGCTCGGGCGTATCGATGCATAGGAAGCCGTTGTTGAACGCATTGCGCAGATACGTCTGCGAGAAACTGCCCGCGATTACCAGCGGAATACCCGCACACTTCAAGGCCGTCACCGCCTGCTCGCGGCTCGAACCTGTGCCAAAGTTGAAGCCTCCCACCACCACGTCTCCTGCCTTGCTCCGTCCAGCAAACGTTGGATCGTAGTTCTCCATCACCACTCTCGCCATCATCTCGGGCGTCATATCTTCGCGATAGGTGTAGTCCTTGCCGTAGATGCCATCGGTATTCAAATTGTCTTGCGGGAGGAACACCAGGCGTCCCCGCACACTCTGCGGAAAGCCCGGCAGGATTTCCACCTTCTCCGCTTGGGAAGCCGATTCGAACTGCTCAAAGTGTTTCCTGATCTCGCGGTACTCCGCCGGATTCGGCCCGCAAATGTAGCCTGCAACGGCCGACGCCGCCACAACCTCCGGACTTGCGAGGTAGCACTGCGCATCGCGTGAACCCATACGCCCTTTGAAGTTGCGATTAGTCGCCGAGATGCCGACTTCGCCCGCTTCTAGCAATCCCGCGCCCAGTCCGATGCAGGGACCGCATCCCGGAGGCAGAGATTGCGCCCCAGCTGTCGTCAGCTTCTGCCAGATACCGCGCTTCTCAGCCTCCTCCTGCACCGAGCGGCTGGCTGCCGCCAGATAGAACTTCACTCCCGCCGCGACTCTCTTCCCGTCCAATACCTTCGCCGCTGCCGCCAAGTCTTCGATCCGCGAGTTCACGCACGAAACCAGGTACGCCTTTTGGATCGTGACCCTCTTCTTTTCGATATCTGCCACCGACTGCATCACTTGCACCGTGTCGGGGCCCGACACATGCGGACTCACGTCGGCGAGGTCCAGCACAATACGGCCGGCATACGCCGCGTCAGCATCCGGAACGGGAGGACTTGTGCGTATGTGTTTCATCCGGCTCTCTGAAATACGCGTGATTCCCTGCGCGCGCAATTCCCGATCGCGTCCCTCAATGTAGGACAGCGTAACCGCGTCCACCGGGAACCATCCCACCAGCGCGCCCCATTCCGTAGTCATGTTCGCGATGCTGAGGCGCGCATCTATGCTGAGCGACGCCACTCCCGGTCCGGCGAATTCCACCGCGGCGTTCAAAACTTCTTCCCGGTTGTACAGACCGCACAAAGTGACGATCACATCCTTGCCGGTCGCTCCCGCTGCGAGTTTGCCTTCAAGCACAACCTGAATCGTCCGCGGGATCTGCCACCAGAATTCACCAGTCGCCCAGATCGCCGCCGCGTCCGTCCGCACTACCGGAGTTCCAATCGCCCCCAGCGCTCCGTACATGTTGGAGTGCGAATCCGATGCCACCACAAAATCACCCGGCAGCACATAACCTTTCTCCACCATTATTTGGTGGCCGATGCCGGTGCCTGGGGGATAGAAGTCGATCCTATGCTGCGCAGCAAAGGCTTCCATGCTGCGATACTTCGCCAGGTTCGATTCCTCAGTATTCTGGATGTCGTGATCGGCCGTAAATACCGGCTGTACCGGGTCGTGGATCGCCCGCGCGCCAATCGTCTTAAACTTCTTCATCACCGCCGAGGTGTTGTCGTGCGTCATCACATGGTCGGGTCGGATCGACAGGAAATCCCCTGCGCGCAGCGGGCGGCTCGGCCCTTCGGCCATGTGGGTGTGCGAAATCTTTTCGACAACGGTCTGTCCCATGCTCAGTACCTCCCGCCGCCTAACGATCGGCGCCGAATAGCTTCATCAACTCAGTAACGCTTGTCTGCTTATCGAGGTTCCAGATCGCGTCCATGGCACGCCGTCGTGCCGCGGGCGTCATCACCGGTTCGGCAAGGGCTTCGAACTTCTCCTCAACTTCTGTGTCGGTCAGTGGATTGCGCGGATCGCCCTTGGGATAGTCAAGTTGCTTGCTGAACTCGCGGCCATCCGTCGTCTGGATCGTGACCACCACTCGCTGCAGAGTCGGAAAGACCTTCTCGATTTCCGCATCGGCGACCACCACGATCTTGTTGAGCTGCGCCCTGATCGTCGGGTCCATGATCTTTCCCATGGTGAATTGCAGCGGCGTCACCTGCCGCTCGGCGATGGCGGCCGCAATCACGTAAGGCAGCGAGTGGTCAGCGGTCTCCTTGGTGTGGGGATCGTACTTGCTGGCATCGCTCAGAATGTCAGCCCCCCGCGCGGTGGTGCGGATGTGCACCCTGGCAACATCATTGGCCTTCAGGTCATTGTCCTTGACCAGCGCCAGGGTGGCTGAAATCGGGGTGTGGGTCAGCGCTTCAGTCGGAAATGCCTTCATCCCACATTGTGTGATTCGCCATGACTGGCCCAATCCGTCGGTCAGGATGTTAAGCTTCCACTCCGGACCAAAGCAGTGCACCAGCCCTTCCTTGCCGTCGATGACATGTTCCGGCCCGCTGTAGCCCTTCTCCGCCAGCAGCGCCGCGAACACTCCGCTCTGCGTTGCCATGGGATCGACTGTGTTCTTCATCATGGTCAGCTTGCCCGCGGTGACGGCACCCAACGTCGCGCGAGCGCTGGCGCTGATGCCGATGGCATGCTGCATTTTGCTGCAGTCGAGATGCAGCATTCTTGCAGCAACGATGGGAGATACAAATGCAGTTAGCGTGGCGTGATGCCATCCCCGCTCGCGAATTCCTGGGAACGCCGCTTCGCATAGCCGCATTTCAAACTCGTGTCCCAGCACCAACCCGACAATTAACTCGCGCCCATCGCCACCGGCGCGCTCGCAGCACGCCATCGCAGCCGGGAAGATGTCTGATGGATGCGACGGGTCCTGCTTCCAGTAAATGTCGTTGTAGTCCATGCAGCGGATCATCAGCGCATTGGCCAGCGACGCCGAGACCGCGTCCATCGACTTTCCGGTGCCGATGACCGTGGCCTTCCCCGGCCCGGCAATTTCGTCCAACACCTCGAGCGCGATGACCACATCGTGCTGCTGATACCCACCCAGCGCGCAGCCCACGCTGTCGAGCAGAAAGCGCTTCGCCTGATAGATCGCGTCTTTAGACAGATCCTCGAACTTGAGCCCGGCCGCCCACTGCGACATAGCGGCGGTCACAGTCGGCTTTGCTGCGGACTTTGCTGGCGCAAGCGTTGTGGTGGTCGACATACGAATCTTCTCCTTGTTACTTACCGAGGTTCTTGAACGGCAGATACGCCATGAAGTCGGCATGATGGACGATATAGGCCTCGGTGGAGCGCTTCACCAGGTCGCCCTCGGCAGCGTGGGCCGCGATGATGTGGCACACCGCGTCGGGCACGCCGCACTCAATCGCCAGCGCAACACCGGTGAATGGATGGCGCAGCATCTCGCCCCGCTTGCTCTTTCGCGTTTTGCCGTCGGCGTTCTCGTACTCCAGCAACTTGCCGACATCGGCCAGAATCGCCCCCGCAATTACGGTGTCGTGATCGATAGGAAGTGCATTGCCCATGAACTCCGTCATACTCTCCGCCGCTTTGCGCGCGATATGCACCACGCAGCGTTTATGTTCCATGAAGGTCGTCGGGCAGTTCGGTACCAGCAGCGTGAACGGAATGCGGTTCAGATCGTCCGGAGTCAGCGGGCTGCGTTCGAGGGCCTTCTCCCAAGTCTTCGTTACTTGCTCGCGCAGCCCGGCATCTTTGATCCAGTCAATCTCAGGCCACAGCTTCAGGACTGCATCGCGCATTCGTTTCCCTCCGCGCCAGGGCGACGGCATTCCGGCCTTCGGTTTACCAGCCGGAATTCCTCGCAATCGGCCAAACGAATATTCGTATCACTTCGGCCCGAGCGGGGCTATGAGGCGCGTCACAATGACCAGGTGACGTGTTCCAACTGGTTGGTAATTTCTTCCGCGGGGATCTCTGGAGAAAACCGTAAGGGCTTTCCAATCAGCACCTTAAGCTCGCCGCGACGGGCGATCTTGCGTCCTGAGAGCTTCATCTCAAAGAGGCCATCAATTCGTAAGGGCACTACCGGAATGTCCAATCTCTGGGCCAGCATGCCTACTCCGGAGCGAAACGGCGACGGTCGTCCGTCTTGCGTGCGGCGACCTTCCGGGAAGACGACCACGCTGTAACCCCGGTCCACTGATTCGCCAGCGAAGGCGAAGCTCTCGCGCACTCCCGATTGTTGCGGCAGGGGAAACACGTTGAACAGCGCAACCACCAGATAGTAGCCAGCCTGTTGCCACCAGCGCGCGAACACATTCATGCTGACCGGAGGACGCCACATCCCCCACAACCGCTCGCCGAGCATGCCGACCGCGAGTCGGTTGCGGATGCGTGCCGGCATGGCAAACAGCACGAATCCCACATCAATATAGGTCACGTGATTACACGTAATCAGCACTGGCCCATCGATGCCGTCAAGATTTTCGCGACCCACAATCGTGGGGTGCGCCATGATCACCGTTGCCGGCAGCGACAGCAGGTAGTAGAAGAAGTTGCGAATCCAGGTGATAGGCCAGCGTTGCGCCCAGCGCGGATAACGATACCCGCTTTGTTGCGCGTGCTGCGGCTCGTGCAACATTCGCTCCAACTCGCCCACGGTGCTGACTTGCGCGAAATTCGCCTCGCTCAAGTCCACCTGGTATCTATCTTCTAGAGCGCTCATCAGTTCTACCCGGTCCATGGAGCTCAAGTTCAGGTCCCCTTCCAGCTTGGAGTCTGGCGCAAGCGCTCCGGTGCTGCGCCCGGTGATCCGGCTGATGAGTTCCCCCAGCCCGCCTTGCGCAGGTATTGCGGCAGCATTCGACGAGAAATGTTGCTGCACCGCCTGTTGGATTACGCCGATCTTCGGTTTCTGCGTCGGAGTGCGGGGAAAGTCCTCCTCTGGCCACACAAGCCATCGACGCATCTGCTGGAAGTCAGTCAGGTGCTGATTGGCGCGCCCCACAACCGCGGCCGCGTCCGCAGCATCGCGCAGCAAGAGTGCAGCACAGGGTTCAGCATTGCCACCCTGTTCCAGACCAACCACCACGCAATCGCGCACCTCGGGTTGCTGCCGCAGCACTGCCTCAAGATCCTCGGGATAAATGTTCATCCCCTCGCGCGTTACGATGACATTCTTCTTGCGGCCCTTGAAATACAGGTTGCCTTCTTCATCGAGAGCGCCCAAGTCGCCGGTGCGGAACCAGCCATCTTCTGCGGGCACCGGCTTCATTTCCTTGTTCTGCCAATATCCGGCAGCAACATTGGCACCACGCACCAGGATTTCGCCATTCTCGTCGAGCTTCATTTCGCGCCCTTCCATCACCTTACCGATCGAGCGCTTGCCGGTATGAAAGGGATGGTTCAACGAAATCAAAGACGTGGTTTCCGTCAGCCCGTAGCCCTGGATCACGACGAAACTCAACCGTCGCCAAAATTCTTCGGTCTCGGCATCGAGCGCCGCACCGCCTGAGATGAATGCCCAGAACTTCCATCCGAACTGGTTATGTATGCGACGGAATCTCCACCAGCGCTTCACGAATTTTTCATCTTTGGCAGCTTCCGATTGCCGATGGAACCAGTCGCTCTGCCCGGCCGCCTCCACGTCTCGCTCCAGCTTTTCCTTCAGTGACTCCATCAGCCGGGGGACGGCGACCACCACCGACACCCGCTCCATCTTGATCGTGTGAATGACCTCGCTTGGATTCAGCGTGTCCTGGAAGAGCACAGTGGCGGCCAGCATCTGCGGCAGAAAGATACCTAAGAACTGTCCGAAGACGTGGCTCAGTGGCAGCAGGTTGAGAAAGCGCAGAGGATGAAAGATGCGCTCATACTTCAGGTACTTGCCAATCTCGCGCTCCAGCGGCTCCAGGTTGGCGAGAATATTGCCATGCGTGATGACCACACCGCGCGGTTCCGCAGTAGTTCCGGAGGTGAAGACGATCTGCACGATGTCGTCGCGTATCACACCTTCCGCAGCAACCGGCGCGTCAGACACTCCCGCGAGTTGTTCGCGCAGCGTGTCCAAGTCAAAAGTTGAAACTCCCGGAATTGAGTTGTGTGCGGACCCAACACACAACTTCGCATCGACCTGCTGCGCCACTCGCGCCGCAAAGTCTGGAGCTGCGATCTTGTCGATGGGAACGACGATGCTTCCGCGCAGCAGGCAGCCAAAGAACCCAACGATCCATTCTGCGCAATTCTCGCCCCAGATGAGGACCTTGTCGCCCTTGCCGATCCCACGCGCCTCGAGCTCTCGCGCAAACCGGTACGCGTTCTGCAACACGTCACCGTAGCTCCAATGCTGCATGCGATAGCCGCGACGGAAGACATACGCAGCCTCACCAGCATGTAGGCGAAAGTTGTCGAGGTATTCCAGGATGCTGGTGCGTGCCATCGCTCACCAGTGTAACTGGTGGGATGAGCGCGACGACGCTACGGGAAACGGCAGAAACAAGTGCGCGCCTAGGGCTAGGCTGGTTTGCTTGAGACGAAGCAGCGGACATTTTGCTGCGGAGCATGACGGCTGGGGGACTGCGCCGCTTCGCCTGACTCTCACAGGCAAGGGTCCAACATCCCCGCAACCACTGTGACTCACTGGCTCAAGACCAGCGACGAGTCTCTTTGCCCTGCGCCTTGAGCATGTTGCGAAGAACGACAGTAGCCTGCTTCACTTCCTGCATTGCAATCCCGCAATGCAGTTGTTTCCCCTCACGGCGCGTGGACACCACTCCCGCCGACTTCAAGATCGCAAGATGCTGAGAAAGGTTTGCCTTGGAAATGCCCAGACCCACCTGCAGTTCCGACGCCCACCGCTCGCCGCGCGTCAGCATCTCAATCAGGTGCAGGCGGGTGGGGTTTGCGAAGGCCTTGCAAATTACCGCCTGACGTTCATAGACCTCATTTTCGACATTGGACTTGCGTTTCGTACTCACAGACCCCCCCAGGAGCAACAAGGATTTGACTTCTTACTCAGCTAGCCGTGCGCCATCGCTTCCCCGCATGGCCGTTTCTCATCCGATGAGCTCAACCTAGCAGCTTGGTTAGACTGCCGCACCACTTGCCGATTCACGCTCAGGCGCTCTGGCTGAGAGTCGTTGCGCCTCACGAATCATCGGCTGCGGAACACATCCCCGCGATTGCGGGCACGTGCATCCATACAACGAATCAACATCGCAATTCTGTTCTGGGTGCGACGAATTTATATCACACCGAACTTTCCAAATCGACCAACTTTAAAGATAAACAGTCTCTGTATTTAGAAATAACACTCTGCCCACAGCTACACCTATACCCCAAAGCGGGGAGTGGCGCAGCATTACTTTTCGCAAATTATCGGCGGTTTCCCGTTTTGAATCGGCTCGACTTCCAGGCTGAAATTATCCATTTCCAAACGGATGCTCCAGCGATGGGCTGCGTGGAGTGAACAACTCCGCGCCATCGGACGTGATGTGCATGTCGTCCTCGATACGCACACCGAACTCGCCCGGAAGATAAATGCCCGGCTCGTCGCTGAAAACCATGTCGGCGCGCAGTGGAGTCGCATTGCCCGGAACCAGGTAGGGCCATTCGTGGCCATCCAGTCCCATGCCATGCCCGACGCGGTGGGTGAAGTACTTGAACCCGGGTCCGTAACCAGCATCAATCACGACTTTGCGTGCCGCGGCATCGACTGACTCACAAGCGACACCCGGGCGGGCCGCCGCCAGCGCAGCACTTTGGGCGCGGTAGACCACATCGAAGATTTGCTGCATTTTTGCTGTGGGTTTGCCCAACACAAAAGTCCGGCTGATGTCCGACGCGTATCCCTCGACGCTGCAACCGCCGTCCATCATCACGATCGTACCTTCCCTGATCTTTTGCGGCTGGATCGATCCGTGTGGCGTCGCGGAGTATTCCCCAACCTGGGCGTCGGCGCCGCCATGGAAGCCAAGCTGGGTGTGCGCCGATTCCACCAGAGCCTCGAACTCCTGGCCCGTCATTCCTGGCTGCAGGGCGTGGTATGCGGCGGCATAAGCTGTGATCGAGACCTTCGATGCCAGCCGCATCAGGCCGAGCTCGTGCTCGCTCTTGACCATGCGGCATCCCGCCGTCACCGGAGTCGCGCTCGCGATCTGAATCGCCGGAAGATGCGAGGCAATTCCGTTGCTGAAGACGTACGGTGTCTTCTCTTCGATTCCCAATACGCCGGAACTCACTCCCAGGTCGTGCAAACCGTCCGCCACCCGCTGATAGGGATCTTCGTCCTCCTGCCAGGTGCGTATTTCAACCTTCGCCCCAAATGGTCCGGTCACCAGTTGCTCGCGTGCTCTGCCCTCTTCAAACGCCGGACACACAAAGAACGCATTGCCCTTGGCCGGCAGCACCATGGCAAAAAAGCGCTCACTTGGCCACCAGTGCACGGCGCTGTAATACGGGAGGGAATTGCCATTGGTGACGAGGATGGCCTGCAGGTGGTTTTCCTCCATCAACTGTCGTGCCTTCTCCACTCGAGCCGACCGCTCGTCCGCGCTGATAGGCGTCGCCTGGCCTTTCATGGATTTCAAGCTAGCGATGGACGGTGGCAATTTGGCGCTGCACTCAGCGGAAGAGGTCGCTGGCACAACGGCGGCAGCAGCGGCAGTACTTCCCACTTGCAGAAAGCGACGGCGTGAAAATCGCATCATGGCAGTCGAGTGTACCGCGAGACGCGTCTGGCAAAAAGGCCAAAGCCCGCTCGGTTCCCTGGCGTTTTAATCTATTTCTGGGTATCGGTGGGAACCGGGTGCCACTTGCCGCTACGCCGTCGATCCGGTTGCGGCCGGACTCGATGTAAGGCCATTCGTCCGCACCGCTGCCCGCTTGCGGATGGCTGCGTTCATGCCACTAAAAATGAACTTGTGAACGGGTAGAAGTATCCACCAGTAAATCCGACCCATGAGCCCTCGCGGGCGAAACAGGGCACTCGACCTCAGACGCGTTTTGCCAGCTCCCAGGGGGATCGTCTCGAAGAGCAAATACGCCTCTCCCGGAACCTTCATCATGGCTTTTAGACACAGCCGCGTGCCTCGCATCATCTCTTCTACACGCCAGAAATCCAGCGAATCGCCGACACGCAAGCTATCGGGATCGCGCCGTCCATCGCCCATTCCAGACCCGCCCAGCACACGATCCATCGCCGCACGCAAACGCCACAGGAATGTTCCGTAGAACCATCCGCGCTGCCCGCCAATGCCTTCCACAACGGCGAAGACCTGCGCCGCCGGCACATCCACATCGCCCTCGCGGATGTCGACCACCCAGCCCTCATCTTCGACCACCTGCGCCAGCATGGAGCTCTTCCTCGCTCCCGCAGACTGCTCTGCCGCTCGCCGCTCCACCATCGCAGTCAGATCAGGAACGCGCAACGCCCGCTCCAGGGCTTCGTCATAAGACAGTGGCCTGATCTGCGGAAAGATCTGCTGCGCCAGGTCGTTGCTGCACACCACTTCGCTCCGCAGTCCCTCTATTAGAGGACGCGAGATACTGGCAGGGATGGGCGTAACCAGGTCCACCCAGTATGACGACAGCCGCGGCGTCAAGACGGGCACCTGGAGTAACGGACGCCGCAGTCCGCGCTGGGCCGCGTACTTCAGCATCATGGTGCGATACGTCTCAATCGACGGACTGCCGATGTCGATGGTCCTGCCCTCGGAGCGAGGCTCGTCGAGCGCCGCCACCAGGTAGCTCACCACATCGTCAATGCCAATCGGCTGGATTCGGGTCGTCACCCAGCGCGGACAAATCATGATGGGCACCCGCTCCGTCAGGTAGCGGAGCATCTCAAACGAAATGCTTCCCGCCCCGATGACGACCGCCGACCGAAAATCCGTGAGCGGTGGCCCATATTCCCGCAAACACTCACTCGTTTCCTGGCGGCTCTGCAGATGCGCTGATAGCTCCTGATTTGGGTTCCCCAGTCCACCAAGATAGATAATCCGCTTCACTCCCGCAGCCTTGGCCGCTGAAGCGAAGTTACGCGCCGCCTCCTGGTCGATCGCGCGAAACTCCTGCTCTCCCGCACTGAGCGAATGAATCAGGTAGTAGGCGACGTCGATCCCGCGCAACACTGGCGCGAGGCTCGTCGGATCCAGCGCGTCTGCCTGCACCACGTTGACGCGGCGCGGAAACTTGCTCGTCACCTTGCGAGGGTCGCGCGTCATGCAGACCACATAGTGGCCACGCTCCAGTAGTGCCGGAACCAATTGCGACCCCACGTATCCCGAACATCCGGTGACCAAAACGTTCACTAGCTTGCCTCTCGCGTTGCTGGCCAAAGTCCGCCCTTGCAATTCCACTTCGGCTCCCATTGGCTTCGCTTGTACGCCGTCACTGCCTGCTCGGTCTGTGCAAATTCGGACAATAGCGCCTCACGTTTGCTGGAGTTCACCTGTTCCTCTGCACTTCACGACTAGGCTCCGCCACATCTTTCACCGGAATGCCCAGCAGAATCTTGGCCCACACAGGAAGGTTTTCTAAGTTCGTCATGGATATCCTCCTTCAAAGGTTGGACGATGCTGGCCCGTGGGGGTGGGCACCCTCAACCCTTACATATTGAGTATGACGAATAGTTATTTTCTTTATATGAAATATTCGTAGAGTAAACAGTCAAATGTTCTCTTGCGGATAAATCGATGCGGAAGTTTGCTCCATTAGAAAAATGGCGCACATCTCAGCGGGCTAAAGACCTGCGTCATGCCGCCGATAGGAATAAGTAGATGGTCTCCTGAACTGTTACTTTGGCATGTTCCCAGCCGTT